>Ga0123355_10004152_pt1 | contig 21018 bp, 15 predicted proteins | sample TergutEmb28metaG_3_FD_89872 | JGI IMG/M metagenome (GOLD analysis project Ga0123355, IMG submission 89872) | Embiratermes neotenicus P1 segment gut microbial communities from Petit-Saut dam, French Guiana - Emb289 P1 | ecosystem: Host-associated > Arthropoda: Insects > Digestive system > Gut ...
CCCTCCCCGCGCGCCGTAGTCTGGCCGTAGATGTAGTCGAAGTTCGTCTGCCGGAAGGCGCCGTTGTGAAACCAGTCATCGCCTTTCCAGCCGTCCACCATGGGATTCATCGGCACCGCGGCTTTCAGCGCCGGGTGCGGATTGATGAGCGCCATCAGCACCGTAAATCCTTCGTAGGAAGAGCCGATCATGCCCACCCTGCCGTTGGATTCCGGCACGTTCTTCACCAGCCAGTCGATCGTGTCGTAAGCGTCCGTGGAATGATCGACCGGGGTCGTGTTGAGCGGGCCGCGCAGCGGGCGCGTCATCACGTAGTCGCCCTCCGAGCCATACTTGCCGCGAACGTCCTGGAAAACGCGGATGTACCCTTCCGGCACCAGTGCATCATCGCCCTCGGGCAGGGTCGCCAGCATGTGCGGGCTCACGAAGCGCTCGGCGCGGTGGCTGGCGTTGTAGGGCGTGCGGGTGAGAATGATCGGCGCGCCCTGGGCGCCTTTGGGTATCACGATCACGGTGTGCAGCTTCACCCCGTCGCGCATCGGGACCATCACCTCGCGCCGGGTGTAGTCCCACTCCGCGGCAGGTGCCGTGAACTGGGCGGGAATGTCCGGCTGCATCGGTGGCACCTGCGCAGCGCCGACCGCCCGCGCCAGCAGCGCGGCCATGAGAGCCCCAGAAATCCAACGTGCGGTGTGCGGCAATTGAAGAAGCTCCTCGACAGACCCTGACGGGCGCGGGCGCGCGCGGGCGCGGCGGTGCGCAAGCCTACCAGAGCGCGGGCCGGGCCACGTGCCGGAACGGCGGGCAACCTTACTTTGCGCCGCGCCAGCGCGTTAGGATGGCCGCATGAGTGGTCGCGACATTGCGGCGGCATTGCGGGCGGCGCTTCCTGCGGATTGCGTTCTCTCCCGCGAAGAGGAGCGCCGCCCGTACGAGTGCGACGGGCTCACGGCCTTCCGCGAGCTTCCGGCCGTCGTGGTGCTGCCGCGCAGCGACGCTGAGGTGCGACAGGTGCTGCTGACGTGCAGCCGCCTGAACGTGCCGCTCGTGGCGCGAGGCTCGGGGACCGGCCTGTCGGGTGGAGCGACTCCGCACGCGCAGGGCGTGCTGATGTCGTGCGCGCGCCTGAACCGCGTGCTCGAAATCGATCCGCTGAACCGGATCGCGCGCCTGCAACCCGGTGTGCCGAATCTGCAGGTCTCCGAGGCGGCAGCCCCACACGGCCTCTACTACGCCCCGGACCCCTCCTCGCAGGTCGCCTGTTCCATCGGCGGCAACGTCGCGGAGAATTCCGGCGGGGTGCACTGCCTGAAGTACGGCCTCACGGTGCACAACGTGCTCGGCGTACGCGGCTACATGGTCGACGGCGAGCCGATCGAGCTGGGTGGCCGTGCGCCCGACGGCCCGGGTCTCGACCTGCTGGCGCTCGCGATCGGCTCGGAAGGTTTGCTGCTCATCGTCACCGAGGTGATCGTCAAGCTCATCCCGCGGCCGCCCTGCGCGCAGCTCGTCATGGCTTCGTTCCCGGATGTGCACAGCGCCGGCGACGCCGTGGCCGCGATCATCGCCGCCGGGATTATCCCGGCGGGTCTGGAGATGATGGACCGCAAGGCGACCGCCGCCGTCGAGCCGTTCGTACACGCCGGCTATGACCTCGATGCTGCGGCCATCCTGCTGGTGGAGTCGGATGGCACACCTGGGGAAGTGAGCGCCCAGGTAGAGGAGATCGAGCGCGTGCTGCGCGCGTCGGGGGCCAGTGCGCTCCGCACCTCGGAGTCAGAGGCGGAGCGGCTGCGCCTGTGGTCGGGCCGCAAGAACGCCTTCCCCGCCGCGGGGCGCCTCTCGCCGGACTACTACTGCATGGACGGCACCATTCCCCGCAAGCACGTCGGGCGGCTGCTGGAGGCGATCGAGCAGATGGAGACCCGCTACGGGCTGCACTGTATGAACGTGTTCCACGCCGGCGATGGCAACCTTCACCCACTGATCCTGTTCGACGCCAACCAGCCCGGCGCCTGGGAGCGGGCCGATCGCTTCGGCGCCGAGATCCTCGAGCTGTGCGTCGAGCTCGGCGGCACCATCACCGGTGAGCACGGGGTCGGGCTCGAGAAGCTGAACTCCATGTGCGTGCAGTTCTCACCCGCCGAGCGGGCGGCGTTTCATGCGGTCAAGGAGGCCTTCGACCCGTCGGCGCTGCTCAATCCCGGCAAGCTCATCCCGACGCTCGCGCGCTGCGCCGAGTACGGCCGGATGCACGTGCACGCTGGCGCGCTGCCCCACGCGGATCTGCCGCGTTTCTAATTGGATGGGAAAGAGTCGCCTGCGCGGCGCATTTGCGGACATCAGCTTCGTTGCGGTGCCGTAGCTCATGAGTGACGACTCGGTGTTGCACGGGTGGCGCGGGCGCATCCTCGCCGCCGCTGCTGCGGGTACGGCACTGCGCCTGCGAGGCGCGGGCACCAAGGACTTCTACGGCGAAAGCCTCGCGGGCGAGGTGCTCGACGTGAGTGGCTGGCGCGGCGTCGTGGACTACGAGCCGTCCGAGCTCGTCATCACCGCGCGCTGTGGCACACCGCTCTCGGAGCTTGAAGCGATGCTCGCCGAGCGCGACCAGTTTCTGGCCTTCGAGCCACCGGCGTTCGCAGCCGACCCTACCCTCGGCGGCATGATCGCCGCCGGGCTCTCAGGGCCACGCCGCGTGTACGCCGGCGCCGCACGCGACTTCGTGCTCGGCACCCGGCTCCTCACCGCGCAGGGAGAGCTGCTGCGATTCGGTGGCCAGGTGATGAAGAACGTCGCGGGCTTCGATGTCTCGCGCCTGCTGTGCGGCTCCCTCGGCATCCTCGGGGTGATCACCGAGGTGTCCCTCAAGGTGCTGCCGCGGCCGCGCCTGGAGCAGACCGTCCGCCTCGAGCTCCCGGCGGCTGGGGCAGTGGAGTGCTTCAACCGCTGGGCCGCGCAGCCGCTGCCGCTCTCGGGCGCGGCGTGGCAGCAGGGCAGCACCTGGGTGCGGTTGTCGGGCGCTGCGCCGGCGGTGCGCGCCGCGCGCGAGCGCATCGGCGGGGAGCTGATCGACGAAGCCTCGGCCGGCGCGTTCTGGAGTGCCCTCCGCCACTGCCAGCTGCCTTTCCTCGGGGCAGAGGTTCTCTGGCGCGTGTCGCTGCCGGCGACGGCAGCGCCGCTCGCTCTCGCCGGCGAGCCGCTCATCGACTGGGGTGGAGCCGTGCGCTGGTATGCGGATCTGCCGGCCGATTCCGCGGTGCGCGAGGCGGCGCGCGCGGCAGGCGGCAGCGCGCTGTGCTGGCGCGGGGCTGCCGCGGGAGAGCGCTTTCAACCTCTGCAGCCGGCCGTGGCGAAGCTGCACCGGCGGTTGAAGGAGCGCTTCGACCCCACGGGGATCTTCAACCCCGGCCGGCTGATCGCGGGACTGTGAGCCTCACAAGCTGAGAGTCCCGCGTCCGAGCTCGATCACCTCGCCGCTGACGAACACCCGCCGCTGTCCGTCCACGCGCAGCCGCAGCGACGACGGGCGGCCGGTGTACTCACCCTGCGCGATCTCGAACTCGCACGGCAGCGTGCGGTCCATCGCCAGGCACCAGCCGCCGAGATTCGCGGTTGCCGAGCCGGTGGCAGGATCCTCCAGCACCGCCGCCCCCTTACGGAAGAAGAAGCGCGCCAACAGTCCCGCGCGCGCCGCGGCAAACACGTACGCCTGGCTGGTACCGAGAGTGCTCTTGAATTGCTCGAGCAGATCGGCCCGTACCCGCACGCGCCGCACCGCGGCCTCGCTGCTCAGAGGCACGATCAGCTGCTCGCTGCCAACACTGACCCACAGAGGCCGCTCGGCGACGTCGTGCTCATCGAGCCCCAACATTGCCGCGACCATGAGCCGCGGCTCCTGCACCTCGCGCCAGGTGGGTGCGTTGGCCTGGAATGTCCAGCGATCGCCGCTCGCCTGCACGGGAATCACGCCCGCGGCCGTCTCGAGCGTCAGGCGGTCCCCGCCCAGCCCAAGCGCCCTGCAGACCTGCGCACTACCGAGCGTCGGATGCCCGGCGAACGGCATCTCATAGGCAGGCGTGAAAATTCGCACCCGCGCACTGGCACGCTCGGAAGGCAGGATGAAAGTCGTTTCCGAGAGATTGAACTGCAGGGCGAGTGCCTGCATCCTTGCAGCATCGAGCGTCTGCCCACGCTCGAACACGCACAACGGATTGCCGGTGAGCACGGCGCGACCCTGCGTGAACACGTTGACGATGCGATAGGCGTACGTGGGCACGAACGGGGATTCTAACTCGGTGTGACCGTCACGTGATCTCCGGCGCGGAAGCTGGTGGTATTTTATGCCGGACAGGCAGCGCCGCAAGGTAATGAACAGCGCATTATTGTTCCGCGATGACGCCTACCTGCGCACGGCGGCCGCGCAGGTGCTCGCCGTCGGCGAGCGCGGCATCGAGCTCGATTGCACGGTTTTCTATCCGCAGGGCGGCGGCCAGGCCGGCGACAGCGGTACGCTGACGCGCGCCAGCGGGGAGCGCCTCACGATCACCGATACCCGCAAGGGCGACGGCCCCGAGCGCGTGCTGCACATCCTCGCGCCCGGCAGTCCCATGCCCGAACCTGGTGAAGCGGTCACCCTCGAGATCGACTGGGCGCGGCGTTACCGGCTGATGCGGCTGCATACGGCGCTGCATCTGTTGTCGTGCGTGATCACCGCGCCGGTCACCGGCGGCAACATCGTGCCGGACAAGGCGCGGCTCGACTTCGACATCGACCTGCAGCAACTGAACGCCGAGCACATCGAACGTGCGACGAATGCCCTGATCCGCAGCGGCGCCGCCACCGAGACGGTGTGGATCACCGACGCCGAGCTCGACGCCCAGCCCGAGCTGGTGAAGACCATGAGCGTGCAGCCGCCGCGCGGCGCCGGCCGGGTGCGTCTGCTGCGGATTCCCGGCATCGACCTGCAGCCCTGCGGCGGGACGCATGTGGCCGACATCGCCGAAATCGAAGGGATCCGGGTGCTGAAGATCCGCAGCGAGGGCCGTCACAACAAGCGGGTCGAGATCGCCCTCGCCGGTAGCGGCTGACTTCCACCATCCCCGAAAGAACGGGCACAGCGTGGCGGTCGGATACTTCACCCCTGCGCCCCCTCCATGTGGACACAGCGGTACGACATTCGGCCCCCACGCCGGCCCGTCCAACCACACAGTCGTGACTTGAAGCGGAGACCGCGCTCGCGGGAAGCGCTGGGCGGTGCAGCTTTAATCCATGCCACGTCTGTAAGGCGAGAGCAATGGGACCTTGGTCTGACGCGGCCGTGCCATCGTCGCTCGCGCCAAAGGTGAACTGCCCCGTCAGCGCTCGCGTAGCCGGCTCCCTTCCTGGCGCGTCGCTGTGAGATAGCGGGTCAGCGCAGCGCTTTCGGCCTGGCGGCGTGGTGCAGCTCGCGGCCGGCGTCACCACGCGCTTGCAGGCAGCGTCGAGAACTCATGCAGAGTCGGGTATTGTCGGGCATTGGGGCATTCCGCCATGAAGGCTCGGCGACTCATCCAAATCATTGGCTTGTGCGCAGGCTTTGTCGTCCTGTTCGACGGGTACGTGCATTTCCCGACACTCAATAGTTTCCTTGGGGTTCTCCTTCTGGTTGCGTGGGTTGTGCTGGGAACAGTCGCCTTGCTCAGAGCCTACGGCTCGTCCGCCTCCCCGGGCACCCCGACGTTCCTGGGTGCGCTGCCGCAGCGTTGGCGCAAATGGTTCTCAGGTGGGTGACCGCCTTGGCGCTCACCCTTTCGCTGCCGAGCCTTGGCGCATGCGGTCCGGCTGCTGGACGACATGCGACCCATCAGCCGCCGGCGCCTGCTGCAGAATGTATACGCCATCAGCCCCCGGCAAGTGCTGAGGGACGGGCGAGTCGGGGTAACGCGAGTCCCGGGGCTGCCAACCGTTCTCATAGATCGCCACGACAAGCGTTGCCACAAACAGGATGGCGACCCAGACCACTGTTGTAGCGAGGGGCCCGGCAATGTAACGGGCGGGGTTAGCTCGGAACCGACGAAGCGAAAAAGTGCCCGCAGACGGATCTCGTCGCAGCGAGTGCCACCGGTATGCCAGGTAGGAGACACCCCAAATGGCGATGATCGCGTATAGCGGATTGAATCGGCCAGATGCCCGGTACTGGTGCCAGGCTCCCCGGGCACAGAATCCCACCATTACACCGACGCCCAAGAGGCTCCACCAGAAAAAAACTGGCACTGCGCGGGTCAGGCCAAACCTGGCGATGAGTGGATTGGTCGTCATGATGATCCCTCCATGACCGCCGCTGACCATACCGCGCGGCGCCTGACGACCCCGTGGATGCCCGGTGCAACAGACAACTCGTGAATTATAAGTCTGCCGCAACAGTGCGGACCGTCGCACCGCCACAGCTCCACCGCCCCGCTGCGGGTCGCGCTCAGCCCGTTGGTATTTCAACAACCTGCGGCGGAGTGTCCAGGATGAACGGCCCCGTCAGCGTTCGCGTAGCCCGCCCTCACTGGTAGCGGCTGACTTCCAGTCCGTTGCCGATGGCGAGCAGCACCGAAGTCATGTCCCGGGCGGTGCGCACGCGCTCGCGGTAGGCGCGCGCATAGACGCGTGCGTTCTCGGGCTGCAGCATGTTGTCGGCGACGATGATGGCGCCCTGCGCCAGCTTCGGGTGCAGCAGGTTGAAAACCGGCACGTACAGATCCTTCCACAGGTCGATGAGCACGAAATCGAACGGCCCGGCGAGCTGCGCCAGCGACCCGAGCGCATCGCCGACGCGAAACTCGACGAAACCCTCGAGGCCAGCGCGCGCCAGCTGCCCGCGCGCGTAGTCGGTCTTGTGCGCATGCAGCTCGAGCGAGACCACGTTGCCGCCGACGGCGCGCGCCGCCTCGGCGAGCCAGGTGGTTGAGTAGCCATAGGAGCTGCCGACCTCCAGAATCCTGCGCGCCTTGGCTTCCTTCACCAGCAGATTGATCAGCGTGGCCGACGCACGGCCGACGGACAGCAGGAACTCATCGCGTCGCTGCCGCGTCTCCTCGTCCGACAGCGTCTCCCACAGCTGCTCCTCGCGTTGCGCACGCGCCTCGTACTCCTCGATCACTCCCAGGACTGCCGGGTCCATTGAGGAAAGCTGCTGCATCTACGCTCTCCGCTCGCGTGTCCGGCGACATGATAAACCACCGCCCGTGTAGTATCCGCGCACGGCACACTCGCGCAACGATCCGCAATCCATGAACGCCTTGCAGGTTCCAGCTGGCTGCCGCGCGCGAGCTGCGGCGTTAGGAGCGACCGGGCAGATCCTCCTCCCAGAATTCCTGCGGGCGCCGCGTGCCGGCCGCTCCGCGTGCCTGCTCGAGCTGACGCAGCTCCACGCGGCGGATTTTTCCGGAAATGGTCTTGGGTAACGCCGCGAACTCCAGCCGCCGGATACGCTTGTACGGCGACACGCGCTCGCGCACGTGCTGCAGGATCGAGGCAGCGGTGGCCGCGTCCGCCGTGGCTCCTGCGACCAGCATCACGAACGCCTTCGGCACCGACAGCCGCAGCGGATCGGGACTTGCGACCACGGCTGCCTCCGCCACCGCGGCGTGCTCGATGAGCACGCTCTCGAGCTCGAAGGGGCTGATGCGGTAGTCGGAGGACTTGAAGACGTCGTCCATGCGACCGACGTAGGTGAGGTAGCCGTCCGCGTCGCGCAGCGCCACATCCCCGGTGTGGTAGTAACCGTCGCCCATGGCGTGGGCCGTGCGCCCGGCATCGTCCAGATACGCCTGCATGAGTGCGAGCGGGCGCTCCGCGAGCGCAATGCAGATCTCGCCCTCTTCCGCGACCTCGCCGTGGCTGTCGAGCAGCACCACCGGGCAACCCGGCAGCGGCCGGCCCATCGAGCCGGGTTTGACCGGTTGCCCCGGAGGGTTGCCCACCTGCGCCGTGGTCTCGGTTTGTCCAAACCCGTCGCGGATGGTGAGACCCCAGGCTTCGCGCACCTGCGCGATCACCACCGGGTTCAGCGGCTCGCCCGCGCTCGCCAGCTCGCGCAGCTGCACGCGCCAGGCTCGCAGGTCGTGCTGAATGAGCATGCGCCACACCGTGGGCGGCGCGCAGAATGTGGTCACACCGCAGCTCACCAGCTTGTCGAGCAGGGCGGCAGCATCGAATCTCTCATAGTGGTAGGCGAGAACCGTCGCCTGCGCGTTCCAGGGCGCGAAGAAGGACGACCACGCGTGCTTCGCCCAGCCGGGGGAGCTGAGATTGAGGTGCACGTCCCCCGGGCTGAGTCCCAGCCAGTACATGGTCGAGAGGTGTCCGACCGGATAGCTCACGTGGCTATGCGCGACCAGCTTCGGCAGCGCCGTCGTGCCCGAGGTGAAGTACAAAAGGAGCAGCTCATCGGCGCGCGTCGCCGCGGCTGCGCAGGAGTCGGGGGCGGTGAAGGACTCCTCGAACGATATCCAGCCGCTCATCTGCGGTCCCACGGCGATGCGCAGCGGCGCCCCCGGCAGGCCGCTGAACCGATCGGTGAGGCCGGCGTCCGTGATGACCGCCGTGACCCGACCGCGCTCGAGTCGATCGCGGAGGTCATCGCGCTCCAGCAGCGTCGCCGCCGGGATGATGACCGCGCCCAGCCGGATGGCGGCGAGCAGGGTCTCCCACAGCGGCACGCTGTTCGGCAGCATCACCAACATGCGATCGCCGCGCCGCAGGCCCTGCGCCGCGAAGAACGCGGCGACCTGCGCAGCGCGCCGCGCCATGCCGGAGAATGACACTGACTGATCGCCTCCGATTTCGTCCACCACCCGCAACGCGGTCGCAGGGTTGTCCGCGGCGATGACGTCGAAATAGTCGCGCGCCCAGTTGAACTCATCGAACGACGGCCAGCGAAAATCGCTCTGGGTGACGGCCAGGTCCTCGCGCGTGCGCAGCAACCGGTCCCGCAGAGCGACAAAGCGGCCACTGTTGCTCATGGAGACATCCCGGAACGAGGGCCTCGGAGCTTAGCATTGCTGCCGCGTATGCTCGCTGCGCGCCCGGGAGCCGGCACGGCAAGCAGAGAAACTGCCATGATAATAATGTCTTACGAGAGACAATTCACATAGGATCTTCGCGCCATGGAACCCGCCCGCCTCGAAGCATTCACCGACGGCGTCGTCGCCATCATCATCACCATCATGGTGCTGGACCTGCGCGTGCCGCGCGGCACGGATCTCGCCGCGCTGCAGGCCGATGTTCCGGTGCTGCTCGCCTACGTACTCAGCTACGTGAACGTCGGCATCTTCTGGAACAATCATCATCACATGCTGCACGTCACCGAGCGCGTCAACGGTAAGGTGCTGTGGGCCAACCTGGGGCTGCTGTTCTGGCTGTCGCTGGTGCCGTTCGCCATCCGCTGGATCGACGAGGCGGGATTCACGGCCCTGCCCACCGCCGTCTACGGTGTTGTGCTGTTTTGCGCCGGTGTCAGTTACGCCGTGCTGCAGCGGCAGATCATCGCGGTGAACGGCCCGGACTCGCGGCTCGCCGCGGCGACCCGCGATAGCGTGAAAGGCAAACTTTCCATCATGCTGTATCTTTCCGCTATCGTGCTGGCCTTCGTGCAGCCCTGGATTTCCATCGCGCTGTACATCACGGTCGCCCTCATCTGGCTCGTACCGGATACACGCATCGAGGCGCTGGTAAAAAGGTGAGAGACCCATCCTCAGCGCGCGAGGAATCTCAGAACGCGGTCGGCGAACTTGCCGAACGGCGGCCACAGCAGCCGCATGCCGCTCACGGGAGCCTGATAGAACACCGGACGGAGCTTGGAGAAGGTCAGGAACCCGTCCACGCCGTGATAGTGGCCCATGCCGCTCGCACCTACGCCACCGAACGGCAGATCGTGCTGGCCGACGTGCCACAGCGCATCGTTGACGCAGACTCCCCCGGACATCACGTGCTCGAGCAGATAGCGGATGCGGGTACGCCGGCGGCTGAAGGGGTAGAAGGCGAGCGGCCGCGGCCGGGCATTGATGAAGCGCACCGCCTCCTCGAGCTGCTCGTAGCCGAGCACCGGCAACACCGGCCCGAAGATCTCGCGCTGCATCAGCTCGCAGTCCGGCGGGGGATCGAGCACCAGATGGGGACTGATTTTGCGCGTGACGGCATCCCAGGGCTTGCCAGGGAGCAGCTGGATCACCTGCGCGCCGCGCCCGCGCGCTTCCTCGATGGCGCGCGTCAGCCGCTCGAAGGCGCGTGCATCGATGATGGTGGTGTAATCCGCGCTCGCGATGTCCGCATAGCGCGCCGGCACGATGCGCCGCGCGTGCGCGACGAATTCCGCCAGGCCGCGACGCGGCAACCACACATAGTCCACCGTCGTGCAGATCTGGCCGGCATTGATCAGCTTCACGAACAGAATGCGCTCGGCGGCCGTGCGCAGCGGGAAGTCCTCGCACACCAGTGCCGGGGACTTGCCGCCGAGCTCGAGGGTCACCGGGCTCAGGTTGGCCGCCGCCGCCGCCATCACCGCGCGCCCGGTCTGCGTGGAGCCGGTAAACAACAGGTGATCCACCGGCAGGCGCGAGAACGCCACACCGACCCCGCCGGTCTCGTCGAACACGGCGAGCTTCTCCGCCGGAAAGTACAGCGGCAGTCGCTCGATGAGGAGCGCGGCGAGGTGGCGCGAATTCTCTGACAGTTTCACCAGCGCCCGATTGCCCGCGGCAAAGATCGAGGTCAGCGCGGAGAACGTGAGGTTGATGGGGAAGTTCCACGGCACGATGACCCCGACCACGCCGAGCGGCTGCGGCAGCACGCGGTTGCGCGCCCCTGGAAAGAGTCGCAGATCGACGCTGCGGCGCTGCGGACGCATCCACCGGCGCAGGTGCCTCTGCGCGTGCCGGATGCCGTCGAGCACCGGAACCAGCTCGCCGAAGAGCGTCTCGTGGCGCGAGCGGCTGCCGTAGTCACGATTGACCGCCTCGACGAGCGCCTCCCGGTTCTCCACGATGAAGCGGCGCAGCGTGGCCAGATCCGCCCTGCGCTGGCGGTAGGTGGGGACCGGATCACGCGCGCACGCGCGGCGCTGCACCTCGAGCGCCGCCCGCAGCGCCCCGGAGAGGCGGGCGTCGGCCGAGGCGGCCGCGGCGGTGCCCGGTGCCGGCCCTGCAGTCGCTGCAGTCGAAGTCGCTGCACTGGGAGCTTCAGCCTGGAGGCTCACGCCTGTCGTCCTCGTTGCGCCGAAAACGCGCGCCTCAGCCGCGGCCAAAGACCCGAATGGCTGCACCGGTGACGGCGCGCGCCGCGTCCGAGGCGAGAAACGCGATGACGTCCGCCACCGCGTCCGGGCGTACCCAGCGGGTGGTGTCGGCGTTGGGCATGCCGGCACGGTTGGCCGGCGTATCCATCGTGCCCGGCAGAACGATGTTCACCGTGATGTTGTGGTCCTTGAGCTCGTCGGCCAGGGATTCGCTGAAGCGCTCGACGCCGGCCTTCGATGCCGCGTAGGGACCCATGCCCACATGGCCACGGGCTGCGGCACCCGCCCCGATGTTGATGATGCAGCCGGCGCCGCGCGCCTCGAGGTACGGCAGCGCAGCCTGCGAGGCCACGACCGCCGTCTTCAGGTTCATGGCGAACATCAGCTCCCAGGTGGCGACATCGCCCTTCTCGAGGATCTGCGAGCGAAAGCCGCCGGCAACGTTGACCAGCACGTCGAGCGCGCCGTTGCTGCCTAAAGCATTGCGCAGGGCGGCGGCGGTCGCCGTCGGGTCGGTCAGGTCAACGCCGCCGATGGGCGTGTGCGGGGGCGGAAACTCCTGGGTGGCCCATGCCGGCACGCCGGCATGACCGATGAGCGTCACCCGCGCACCCTGAGCGCGAAACTTGCGCGCCACCGCGGCGCCGAGCGCACCGAAGGCGCCGGTCACGAGGACAATACGCGGCTCGGTCGTTTGGGGAGCGGTCATGGGGCCTGGCTCTCCGGATGGCCCGTCAGCTTCTGCTTCAGATAGACGAAGCTCAGCGCCCACATCTCGGCGGCTTGCTTGTGATTCGCCGCGGCGGCGTGACCCCCGTCGGTGTTCTCGTAAAACAGCACCTCGTGTCCCTGGGCCTCCATGCGCGCCGCCATCTTGCGTGCGTGCACCGGCGTGACGCGGTCGTCGCTGGTTGCCGTGACGAAGAGCACCGGCGGGTACTTCCGGTCCCTGCTGACGTTCTGATAGGGCGAATACTTCATGATCCAGGCGCGATCGGCGGGACGCGCCGGGTCGCCGTATTCCGCCTCCCAGGAGGCGCCCGCGCCGATCTGTGTGTAGCGGATCATGTCGATCAGCGGGACCTGGCAGACGACGGCGCCGAACAGGTCCGGGCGCTCCACCATGTTTGCGCTCACCAGCAGGCCGCCGTTCGAGCCGCCCATGATGCCGAGCTGCTGCGTCGTCGTGATGCCGCGCTTCACGATGTCCTGCGCCACCGCCTGGAAGTCGTCGTAGGCTTTCTGTCGGTTCTGCAGCAATGCCGCCTGGTGCCACGCCGGGCCGTACTCTCCGCCGCCGCGGATGTTGGCGACCACGAATACTCCGCCGCGGCTGAGCCACAGCATGCCGAAGTTCGGCGAATAGCTGGGTGTCTCCGAGACCTCGAATCCGCCGTAGCCGTACAGCACGGTCGGCGCCGGGCTGTCCAGCCTCTTCGGCCGGGTAACGAAATACGGGATGCGCGTGCCGTCGCTGGAGGTCGCGAAGAACTGCTCCGTCACGAGGTGCGACGCGTCGAAGCGCGCCGGCAGGGACTTGATGGCCACCGGCGGCCCCTCGCTCGCCTCGGCATACACTGTCGTGGGATGGGTGTAACTCTCGAAGCGGAAATAGGCCTCCGGGCCCCAGGCGTTCGCCGAGACGATGTGCGTCGAGCCGCCTGTGGGAAGGGCCAGCACCGTGTCACTCCAGGCGCGGCCCTGCGGCCGGAATGCGTGGATGCTGCCGGTGACGTCGTGGTAGATCGAGGCGTACACGGCGTCACGTCCGGCCACCACCTCATCGATCGCGCTGCGGGCGTCCGGCGAATACAGCACCGACACGGGCTCGCGGCTCAGCGTCTTGCCGGAGTCCGCAACCCTGTAGGCTACCAGCGAGCCCTTGGCGATCGGCGCGCCGCCCGGCGGCGTCCAGTTCTCACGCACTGTGAAAATGAGATTTCCGCCCTGCGCGCCCTTCAGATCCGCACCTAACGGCAGCGGTAACTGCCGCGTCGTGCCGGCGGGCGTGAGCAGATGGTATTCGGCGGAGAAAAAACTCACATCCCGCTGCACCAGCGCGATGGTGCCGGAGGGCTCGTGGAAGACCACGGCCGTTGCGCCGACATCGCTGACCTGACCCTCGTAAATCGTGCGCGCCTTCGACATGCGCTCGCCGCGCTTCCATAGCTTGACGATCCGCGGGTAGCCGGAGGTGGTCATCGAGCCGGGGCCGAAGTCGGTTCCAAACAGCACCGTGTCCTCATCGAGCCAGGTGATGGCGGACTTGGCCTCGGTGAGCTCAAAGCCCTCCGGGACGAACCTCTTCGCCGCCGGATCGAACTCGCGCACCACCACCGCATCGCCACCGCCGCGTGAGAGGTGCAGCAGGCAACGCTTGAGCGACGGAGAGCAGTCGGCGCCTTTCCACACCCAGTTCTCGTGCTCATCGGCGGCCAGCGTGTCGAGGTCGAGCAGCACGTCCCAGGCGGGCGCGGCGTTACGGTAGTCCGCGATGCTCGTGCGCCGCCAGATTCCCTTGGGATGCTGCGCGTCCTGCCAGAAGTTGAAGACGTACTGATGATCGAGGTCGCCGTAGGGGATCCGGTCAGCGGCGTCCATCACCTTCAGGATCGCGTCGTAGTCCTTGCGGTAGTCCGGGTCGGCCTGCAGAACGGCGGTGGACCTGGCGTTCTGCTCCCGCACCCACTCCATCGGCTTCGCGCCGTGGATGTCCTCCAGCCACCGGTACGGATCGGCGCCGTCGACGGCACTGTGCTGCATCCTGCCCACCTTGTCCGCTCCCGCCGCACTGTCCATTGCACCGCCCAACGCACCGATAATCGTCGCCAGTACCAGTACCCGCACGCTCATAGACCCCCGTGAATTTCAGTCCCCACAGGATAGCAGGGGCCGGCACCGGATCCGCAGCGCGGCGGCGCCCGCGGATCCCGCAGGCGCAAACGGGTCACTGACCTGCGCGGCGCAGCAGCGCCTCCACCGCGTCGAACAGCGCCCGCAGGCCGAATGAGACATCCTGTATGCGGCCGTTGATGAAGAACGTCGGCGTGGCGCGCACCCCGCTGTCGAGGCCGCCCTGCAGCTGCTCGCGCACCCGTTGCAGATAGACCTCGTCGTCCATCTCCGCTGCAAACCGTGCCATGTCGAGCGCCAGCCGCTCGGCGTAGCCGTGCAGATCCTTCGCCTTCAGATGCGCCTGATTCTCGAACAACAGGTCATGCATTTCCCAGAACTTTCCCTGCCCGCCGGCACATTCCGCCGCCTGCGCCGCGGCCAGCGCGTGCGGGTGCACATCCTCCAGCGGAAAGTGCCGGAACACGAAGCGTACGCGCCCGCTGAAACGTTGCAGCAGCAGTTTCACCGCCGGCTGCGCCTGCTTGCAGTTCGGACATTCGAAGTCGCCATACTCGACCACGGTCGCGACGGCGTGGGGCGCGCCGGTCACGTGATCGATGCCGGCGACGGGAACGGCCAGCTCGAACGGGACGTGCGGCTTCATGTGAGCACCTCGCTCGCGGAGTGACACGAACTATGCGCTCTCGGGTGATGTCCGGTCACGCCTGCCGTCGGGCTCGCGGCGATGTCCTTGAGCGTGGCAATCCCGGCGCCCGTCTGCGGGTCAGGGCTGCACCCACGACTCGGTCGGCAGGTTAGGCGGTGCCGGCAGCGAGCGGATGTAGGTCACGAGCGTCCACACGCCGTCGCTCCCCAACGCCCCGCCGAAGGCCGGCATACCCTTGGGGCGGCCGTAGAAGATCGAGTTGAAGACCTCGGCGTCCGCTCCACCGTAACGCCAGCGCCCGTCCGCAAGACTCGGCCCGACCCACCCCGTGCCACCGCCCCCGTGGCAGCCATCGCAGTTCATGGCCGTGAACAGCAGCGCACCGCTCTTCGCCACCGCGGTATCGCCCTCATGAGGGTTGTGCAAGGTCGCCCCTGGCGGGGCGATGGCCCCGGCGGCCAGATGCGCTTCGTAGGCAACGGCGGGCGGCGCGGTTGCGGGCGTAGCGGCCTTCTGCAAAGGCGTTGCACTCTGCTGCGAGCAGCTGCCGAGCGCGAGGCACGCCACCAGCGACAGCGCAGGCAGCGGGTTCCGCCGCGGTTGCAACGTCGAATGCAACGCCGTCAGACCCCGCGGTGGCCGCTGTCGCATACCTCGCATCACAAGCCGAAGATCCAGATGATGCCGCCCTGGCTGGTGTGCCGTGCGATGTCCTTGAGGAAGTCCGCTGGCGGACGCACGTCGGTGGGATCGTCCGAGCGGGTGTCTCCCGACAGCAGCGCCCAGTCCCCCCCGAAGCCCGCGTAGACCGCCACGTACTGGCGGCCGTCCGGCGCACGGTACGTGATCGGGTTGCCCACGACCCCGGAGCCCACTTTGAATCTGGACAGAAGCTTGCCCGTGCGCGCATCGACCGACTTGAACCAGCCATCGAGCGTGCCGTAGAAGGCGACATCGCCGGCGGTCACCAGCGCGCCGCTCCAGGTGGGATACGGCTCCCTGATTTCCCATACCTTGCTGCCACTCGCCGCATCCCACGCCATGAAGGTGCCGAGGTAGCCTCCGGGGCCCGCACTGTAGGGACTGTTCAGGCCAATGAAGGGCGTGCCCTTGAGGCGGGAGGCGTGCGCAGCCTGGTAGTCCATGCACAGGTTGTTGGTGGAGGTGTAGAAGAGATGGGTGCGCGGTGAGTACGCGGGCGGCGACGCCGGGCTGACTCCGCCTTCGAGACTCGGACAGATCCCCGTGACGTTTCCCCTGGAGACGCCCGTCTGCTTGGCCGGGTCGAGCTGCGGGCGGCCGCTGGCCAGATCCACCGATTTCGCCCAGGTCACCGGCACGAATGCCCGGGCGACGAGCAGCCGTCCGTTCGCGCGGTCGAGCGTATAGGCGAAGCCATTCTTGTCGAAGTGCACCAGAGCCTTGACCGCGCGCCCCGCGACCGTCAGATCCGCCAGGATCATCGCGCCGGTGGCGTCGTAGTCCCAGTTGTCGTGCGGGGTGAACTGATACGCCCAAACGAGGGCTCCGTCCTCCGGCCGGCGCGCGAGCAGGCTTGCGCTCCATTTGTTGTCTCCGCGGCGCTGCTCCGGGTCGTAGGGCGCGGCGTTGCCGGTGCCGTAGTAGACGAGGTCGAGGTCGGGATCGTAGGACATCCATCCCCACACCGGGGCGCCGCCAGTGCGCCAGCTGTCGTTTGCCCAGCTGCGCGCTCCGAGCTCCACGCCCTTGTCGTAAGGAGGCCGGAAGATTCCGGGACGCACGCGCATTTCGGCGTCCGGGCCCAGATTGCGCGCGCTCCAGGCCGTGCGTCCGCTCTCGAGGTCAAGACCCTTGACCCAGCCGAAAATGCCGAACTCGCCGCCGGAGGCGCCGACGATCACCCGATCCCGCACGACGAGCGGTGCCATGGTGGTCGTCTCGCCGTTGCCAACGTCCGCGATCTGCGTCTTCCACAGTTCGCGTCCCGTGTGCGCGTCAACCGCCACCGTGTGCCCGTCGAGGAGGTTATAGATGATCTTGCCGTCGGCGAGGAAGGCGCCGCGGTTCACGCTGTCACAGCAGGACACCCCGATCGCATTGGAGCTCACGTCCGGCCGGTACTTCCACTTCAGCGGGTAGCCATCGCGGCTGAGATCGAACGCGTAGAGCACGTTGGGCCACGGTGTGACCACATACATGGTGTCGCCGACCACGAGCGGCTGACCCTCGTGACCGCCCAGCACCCCGGTAGAGAACGTCCAGACCGGATGCAGCGACCGGGCATTCTCGGCCGTGATTTGGCGCAATCCGCTATAGCGGGTTGCCGCGTAGTCCTTGGAGGGCATGGTCCACTGCCCGTCCTCGCCTGCGGGCGGCGCTTCGACAGCCCACAGCAGGCCACTCGGGCCACCGAGCATACCAACACAGCAGAGCGCTGCGATCGACGCGATGCGCACCACACCCTCCCCTGATTTGCGGCGACTGACCAACTGTCGGGCTGCGCGTCGCGCAGGTCAAGAGTACACCCCGCAGCGGGATGAGTCGGGAAACGGACCAGGAGCTCAGAAAGTGTGGAACTGGTAGAGCCAGGTCTCGGAGAGTGTCCGATCCCCACTGCGCAGGAACAGACGCATGTCCACGACCTCGGTCCCCGCGGGCGTGAAGTCGAACTGCGCGCGCCAGTGTCCGGCGATACCGTCCGGAACCGCCTCGGCAAAGACGTACGAGAAGCTGCCGCTCGAGGCCCACAGCACCGGTTCGACCTTGACGCCGAAGGGCACTGCCGTCAGCGGACCACCGAGGAATTCCACCATGAACTTGCGCACGCCCTTGGGCCGCGCGCGGCCGGGCTCGCCGCCCCGCCCGATGCGGGTGGCGACACAGCGCGCCAGCGTCGTCGGGTGAGGCTCGTCCGCGGCCCAGTGCAGTCGATAGCGCAGCGTGAACTCGCTGCCTGCCTGGGCCGCCTTCTTGGGCACCCACATCGCGACGATGTTGTCGTGGATCTCATCGTCGGTAGGAAGCTCGATCAGCTCCACGGCGCCCTCGCCCCAGTCGTCCAGCGGTTCCACCCACAGGCTCGGGCGGCGGTCGTAACGCACCCCGTCGAGATAATGGTCGAAAACGCGGTCACGCTGCAGCAATCCGAAGCCGCGCGGCGCGCGGTCGGCGAACGCGGATGCGGCGATTCGCGGCGGGTTGTTGAGCGGGCGCCAGATGCGTTCACCGCTGCCCGTCCACATCGCCAGGCCGTCGGAGTCGTGGACTTCCGGCCGCCAGTCGATGCCGGTCGGCTTGACGGTCTCGGAGAACCAGTACATCGATGTCATGGGAGCGACGCCAAACCTGCCCACCGTGCGGCGCAGGAACAACCGTGCCTCCACGTCCATGACCACGGCTTTGTCGCGGCGCATGACGAATCGATATGCGCCCGCGATGCCCGGTCCCTGCAGGACAGCGTAGACCGTCACTTCATGCCCCTCGTCCGCAGGAGACACGAAGTAGAAGCGCGTGAAGCTTGGAAACTCCTCCGTGCGGTCGGCCATGGCCACATCGAGCGCAATGCCGCGTGCCGAGAGGCCGTACTGGTACAGCTCGCCGATGGCACGGAAGTACGAAGCGCCGAGAAAGGCCACCCAGTCATTCGTGCGCCAGTCGAGTTTCTGTGGGTCGCCCAGGCGGCTCTCCTGGAAACGGAAGCCCGCGAACCCCGCGCCCCGCGGCAACTCGCGCGCCGGACTGTCGGCCGGCATGCCGAAGTAGGCCGGGTCGTAGATGATCTCGCGGGCAACCGCAGGGCTGGCGGAAGCGGACACTACGAACATGCGCACGGGCGTGCGAAAGTAACGGCCCAGATGGAAGAAGGTCACCGGGAACAGGCCGGGGCCGTCACGGAACAACGCATTCGCCGGATCGAACTTGATCTTGCCCCACGCGTCGTAATCGATGCGCTCCAACACGGCCGCGGGCAGCGGCTTGTCACCCTCGTACGCACGCGCTGCGCTGGCCTGCAGGTCCTTGACGAGCCCCTCGAACGAGAACGGCTCCGGCTGGCCGAGCTTGAGGCCGGTGGCGGCAACTGCCACTCGCGAGATGCCAAGTGCCGAGGCGAGGATTGAGGCTCCACCGGCGGTGAGCACGAAGCGACGGTCGGGCATTTTGGTTCCAGGTGCGGTCGCATCCGCCGCTCGTACGACCCTCTCATGGGACGGCTGTTGCCGGCAAGGTGGAAGGCCGTTTCGACAGGGTGAGGCTGCCACCCTGACCGATGAGCGTCGCTCGATCACGGAGCGGAGTGTTCGGGAGGGTGTTGGCCGGCTCGCCTCAACGGGCACTTGCGAAGCGAGGGTCAGGGGCCGCGGTGGACACGGCCAAGGTTACGGCTTAGTGTGCCCGCATGAAACGATGTTTCCTCACATCCGCCGCGATCGTCGTGCTCGCGATGATGAGCGGTTGGGCATCAGCAGAGGGCGCGTACAAGAACTTCCGAGTGGCGATCTACGTGACCGTAGGGTCGACTCACCGGCTCGAGGACCCGAAAGTCCTCGAAGCGCAGTATCGGCGCATCGCCAGCCAGGTGCACTTCGACAAGGTGTATGTCGAGACCTACCGCAGCGGGCAATTTGCGGACGAGGCGGCACTCGACAAACTGAAAGAGTTCTTCACCGCGCATGGCATTACCGCCTCGGGCGGCATCGCCTACTCCGCGCCCGGACACGGGGGCCAGTTCAGCACCCTCGATTACGAGAATCCGCACGACCGTGACATATGCCGGCGCGCGGTCGAGCTCGCCGCGCGGCACTTCGACGAGATCATTCTCGATGACTTCTTCTTCTATGCGACCAAGAGCGCTGCGGATATCGCCGCCAAGTCGGGCCGCGGCTGGACGCAATACCGCCTGGAAAAGATGCGCGAGGTCGCGGAGGATCTGGTGCTGAAGCCCGCGAGGGCCATCAACCCTCACGTACGGGTCATCATCAAGTATCCGAACTGGTATGAGCACTTCCAGGCTTCGGGTTACGACCTGGATGTCGAAGGCAGGAAGTTCGATGCCATCTACACCGGCACGGAGACGCGCGACCCGGAGATCACGGACCAGCATCTGCAGCAGTATCAGAGCTACCTGACCTTTCGCTTCCTGGACAACGTCCGTCCGGGCGGCGGCAACCGCGGTGGCTGGGTCGACACCTACGCCACGCGCTACGTCGATCGGTACGCCGAACAGCTCTGGGACACCCTCTTCGCAAAGGCACCCGAGATCACGCTCTTCAACTGGTCCGATCTCGCCTCGCCGGATCCGGTCGCGCCCGGAGCGCGCGGCTGGAGCGGCGCAGCCACGAGCCTCAACTGGAATGCGATGCTGCGCTCCGCCAGTGGCGAGGCGGCGGACGGCGCCCCGGGTTGGGCACGCGTCGCGGGGTACTCACTCGCGCAGGTCGACGGGTTCGCCGGCCGCCTCGGCAAACCAATCGGCATCGCGAGCTACAAGCCCTTGCAGTCGAGCGGTGAGGATTACCTGCACAACTACCTGGGCAATGTGGGGTTACCGATCGAGCTCACGCCGGTCTTCCCGAGCGCGGCGCCGCTCACACTGCTCACGGAATCCGCGCGACATGATCCCCAGATCGTCGCGAAGATCAAGCAACAGCTCGCTGCGGGTAAGAGCGTCGTGATCACCTCGGGCCTGCTGCAGGCGCTGCAGGGGCACGGCATCGAAGATATCGTCGAGCTCGAGTACACCGGACGGCGAGTGAATGTGCACGACTTCTTCGGCGCTTTCGGCGCCGGCGCGGGTACGAACCTCACCGAGCCCGGCCGGCGAGCAGCGGGTGTCACGTTTCCGGAAATCCGCTTCTACACGAACGATGCCTGGCCGCTCGTCCGCGGCGTCGCCGAGTCATATGCGGTGCCGATCCTGCTCATGGATCGTTACGCCAACGGCGTACTCTACGTGCTCGACATTCCCGACAATCCGGGCGATCTCTACGAGCTGCCGCAACCCGTCCTGCGCGCCATCCGCAGCTATCTGCAGCCGGACTTCCCCGTGCGCCTCGATGCGCCGGCGCTGGTCAGTCTCTTCGCCTACGACAATGGCACGTTCATCGTTCAGTCGTTCCGCTCCGAGCCCGCAGCAGTTGGTGTTTCCGTGGCTGGCGAGCGTGCAGGCCTTGTGGACCTCGTCACCGGCGAGCGAATCACCCGGGACCCCACCCCGGTGCAGGGACAGCGCGCGGACACAACCTCGGGCACGCGAACGGTGTTTCGCGTGCAG
>Ga0123355_10004153_pt1 | contig 21014 bp, 15 predicted proteins | sample TergutEmb28metaG_3_FD_89872 | JGI IMG/M metagenome (GOLD analysis project Ga0123355, IMG submission 89872) | Embiratermes neotenicus P1 segment gut microbial communities from Petit-Saut dam, French Guiana - Emb289 P1 | ecosystem: Host-associated > Arthropoda: Insects > Digestive system > Gut ...
CCATTTTTGCGGCGGAAAGCAGTGCCGCCGTTGGGCCGTTTACATCCGCGCCCTGGGTTGGCGAAATGCCTTCCGAGACGGGCTTACCTGCCGGGCGCCCATTGGCAGACGCGCCGCATACCTCGCCAAAATACACATGGCAGGTGGTTGGAAGCATGTTAATCCGATATGTGCCGCCGCGGGTGTTGGGCCTGCCGGAAACACAGTCGTAGTAGGTCAAAAAGACCTCCTGCATTAGGCTATCGGCATAATCGTCGTCATTGCCGTACTTTGGGGAGTTTTCGGCCAGTTGTTTTTGCAGGTCCTCCTGTCCTTTGAAATCCCTGTCCATAGCAGCGGTTAGGGATTCCATTGTGATGTTTTTCTTGTCGAATACATGATATTTGATTGCCGCAAGTGAGTCCGTAACGGTGCCAATTCCGACCCCTTGCAAGTAACTAGTATTATACCGCGCGCCGCCGGCGTTGTAATCCATGCCTTTTGTAATACAGTCATTGGTTATTACCGAAAGAAAGGGCACAGGCATATACCGGGCGTACAGGGATTCTATGATATTGGAACCTTGCAGCTTAATCCCGGCAAAGTGGTTTATTTGGCCTTTGAATGCTTCCATTAGCTGGCTGTAGTCGGCAAAATCTTTGGCATAACCAAGCTTTAGACCAAGCTGCTTGCCGGATACCTTGTCGTAGCCATTATTTAGTGTCAGCTCAAGGATTTTTGGCAGATTAAAATATCCCGTGAGGATATATGCCTCCGAGCCAAACGCACCGGTTTCCACACAGCCGCTTGCACCGCCTCTGCGTGCGTCGTCTAAGGATTTGCCTGCGTTAAGAAGCTCCTGCACAATAGCGTCGGTATTATAGAATGCCGGTTGCCCCCAGCCTTTGCGAGAAATCGCAAGCGCGCGCTTTAAGAAATACTTCGGCGTCTTCTTGGAGATTTGCACATTGGAACTTGGTTGAAGCAGCCTCATGCTGTCCATGCAGTCGAGGATTAGCATACTTACCGGGTTTACGCCGTCGTGGCCATCTGGGGTTATCCCGCCGGTGTTTATATTTGCAAAGTCTGTGTATGTGCTGCTTTCTTTTAGGGTTATCCCTACTTTTGGCGGGGCCGGTTGGTTGTTAAATTTTATCCATAGACATTGAAGCAGCTCTAGGGCTTTGTCATCGTCAAGTATGCCGTCGGATATGTCTTTTTCGTAGAATGGTGCTAAGTGCTGGTCAAGCCTGCCTGGGCTGTAGGCGTCCCATGGGTTAAGCTCGGTTGTGACGCACAGATGGACAAACCAGTACATTTGAATGGCCTGCCAGTAGGTTTTTGGCCTATGTGCTGGTACTGTTTCGCAGTTTATTGCAATTTGACGCAGTTCTTCGGCGCGGGCTGGGTCTGTTTCGGCTGCGGCCATTTCGGCGGCAAGTGCCGCGTATCGCTTGCCTATGATTAGTATTGCGTCGCAAGCTATGTCCATTGCGCGCAGTTGTTCGGCCTTTAGGGTTGCGCTTATATCATTGGAATAGTCCAGGTTATTTAGGGCATCGGCTATCCGCGCTTTAAAGTCTAAAAATCCGCTCTTGTATATAATCTCGGAACCTACAGTGTGGCCGGGGCCTCGCTGCTCCATAAACTCTGTAAAAATACCGGCTGCATAGCAGTCTTTCCACTTGGGGCTTACCGAATCCATTATTTTTTTACGCATACAGCGTTTTTCCCAGTAGGGCTGGATTTGCTTTTCTTGGGTTTCGAAGTCGGCGGGTGCTACTTTAAAGGAGATTAGTTCTCGTGCGTCCATTACCTGCATATCTTCCAGGCTATGACAGATAAGTTCTGGGAAGGTTGGCGCGGTTTGAGGGCCGTCGCCTTTTTCGCCTACTATTAGTTCGCCGGGGTTTATGCATAGCTGCTTGTTAGTCATTATGTTTAAAAGTGCAAGTGCCCGCAGTTCTGGAATTGAAACTTGGCCTTCGTATTGTTTGTATGCTTCTGTTACTAGCATTGCCCGCTCTAGGCTTAGGCGGGGCGGAGTTGACTCGCTTTGGTTGCGTAGACTTGTTACTCTTGGTGATATTTTAATTTGGGGGTGCTGGTTTATTTGTGTCATTGGTTAGCCTCCTATCTCGGCGTCGAAACCGGCCATTTTCCAGGCCTTTAATATTTTTTGCATTTGACTGCTGGATGGGGTGAAGAAATTATCGCGGTTATTAAATTGTGTGATTGTTTTTGTGCCTGTGCTAGTCGAAGGCGCAGGGTGGGTATCGGAAGCTATAGCACTTGCCTCGATTCTTTCCCATTTTCCGGCGGCCATGTTGTGATATGGTAGTAAGGAGACTTTGCAGCCGGGAGTAATGCGCTGTGCAAGGGCAATGATTTTTGTCATTTCTACTGTCTCATTACCCGCCGCTTCATATTGTAGATAGCCCTTGTCATGCCGACGACAAGCTATCTCATCCCTCCCAGATGCTGTGTCAGACTTGCTTCCGTCGATGCTTCCAACATTGACACCGCCAATAATCGGGACACGTAGCCATATATTACTCGGCTTTGTCATGCTCGATAATTTCTTAAGATTAGCTAAAATCCGCGAGTTACTACTGCCTGTATATCTCTCATGCAACTCATTTGTCGCAAGTTTTAAGTCGTACAAAAATAAGTCTACATATGGCAAAACCACTTCGAATTGCCCCCATGGCACATCGCCACAGGTGTCGCAAGCTACATGTATGTCTCGCTTTTTTAGAATCTTTAAAAATGCCACTAGATATTCGCTGTCTTGCGCCAGTGGCTCACCGCCGGAGATTGTCACCCCGCCGCTTTCGCCAAAGAACAACTCGTCCCGCAGTACAATCCATGCAAGTTCTTCCGGGGAATAGCGCAAAACTCCGGCAATATCGTCAAAACTCTGTGTTTCTGGGTTATGGCACCACGCACATGCAAGGGGGCAACCTTTAAAAAACACCGTGGTGCGTATTCCACCGCCGTCATGTATTGCGTATCGCTGGATATTGGTTATAAGCGGCATGATGCCCGAGTATTGCCGCAACCCATTATTATAGCCCGTTCCCATTAGCTAAACTGAATTAGACTTGCATAATCATGCAGCAGGCGATGTCGCTGGTCTGGGTTCAGCTTTAAAATATTCTCGAAAGTTTCCATGCTAACCCGCCCAACTGAGAACAGTAGCTCTGTATAGTCTCGTTTATCCCAGAGGTACTGCTTTTCCCAGTCACAAATCTTCTTCATGCCATAGTAATAGCTTGTAAAATACCCCATCATATTCTCATGCGCCTGTACTTGCGCGCGGGCAGTTTTACGGTCGAAGCCCATTTCTTTTTCATATAAATCGCAGGCCTCGCCGATGGTTTTGCCAAAGTAGTGAAGCATTAAGTCAATTTTTATCCGGGTGGACGTATGGTGGCGTCTATGTGCCACCATCAGCGGATAGTACGGGTCTTCGGCAAATACAAACTCAAACACCCGCTCTGTTCGTATGCAGGTGCCTTCGGAAAGGGGTACGCTTTTCGCGCCTCGTTTCATTGTTTCTGGGATTGGGTCAATTGACGCCCGGATAAACTGGGCATGATGGCCGGGATACGCCTCATGAAGGGCGTTGATTTTTATCCATCCGTCGGTGATTGCCGTGTAATTAAAATTGTTTAAAAACATTGTATTGTATAAGGGATACCGAGAAGGATAATCGCTGTTATACCCGCCCCAAGGATAGGAATCCTTAAGCTGCGGCGGGATTGGAATGCACTCGCATAACTCGTCATGAGGCAGCCATATATAATCATGTGCCGCGGCACGGGCACGTTTTAGATAGGTGTTTGCGCGGGCAAACATCTCTTCCGATGAAGAGGCAGGCCCCGCGTATTTGAATAAAATATCATTTACCTCGGCAGTAGATGAAACATGGCCTTGCAGTTTACTTGCAAGTTCGAGAGACTCTGCCCGGGTTTTGGCGTTTTCGTACTCGTACCAGCTTAAAAGCTCGTCTAAATCTACACCGATATTGTTTTTAAGCGCGGCCCGGTATTCTTCTTGGGTGACGGGTATAACATCACAATCGGCAAGCACTGTGGCCTTTGGCGGCTCGCCTTTTGACTCGATTAGATTGCCAACGTAGCTGATATAGGAATCAAGATTTTGCATATGTTCGCCCATTAGGGATTCCATTGTGTTTATATCAGATTCAGGCAAGCCACTAAACGCAACATGAATCCTCGGCTTAGTATGAACGGCTGTTTCAGCCGCCTGCGTAAGCGCGGACTTCACCGCAGCTAAATCCTTGGTATCAAGGGTTGTAAGGGCCGGAAGCACACCATCATGCCAAAGCTGTGGCGCGGTTTTTAACCTGGCAACAAGCACAGGCGCACGCTCCACTGCCGGGCGATAATCTGAGGCGCACAAGCTATACAGCTTCCACCCAAGAAACTTAAAGACACTGCCGGGGTTTTTATAATATCCCTCAAGAGCCTGCTGCTTTGCCTCAATGAAGTCTATAAAATGCCCGCGAAGTATAAAACTCACAGGGTCGACACCTGGCATACTTTTTACCTGGCTTGTAAGTGCCGCAATTTCTGCAAGTGCAATTGTGCGGTTACCCTTAGTAGGAGCAAACCCGATTTCTTCATATTTCCCCGAACCATGCAGCTTTTGACCAAACTCTGCGATATCTTTGTCAAGCACTCGGTAGTTACGGATATCCACTTGATTTTGCATAATCAGCCTCCGAAGAAATATTTTCACAAGTATATAAATGCCTGGCAGTCTCTACAACCGATTGTAGCATATATAAGGTGTAATTTTCTCACATGTCGTTTGATGGCGGTGGTGCTGGTGGGGTTATGCTTCGCAGTGTGTTTTCGCACTGGTAATATAGCGTGCTGTATAGGAGTGGTGCCACGCAATACTTGGAAAGTGTTCCCCCGTGCTGCGATCGAAAAAATAATCACTGCACGGGGGAACACTTTCCCTGTTGGTGGCACCAATGCCTTTATACAGTACGCTATTTTGTCAGTGCTTTGCAAGGGCGAAGCACTTGTCGGGAATGCATAATGCCATCTTGTAATCGAAAAAATAATTCCTTGATGGCATTATGCTTCCTGGCCGGGCATTTTCCTGCCGGGAGGTGCGCCTGTGTGTGTTTACGGCATATGCCGTTGTTCACTATTCGTGGCTGCTATGGATTGCCGTGTGTTGCAATCCCTTGGGTTAAACCTTTCCCCAAAATGGAAAAACCCCATTCTATGCGGCCTGGAACGCTTTTACCATTTGGAGAAAACCAGAAAAGTAACACTTCGCGCCAAGATATGTGATGCTTATGCAAATGACAGCAATATATACTGATGACTGCGAAAAATCACTTTTATCAGAAATGTCTACGGGCTATACTTCTTAGGTAAACATAAAACAGCCGCTAAGTCCAAAAAGCAGCGACCAACTCTCACAGCCACATTTAAACAGCCAAACGCCCGGCTGGAAGCAGACCGCCCCGAAAGGCATTATTTTTTCGATGCCAAGGGGCGGGCTGCATTCCCTAGAGGTGCTTCGCCAATGCAATGCTTATCAATATAACGCACTGTATAAAGGCATTGCCGCTATCAATAAGGAAAGAGCACCCCTGTGCAGTGATTATTTTTTCGATCGCAGCACAGGGGTGCTCTTTCCTATATTGCGTAGCCCATCCTCTACAGCGCGTGATATTGCAAAGCAGCCCAAACAGCAAAAACTACCGGTCATTCAAATGCTTGCGATAAAACGCATTACGATACTGACTAGGCGTAACACCCTCAAGTTTCTTAAAGACCTTCATAAAGTATTTCTCATCCTCAAAGCCTACATAGTTAGCGATTGTCTTAACAGAATCCCGGCTCGACAGTAGCAAGCTCTTCGCGTAATCAATTTTCGTGCGGGTAATATAGTCTAAAAGTGACACACCTGTATGTTTTTTAAAGGCACTTGACAGGTAGTTTGGGTTATAGTTAAAAGCCTCGGCAACCTTAGTAACGCTAAGATTCTCTATGCGGTTTACCCGTATCCACTCCATAATCTCGGTGATATGCTTGTAGGTGGAAGAACCCAGCCCGATATCATAGCCGCTTACAAAATCCGCGGTCACTTCCATTGCAAGCAGGCTAAGGGCGTAATGGCCAAGATATTCCGAGTAAGAATTGCGCTGATATGCATCAAGAAGCTGTCTGTAAAGCAAGACCTCCCTCTCACCTTGGCGCAAGGTACCGGTTTCCGGGATAATATAATGGTCGTTGCCTATCATGCTGCTTTTGGTAAAATATAGCTGCTGGCTTAAATCATCTTGGCCCGCAATACGAAAACTGTCTTGCTGTATCTTAAAATGGCACCAATAGTACGAAAGATGCCCGCTAGAGGGCTTAAAGCCCGCGTGCTCCATACCCGGAAATAGCAGTACATACTGGTTTGTGCCGATATCATATTCATTTTCGCCTTGCCGGATATGCAGGTTACCAAGGTCGCCCAAGATTAAAACAAAGGTATCCAGCTCCCGTTTTTCGTGCAAAAACCCACGGTTATTTATTAAGTTTCCGGCACTTATTAGCCTCAGTGGGGAGGTGCAGGGGGATATCAAGTACAACATCTGTAAATTCTCCACCTTTCATATGATATAACTATACCAAACGCTAGAAAAACTTGCCGACGACTGAGGAGGTTTAGTTTTTATGCGTTAGGTAGACCGTACATTAAATTTCTATTCAAAGGAGGCAGTCATGAGAGCACTAACAGTCAAGAATGTAAAAATCAACGATGGGTTTTGGTCGCCCATTCAAAACTTGGTGATGGACGTTATGTTACCATACCAGGCCGACGTACTGGAAGACAAACCCCATATCGAAGTAAAAGGTCATGCGGTGCAAAATTTCCGCATAGCGGCAGGAGAGGCCGAAGGCGAGTTCCAAGGCATGGTATTCCAGGACAGTGACCTTGCAAAGTGGATTGAAGCCGTAGCCTACGCCCTTAGTATTAAGCCAAACCCAGACTTGGAGAGGCGCGCTGACGAGATTATAAGCCTAATTGGACGCGCACAAGAGCCCGACGGCTATTTAAACACATTCTTCACAGTAAAGGAACCCGAGCATAAATGGCTTAACCTACAAGAATGTCACGAGCTGTATTGCAGCGGCCATATGATTGAGGCCGCGGTAGCCTACTACCAATCAACAGGCAAGGACGCGCTGCTAAAAACCATGCGCAAGAACGCCGACTTAATTTGCAGCAAGTTTGGCCCACCGGAAACAGGCAAACAGCGCGGCATACCCGGCCACCAAGAAATAGAACTTGCTCTCTTGCGCCTCTATGAAATAACCGGCCAGAAGTCATACGCCCAAACCGCTAAGTATTTCCTAGACGAAAGAGGCCGCGAGCCTAACTTCTTTGCGGAAGAAGCGGCAAAAATAGGCTGGCGTCACTTCGGAATGAAGCCAGAAGACCGTGAATACGCCCAAAACCACCTACCAGCAAAAGAGCAAAAAGAGGCAGTAGGCCACAGCGTAAGGGCGATTTATATGTATGCGGCAATGGCAAGCCTTGCCGCCGAAACCGGCGACAAGGAATGGTTTGATAGCTGCCGCACCCTTTGGGACAACATGACAAAAAAGCGCATGTATATCACAGGCGGCCTAGGCTCGACAGTGCATGGCGAGGCATTTACAATTGATTACGACCTACCCAACGACACAATTTACGCCGAAACCTGCGCCTCAATAGCAATGATTTTCTTCGCGAGATACATGCTGGAAATAGAGCAAAAAGGCGAATATGCCGACATCATGGAAACCCAGTTATATAACGGCGCACTAAGCGGTATGCAGCTTGACGGCAGGCGTTTTTTCTATGTAAACCCGCTTGAGGTTGTGCCTGGTGTATCCGGCAAACTGCACGGCTATAGGCATGTACTTCCAAAAAGGCCAAAATGGTATGGTTGCGCCTGCTGCCCGCCAAATCTGGCAAGGCTTATCACATCCCTTGGCCAATATGCCTGGGGCGAAAGTAGTGATACAGTCTTTGCGCACCTATATATCGGCGGAAGCGCGGCACTAAGTCATGCCAATATAACCTGCGAAACAAACTACCCTTGGACAGACACAGTAAAATACACAGTTAAACCCACCGGTGACACCGAGTTTACCTTTGCAATAAGAATCCCAGGCTGGTGCAAGAACTGGTCGCTATCAATCAACGGCACCCCATATAAAGCAGAAGTAAAAGACGGCTACATCTATATCAAGCGCAAGTGGGCCAGATTTGACACAATAAAACTGACCTTACCAATGGAAGCAAGGCGCATGTACGCCAACACCAATGTCCGTGCAGACGCAGGCTGCGTTGCCCTGCAAAGAGGCCCTGTAGTGTACTGCTTCGAAGAAGTGGACAATGGCGCAAACCTAGCCGCACTGCGGATACTTCGCGGTACAAAGCTTACAGCTAAAGATGAAAACATCCCAGGCCTAGGCAAGCTGGTTGTACTAGAAGCCGAAGGCCGCCGGATGGAATCAAGCGAAGCCCTGTACAGCGACAAGCCACCAACAGGCAAGCCCGTAACCTTGCGTGCAGTGCCCTACTACACCTGGGGTAACCGAGAAAGCGGCGGCATGAGAGTTTGGATGCTTGAGGGCTGCAAGAAGGGTCTAAATTATTAACTTTATCTAGGGCACATTCCCACTACAAAAGGGAACACGCCCTACTAAAATAAATACTTTTGGCCAAAATAACATCGCTGGTGTGGATCGGTTTTGTCAAAATCATCCACACCAGCGAAAGCGGCTGTCACCAAATCATCCACTTTACGAAAAGGTGAAACCAGTCTCAGTAAGTTTACGGATAGCTGAGTTTGAGATTAGGTAAACATCGCCCATAATCTCAAGATTTCCGTTTTTTATACGAATTGTACTTTCGGTACATGCTACATATACGTCAAGTTCCTCAGACAAAGGCATTAGATAGTTTTTAGTATGCTCTTGCTGCGCTAGGGTCTCTACGGTGCATACCGCATGAGATTGAAGCGCGAAATTATCCAGGCCAAGCCCTTCAAAAGCCGTGGCGGGTTCTCTATTATTGTCATCAATATATTTGCCGTAGGCGAATTTTGCGCACATATTCATGCCACCGGCACTTGCACCCATTATGACTGTTGCGCTACTGAGTTTAACTGCGTCTGCTATTTCGTATTCTTTAATGAAAGCGTGAAGCTTGTCGCAGTAACCGCCATGCAAAAGGATTGCGGAGGCGTTTATAAGGAGTTTATGTGCCTCCTCTTTTGTTATGCGATAGTCAATTGAATAATAATCGTCAAATTCAACGCCTGCTGCTTCAAACCATTCATTTTTGGTGAAATCCAGCCATTCGTCATTGATTTTTTGTTCTGCAGGGGTTGTGTAAATTATGGCTAGTGATTTTTTCTCTGGTATATCATTTTGTAGGGCCTTGCCAACTTCTTGGGGCATGGTTTCATCAAACCAGCCGAAATAGTAATGTGTTTTTTTCATGTAATCTCCTTTAATCTTAGTATGGAGGGACCGCCAACTCCTAGGTCTTGCATTGCACGACGAAGCCTTGACGATGCAGGATTAACATGTATTTGCCTCGAGTAAGGATTATCACGGACATGTATTGCTTCGTCAAGCAAGATTTGCACATTATCCCAACCGGGAAGCATATAGTTTTGCGGTAAATAATACTCTGCCCTAGCGATGCCCTCAATTAGGCGGCTTCTATCTACACCTTGCACCCCGGCAAGCGGCACGCCAGGGCCGGGGAAGGCATCAAATGTCAGCACAAACAGAACGACTTCTGTGTCTCTTGAAAAAGATAATCTATCCGGACAGCACGTTATAGGCCTCCATATGCTATTAAGAGAATTAACACAACTACAGCCATAAACTTCGCGATTGAAAGTGCTGTTTTCTTTACCCTTATCATGATTTACCTCAGAAAATGGGAAGTCGTTTATTTTGACGATATTTTCATCATCTACTCCACAAAGGATTTCATATGTCTGGCCTATGTCATACACCGTAGCATACTGCTCGGCCCCATACCATGATTCGTCGGAATACGGCAAATCCCATATAAACGTCAAATCATCAAGGTGGTGCCATGTGTCCCTATATGCATCAAACCACATGCTGCTTACTGGTTCATAATACAGACCCATAATAGGGTAAAAATACATATAAAGCTCGTGTAAAGGTTGCGCCACTTAGGGGGAAAAGCATTACTGCCGACAAAAGCAAGCAAGTGATTCTGCGTAAAAAGCTGGTGCCTTGGTGTGCTCATTATGTTCTTCTGCTGCTGTACGAATTATGGTATCTTTGGCTCATCATACCATAACATCCATTTGATATTAAATAGCCAACTCTAAAAGTTGCGATAATTTGTCTAACTTTTCCTATGTGAAGGCATACCAAGGGAGCAAATCACCTTTATCAAAAATGGAAAAACCCCGTTTTATGCGGCCTGCGGGCACATCAAGCGGCATCACATCCAAAAAATACCAACACAAACAACAAGCCGCCCTTAAACACTATAATGTTTTAATACGGCTTGACGCACGGTAACGGCGCAGACGGGTAAGGGCTCTTTAAAAGCACGCTGTGAAGGCATGAGCAAGCCCCAGGCTATAGGGAAAACGCTATTTCTAAGGATGATAATCCGGTAGAAATAGCATTTTCCCAGCCTGGGGCTTGCTCATATAAGCCGTAACATGTGCTTTTAAAGAGCCCTTACCCGTCTGTGCCACACGCCGCGCGCATAAGCCATATAAATCCTAATTTATGGCGTATTCCGGCTACCGGGCTTTACCACCGGGATGCCTTTCTTACACAAAGGACAATCCTCCGGGTCATAGGACGCGATAGCCTTAGAATATGCGGATACATATTTCACACCCATATCAATTTGCCCGCCGGTACGGTCAACAAGACTACATGTGCCTACAATTTCCGCGCCATTAGCTTTGGCAATTGCCATTACCTCACGGGTGGTACCGCCGGTTGTAACAACATCCTCGGCAATTACAACCCTTGCGCCTGGGGGGATTTCAAAGCCCCGGCGCAAAGTCATTTCGCCGTTTTCCCGCTCTACGAAGAGGCTTTTTGCCTTTAGCGCACGGGCTAGTTCATAGCCAAATACAATACCGCCTATTGCCGGTGCAAGTACGATGTCAACCTCTTCGCCTTTAAATCCATCAGCGATGACCTCGGCGATATAAGCGGTATGCTCCGGGTATTGAAACACCTTTGCGCACTGCATGTACACCTCGCCGTGGCGGCCAGATGTTAGCTGGAAGTGACCTGTTAGTAGCGTGCCGGTTTCCCTTAGGATGTTTTCGACTTTTGTATGCTGCTCGTTAGTGGTCTTGGTGTTTATAGCTTGGTTGCTCATAAGGCAATCCCCCTTATTTGATTAATATCACTTATGTTTTCTCTGTCCATGTAAGCATCGATACCCTCAAGGATATCCATAGTTGCGCGTGGATTGGTAAAGTTGGCCATGCCAACAGCCACGGCTGTCGCGCCGGCCATTATAAACTCAATTGCGTCTTCCCAGGTGGTGATGCCGCCCATGCCAAGTATCGGCAGGTTTACGTTTTTGGCAACTTGGTAGACCATTCTTACGGCAATCGGTTTGATTGCTGGCCCCGAGAGTCCGCCCACAATATTGGCAAGCAGGGGCTTTTTTTGGCGGATGTCTATTTTCATGCCAAGTACGGTGTTTATCAGCGAAATGCCAGCGGCGCCACCGGCCTCGCAAGCCTTTGCAATTTGAACAATGTCGGTTACATTGGGGCTTAGTTTTACAATTACCGGGGCGTTGGCGCGGGCTACTACTGCTTTTGTTACGGCCTCGGCAGCTACTGGGTCTGTTCCCATTGCAATGCCTCCCGCTTTAATATTGGGGCAGGAGATATTTAACTCATATAGGTCTATTTTTTCGCCGCTGAAATCCTCGGTTACCGCTATATAGTCCTCTATACTGCGGCCACATAGGTTTACAATTATTTTTGTATCGTATTTTCGCAAGAAGGGCAGGTCATAGGCTATAAAGTCCGCGGCACCTGGGTTTTGAAGGCCAACTGCGTTTAGCATTCCCCCATAGGTTTGGGCAAGGCGGTGAGGCGGATTGCCTTCCCATGGCTCATGAGACACACCTTTTACCGTTACGGCACCTAAGCGGTTTAGGTCTACGAAAGGGCTGTATTCTCGGCCGTTTCCGAATGTGCCGGAGGCTGTTGTTATTGGATTTTTTAGCTCTACACCCGCTAGGCTTACACTTAGGTTTCTCTTGCTATTTTGCATCAAATTGCACCTCCTTACTATCGAAAACCGGGCCTACCAGGCAACATAATTGGTAGCCCACAAGCGTCCTTACGACACAGCCCTTGCAGGCACCTAGGCCGCAGGCCATGCGCTCTTCCACTGACACTTGGCATGGGATATTCTGCTCGCGGGCATACGCAGATAGGATTTTTAGCATTGGGGTTGGGCCGCAGGCTAGTATTGCGGCGTAGGTTGCCGTGGATGCGTGGCCGCTTGACGACGTTTGGGTGAGGTCGCTAGATGACGTTTGGGTGAGGCTGTCGTTTGATGACGTTTGGGTAAGGCTATCGTTTGATGACGTTTGGGTAAGGCTACCGCTAGTATTGTCGGTTAGCGTGTGGGTATCATTTTTTTGTATAAGGAAATCCGTTACATACCCTTTTTTTGTTTGGCCGCTACCGTCTTCTGTAGCAACGTATAGGTTTTGTGCCAGTGGTTCGAAAGGTTTGGATAGCGCAAGTGCTTCTGTACGAAAACCCAGGAAAATATCCAAAGAAACGCCCAGCCGGCGCAGTTCTTTTGCCAGAAAAAAAAGCGGTGCCGCCCCAAGCCCGCCGCCTACCAGCGCAACCGTATCGCTTTTTGGGATATTTTTTTGTGTGTTTCCCCGCATATTTTTATGAATATTTTTATGAATATTTTCTTGAATATCATCTAGGTCGAAGCCATTGCCTAATGCGCCCAGGATGCGTGGGTTATGCCCTACCTGCCACTTACTCATTACATCAGTGCCTGCGCCGATTGCGGCATATACCAATGTGATTTCGCCCTTGTGTCTGTCTACGTCATATATGCTAATTGGCCTTGGTAGCAGATGCTCGCCCTTATCCAGGTAAACCATTACAAATTGGCCGGGTTTTGCGTCTCTTGCAACCTCTGGGGCATGTAAGGTCATTGTGTGAATATTGGCCTCGTGGACATGGGCTGTTATCACCGCCCGTACATGGTGTTTCGGGTTCATAGATTCGCCTCCAAATCGGCTTTCATATCCAGTGCCGCCTCCCTTGCAGCCATTGCAAAGTCTGTATCTGGGGCTTTGTATTTTTCGGATTGGTACGCGCCGGTTATACCGCGAGAATTGTTTACAATTATGCCAAGGCCATCTTTGTTAAGCATCCCGGAAAGGTCTGCGGCCTTGCCCCCTTGTGCGCCATAGCCCGGCACCAGGAAAAATGTATTTGGCAGCATATCCCTAAGCTGTTTACCTTGGTTTGGATGGGTCGCGCCTACTACCGCGCCGATGCTGCTAAAACCCGACTCCCCAATAAGCCCCCTACCCCACTTGTCAACCAGTTGGCCTACATGTACATACAGCGGGCGGCCGTCGGCGGTTTGTAGGTCTTGGATATCGGCACTTGATGGGTTTGAGGTTTTAACCAAAATAAAAAGCCCTCTGTCATATTTTTCGCAATCTGACAAGTAAGGCTCTATTGAGTCGTAACCCATGTATGGGTTTACCGTAATAAAATCTGTTTGGGAAATGGCAGTGGATTCCCCCGCAATATCTGTTTGGCCAAGATGACCGTCAGAGTAAGCCTCGGCAGTTGAAGCAATGTCGCCCCGCTTTATATCCCCTATTACGATTAAGCCCCTAGATTTAGCATAGGCCACCGTTTGAAAATAACAGGCAAGCCCCGCTGGGCCAAACTGCTCGTACATTGCGATTTGGGGCTTAACCGCCGGGACAATGTCCCAGACACTGTCGATTATGGCCTTGTTAAACAGAAAAATAGCCATTGCCGCCGCTTCTGGGGTTTTGCCCTTTTCTTCAAAAAGAGGCCCCGTATGATGGCCGGGTATCTGGCCAAGCCTTGGGTCAAGGCCTACTACAATTGGGGCTTCAAGCTCTTTGATTTTGCTAATCAGCTTGTCGATTATCATACACTATCTTCCCTTCTACTATTGTATATTGCACCTGCCCCCAAACCGCGCGCCCATGAAATGGGGTGTTGCGGCTTTTGGAGCGGAAGCTTTGTTTGTCTATGATATGGTGCTTTGTTGGGTCAATTATTGTGATATCGGCCATCTTCCCCACAGAAAGGGTGCCTTTATCTATACCAATGATGCGTGCGGGGTTGATTGTTAGTTTTGCAATCAGCTGGCTAGGTGTGAGGGTGCCGGTATTAACCAGTTCTGTTATACATAGTGAGACAGCGGTTTCCAAGCCGATTATGCCATTTGCGGCCTTTTCTATTCCTACGGATTTGTCATCCTCGTGATGTGGGGCATGGTCTGTGGCTATTACGGCAATTGTGCCGTCTTTTAGGGCGGATTTAAGGGCTGCGATGTCTTTGCGGCTTCTAAGGGGTGGGGACATTTTGTAGTTTGGATCTGGAGATTGCGACGGTGATACCGTAACAATGCATGGTATATCTTCGTCAGCAAGGGTGAAATGATGAGGGCAAACCTCAGCCGTAATCGGTAGGCCTTCCTTTTGCGCGGCACGGATATGAGAGACTCCCTCAGCTGTGCTTACATGACAGATGTGAAGCTTTAGGCCGGGTTTAGACTCTCTTAAGATAACTTCTTTAGCAAGCCGTATATCCCGCGCAATTATCTCTGATTCCGATTCATTGGAAATACCCTTCACACCCAAGGCTTTGGCGTGGGCACCTGCGTTTATATGCCCGCCGCAAACAAGTTGCAAGTCCTCGCAGTGGGCAAGTACCGGCAGGCCACATGCAGCGGCGTGCTCCATTGCAGCCTTATATAAAACAGCATTATCAACTGTTTTGCCGTCATCGCTGACTGCGCATATTCCGGCGGCTTTCATTTCGGAAATCGGGCTTAGTTCAATACCGCCCAATCCCTTTGTGATGCTGCCAATAGGAATAACATGCACATGGCCTTCGGCAATTGCCTTTGAAATAACTTGCCGCACAACCTCGGGGCTATCCGTCACCGGGTCAGTATTGGCCATAGGGCAAACCGTTGTAAAACCGCCGGCCGCAGCCGCGGCAGTGCCAGAAGCAATGGTTTCCTTTAGAGGCCAACCAGGGTCACGAAAATGCACATGCATATCAATGAGCCCAGGCGTTACCCAAAGGCCGGTAGCATCTATTATTTTTATGTCGGAAGTTGGGAGAGAGTTTTGCTCGACGGCACTATTATTTTTCGGCATGTGAGAGTCATGAAGATCTGTGCCGCTATCATGTATCGCGCTGATAACACCATTTTCAACAAAAACATCCATAACAGCATCAATGCAATTGGCCGGGTCAATAACCCTTCCATTTTTTATTAAAACTCTATTCATAAATAAGTCTCCTTCCAAACTAACGCACAAGCACAGGTAAGGCTTGCAATTGATATGCTATGACATATAGCGTTGGCCTGCGCATTTTGTTCTGCAAGCTGTAATCAGCGAAATGCAGCAGTCGCAGGGGGATACCGCTTTTCTCCGGTAGGCGTAGGCGTTGAGTGAGACTTAGGCGGTAGAAAAAAGTTGTTTAAGCGGATGATAATCCGAACTTAAACAACCTTTTTCTTCGCCTAAGGCTTACTCAACATAGGCCGAAGCGCGGAGAAAAGCGGTATCCCCCTGCGACTGCGGACACTTTGCCAGCTTAAGCGCAAACAAACCCAGCGCGCACCTACTCAATATATCCATACTCAATATTAATCTCGAAATCAAACTCAGTCACAACAAGGACAATATCAGCAATAATAGCCTCCCGCAGCACGTGAGCATTCTTATTCTCCTCATGGGGTATCTCCATATCAAACACAAATTTAGGCCGCGGCACAGAGTTTATAATCCGAAACTCATGGGCATGCACAGCAGGATATTTCTCACGCAACAAGCCCTGCACAATGCAAACAACCCCTTGAAGGCGCGTATCCGTCATATCAATAGGGTCTAAATGAACCAAAATATCAATTCCCAAAGCCTCGGATATCTCAAAAGCGATTTTTTCGGTTATCTCATGGGAATCCACTAATGTCATATCCGCCGCAACCTCAACATGCGCCGTAGCCATATCCCGCCCAGGGCCGTAGCTGTGTACCACCAAATCATGAACCCCAAGCACACCTTCCTGGGCCTTGACAATTTCCTTAATTTTTTGCGCAACAGACCGGTTTGCTGGGCTACCAATAATCCGCCCAAATGCCTCCCTGGCCACCTGAAAACCAGAGCGGAAAAACACAAGCGCAATAAGCGCGCCAATATACCCGTCAATAGAAAAGTCGATAAACCGGGAAAATATCAGCGACACCAGCGTAGCACCGGTAATCAAAACATCATTGCGAGAGTCAATGCCAACAGCAACCAGCGTATCAGATTTTGCCGCAGTACCAAGCCGCTTATTAAAAACCGCCATCCATATCTTTACCACCATACCAAAGACAAGCACCATCACCGCCGCCGGATAAAAATACATAGGCTGAGGGCTTATTATCATACGAATAGAGCTACGCATGACTTCATAGCCCGCCACAAGAATCATACCGGCAACCCCAAGGCTTACAAGATATTCGATACGGCTATGTCCAAAGGGGTGCTCTCTATCAGCGGGCATTGCCGACAACTTAAAGCCTAGAATCGTAAGCAGCGATGTCAAGCAATCTGTTAAGTTATTAAATGCGTCCGCTGTGATGGACACGCTGTTAGCAACCCGTCCAACAATAAACTTAAGGCCTGCAAGCAAAAGATTTAAAACAATGCCAACAACCCCCGAAAGCAAGCCATATTTCTCTCGCACAGCGGGGGATTCTGTGTCCTTGTAGTTTTTTATAAACAGCCTTGCTAGCAGCAAAATTTTCACCTGTTTTTTTGCCCCAAAACCCAGTATTCATCGGGCCTAGAGGCTTGTTTTATATCGCAGTTGACAAAGTTGTCAAAATTTATTTATATCGCAGTTACCAATGTTGTCAAAATTTATTTCTAATCAAGAACTTAAGCTTGCGCCACCCCATTTGCAGCCGCTGCCTAAAATTGAAAATCTTATGCCAAATCAGCAGTCGGCGAGGGTTTTGCTTTAGTTTATCATTATCGAGGGCGCGTTTAATTATGCCCTCACCTGCGGGGAATTGGGACAAGTATATCAGCGTGTACCAATAAACCTTTTCGTTACTATTTGCGCCGTGGCCCTGCCGCCACCATGCCATTGAATGGTATTGCTCGCGCAGTGGGCGGCTTTGCTCTGCCCGTATTTCTTCCCATGTCTTTACGCCTTTTGACACGGCAATCTCTTCGATTGGCGTGCCCGGAAGAAACGACAGCCCATGAAGCTGCAAAGTAAACGGCTTTGAAAGGCTACGGCAAAGGGCAAGGGTTTCCTTTAAATCATCTTCTGTTTCAAAGGGATGGCCTAGGATAAAATCATAGATAACCATGGGTACCTTGGCCTCAGACAGCATTTTAGAGCAGTTTAATATTTCCTCTTGTTTCTCGTTGCGGGTATAGATTTCCTTACGAATCTTGGGGCAGCCGCTTTGGACACCTATTACTATCTTGGAAAGCCCCGCCCCGACCAGGTCTTTAATCCCGGCATTGGCACTTAGCTTAGGATGCCCCCATATTTCAAAGGGCAGGCCGATTTTTGTTTTATATGCCTGGGCAAACTCTGCTATCCACTCCTTGTTCCATGGGAAAATCTCGTCCCAAAACCGCAATAGTTGCAGGCCTGGATTGCGTTTTTTTACGGCTGAAATCTCGGCCATAACATCTTCAACGCTACGCTGCCTAATAAAGGGGCCTTTGCCTTGATACAAATCTCGGATGCTGCTATTAGAGCAGTAACTACAGCGGTTAGGGCAGCCTCGGGAGGTAGTAAGCTCATAACGGTGGCTTGAGGCCTCCGGGTCACCGTGCAGTATTTTATCATTGTCGATATATGCCATATTATCGCCGCCAAAGTCTGGGTGTGGCAGCCTATCTAAATCTTGTATCAGTGGGCGGATTGGGTTTATCTGCGCCCCAAGTGGGGTGGTTATCGCAAGGCCGTCGATATATTCGTAAGGCTGCTCGTATTCAAGGGCATCGGAAAACTCGATAATGCTTTCCTCGCTTTCGCCCCTAAAGACAACATCCGCAAACTTTAGGCATTCTTCCGGGAAAAGTGTTGCATACGCGCCGCCTATAAGTATCGGTACCGATGTAAACTCGCGAATCCTATCCACGATGATTTGCACAACGTTTAGATAAAACGAGCACATGATACTAAGCCCGATATAGCCAGGGTTATGCTCTTTTATAGCCTTAAAAAGCAATTCGTACTCTGTGGCCGTTGGCTCGTCCACATTGTAGCTGTTAAATGATTTTAGGAAGATTAGATTGGGAGAGTACCCATGAGATTTAAGGGTTGAGGATAGGTAGCGTATGCCCAGCAAGTTTGTATCGTAGAGCCCAATAAATAGCGGGCGGAGATTTTTTTTGTTTGATATTGTCGCGACTTTTTCGGTTTTCATTTGTTACGTCATGCCTCCTCTTTTGTTTATCTTCCTTATAATATACCTTTTGCGCCGATTTGACTATCGTTTACATTTTATGAATAAAAATATTTGTCCTGTGTTATCAAGGTTATGGATAAAGAAATACCCCTCATTCATAAAGTTGAATGAAGGGCATTTATCAATTATAGCGAATCAAATGAGAAACAGTCCCCGGCCAAGCCGAAAATATTGAGCAGAATCGCAAAGCGATTGTGCGAACGCGCGGCTCCACGGTTTGCCTGTAGCAAACTGGCACTACGTGCCACTTTTGCGTAGCAAAAGCGTCAAAGGCGCGTTCTTCGGCGACAGACGGGACTGATTTCGAATTAATTCGCTATACTATTGCACCCCGAGCAATGAATCACTGCATATCCCAATTTTCTGTTGGCAAGCGGTGCCTTAATAGCATTGATTTAACCGCCAGCATAAATTTTCGTATTTCGCGATTGCTGCACGCAGTTCTGCTCAACTGCTTAGACCATATTCATAACCCAACCGGCCAGTGTAGTTTATATCATAGTTGTTTAGTGGGTTACCCCAGATAGAAGCCGTAGTAGCAGCAATATGGGGCAAGCGATTATCCGGTGGGGCTGACGCGCCATTGCCTGCCCGGTTGCCAGAGAAGACTACAGCTTCACCGATGTCTATGTCACTGTAGGCTGTAGCAGGTAATATAGTTGAATTATTACGCCGCCATGTGAATATCCCGCCGCCATCATATGTTGCTACGTTGTTTTTTATATAGCCACCTGTGATAGTAAGCATGTTTATTGATGAACTTAAATATATACCACCACCACGGCGTGCACTGTTATTAGCAATTACACCACCAGTAATATTTACTGTTCCCAAGTTTACGTGTATTCCACCGCCATTTGCTAAAGGCGAAAACGTAGTGTTGTTTTCAATTCTAGCATCGTTGTGTGTCATATAGAATGCGCCAAGATTGCCAATCGCCACACCTCCACCTATATTGTTCGAGATTGTACCACCAGACATAATAAATGTACCACTATGCATGTTAACACCTGCGCCTATATGATTCGTATTGTCGCTTATTTGTCCTCCTTCCATGATGAAAGTGCCGCCAGACATTATGAATACGCCACCTGCGCTTTGTCCGGGTGATTCTGGTTCGTTCATAGCAATTATCCCATTAGTTAATGTTGCTGTTCCTGCCCACGCAGTAATACCGGCACCGTAATTTTCACTAATCGAGCCTCCATGCATATAAAATTTTGCATCAGCAGTACCCAACATTACGCTTCCGGCTCCAGTTACCGATGTTGCTGTATTGCTAGTAATGCTTCCATCATACATTGTAAACGTCCCACTAGCTACGGGAGTGTCCATATAGCGTCCATTGTGATATACTCCTCAAATGGAAACGATAAAAGCTCCCCCGATTCGCCAATGCCCAAAGTGCGGCGAGACAGAAAGACAAATGAATGCCGGATTTAATCGTTCTGGAACGCAGCGATGTGTTTGCAGAGACTGCAAATACAAATACACGCTAAACGGAAAGACACGAGAATATCCGGAAGAAATCAGACAACAAGCCATAAAAACATATTATTCCGGAGTAAGCGGAAGAGGTGTAGGTAAACTTCTTGGAATAAACAAGTCCAGTGTATTAAACTGGATAAAAAAAACTGAACAGCCTGTGGATAAGTCGGACAACTAACACCGAAGCCTTCGAGTTGGACGAAATGTATTGGTTCACCAATAAGAAATCCAAAACTAAAACCCGTGAAAACACTTACATTATGACCATGATAAGCCGTGAGCCTCGGCAAATAGTTAGTTTTGATATACAGCATGACATGAAATCATTTCGGCTACAAGGCGTTGTTGATAATGGCCCAGATGCTCAGACATATTACACAGATGGTGCAATGGCATATCTTGATGTAATCTTCCCTGGCAAACACAAGCGTAATATTCGAGATAAACGCGATACGCATATTGTTGAGGGTATAAATGCTGACCTTCGGCACTATATCTCTGGGCTTGCACGCAGAAGTCGCTGTTTTTACAGAAGCATTGAAACCTTGCAGGCAGTGCTGGAAGTTTTCATTGATGCTTACAATAAATTTGGTGAGGCTAAGTTAAAGTATAGAGTCCCTGTCAAACATATAAACACACACAATGCAAAACACTTACACAAGTTTCGGGATTCTCCTTTTTCTATCTTGGACTTCTTGTAATGGACGCTATATGGACACTCCC
>Ga0123355_10004154_pt1 | contig 21013 bp, 19 predicted proteins | sample TergutEmb28metaG_3_FD_89872 | JGI IMG/M metagenome (GOLD analysis project Ga0123355, IMG submission 89872) | Embiratermes neotenicus P1 segment gut microbial communities from Petit-Saut dam, French Guiana - Emb289 P1 | ecosystem: Host-associated > Arthropoda: Insects > Digestive system > Gut ...
GCCAGTGCAAGCGCGGGCTTACGAGCTAATTCGATTGTTCCCAGTAACCGCAAACTGAACTCCGTGTTATCTCTCTGGGAATCAGCAGAATACCGTCTCGGATGTATTGGAACTTCGGTCTAACTGAACACCCGCCCCGCAGCATGAGAATCACCACACACCCCGGCGAAAGGCAGCCGTACCACAACCGCGTAAGAATGACGCTCTCCGAAGCAGGTCAGTTCCCCGAGGAGCCCCCGCACAAGAAGTCCACGAAGAACAGGCGTCACCACACCAGGTGGGCGGGAAATCCCGTTGGCCGCAAAACTATGTGACCACCCGCAGCATCCGCGCGGCATCGGCATGCTCGTGCGCGTGATAGCTGGAGCGTACCAGCGGTCCGGACTCGACATGACGGAAACCGAAGCGCAGAGCCTGGTTCCGCAGATAAGTGAACTCTTCCGGGGTGTAGAAGCGGGCTATCGGCAAGTGATCCTTTGACGGACGCAGATACTGCCCAACCGTCAGAATATCGACACCTCGCTCGCCGAGATGGCGAAATACTTCCACCAACTCGTCCGTCGATTCGCCCAAGCCGACCATCACTCCGCTTTTTGTGACCATGCCGGGAGAGAATTTCTTGGCATTTTCGAGCAGCGTTAGAGTCCGCTCGTAGCGGGCTCCCGAGCGCACGGCGCGGTACAAGCGCGGCACGGTCTCGGTATTGTGATTGAGGACATCCGGCCGGGCGTCGACGACGATGCGCAGCGCTTCTTCCAGGCCCTGAAAATCCGGAATGAGAACCTCAACCCGGCAACCGGGCGTTAACTCGCGAATGTGGCGAATGGTCTCGGCGAAGATGCGGGCGCTGCCGAGGTTGTCGTCGTCGCGATTCACGCTGGTTACGACCGCATGCTTCAGGCCGAGAGCAGCCACGGCCTCGGCCACGCGCCGCGGCTCTTCCCAATCAATGTTCTCCGGACGTCCCTTCGGCACAGCGCAAAACCCGCAGCGGCGGGTGCAGATGTCGCCCAGCAGCATGAACGTGGCGGTCTTGTGATTCCAGCACTCGCCAATGTTGGGACACTGGGCGGATTCGCAAACCGTGTGCAATCCGAGTCCGCGGGCAAGTTTCTTCAGATTGTGGAAGTTGTCTCCCACTGGAGCTTTGGCCCGCAGCCACTCGGGTTTGGGCATCCGCGGCGGAGGACTGAGCTCGATCTGAATGAGTTGGGAAGCTCCGGCCATCCTTTTGATTTTATCAAGGTCGTCGTTCCCGCACGAGGAAACGCCGGCCGGCGGGTTCTTGGGAACCGCCAGCTGGCGTCCGTGGTGGAACCATCCAGCCGCTCCGGATTTTCCGACCTACTGCGCCCCGGGGCCAGGCGCAATGAGTTTTAGCTTGATCGGACCATCTTTCACATCGACAACTTTGTAGTCAGCCGGGACAGTGAACAGAGAGGAATCGGGTTCCCCTGTATTCACGTTCGTGAATTCGGTCTTCAGTTCTCCCGCCCAGGGGTCATCGTGCTTGGTCATGATCGTGACCTTCAGTTCGGGAGAGTACCAGCGTTCCGAGGTGACGAGGATGGGCTTCTCGTTGCCCATTTTCCCGGCGGCAATCGTTGTCGTCACGCGTGTGCCGGTGGCGTGGATACCGTTGATCGTCTGCTCACCCAGACTCTCGCTGGCCGGAGCCGGCTCATCGGAATCCGGGCCGGTCTTGTTCACGATCATTTTGTTGAACACCATGTCGGACCCGGGTCCACCGGTTCGTTGATAGATCATGATCTGGCCTTTGCCGGGAGGGCCGGGCGCAACTGCTGTGTTCGGGCCTTCCTCCGGCATCAGCGGCATTTTCTGCGCCACTTTGTTTTCGGTATCGAGCAGATAGCGGACGCCGGCAACCGGGTCCACGATCGTGATCAGCTTCGGCGACGAGGTTTGGGGAGCGGCTCCCAGCAGATTCACCGCGACTTCGCGGCGAGTGCGCCCTTCACTGTCGCGGCACAGGGTCGAGTTGTCGGAAGTGTGAATGTGGTTGCCGTCACTGAGAGTCTGGGTGTGGTCGGTGGCGACGTTAGCGCAAAACGGCGCTCCTTTGATCGGAGCCGCATCCATGCTCTCGGCTCTCATCGCGATTTTGGCTTGAACTGCGCCCCCGTTCGACACCCAGGTGGAATCCGGCGACATCTGGGCAGTTGCGCTCCCTGCCAGGATCAGAGTGGCCGGAAAAGCTAGAGCCGTCATCTTCCAATGCATGTTATGTTTCCTCCAAATCTGAACTCCGTACGTCAAAACTCTCGTTCTTCGATCCGGATTCCGCGCGCAATTCCGTCCGGGCCAATGAGTACATCCGCGTTCACCGGACCAACGGTGGGGTGAAAGGCCGATGCCGGCCTGGCCAGGAGCGACGAAGGCAATTGCACCCGGATTATGTCCATGGCACCGTTGCAACTCAATGGGTCGCAATACATCAAGCCACGGAAATCGTCAGGAATTGACGCGACGCTGGCGGTGGCCGAAGGCACCTCGGACGGGGGCGAGTGCTTTCGCGCCGCCGAAACCGTGTGCCTGACGGGCCGAATCTGTGGTGGCGCCACTGCCTTCCGGGGCATGACGGCCGCAGCTGTTAAAGATGGTGGTCGGGAAGACGGGTCAGCCATGGTCCTGGTCGGCTTTCTCGCAGGGTAAAAGGCGATTGCGGTCGCGATCAGCACTAGTGCGGTCACCGCACCCCACCCGAAAAGCAAGGAGAAATACGCTTTGTGAACCTGCGCCCGAGGCGCCGCCTCCCCTTCCGCCAGGAAGCGCCGATAACCGGCGAGGACCGCGGCCTCCACAGATTCAGGAACCGGACTCACAGACTCGCGCACCAACTCGAGATTCTTCTGCAGGCTCTGACGCTGCTCGACAAATTGGCTGCACTCAGCACAGGATCGAAGGTGCGCCGCGAAGCCGGAAGCAGACCAGAATTCTTGCGGCTTTGGACCGTTTTCTATGTGGGTTCTTATCTCTTCACAGGTCATATCAGACACCCCTCGGTGCCGGTCGCTCCAACGTCGGCCCGGCGGCCTCGCAACGGCTCCAGCTTTTGCGCCAGCAGCGCGTGCGCGCGATTCAAACGCGAGCGAATCGTTCCCAGGGCGCATCTCAGGCGCGACGCGGCTTCTTCGTATGATAGTTCGCACAGGTCGCAAAGCACCACGGCCTGACGGTAGTGGTCGGGAAGCGTCGCGATGGCGGACTGCACTCGCTCCACCACCTCGTCGCGAATCAGCTGTCCGGCCAGAGTTTCCGGGGTCGAAACCAATCGGCTGGAAAAGCCTGCCAGGGCAATGTCGCCGGGAAGCGGCTCGTAGGTGCGTTCGCGACGTTCCATTCGGCGAACAAAATTCCTCGCGATCCCGAACGCGAAAGCCCCGACATCGCCGCGGTCTTCGCGGTAATTCCCTCCCTCTTTGAGCAGGTAGAGGAACACCTCCTGTGTGATCTCCTCGGCCGCTGCTCTCGAGTTCGTCATATAGAAGGCGTAGCGGAAAATGCCGCTCTTCAATTTCTCGTAGAGCGCAAGAAACGCGGCTTCGTCCCCTGCCAGCGCAAGCCGCAGCAGGTCGCTATCCTGAAAGTGGTCAAAGTTCTGCACTGGTCGTTGTCCGCTCCAGGTTTGACGGCGAACTCTCACCTTGTCTTCACCGCAGAGCGGGGAAAAGTTCCAGCAATTCGGGCGTTGATCACAGAACGGGCGGTGGGAGCTGGTCGAAACATCCGCGGGACGTTGCGTTATGGCGGACACTCACCCGACTTCGACCAGACCGTAGGTCTGCTGCCAGCGCGCCCGCATCTCGACCAGCGCCTGGCTGATCTCTTCCACCGAGATCTCAGCATTCGGCCCAGCCAGCACCCTGGCAGCCTCGCGCTTTGCCAGCTCGAGCAACTCTCGGTCGCGGATGATGTTGGCGACACGGAAGCTGGGTATCCCCGCCTGACGCGTGCCGAAGAATTCCCCCGGGCCGCGCAGTTCGAGATCCAGTTCGGCAATTTTGAATCCGTCGTTGGTTCGCGTCATGGCATCCAGGCGTCTCTGACCTTCCTCACTGACCTTGCCGCCGGTCATCAGAATGCAGTAGGACTTCGCCGCCCCGCGTCCGATTCGTCCGCGCAGCTGGTGAAGCTGTGCCAGGCCAAAACGCTCAGCGTGCTCGATCACCATCACGGTCGCGTTGGGCACGTCGACACCCACTTCGATGACGGTGGTCGCCACCAGAACGTCGAGCTCGCCATTCTGGAACAGGCGCATGACCTGATCTTTCAGCTCCGCGTCAAGGCGCCCGTGCAGCAACCCGACTTTGAGATCGGGAAAAACCGATCCACTCAGCTCGCGGTACATCTGGATAGCAGCCTTCAGCTCGCTTTCTTGGTTCTCGGCGATTACCGGATAGACCAGGTATGCCTGGTGCCCGGCCGAGACCTGCTTGCGGAGAAACTCCCACACCTTGGGGGATTGATCATCGGCAACTTGCCGGGTGACGATCGGGGTTCGACCCGGCGGGAGTTCGTCGAGCACGCTGAGATCGAGATCGCCGTAGAGAGTCAGCGCGAGAGTTCTGGGGATGGGCGTGGCAGTCATGACGAGCACATCGGGCTCTGGCACCGGCGCTGCCGCCGAGCTGGGCTCGCCCGGGCGGGCGCTGGTCGACGTCTCCCGCTGAGTATCCTCAGTGCCATCCCCTGATTTCTTCATGAGCTTGAGCCGCTGCATGACTCCAAACCGGTGCTGCTCGTCCACGATCACCAGCCCCAGCCGGCCAAACTCAACCTTCTCCTCCAGCAGCGCATGGGTCCCGATGACAAGCTGCGCGTTCCCCTGCGCAATGTGCCGGCGAATCTCGCGCTTGCGGTCCGCTTCGAGCGAGCCGGTCAGCAGGACAATTCGGTATCCCGCGCTTTCCAGAATCCGCCGCGCCGAAAAATAGTGCTGCTGCGCCAGGATTTCGGTCGGCGCCATCAGCGCGACCTGGTAGCCATTCTCCATGGCAATGATGGCCGCCTCGAAACCCACAATCGTCTTGCCCGAGCCCACGTCCCCCTGCAGCAGACGCCGCATGGGATAAGGCTTCTCCATGTCCTCGGCAATCTCTTTCAGCACCCGTTTCTGCGCCGCCGTGGGATGAAAGGGCAAAATCTTCTTGATCGCGGCGCGAACCCGGTCATCGAGACGAAAGGGAATTCCGGTATGCGCTTTCTGCTGCCGCCGCTCGAATTCCAGTCCCAGTTCTACAAAAAAAAGCTCGTCGAAAAGCATTCGAAGGTGTGCCGGAGTGCGAAAGGATTCGAGATCCGCGAGGCTTTCCCCAGGCTCGGGCCAATGCACGTTCCACAGAGCAGACCGCGGCGAGATCAAACCCAAATGCCCGCGCACCATCGCGGGGATCGATTCCAGCAGGTCCGGCGCCAGGTTGTCGAGGGCCGTACGAATGATGCGGCGAAACCACTTGGATGTAAGCTTCCCGGTCCCTTCGTAGATGGGAACGATACGCCCTATCTCCAGCGACTCGGCGGCATCCTCGCCCCCATCATCCGCTTCGCCCAGGATCTCGAACTGCGGCTGAATGATCTGGAGTTGGTGCGTGCGCTGATCCTCCTCGACTTTTCCGTAGAGAGCGATCAACTGCCCCGGCTGGAACTTATCTTGCAGATACGTGGCGTGGAACCACAGGCAACGCAGGCGAGCTCGCCCTTGCCCGACGGTCAGTTGGAAGATCGGCATACTCCGGGTGCGAAACAGCCCGGAATTCCGCACCTCGCCGACCACGCTCGCCATCTCCCCGGCTCGCAGCTCAGAAATTCCTCGCGGATTCAACCGGTCTTCATAGCGAAAAGGCAGATAATGGAGCAGGTCGCTGACGGTGTGGATTCCCTTTCCCGCCAGCAGTTCGGCGATGCGCGGACCGACGCCCTTCACGTATTGAACCGGGGTCGAGAGTTCGAGCATGCGCGTAAAATTCCCGTGGAAGTTCCTGCCCGCACAAGCGGCGAAGAGAGGAGGCTCCGAAAAGCATGGTAGCAGGAGGAAGCCGCCGCCGCGCCGCCCTCACAATCCCAGTACCAGACGCGCCGGCAAATTCTCCCCCAGACGGGAATCTCCTCGGAAACCCTCGGGAGCAGAAAGGTGTCTAAACCATCAGTGATGGTCAACCTGCTCCAAGCCCTGCTGGCAATCATCATGGGCAACGTGGTTTATTTCCTCTTGCTGCCCTCGCTACCTCTGGCCGCACGCCACCATCGATTCCATTTTGACCTGGGCACGATCATTGATTTCTGGTTCTGCCTCGTTTTTTATGGCTTGATCCGTACCGCAAGAAGATGGCGCTAGTAACGCCTTTCAACGAATCCTCCACAACCGCCCGATTGCGTCAGGCCGGCCGGGCATTCCGTTTTCGGCTTTCGACTCTGCCAGCTGAGCCAAGAGTCTGAGTCTGGTCGGAAGGGAATGGTAGTTAGACATCATTGAGGCGTGAGAAAACCAGGCCGAGGCTGCGTCGCACGGCTCTTCCGAATGCGTCAATCGCGGGCCTGATCGCCAATCTGGCGAACCACTCTGCGAGGACTTGGGTACTCGGCAAATCTCACGCTCCTGCGAAGCACAATCGGCTTGCTGGTGACGCCACCAAAACGTCTCCCGTCTAAATCCGAATGCTCGATAAATTTCCCGGGCGATCTATCTCGCCGCCGCGCCTTCGCGGATACCCTGAGTGGCGCTCTTGGCGGTATTGACGTCACCCCGGGGGAGACCTAGCATACTGGCCAAGTCCCTGCCACGATAAATGTCATGAAGAGGGAAGACTCCGTCGCCGAAATTGCAGAAGCACCTCCGGACCAATGCGAGGAGAAGAGATACCTAGTCTTTTACGATGCGCAGTGCGAGGTCTGCCAAGCCTCCGTCTCATGGATGCGGATTCTGGACCACGACGGCAAGACAAAGCCATTGCCGATCACCCCAGATGCCGTTGCTGCATTCCCGCAGCTCAATATGGATGAGTGCCTTCGGCAGCTTCACGTCGTCACTCCTGACGGAGAGGTTGTCGCGGGATGGGATGCGGTTACTCGTCTTGCGTCGTTATTCCGAGCGACCTGGCTCATTGGCGCACTCGGACAGAAATTTCCGTTCCGCAGCGTTGGACGACTTCTATACGGTTTTGTGGCTACAAACCGATACGCCGTCAGCAAATGTCGGGGTGGTGCGTGCCGGATCGCGAAGCCAGATTCAGTGCGGCGACAGGCCCGGTTTGGGGCATTCTGGTCCTGCTACATGTTCGGATTCCTGATTCGATTGCCGCTCGTCATCTGGTCAGGAATCTCTGCTGCTATTCAGAGGTTTAGCCTTTTCGTGCGTACCCACGGCAAGCGACTGGATCTTTTGAACGGGAAACTAACGATCTTCTTCCTGAACGGAGCATTGCCCAACACGGTTCCGATTTTGTTTGGAGAATTGTTCACAATGGTGCTCTATGACGGTGTTGCCGTCGATCCCGGATCGCCAAAAATGAGACGGTCGCTGGCGCGGCATCTTGACCGCCTGAAGCCGCTGATTCAGAAGATTGTCGCGACACATGCACACGAGGAACACATTGGCAATCTCAACTGGTTGTCTGATCGGCTCGGAGCCCCTATACACGTTTCTGAGATGACCGCTTCCTTCCTCACTCCCTGCAAGAAACTGCCTTGGGTACGCGCAACCATAATCGGACAACCTCCAAATCTTCGTACGCCATATCACATGATGGGAAAGACAATCGAGAGCAAGTCTGGAAAGCTGCAAGTCATTGAAACGCCCGGCCACTGTGATGACCACATTGTCTTGTACGATCCCGAGGAAAAGGTGTTGATCGCAGGCGATGCGTTTATGGGCAGCTATTTCGCTACTCCGAACCCGGACGTGGACAGCAGGAAGTGGTTGGTCAGCCTAGAGCGGTTAATGGAGCTCGACATCGAGATTTTGATCGAAGGGCACGGCCACATACACACGCTGAGAACCGATGTGCCCGACTTTTCGGGAGTGGTGATCCGGCAGAATCCCCGGGTCGCTATTCGGGAAAAACTCGACTACCTTTGTTGGCTAAGGGCACAGATTGAGGCTGGCTTTCGTGAGAACCTTCCGGTGCGCATGATAGAGGCGAGTTGTTTCCCGTGGGGCAGGCGTACCTCATGGGAGAGTTGTGCAACCGACGAGTGCATTCGCCTTCTGAGTCTCGGGCACTTTTCCCGGACCGAGCTGATTCGCAGCTTCGTTCGCGTCAACTCGGATGCACTTCCCACGGTGTATGAGGTCCGATTGTCAGGGTCCGAATAAAAAGTCCTGTCCACCTCCCGGGCCTTACATGGCTGCGGCTGGGAAATTCTGTTGGCGATACTCAGCCACGCACTCGAGGTGCTCGGCGATCGCCAGTTACGAAGCCGAACCCAACCCTTAAAAAAATTAGACCTTTCGCTGATTTTCTGCACATGCCGCTGGGGCGATGTGTTGAGCGCATTCAAAGCGCTATCAAGCGCACGGTGTTCACCACACCAACCGCAGTAAGAAATTAGAACGAGGGTTACTTCTGTGCGGAAGAGGAGAAAAAGGGACACCCCTCTATCTTAGGTAGTGGACGCGCGGCTCGAGTGAAAAACGGTCAAGACCCTCGAATTACGATTCTGGCGATTCCTTGATGCTGAGGAATTTGTTCTCCGTGGCGAAGCCATGGGACTACTCATTGATCCACTCACTTTCATCCTCTTCGTCGTCTTCCTCATCTGGAAACGTTTCAGCCATTCCGATGGCCTCGTCAGCGGCCTCTGCGATTTCTTCGTCATCTGAGTCGGTCAGGTCTACTAGGACGCTTCCCGCCTCTGCCGGGCGGATGCTGGCGACTGCGCCGATGGCGGCAAGCAGCAAAGACTTTGGGGTGGCGGGATCGCGGACAAGTGCGAGAGTATGAGACCAGGCCGCGGCCAGTTCCCAGTTGCCGGCCGCTTGGATGGCCTGGCAGTGAATCTCAGGGTCGTCGCTCTTCAAGGCCTCCAGTATCTGATCGTCGAAGCCGCGAACCCAACGCATCGAAAACACCGCGGTCAGGATCCACTCTTGGTCTCCGCTGGAATACGCGGCCCGGATCGCGTCCTGGTGCCACTCCTCGGGAGCGCGCACCGATGCCTCTAAGATTCGCCGCCGGACCTCCTTGGGAATGCTGAGGTCGAAATAAAGCGCATGGAACAAGTCCTGGATGTTACGAAACGTGCCCTGCGTAATGGGCACATCGTCCGGGTCTTCGAATCCATCCGTGTCGCCCAGCTCGAGGACTGGCCCCAGGGCTATTGCAGCTACGGCGCGCAATTGCTCGGGCTCGTCAGGGCGACGTATGGCTGCCATTAAGGCATCGGCCAACTGGTCGTTGACAACGGTAAGATCGCCCGCTAATTCGGCGGCAATGAGCCGATCGGGTTCATTGGCCTGATGATCAATCAGAATCTCTTGAAATTTCTTCCCGGCCTCTTCGGGCCAGTCCCATGGAGGTGTGTCCTGCAAAGTCTTAAGGTCCATACTGTTCCTCACGCATTCCGTTCCATCACGCGCCTACCAGTATACGAATAGAGACTGAAGGCGGTTCGCTCACCCGAGACTTTAATCAGAAATTGGTGGAGGGGCAATGGCATTAGCCAGATGTGAGAACCCGTTGGCCGGGGCGCAAACATCTATCGTGTGAAGTCGCATAATCCGATCAGACATCCTGATAACGGCGTAGTTTGTTGAGCATCGAGTTGTGCGCCTCAGTTTACACCTTTATCTGTTGACGGGTTTTCTTTCCCGCAATGCCCGAGCACTTGATTCTGCCAATCGACGTCATCTTGGAGGGGGGAATTTCCCTTTCCCGAAATGAGTTTTGTCTACTCTTTAAGTTTAAGGAAAAGAACAGTCGTGCAGCAGGAACACGCGATCGCACCGAGCCCAGAGGGTCCTTCGGTATTCGATGACAGGAAGAAGAAGCGACCGACTCCGAGGGCGACTCAGCTTTCGTTGTTTGCCCCTTCAGCCTTCGGGAACTCCGGCTTTACGAAAGACAGCAAGTGAGCTATCGAGGCCGGCTTTCGCAGCTGCTTCCGGTGTCATGTCTTTCGTTCGCCCGAAGACTTCCACGCTGAGCGCATCGTTGTAGTGGATGCTGTGGAGCGCCTGTAAGAAGCCGGCCAAGTTGATGACACCCTCGCCGGGTAGCAGACGTTGATTGTCGTGGATCTGTTCTGGAGGCAAGTTCGGCGAGTCATTGAAATGGACGTGCACGATACGATCGCGGCCGGCGGCAATGATGTCCTCGGTGGTGGCTCCGGCGTGGTGCCAGTGCCAGGTATCGAGCAGCAGTCCGACGTTGGGACCACATTCCTTAGCGAACTCGAGCATATCGTGCATGCGCCAAATGAATTCGTATTTGTGCGCTTTGCGCAGTTCGAGCGGACCCAGAAACTCGAGGCCGAGGCGGACGTTGGAGCGCGCCAAAATGAGGGCACTTTCTGTAAATCGCCGCTTATAGGTTTGGCGCAGTTCGTCTTTTGGCGTATCGCTCGACGGCATGATGTACGTGATCATGCGCGGGCAGTGGATCGCGGCAGCGAACTGGGCGGCTGCGTCGAGCTGGGTGAGCGAGGCCTTGAAGGTTGCGTCGTCTTTCCGGAATTCGACCGGAAAATCGATGACGGCTGGCCTGATCTTAAGGCCGGCAAGTAGTTGGTTGGTGGCGCTGGCGCCGGCTTGCATGGCCGGGCGCAGCATGATGTCCGTACCGGGAAAGCCAATTTGCGCGGCCAAGCGCGCGAAGTCCGGCCAGTGAACACGACCTTGCAACAGGACGCTGTTCAAGGAGAGGAACATGTTGCGATCGTCGGCGAAAACTCTGGCGAGCGGGGCGGCGACCAGCAGCTTGCCAAATGATCGTCTGGATATTAAATAAGGCACGCGCAATCGATCATATCCGGTTGGCTGCGGCAGGGCGAGAGGTCAGTGTTTAAGGGTTGTGAGTGTCATCGCCTGTTGAAGGTCCGTTGATAGCGTCAGTTTACTACTGCAACTTCGCGCACTCGGCTCTAGCTTGCTTCAGGTTTGGGATGTCTAGATCGGTCAGAGAGTGTGCTCCCGATTTTTCTTATCGCAATCCCTCCACCAAATAGAGTTGGCTCAGAGCGTTGAAGCAGGAATAGGCGTAGGATTTGCCGTCGGGAGTGAACGCCGCATCCTCCAACATAACCCCCGCGGGGTCGGATGGCCCGATTTTCTTGAACAACTCGCGGCGGCCAGTGGCTAGATCCACGCGCATCACATCCGCTGAATAGCTACCAAGCACCCCAACCAGCGCCGAGCGCCGGTCAGGCGATACAGAAAAGATCGCTTCGTCGGGATGGATGCCGGGAACCGGGCGGGGCTCTCCCTGACCATCCACGGGATATAGGGCTACGGAATCGGAGAAGCCAAACACGAACTTGCCGTCCGCCGTGGGCACGAATCCGCTCACTCCCGCGGGAGAAATCGGGCGCGCAGTTCCCGAATCGATGGCTTGTACGTAGATGCGTGATTTGCGACCCGGTTCCGTGCCGCTAAATACAATATTCTTGCCATCCGGGAGAAAACGAGCGTTACCCCGGTCGATGGAATCATGCGTGATCTGCTTCGTCTCCCCCGGGCCAAGGGGAATCAGGAAAAGCTGACGAGGAATGTGCAAAGTAAGGGACGACAGAACCCACTTCATGTCCGGTGAGAAATCGTAGCCCTCGCCATCGCCAACGCGTTCGGGCGCTGCGCCATCGCTTGCACGGACGTAAACGTCGTAATCAGGCCCGCTATCAGCCCCCTCTTCAGTCAACAGCACTTGTCGGCCGTCAGGTGAAATGGCCGAAGCGTCACTCCAATTCTGAATGGTCACATCGTGTTCTTGATCCTGACCAAGCGCTCGTACGTAGGCGAGGATTCGAAAGATATTTTGCCCAAGAAGAACGCGCCCATCGCGGGCAATATCGTAGAGGGTTGGGGTGGCCGGAATTCGATCGACCACGCGGGTATGGCCCGAAAGATCGGCTGCCCAGAGCTGAAACTTAGTGGTTTCCTCCGCGCTGGTGAACCATACCTCCTTGCCGGAGGGAGCCCAATGAACCTCTTCAATGGCTGACTGCCGTGGGGACAGAGTCCGCTGGCGGCCGGAAGAGTCTACCATCACCACATCGCCCGCGCTGTCTCCGAAGGTGGGATGCTCGGCGAATGCCACCCAGCCTCCCTTGGGCGAGACGCGCACGTCGGTTAACCAGCCGGTGGTGGGCTGATACAGAACGTGGCCGATGGGGTACTCAATGCGAAAGTGTCCCTCCACGTAGTGGGCGACGGCGATCTGGTTGTCGGGGCCCCAATCGGCGTCCGCGACATCGCTCATCATAGGACGGGGAGCTGCGCCACTTAGAGGCGCTCTCGCCAGCAAGCCGACTTTGACGTTTCTACCAAGGCCTCGTCGCTCCTGGATCAGGAGCATTTCTCCGGTGGAAGAGATGGATTCGAGATCAGCATCTTTCAGACCGAGGCTCACAGGGGCGTGACTGTCGGGCGCGAGTGAGAAAAGTTCGGTCTGCATCCCGATGTGCGCCGAACTGTAGATGATGGTTCGCTGGTCGGGCGCGAAGCGGGCAGAACGGATAAACTCGCGCCCAAACGTGAGCTGACGATAGCTTGGCAGCGCAGGCGGAGAGGTGTTCACCCGAAAAAAAAGCAGCGCCACGGATGCAACGAGGAGGGCGATCACTCCGAGCAGCGAGGGAACGAGCCAGCGTTTTCTGGTTTCTGACGCAGCCATCGCCGGCTTAGACACCGCTGCCGTTGCTGCGGCCGCAGACGATGAAGTTGAAGACAAGGCTTCCAGAGCAAAAGCAATGTCACGCGCGGACTGAAAGCGAGCCGATGGATCTTTTTCGAGGCAATGGTGAACGATGCGCTCCAGCATCGGCGGCACATCGCGTCCGGTGGTGGCGAGATCCGGAGGCTCTTCCTTGAGAATGGAGCTGATGGTGTCGGCGGTGGTGTCGCCACGAAAAGCGCGCTTGCCGCTGATCATCTCGTTGCGCCGAAACTGAAGATGTCAGAGCGCGCATCAATGGAAGCTCCGCGGCATTGCTCGGGCGACATGTAGCTGAGCGTCCCCAGTAGCACGCCGCGGCCCGTGACGGAATCCAGTGTCGCCTGTGCGGACATCCCGGCGGCTCCGGGCTCAGGCATGGTCAGCTTAGTTAGCCAAGCCGAAGTCGAGAATCTTTACGTGGCCGTCACGCGTGAGGAAAATATTTTCCGGTTTGAGATCACGATGGAAAATGCCGTGATCATGAGCCGCGGCAAGTCCGCGCGCGACCTGCAGCGCGTAGGCGACCGCCTTGCGCACGGGCAACGTGCCGCTGTTCAGGCGTGCGCGCAGGCTTTCACCCTCAAGCAGTTCAGAAACAATATATGGCGAATTGTCCTGGCTGCCGATGTCGAACACGGCCAGAATATTGGGATGATTCAGCGCAGCTGTAGCTCGCGCCTCCTGCTCGAAGCGGCGCAGGCGCTCGGGATCGGGTGCAGAGCCCGAGGGTAGAATCTTGATCGCCACGTCCCAGTCGTGGATCGCGAGCGCGGTAAACTTCACCCATGCCGCCCGCGCCCAGTGCGGAAAGAATTACGTAGGGGCCGAGTTTGGTACCGGAGGCCAGAGCCATAAACGTGTGCGCGTCATTATAGTGCGGGCCAAGGCGTGGTTCTCACCATTTCCGTGCATTTTTGTGGCAATACGGAAGGTAACCATGAATGGGATTCCTCTAGCGGGAGTTTACTGAAAATGCAGTAAACTCCCGCTAGACTTCACCTGCCTGTTTTGGCGCTTAGCGCGATTAATGTGAATGAGGCCGCCAATGACCGGCATGTCGGCCATCGTGACTGAGATCGGCCAGTTCGAGCGCTTGAAAGACGAACTCGGGCAGCTTGCTCGGTGGCGAGGTTCTAGGCCAAATCTCTTCGCTGTTTGGATTCGAGCTCGCCGAGAACGTCCTCTACGCCACCCAACAGTTGGGCCAAATAAGGTTGGCCAGTCCGGCCGCGCCCGCGGAACTTCCAGTGGCCGCCAGGTTCCGGCCTAGATCCAGTCTTGTTCCATCTGCCGTAGTTCGCGGCGCAGATTCTCCAGATCTCTCTGAGCGCGCTGCCTCTGCTGCTCTGCCTGACGGCGGTCGCCGCGCTGCTTACACATGTCCTTGCGCAGTTCTTCTATGGCTTGCCGCGAATTCTGCGCATCTGCTTCCATCTCCGGCCTCAGCTTGGCAAGATAATCCTGCACTTGGCTAGATTCCAATGCGGACTCATCAGCTTGAGTCTGCTGGTCGCCGTCCAAGCTTTCCTCGAGGAACAGGTCCCCCGAATCTTTCTTTTCGGGCAGCGACAGGTTGAGATTCTGCTCTCGCTTGTCACGCATGATCCCAATGCTGACGGAATCTCGATGGCGTGACTTGACAGCATGCTGAAAGTCGCTGGTGTCGTGGATGGATTGATCGTTGACCTTCACGATCACATCTCCGGCACGGAAGCCCGCCTTCTCTGCGCGGCTGCCTTTCTCCACCGAACGCACCAGAACTCCGTTGCCGTTCTTCACTCCAAAGAACTCGCCCAGCTGCGGCGTAATGTTTTCGACCATCAGCCCGCTACGCGCCGACGCCGTGATCATCACCATGTTGAATGAGGGAAGATCGATATCCGGAACGTGAATATCCGGGGCATTCACGTGGATGTCCGGCTTCCACGAGGACATCTCTTTGTTCTTGTCGGCCAGTTGCACCTTGACCGTGACAGGGTTGCCTTCGCGGCTCAAGCCCAGCGTCACGATGCGTCCCGGGGGGGTTTCGTGAATCATACGCTGCAACTGGGCCTTGCTCTCCACCACGGTCCCGTTCATCGAGAGGATGACGTCGTGCTCCCTGATACCCGCCTTGCCCGCAGGGGCATCCTGGTCGACCATCGTCACTTCAACGCCCTTTTCGTCCCTGAGCTTCAAGGCGCTCAGACGTTCGGCCGTGACGTCGGCGATGTCGACGCCCAGATACGAGGTGTTGCTGTTGTCGTCACTCGAGAAGATCCATGCGCCCGGGTGATCGGCCGACCAGTTCTGCGCCGGTGCGGCGTAGGAGAACGTGGGTAGCAACGGCAACAACGCAATGCTGGCGAGAATGTATCGACCCATGGTCATCCCCCTTGCGGCAGCCAGTGATCAGTGGTCAGTGGTCGGTGATAACCGGTGTTCGAGGGCACGGAAAACTGGTCACTGATTACTGCCCACGGACCACTTTCGTCTTACTTGCTAGCCCGCTTGATACAGATATCTCCCGTCGACGTGTGCACCTTCAGCGTGGGCCCGCCACCATTGAGCTGACCTTCGGCAGTCAGCGTCTTTGGCGACCACGGACCACCTTCACTGCTGACGTGAATGTCCTGGAACTCTGAGGTAATCCTGTGTCCGTTGCCCATGTCGACGCTGGCGCGAACGTTAATCGCGACGTCGGAAGCGATGTAAACCGTAATATCCCCAACGCCGGTCTCGAGATCAGAGTCATGCCGCTCGCCGCCGCCAACGTTGACCAGTTTCAGCGTGATGCCGCCGGCCCCGGTTTCCACCTTGGCGGAGGGCACACCAAAAAGCTCGATCGCCCCGGCTCCGGTGTTGGCGCCCACACGGCCCTTCGCCGAAGCCAGGCGAATGCTGCCGCCGCCGGTCTCGATTTCCGCCGGGCCGCCGATGTCTCCCAGTTCGATGTTGCCGCCGCCGGTGCTGGCCTTCACCCGGCCATGGCACTGTTTGATCTGGACGTTGCCACCGCCGGCCTCAACCACCGCCCCCTGCTCTGCGGAGACCACGTAGACGTTGCCGCCGCCGGTCTGGGCGTTGATCTTGCCTTTCACATCGCGGACGTTAATATTTCCGCCGCCGGTTTGCAGGTTCGCGTCGCCACCAACAGTGCCGACATCGATCTCATCTCCGCCGGTCTCGGCGTTGAGCGAACCGCCAATGTCGTCCACCCGGATCCTGCCGCCGCCGCTTTCGGCTTCCGCTCTTCCAGTAATGCCGATGATCTCAATCCCGCCACCGCCGGTCTCGGCCCGTACGAAGGCGAGATCGCGCGGCACAGTCACCGAAAACTCGCCGGAGAAGTGGCGCACGTGTCCGCCCTGCCAATCGCCGACGATCCACGCCGTATCCCCCTTTACGTACGCGTTGATTTTGTATTTGTCGAACTGGTGGCGGGCTTCTTCTTCCGAGGAATTAGTAAAATGCGAATGAACCACGTACTGAATGCCCTGTTGCTGCTCGCCGTGCACCACCACCGAGCCCATATCAACTTTGACTTTCAGATTCTTTACCCCGGCCAGCGATCCCGAGACCTCTTGTCCCCAGGATCCGCCTTCGCGGTAGACATGGATATCCTGCGCCAGACTCAGTGGCGCAACCAGGGCCAGCACCGTTCCCAGCCCCAAGACTTGTAGCGCTCGTTTCAATTTGGTTCACCTCAATTCTCGCGGCCAAGTCCGCGAATCTCTCTGCTTACTACCCAGTTTGGCTCCCCCGCTTCGGGCCGGTTTTGCCAGGAGAGGGGGGACGTTCCTTCGCTAATCAATCTCCGGCAATTGCGCCAGCATCGTCCGAGCCTGCGACTTGATGTAGGTGCTCTGGTCCTTCGAGGCCAGCGCCATCAGCACGCCGCGCACGCTGCCGTCGGCCTTCACCGGCTCCACCAGCCGCAGCGCCTCAATCCGCACGCCCTGATTCTCATCGTTCAACAGCGCCCGCAGCACCGCGTCGCGCACGTTGGTATCGGTCTTCACGTAGTTGCCCAGCGCCTCGAGCGACTTCAGCCGCACCCCGGGATTCGAATCATTCTGCAGCGCATAGATCAAAGCATCGCGCACCTGCTGATCGCTCGATCGCTGCGCCAGCAAGCCAACCGAATCCACGCGCACGCCGGAGTTGTTGTTCCGGGCCGCGTAGAGCAGCAGTTCCTGCACCTTCTGATCGTTCAGCGACCCGTGATATTCCTGTGTGGCAACGGTGTTGTACTTGATGTCGACTTGGTTGGTATTGGGATCTTGTGTGATGGAATTGACACTGGCGATGGAAGCGTCATTGGTGACTGGCGTTACCAGTACGGGAGGACCTTGCGTCGGGCCCGGGTGAGGCACCACCCGGTAGGCAGTCAGAATTCCCGCTGCAAATCCGAAGATCAGAATCGCCGAAGCCAGAGCCGGGGAGAACTTGACCTGCCGCAGCCAGTTCGCCGGATCGAATGCCAGCCGGTGCCACCATGCTCCCTGCGGCGCCGTCTCGAGGGCTTCTTGCAGGCGCATTCGCGACGACGCCAGCAGATTCGGTGTCGGCTCTGCCGCGCGATCGGCGGAAAGCAGCGCATGGAAATTCTGCTCTGCCTTGAGTTCGAGCGCGCAATCCGCGCAGCGCGCCACGTGCTGCTCCAGTTCATGGCGGGCATCGTCGGCCAGTTCGCCGTAAACGTGAAGCACAATGTTTTCGCGTATCCATTCACACTTCATGATTCCACCCTCGAGCAAATCTCCTTACCCCCGAGCCTGGGCTCGGCGGGACCGACCAACGCGTCCGTCCGTCAACCATCAGCGCATATCGGCCAGCGCGCCGCGCAGCTTCTGCGTAGCACGAAACAGCGTATTCTTCGCCGTCTCTTCGGTCGTATGCAGAATCTCGCCGACCGTGCGCAACTTCAGCCCGTGATAATGCTTCAACTCAAACACCATCCGTTCGCGTGGCGTAAGCTTCTCGAGCGCCCTGGAAATGCGCGCGCCCAACTGCCGGCGCATCAAATCCCGCTCCGGATTCGCCCCCGCCCGCGCATCCGCCACCTGGTCCAGCAGGTCATATTCGCCGCCGTCGGCGTCTTTGGCGACGGGCGCATCTTCCTTGCGCACGTTCTTTTTGCGCAGGTGATCGAGACACAAGTTGGTCACGATCCTATAAATCCAGGTGTAGAAGGAACACTCGAACCGGAAGCTGCCAATATTCTTGTAGGCCTTGAGAAAGGCGTCCTGATACACGTCTTGCGCGTCGTGTTCAGTTCCGGTGAGATGTAGCGCCAGCCGCAGCACCGCCTGGTCGTAGTGACGCACCAGTTCCTCGAACGCAGCGCGATTGCCGCGCTGCGCCTCGCGGATCAGCATCGTGTCGTCGATGCGGCGGTCTTGGATTTGGCGATCTAGCCCAGCCATGCAACCCCGCGTGGGGTTCTGGTTCCGACTGCCTCTGTCTACTCCCTCACTTTCACTCGCTTTCGAGTGGGCCCGCCCGCCAACCGCAAGTGGTACTGCCCATGCACCGGCCGGCATTGTGTGTCCGTGTCCTCTACCAGCCCGAAGTTTGAAGTCCGATCCGGGCTTGCACAGGAATAGACGGAGACTAAACAGAACCGTGAGCAGAAATTATAGGCCCTAGACAGTTTCTTGGGCCAGCCTAGGTGATTCTGGGACAAAGATTTAGAGGGGAACAGAACACCGGAGCACACTGTGAGCCGCCGCTTTGGCAGCGAACATGCCCCAATTGTGGGGCAAAGGATTGCACTTCGCCAAATGACAAGGCAATGAGGCTTCTGAATGGGTAGGAAGTTGGCCCCATCGCCTCTGATTTTCTCCCTCGCGGGCGCCACAGAGGACCCTTACTCCGCCGCCGCTTCCTTCTCGATCACGACCTTCAGGTGCGCGGTCACGTCCTTGTGCAGTTTCACCGGGACGGTGAACTCGCCCAGGGTCTTCAGCGGCTCGTGCAACTGGATCTTGCGGCGGTCGACGTTGAATCCCCTCTTGGTAAGCGCTTCGGCCAGATCGCTCGACGTGACCGATCCGAACAGCTGATCGTTCTCACCCGACTTACGCGTGAACCCGAGAGACAAGCCCTCAAACTGCTTCGCCAGTTCCTCCGCCTGTGCTTTCTCTTTAGCCGAACGCCTTACGGCGGCGGCCTTCATCTGTGTGATAACGGCCTTGTTGCTCTCACTGGCCTGAATGGCCAGCTTGCGCGGCAGAAGATAATTCCGCCCATATCCCTCGGCAACCTTCACCACGTCGCCCCGGGATCCCAGCTTGGCTACGTCTTCTTTCAGAATGACTTCCATAAAATGGATGACTCCAATCATTAGAATCTGCTGACCACAGATTTCGACGGATTCACACAGACAAGGCAAAGGGAATTCTAAAGGCCTGTCCGTGAAGATCGGTGTAGATCCGTGGCGAAGGTTTAGTTTGCCCGCCCGGCAAACGGCAGCAGTGCGATGTTGCGCGCCTGCTTGATCGCCGCTGACAGCCGGTGCTGATGCGGTGCGCACACGCCCGTGAGGCGGCGCGGCACGATCTTGCCGCTCTCGGCCACGAACTGCCCGAGCAACCGGTAGTCCTTGTAGTTGATGTCTTCAATCTTCTCGGTGCAGAACTTGCAGACCTTCTTGCGCCGGAAAAACTTGCGTCCGCCCGGTCCGCCTTCACGCGGAGGTCCACCTGGCCCGCGTCCGCCGCCAAATCTCGGACGGTCGCCACTCGGACGATCTCCGACCGGCCGTCCTTCCGACCGCGGCCTCTCACTCGATGCCGCTTGCTCTGGTGCTTTCGTTTCGTCAGCCATAACTCTCCTCAATCCCTGACCAGTGACCAGTGGTCAGTGGCCAGCAGGAAATTCTGTGATCTTCTCAGGAAATGGTCACGGACCATCCACTGACCATTCGCTCTTACGCCGTCGCCGGAGCCGGCGCCGCCGGCGCCGCTGCCCCTTCTTCCGCGCCAGCAGCCGGCTGCGCACTCACTTTCTTCTTCGCGTCGCGCAGCGCCTTGATCTTGGCCAGCCGCTTCTGCTCCTCGTCGATGCGCACGGTGAGGAACTTGATCACCGGCTCGGTCACCCGCAACCGGCGCTCGAGTTCGTGAATCATCGGCCCGCCGCCGTCGACCACCATCAGTACATAGATTCCATCATGGAACCGCCGCACCGTATAAGCGAGCCGCCGCTTGCCCATCTTCTCGACCTTCTGTACGGTGCCGCCCAAGCCGGGGACCGCCGATTGCAGCGTCGAAATCAGTTTGTCCAAATCCTCGTCCGTCATATCCGGCCGGACGATGAACATCAGCTCATAAGTACGATTCATTCGTTTCTCCAAAACCAGTGGCTTGTAACCAGTGGTCAATGACCAGCAAATCGAGTTGTTACTGGCTCCTGACCACTCATCCCTGGCCACTTTCTTTGTCTTCTTTCCGGTTAAACCGGTTCATCGCCGCCGCCGAACCATCCTTCAGGATCACCTTCACTGCTTCCTCGGCGATGTCGAGCATGCCGTCGACGACTTCCAGTTCTTTCTTCTTCATCGGCGCGAGCAGGTAAGCCACGCCGTCCCGAACCCTGTGCCCCGGCGCCACACCAATCCGGATCCGCAAAAAATCCTGCGTTCCCACGGCGCCGATGATCGACTCGATGCCGTTGTGCCCCGCTGAACTGCGCCGCGTATGAATGCGCAGCGTGCCCAGTGGAAAATCCAGTTCGTCCTGAATCACAATCAGGTCCGACTCCGGCGTCGCGTCGTACTCCCGGAGCAGCCCTTCCACCGAAACGCCACTCAAATTCATGTAGGTTTCGGGTTTCGCCAGCAGCACGGTCTGATCGGCGATCACTGCGCGCGCCGTCAGCGCCTGGCACTGCCGATTTCTGACTTCCACGCCCAGGCTCCGGGCGATTCGATCAATCGTCAGAAACCCCAGGTTATGCGGCGTGAACTGATATTCGATTCCGGGATTGCCGAGACCAACGATCAGTTTCACGCCTGACGAACCGCCCTCCGACAGAGCCAACCTCGAGTCACGGATTCTCGCGGATGGTCACCGACAAAAAGCCCAGGACCATCGGTGATCCGTCTAAATCCGGGGCCAGCTTACTTTTTCTCCTTCTTCTCA
>Ga0123355_10004155_pt1 | contig 21010 bp, 19 predicted proteins | sample TergutEmb28metaG_3_FD_89872 | JGI IMG/M metagenome (GOLD analysis project Ga0123355, IMG submission 89872) | Embiratermes neotenicus P1 segment gut microbial communities from Petit-Saut dam, French Guiana - Emb289 P1 | ecosystem: Host-associated > Arthropoda: Insects > Digestive system > Gut ...
CCTTGAGCCAGCAGGCAGGAACCGGGAGTTGCATGGGTGGCAGGGACCCCGCGGCTCACACCGGCCCTCACCAGCCAGCAATGCCAAGCCAGCAGGGAGAACCACCATGCGGGTGCTCGTGATTGAGGATGACGGCGAGCTCGCCGACGCGATCTCCGCCGGGCTGCGCCTCGAAGGGATGGCGGTGGACACCGCCCTCGATGGTGACACCGGGCTCGAACGCGCACTGGTCAACGACTACGACGTGATCGTGCTCGACCGCGATCTGCCCGGCATGCACGGCGACGACGTGTGCGCCAAGCTCGCGGGAACGGCAACCACACGGGCGCGGATTCTCATGCTGACCGCAGCCGGGACGATCGAGGACCGGGTCGGCGGTCTCGGCCTCGGCGCCGATGACTACCTGCCCAAGCCGTTCGCCTTCGCCGAGCTCATCGCGCGCATCCGCGCGCTCGCCAGGCGATCGCACCCGGCGGTCCCCCCGGTGCTCACGGCCAAGGGCGTCACCCTCGACCCCGCCCGGCGGGTCGTCACGCGGTACGGCAGGACCCTCGACCTCGGCCCGAAGGAGCTGGCCCTCCTGGAGCTGCTGATGGCCGCGGGCGGCCGGGTGGTCTCCGCCGAAGAGCTACTCGAGCGCGCGTGGGACGAGATGGCCGACCCGTTCAGCACCGCGGTCAAGGTCACAGTCAGCCGGCTGCGCCGCAAGCTCGGCGACCCGTCGGTGATCGAGACGGTCGCCCAGGCCGGGTACCGGATTTGAGCGGGCGGCGGTTGCGATGACCCGCGGCAGCCTCCGGCTCCGGCTTGCGCTGCTTATCGGCGGCCTGTTCCTGGCGGCTGGCGCCGGTCTTGTCGGCGTCACTTACGCCCTCGTCAGCAATGCACAGAACGGCATCATCACCATTAGCGGCGGCGCGGTGGCCGGGCTCCCGCCAGGCTCCGGCGTGTTCACCGGCCCCGCCGCCACGGAGGGGCCGGGGCAGCTGCCCGCGGGTGACCCAGGACAGCAGCAGACCCGGGCCCGGCAGTACGTGAACAGCACGCGCGCCCGCGAGAACGACACGCTGCTGCTCTACTCGGGCATCGCGCTCGGCATCATGACGGTGCTCTCGGCCGTGCTCGGCTGGTTCGCGGCCGGCCGGGCAATGCGCCCGCTGCGCCGGATCACCTCAGCGGCCCGGCTGATATCCGCCACCAACCTGCACGAGCGGCTGGCGCTGGACGGCCCCGACGACGACCTGCGCGAACTGGCGGACATGATCGACGGCCTGTTCGCCCGCCTCGACGCGTCGCTGCACGCACAACGGCAGTTCGTCGCCAACGCCTCGCATGAGCTCCGCACCCCGCTCGCCCGGTCGCGGACGCTGCTCGAGGTGGCGCTGCGCGACCCCGGCGCGTCGGCGACGTCGCTGCGCGCCGCCTGCGAACGGGCGCTCGCCGCCGGCGCCGAGCAGGAGCGCCTGATCGAGGCGCTGCTCATCCTGGCTCGCGGCCAGCGCGGCCTGGCCCGCCGGGAACCGCTCGACCTGGCCGCGATCACCCGTGACGTGCTCGCCGCGCGCGGCGAGCAGATCGCGGCGCGCGGGCTGACCATGGAGGTCACGCTCGCACCAGCGCTGCTCGCCGGTGATCCGGCACTGGCGGAACGAGCCGTGGCCAACCTCATCGACAACGCATTGCGGTACAACCTTCCGGGCGGAGACGGACCGGCCGGCACGGTGTGGGTTGAGGTCGGTTCCGACGACGGCCGGGCGATGTTCTACGTCGCCAACACGGGCCCGGAGATCCCGCCGGATGAGGTGAAACGCCTGGTGCTCCCGTTCCAGCGCGGCGGCACGGCGGGATCCCTGCGGACCCGGCCGCGGTCGGGATCCGACGACGGCCTCGGGCTTGGCCTGTCGATCGTGCACGCGATCGCCATCGCGCACGACGCCGACCTCAGCCTGGTGCCCAGGCTGACCGGAGGCGGCCTGATCGCGCGACTCGTCTTCCCGCCCGCCCCGGCCGGCGCCATCAGCGCGGTCCGCCCCGTTCCCCGGGTCCTCGCTACCCTGGGGACATGAGCGACGTGCCTGAGGTGCGGGACTTGCCGGTGGGGATCGGGGAAACAGGGCACCGGCGGGAGTCGGACTCGATGGGGGTCATCCACGTGCCGGCCGACCGGTACTGGGGTGCGCAGACACAGCGGTCGCTGATCCACTTCGGCGACATCGGCGCCGACCCGATGCCACTCGAGGTCTGCCACGCGCTGGGCTACGTGAAGAAGGCGGCGGCGCTCGCCAACGGCAAGGCCGGCCGCCTGCCGGAGTGGAAGGCCGAGCTGATCGCGCGGGTCGCCGACGAGGTGATCGCCGGCGAGCTCGACGACCACTTCCCGCTGCGCGTCTGGCAGACCGGCTCGGGCACCCAGTCGAACATGAACGTCAACGAGGTCATCGCCAACCGCGCCATCCAGCTGGCGGGCGGCGTGATCGGGTCCAAGGACCCGGTCCACCCCAACGACCACGTCAACATGGGGCAGTCCTCCAACGACACGTTCCCGACGGCGATGCACATCGCCGCCGTGCGGGCGGTGCACGATGAGGTCATCCCGAGTGTGACCGCGCTCCGCGATGCCATCAAGGCCAGGGCCGTCCGGTGGCGGGACGTGGTGAAGATCGGCCGGACCCACCTTGAGGACGCGGTTCCGCTGACCGTGGGACAGGAGTGGTCGGGGTACGCGCGGCAGCTCACGCAGGGTGCGGAGGGGCTGTCGCGGGCCTGCGCGGACCTGTACGAACTCGCCGCGGGCGGGACCGCGGTCGGCACCGGGCTGAACGCGCCGCCCGGGTTCGCGGCCCAGGTAGCGGAGCTGATCGCGGCGGAGACCGGGTACCCGTTCGTGACCGCGGCGAACAAATTCGCCGCGCTCGCCGCCTCTGACGCGGTCGCGGCAGCCTCTGCCGGGCTGCGCGGGCTCGCGGTCCCGCTGGCGAAGATCGCGAGTGACATCCGGTTGCTCGGCTCCGGGCCGCGCGCTGGACTTGGCGAGCTGATCCTGCCCGCCAACGAGCCAGGGTCGTCGATCATGCCCGGCAAGGTCAACCCGACTCAGTGCGAGGCCATGCTCATGGTCTGCGCTCAGGTGCTCGGCAACGACACCGCGATCGCGTTCGCCGCTTCGGGTGGCAACCTGGAGCTGAACACGATGCGCCCGGTCATCATCGCGAACTTCCTGCACTCGGCCCGGCTGCTCGCGGGGGCGTGCAAGGCATTCCGGGTCTTCTGCATCGAGGGCGCGGAACTGAACGAGGCGCGCATCGCCGAGCACGTCGGCCGCTCCCTGATGCTGGTCACCGCGCTGTCCCCGGTCATCGGCTACGACCACGCCGCGGAGATCGCGCATAAGGCCGACCACGAGGGAACGACCCTGCGCGAGGCGGCACTGTCCCTGGGCTACATCACGGGAGAGGACTTCGACCGGGTGATCGATCCGGCATCCATGGTCGGCGACACCGGCAGCGTCACTGACACCGCGAACTAGGGCACTCAGCGTGCTTGCTCAGTGACGGAAAAAAATTATCTGGGAGGCGTAACGCCTGGGATCGGTGCAACGTTCCGATATCAGGGCTTACCCCGCAAGGAGCCCCCGGATGCCCCCCCGTCCGGGGGCTCCGCCACACGGGTCCCGGCGCGCGGGCCCCTTGGGTGGAGCCTATGTAGTCCGTCGTCGGCCGCGGTCCGCCATCAGCCGCGGCCGAGGACGGCGTTTTTCGTTCCAGGGTTGTCCCCCGCTAGCCGCGGCCGATGAACGGCATCGTGGTCGCGGTGATCGTCAGGAACTGCACATTCGCGTCCAGCGGCAGTTCGGCCATGAACAGGACCGCGTCCGCCGCGTGCTGCGGATCAAACGTCGGCTCGGCCATGATCGACCCGTCCGCCTGCCGCGCACCCGCCGCGATCCACTCGGTCATCTCGGTGTTGGCGTTCCCGATGTCGATCTGTCCGCAGGCGATGTTGTACGGTCGCCCGTCCAGCGAGATCGACTTGGTCAGCCCGGTAATCGCGTGCTTGGTCACGGTGTAGCCCACCGTCCCTGGCCTGGGCGTGTGCGCCGAGATCGACCCGTTGTTGATGATCCGCCCGCCTCGCGGGTCCTGAGCTTTCATGAGCTTCACCGCGTGGTGAGCGCACAGATAGGAGCCGGTCAGGTTGGTGGCCACGATCGAGTCCCAGCCCGCCGGGGTAACCTCATCCACCGCCCCTGGCGGCGCCCCGGTCCCGGCGTTATTGACCAGCAGGTCAACCCGCCCGAACAGCTCGGCGACCACCCCGAAGAGCGCCCCCACCGACTCCGCATGCCCGACGTCGGTTGCCACCGGCAGCACCGCTTCAGGCGCAGCCAGTCCCGCCGTCTCTTCGAGCGCCGCCAGCCGCCGCCCCGCGGCGACCACTCGCCAGCCATGCTCCGCCAGCGTCAGGCTGATAAGCCGCCCCAGCCCGGAGCCGCCACCCGTAACGACCGCCACTCTCTCAGAAGTCATGCTCGCCACGTTAAGGCAGTCGGGAGCCGATCGCGCGATTTCCTCGCGGCCTTGGCTCACTTGGAGGTCACCGCCGGGCTTTTGGTTGCCCGCTGTTCTTAAACAGGTGCGGGGCCAGGATTGCACGAACCCCGGCCCCGCGATCGCGGATACCGCCACTATGTGTGCTGTGGTCTGGTGGGGCCGGTAGTCGCCCACGGCTCGGCCGTCGGTCGGGGAAGACCCGGCGACAGGGCCAAGGCTGTTGTCACTCGTGCTGTCACTCGTGCTAAGCGTCTGGGGTTCGCCGCCCCGGCCAGCCTCCGGACATGCCGGCCAGCAATGCCGGGCCGACGGCTGAGACGGCGCTCTAACTGAATTGGAACGCGCGCGTTTGAACACACCGTGACTCAGATCACACTTCCGGGTTACCGGCAGAGGGCACATTGAAGTCGCGCCGAATTACGTTTTAACGGCGGTCAATATCCAAATAACGTGCTTTGAGCGGAGCTAGCCGGCAGGTGTTCCCTCGTCCGCGATCGCCTGGTCATACAGGCTCCGGACGCCGTTACTCAGGTAAGAGCTGTACGAGATGGCTGGCGTATCGCCGCCTTGCTGATAGCCGTTACTCGCCGGTGAATCTCGCCGCGCGCTTTTCCAGGAATGCCGCGATGCCCTCCGCGAAGTCCCGCGACCCGGCCAGATCGCCCTGAATCTCGGCTTCAAGGGCCAGGTGCTCGGCCATCCGTGCATACAGCCAGTGGTTGAGCTCTCGTTTGCTGCCCGCGTACGACCTGGTCGGGCCGTTGGCGAGGCGCTGCAGCAGGGCGTCGGCGTTCTTCGCGAACTCCGCGTCCGGCCAGGCCGCGTTGATGAGCCCCACCTCCACGGCCTTGGGGGCCGGTACCCGGTCGCCGAGCAGCGCCATCTCGGCGGCGCGGGCGAAGCCGATCCTGGCGGGGATGAACAGCGACGACCCGCCGTCGGGGACGAAACCGATGTTCACGAAGGCGAGCGCGAAATACGCGGATTCCGCCGCCACGACCAGGTCGGCAGCCAGGGCGAGCGACACGCCCGCGCCAGCCGCCGGGCCGTTGACGGCCGACACGACGGGCTTTGGCATCTCCCGGATCGTCGTGACGATCGGGTGGTACCACTCGGTGAGGATCTTGCCGGTGTCCAGCCTGCCGTCGTTCTTCGCCGCCTCCTCGGCGCCCTCCTTGAGGTCGGCGCCAGAGCAGAAGGCCTTGCCGGCGCCGGTGATCAGCACCGCCCGGACGGTGGTGTCGTCCGCGACCTCGCGCAGCACGGTCAGCAGGTCGGCCGACAGCGCGTTCGACCAGGCGTTCATGCGGTTCGGCCGGTTAAGGACGATCTTGGCCGCACCGCCATCTCGGTAGAGGTCGATGGTTTCGTAGCGGCGCGCTGGGTCATCGGTCACGATCCCCAGTTATACACGGCTTGTCCGGTCGGCTTCCCGGACGCGGATACCCGGCACGCGGGCCGGACACGGACGTTCCCTGCCGTCCGCGTGCGCGAAACAGTGGGGTATAGCGGTAACGGGAGGACCACATGACGAATAAGGCCGTGGTGAGCAAGCGGTTGCCGAAGAAGGCGTACGAGACGGAGCTCTACCGGCTTCAGGCGGAGCTGGTGAAGATGCAGGAATGGGTGCGCGCCACCGGCGCGCGCCTTGTGGTGGTCTTCGAGGGGCGGGACGCGGCCGGCAAGGGGTCGACGATCAAGCGGGTCACCCAGTACCTGAACCCCCGGTTCGCCCGGATCGCGGCGCTGCCGACGCCAACCGAACGGGAGAAAACGCAGTGGTACTTCCAGCGGTATGTCGCGCATTTGCCATCGGCCGGGGAAATCGTGCTGTTCGACCGTTCCTGGTACAACCGGGCCGGGGTGGAGCAAGTGATGGGGTTCTGCACCAAGGAGGAGTACCACCGCTTCATGCATCAGTGCCCGATGTTCGAGCGGATGCTCGTCGAAGACGGGATCTTGCTGCGCAAGTACTGGTTCTCGGTAAGCGACGGTGAGCAGCAGGCCCGGTTCAGGTCGCGGCTCGACGACCCGATGCGACGGTGGAAGCTGTCGAGCATGGACATGGAGTCCATCACGCGCTGGGAGGACTACTCCCGGGCCAAGGACAACATGTTCATGTTGACCGACATTCCGGAATCGCCGTGGTATGTCGTCGACTCCGACGATAAGCGGCGGGCGCGGATCAACATGATCGCGCACCTGTTGTCGACAGTGCCTTATCACGCCGTACGAGAGCCGTCCATGAAGCTGCCGGCCCGCCCCGCGTCCACCGGCTACGTGCGAACCCCGCGAGATTTGCAGACATTTGTTCCCGACCACGCGGCGGTGCTCGTCGACGGGGGCTGACCGATGGCTGACCTGCAGCGCGAATGGGGCAAAATTGTGCGCGTGAGTGAGGAGCTGCAGCGGCGGGCAGCCGAACTCGGCGTTTCCGTCAATTACTGGGACTGGCACGGCAACGAGGTCACCGTGCCCGACCAGACGCTAGCCGCGATCGTCGACGCGCTGGAGGCGGCACCGCCGCCGCCGGCCGGCGGGCTCACCACGATCGGCGCGGTCGCCCCCGTGCCACAGCAGCGGTCATGGGGGTTCGCCGTTCAGCTCTACTCGCTGCGCTCGCGGGGGTCCTGGGGTCACGGCGACCTGCGCGACCTAGCCGACTTCGCATCCTGGTCAGCCCGCGACCTGGGCGCCGGCTTCGTCCTCATCAACCCCCTGCACGCGGCCGAACCGGTGCCCCCGGTCAGCGCTTCGCCCTACCTGCCGATGAGCCGTCGCTGGGTCTCTCCGCTCTACTTGCGGATCGAGGACATTCCCGAGTACAAGGAGCTCAGCCTTCCGGAGCGGAGCCGGCTAGCCGAACTATCCCGCCCGCTTCGCGAGGCATCCGGGACGTCCGCGCTGATCGACCGGGACGCCGTCTGGACGGCAAAGCGCGAGGCGCTCGAGATCGTCCGGAAGGTGCCGCTGTCGGACACCCGGCACGCGTCGCTTAACAAGTTCCGCCGGCGGCACGGGCAGGCTCTCGCGGACTGGGCAGCCTGGTGCGCTCTCGCCGAGGTGCACGGGCCTGACTACCGGACCTGGCCGGCGCATTTGCGCGACCCGCGGTCGAGGAAGGCGAAGACGGAGCTGCGCGGGGGCGACCTCGCCGCACAGGCCGAGTTTCACGTGTGGGTGCAGTGGCTGGTCTCCTCACAGGTCACGGCCGCGCAGGAGGCGGCGCGCGCGGCGGGGATGCCGATCGGGATCGTTGCCGACCTGGCGATCGGCGCGCATCCCGGCGGAGCCGACGCGTGGGCCGGGCAAGAGTACTTCGCGACCGGGTTCACGGTCGGCGCTCCGCCCGACCTGTTCAACCAGCGCGGGCAGGACTGGGGACTGCCGCCGCTGCACCCCAGGGCGCTGTCGGCCAGTGGTTACCGGCCGCTCGCCGACCTCATCGGGGCGAACCTCGCGCTGGGCGGCGGCTTGCGGATCGACCATGTCATGGGCCTGTCCCGGCTGTGGTGGATCCCGCCGGGCGCACTGCCGACGCAGGGCGCCTACGTCTACTACAACATCGGCGGCACCCTCGGCACCCTCGCTTCGCTGGCGGCCGCGTCCAGCTCGGTGGTGATCGGCGAGGACCTCGGCACCGTCGAGCCCTGGCTGCGCGACGAGCTCGCCTCGCGCAACGTGCTCGGCACCCAGATGCTCTGGTTCGAGCGCGGCTGGTCCGACGAGCCACTGGCACCCCAGTGGTGGCGCGAGAACTCCCTCGCGACGGTCTCCACTCACGATCTGCCGCCGGCCGCCGCCTTCCTGTCCGGCTCTCAGGTCACCGACCGGCTGTCCCTCGGCCTGCTGACCCGCTCCGAGGCGGAAGAGCGGGCCGAAGCCAACCGCACCGTGCACGACTGGATCGGCGCCCTCGTAACGCAAGGCCTGCTCCCCCGCGGCAAGCACCCCACCCCCGACGAGTTCACGGAAGCGCTATATGGGTACCTGGCGCTCACTCCAGCCCTCTTGATCGGCGTCAACCTGGCCGAGGCCGCAGGCGAGACCCGCTCCCAGAACATGCCAGGCACCAGCACCGAATACCCGAACTGGTGCCTCCCGCTCTGCGGCCCGGATGGCGAACCCATCTTGCTCGAGGACCTCGGCAGCTGCGAACGCGTCGGTCGGGTGGCGGCTGCCGTCTCCCGCTCCTAAGGCCTCACACTTTTGGCCCCCAGAGGGCGGGGTAGCTGCACCCCGTGGAAGGATCGTCTCTGAACGCAATCACAGGAAGATCCGGAACGAGGGGAGACAACCATGCCGACGACTCCGCTGCGGGAGCGGAAGGCGTGGCAGGCGCTCGAGCGGCATTACGCGGAAATCTCCGGGATGCACTTGCGTGAGCTGTTCGCGAAAGACCCTGGGCGCGGCGAGCGGCTCACCGCCGAGGCCACGGGCATCTACCTGGACTATTCCAAGAACCGGATCACCGACGAGACGATGGCACTGCTGATCGAGCTCGCCGAGGAATCGGGGGTGCCACACCGGCGGGACGCGATGTTCCGCGGCGAGCACATCAACGTGTCCGAAGACCGCGCGGTGCTGCACACCGCGCTGCGGCTGCCCGCTACCGCGTCGCTGACCGTGGATGGCCAGGACGTCGTGGCGGAGGTGCACGATGTGCTGAACCGAATGCGCGATTTCGCGAACCGGGTGCGTTCCGGCGAATTCAAGGGTTATACAGGCAAGCCCATCAAGAACGTCATCAATATAGGAATCGGAGGCTCCGACCTCGGTCCGGTCATGGCGTACGAGGCGCTCAAATATTACTGCACACGTGAAATCACGTTTCGTTTCGTATCGAATGTCGATTCCACCGACTTCGCGGAAGCAGTGCACGACCTCAGCCCCGAGGAAACCCTTTTCATTATCTCCTCCAAGACCTTCGGGACGCTGGAGACGCTGGCCAACGCGACGTCGGCGCGGAACTGGACCGTGTCCGCCCTTGGCACCGAGGACGCGGTGGCGAATCACTTCGTGGCCGTCTCCACGAACGCCGAGCGGGTGAAGGCGTTCGGGATCGAGTTGGCGAACATGTTCGGGTTCTGGGACTGGGTCGGCGGCCGGTACTCGATGGACTCGGCCATCGGGCTGTCCACGATGATCGCGCTCGGGCCGGACCAGTTCGGCGAACTGCTCGCCGGGTTCCATGACATGGACGAGCACTTCCGGACGGCGCCGCTGGCGGCCAACCTGCCGGTGCTGCTCGGCATGCTCGCGGTGTGGTACCGGGACTTCTTCGGCGCGCAGACCGTCGGCGTGATGCCGTACGACCAGTACCTCAAGCGGTTCCCCGCCTACCTGCAGCAGCTCACCATGGAGTCCAACGGCAAGCACGTGACGCTCGGCGGACGGCACGTTGACTACGACACCGGGGCGATCTTCTGGGGCGAGCCGGGAACCAACGGGCAGCACTCGTTCTACCAGCTCATCCATCAGGGAACCACGCTGATCCCGGTCGACCTGATCGGCTTCGCGCGGACGCTCAACCCGCTCGGCGACCATCACGACCTGCTCTCCTCCAACGTGTTCGCGCAGGCCGAGGCGCTCGCCTTCGGGAAGACCGAGGCCGAGGTCCGGGCCGAGGGGACCGCGGAGGCCGTGGTTCCGCACCGGGTCATGGAGGGGAACCGGCCGACCAACACCCTGCTCTGCGACGTGCTGACGCCGCGGCTGCTCGGGTCGCTGGTGGCCCTGTATGAGCACTCGGTGTTCGTGCAGGGTGCGGTGTGGGACGTCGACTCGTTCGACCAGTGGGGGGTCGAACTCGGCAAGGTGCTCGCGCAGCGGATCATCCCCGAGCTGACCGCCGAAGCCGAGCCAGAGCTGTCGCACGACTCGTCCACCAACGCGCTCATCCGGCGCTACCGGGCCATCAAATCCAGCAAGTCCGCCAAGGGAGCGTGAGGAATCGCCATGGCTACCGACACACCGATGCAGCTTGGCATGATCGGGCTCGGCCGGATGGGGGCTAACCTGGTCCGCCGGCTCATGCGGGACGGCCACCGCTGCGTTGCCTACGACGTGAACGCGGACGCGGTCAAGGCGCTGTCCGCCGAGGGCGCGGTCGGCACCAGCACGCTGGCCGAATTCGTGGCCGCCCTCGAGCGGCCGCGGAACATCTGGATCATGGTGCCCGCCGGTCTCGTGGACACGACACTCGACCAGCTCGTCCCGCTGCTCGACGCCGACGATGTGGTCATCGACGGCGGTAACTCCTACTACCGCGACGACATCACCCGGTCCGCCGCGCTGCGGGAAAAGGGCCTGCACTACCTGGACATCGGGACGTCGGGCGGCGTGTGGGGCCTTGAGCGCGGCTACTGCCTGATGATCGGCGGGGACACCGCGGCGGTGCAGCGGCTCGACCCGGTCTTCCGCACGATCGCGCCCGGTCTCGGCACCGTCGAGGCAACGCCGGGACGCGCTCCCGGGTCCACCGCATCCGAGGGGTACCTGCACTGCGGGCCGTCCGGTGCGGGGCACTTCGTCAAGATGGTGCACAACGGGGTCGAGTACGGCATGATGGCCTCGATCGCCGAGGGCCTGGCGATCATCGAGCACGCGGACGTGGGCCTGGTGCCCGCCACCGAGCACGACGCGGAGACGACGCCGCTGCGCAACCCGGAGGCGTACCAGTACGACATCGACGTGAGCGACGTCGCCGAGGTATGGCGGCGCGGCTCCGTGGTGTCGTCGTGGCTGGTCGACCTGATCGCGTCCGCGCTCGCGAAGTCGCCTGACCTCGACGAGTTCAGCGGGCGGGTGTCCGACTCCGGCGAGGGACGGTGGACCGTGCTCGCCGCCGTCGACGAGGGAGTGCCCGCTCCGGTGATCACGGCGTCGCTCTACGACCGGTTCGAGTCGCGCGGCCTTGGCTTGTTCACGGCGAAGATCCTCTCGGCCATGCGGTCGGAGTTCGGCGGTCACGCGGAGAAGAAGTGAGCGCCGATTCCGCGGCCGAGGCCGAACAGGCCGGACGCGGGAACCGGTCCGCCCGGCACGGGCACCCGCGGCCCGAGCCGCATGTGATCGTGCTGTTCGGCGCGACCGGGGACCTGGCCAAGCGCAAGCTGCTGCCCGGCCTGTACCACCTCTACGTTGCCGGGCTGCTGCCCGAGCAGTTCCGGGTCATCGGGACGGCGCCGCCGGAGTTCGCGCTGACCGACGACGAGTTCCGGGCGCGGGCCAAGGACGCGTGCACGCAGTTCGGCGCATCGAAGCCCGCCGACTCCCCGGAGTCCTGGAAGGCGTTCGAGTCGTGCCTGTCGTTCGGCGCCGCGTCGCCGGAGAACCCGTCGGCCCTGGTGACCGCCGTGCGCGAGGCGGAAACCGCGATCGGCAAGCCCGGCGAGACCGTCGGACGGCTCTTCCACCTGGCGGTGCCGCCCGTGGCGTTCGCGTCGATGATCGGCCTGCTCGGCGCGACGGGTCTCGCCGAGGGCGGGCACGTGATCATCGAGAAGCCGTTCGGTACCGACCTGCGGTCGGCGCAGGAACTGAACGCCGCCGTGCACCAGGTGTTCGACGAGGCCCGGGTCTTCCGGATCGACCACTTCCTGGGTAAGGAATCGGTCGACAACATCCTGGCCTTCAGGTTCGCCAACGGCCTGTATGAGCCGATCTGGAACCGGCAGAACATCAGGTACGTGCAGATCGACGTTCCGGAGACGCTGTCGATCGAGGGCCGTGCCGCGTTCTACGACGCGACCGGAGCCTACCGGGACATGGTGGTGACCCACCTTTTCCAGGTGCTCGGGTTCATCGCGATGGAGCCGCCGACCTCGCTCGCCGCCAAGCCGCTGCGGGACGAGAAGGGGAAGGTCTTCGACGCGCTGCGGCCGATCGATGTGCGGCACGTGGTGCGCGGCCAGTACAACGGCTACCGCTCCACCCAAGGGGTGCCCGCCTCCTCGGATACCGAGACGATGATCGCGCTGAAGGTCGAGGTGGACAACTGGCGCTGGCACGGGGTGCCGTTCTTCCTGCGGTCGGGGAAGGCGCTGGCGGAATCGCGGCAGACGGTCACCCTGGGATTCCACGAGCCGCCGTTGCGGATGTTCACCACGCACCGCAAGGACGCGCCGGCGGGCCGGCACAACGAGATCTTCATCGACTTCGCCGACCCTGGCTCGATCCACGTCGATTTCATGGCCAAGATGCCCGGCCCGGAGATGACGCTCGGCGCGATGACGATGACCTTCAGGTACCAGGACTCGTTCGCCGCCGCTAATGCCCTGGAGGGGTACGAAAGGCTGATCCTGCTCGCGATGCTCGGCGACCAGTCGCTGTTCACCCGGGCCGACGGCATCGAGCGGGTGTGGGAGATCTCTGAGCCGCTGCTCACGTCGCCGCCACCGGTCGAGCCATATGAGCCCGGCAGCTGGGGTCCGGCCTCCATCGAGAGGCTGATCGACCCGTACCACTGGCACCTCCGCTAACACCCACCTGCACCTTTACTAACACGCCCCGCGGCCGCGGTGCTCTGTTTCAGGCCGCCACGACGGGTAGTCTCGATGTCATCATGCCTGCGCCTGTCGTCGTCTTTGTCGTGAATGGTTCGCTGGCCCGCCGGGCCGGGGGGCACTTCCCGGCATTGTGCACAGCGGCCGCGGCGCGGTACGGCTGGCGGGCAGAAGTGGTCATCACCGACAAGGCAGAGTCCGGCGTCGCGGCGGCGCAGGGGGCGGCGCTTGACGGGGTCGACATCGTCGTGGCGGCAGGCGGGGACGGGACGGTACGGGGGTGCGCCGAAGGGCTCGCGGGAACTGGCGTGCCGCTCGGGATCGTGCCGCACGGCACGGCCAACCTGCTCGCCAGGTCGCTTGGCATCCCGAGCCATCCCCGGGCCGCGCTTGATGTGGCGCTCGATCCTGACGGCCGCGGGCGCCCGCGGAGCGCCGACCGGACCATCGACCTCGCGGTCGCCGACGGGGTGCCGTTCACCGCGATGGCCGGGCTCGGGCTCGACGCCGCCGTCGTCGCGGGGACCAAGATGAAGCATCAGTTCGGGTGGTTCGCTTATGCGCTGTCCGGCGCGGTGCACCTCGCCGTGCCGGACGCGCCGTTCAAGATCACGCTGGACGACGAGCCGCCCATCGAGCGGTATGCCAAGTCGGTCGTGGTCGGCAACGCCGGCATGCTGCCCGGCGGCTTCACGCTGCTGCCCGACGCCCGGCTCGATGACGGGCTGCTCGACGTGGGGGTGCTCGCACCGCACGGGCCGTTCGGCTGGACGCGGGTCGCGACCCGCGTGCTGTCGAACAGCCAGCACCAGGACCGGATGCTCGAGTGGTTCCAGGCGCGGAAGGTCGAGATCAGCACGAGCGCGCTGCTCCCCCGCGAGATAGACGGCGAGCTGATCGATCCCGGCCACGAGCTGACCGTCACGGTCGCGCCGAAGGCGCTGGTAGTCCGCGTGCCGGTCTGAGCGCACCGCGGGGGTCGCCGCCATTTTGAGACGAGGCACCCTCAACCGCATGGCAGGCTGTAAATATGGCAGAGCCTCTAACCCTGATGGCAGTACACGCCCACCCCGACGACGAGGCCTCCGGCGGCGGCATCCTCGCCAGCTACGGCGACCAGGGGATCCGGACGGTCGTGGTCACCTGCACCAACGGCGAGTTCGGCGACGCACCTGGCGGGATCAAGCCGGGGCAGGATGGACACGACACCGAGCAGGTCGCCCGGCTGCGGCTGGCCGAGCTCGACGAATCGGCCCAGATCCTCCAGGTCGGCGCGCTCGAGACGCTCGGCTACCACGACTCCGGAATGGAAGAGTGGGACTACAAGAACAGCCCCGACGCGTTCTGCAACGTGCCGCTTGAGACCGTGGCCGGCCGGATCGGCGAGCTGATCACGAAGTACCGCCCGCAGGTGCTCGTCAGCTACGACGATCAGGGTGCCTACCAGCATCCCGACCACGTGCACGCCAGCCGCGCGGCGCAGGCCGCGGCCGCGGCGACCGGCATCCCCGCCAAGGTCTACCTGTCGACCATGCGCAGCTCGTCCTGGCGGAAGATCTTCGATGCCCTGCGCGAACTCGGCGAGCCGGTGCCCGACTGGGATACCGACGACTCCGAGGAGGCGAAGGAGCGGGCGCAGCGTGCTCTGGAGTCCGAGGCGCGGATCACCACCACGGTCGATATCCACTCGGTACTCGCGCAAAAGCGAGCGGCCCTGCTGGCGCACGGCAGCCAGATCAACGACTCCTGGTTCAGCAAGCTGCCCGCCGAGGTCGCGCAGGAGGCGTTCGGCTACGAGTACTTCATCCGCATCGCCGATACCACTGGCGCGCCGCTGCCCGAGGACGACCTGTTCGCGGGGCTGCGAACCGGGGCATAACCGGCTTTGTGGCCGATGATCGGATAGCCGCCGCGGTTGGGGAACTGTACGGGGGTGACCCGGCCACGTTCACGCATCGCCGCGGCGAACTCGCCGCGGCGGCGCGGAGCGCCGGGGACCGGGAGGCCGCGCGGGCGATCGCCGCGCTGCGCAAACCCACCCGCACCGCCTGGGTGGTCAATACGCTCGCCCGTGCCGACCCAGGCGCGGCAGCGAAACTGGCCGAACTCGCGGCCGCGTTGCGCGCCGCCGAGCAGGCCAGGCACGGCCAGCGGCTGCGCGAACTGTCCGCCGCACGCGGCCCGCTGATCGACGCGCTGACCGACCAGGCGCTTGCCCTGGCCGGCCTGCCGGAACCGCCGCTGTCCGTGCGCGCCGAGGTGGCCGGCACGCTCACCGCCGCCCTGGCGGATCCCGAGGTCTTCTCCGCCTTCTCGGCCGGCCGGCTGACCAGCGCCGTGCAGTGGGCGGGCTTCGGCCTGGCGCCCGCGCTGGAGGGCGGCGAGGGCGGCGAGGCAGCCGAGCCGACGGCCGCGGAGTCCGGCTTGGAAGAGCGCGCGAGCGCCGACGCGGACAGCCGGGGGTCCCGCCGCGTCCCTGAGCCTCGCACGGAACCGGCGTCCCAGCCGCTCGCGACCGTCATCCCGCTGTCGCGGTCGGCAGCCCGAAGGTCGGCGGCCCGGCAACGGCGGACGCCGTCACCGGAAGAGGAAGCACCGGGAGCTAGCGCACCGGGAGCAGGGTCACCGGGAGCAGGGACAGCGACCGAGCGGCGGATGGCGGCAGAAGCCGCGCGGCTGGCACGGGAAGCGGCCGAGCGTGCGGCCGCCGCGCGGGCACGGTATGAGGATGCCGAACGAACCGTGGCCGCGACGTCGGCCGCGAGCGCCGAGGCCGTCGAGGCGGAGGACCGGCTCGAGGCAGAGGTCCGCGATCTGGAAGAGCGGCTGATCCAGGCGCGCGATGACCTGGCCGCGGCCCGGATGCGGGCCCGCCGGGCCGAAGCCGCCGAACGCCGGGCCCGCCAGGTCCTCGGCCGGCTGCCCAGCCCTGAATAGCCGAGGAGCGGAGCGCGCTAGGCCCGGACAGGGTTACGGGTGAGCGGTCTCTACGCCGCGGGACTTCAGGTAGGCGGTGTTGCGCTCGTCGAGGGCGGCGTAGGCGGCGTTCTCCTGCGTGGCGTACGCCAGCGGTCCGCACTGGTTGCCTGCCCGGTCGACCTCGGCGCGGTAGACGACGGTGGCATTGCCTTCGAGTACCGGGTACCAGGCACCGTCGCGGACCTCGATGGACGCGGCCGCGACCCCGCCCGCGTTGCGCACGACCAGGCGCTCAGCCGGGTCAAGGCCGGTCAGCTTGGAGTAGGCCGCCCGGGAAGCCACCACGCCAGAGCCGCAGGACGGGGTCAGGCCCGCGCCGCGCTCGAAGGTGCGGACGAAGACCTCACGGGCTGCCTCGCCGGTAGCAGAGCCGAGCGGCAGCAGGAACGAGACGTTGGCGCCGTCGGCGAAGGCCTCGTCGGCTCGTTTGCCGAGCTCGATGAGGTCCGGTTCCGCGTACTCGTGAACCACCGAGATCACATGCGGGTTCGGCACCCGCACACCGGTGAACCGGGCGAACGGCACAGGCAGCTCCGCGTCGTCGAAGCTCAGCGGCGGCAGTTCGAGCAGTACCTGCCGGACACCCTCGGGCGTCGAGGGCGCGCGGTGCACGGTGTAGTCCCGGCCGCCGCTCGTGACGACCTCGGTGTCGGTCCCGCGCAGGTCGAGGATCAGCCGTCCGAGCCCGCGCATCCCGTTGCCGCAAAACTCGGCCGCCGACCCGTCGGGGTTGAAGAACCACGCCTGTGCGTGCGCCGGCGTGGCGTCGTACAGGTAGATCCCGTCGCTCCCGCCGGTCCACGACCCCCGGTCGCAGACCTTGCGCACGAACTCGCGCAGTTCTCCAGCCGACGGCCACGCGGCGGGCGTCGCGTCCAGCGCGAAGATCTCGTTCAGTGACCCGTGGGTCTTCACCAGCTCCATCACGAACGAGTCTAGTGACCACAGGAGGTGCTGCCGGACACCGTCACCTGGCGGACACCGTCACATGCCGAAGGCCGGGTACGTCGAGAAGCGCGCGCCGGCCGCGTAGTTTCTTATCGCGACCCGGGCCCGGTCGATCATGTTCGCGGGCAGCTTGGCCAGCGGAAACCAGTCGAGATCGCTGTAGCTGCTCGTCGCCGGACTGGCTTCGCCGTCCCAGCCGTCCGCGGTCAGGAAGAACGCCATCCGGCCCGCGCCGGAGACATCATGCATCACGTGGGCGAGCGACACCCGGGCGGGTTCCAGCGCGATCCCTACCTCGGCCGCCGCCACCCGGACCGCGGCCTCTACCAGCGTCTCGCGTTCAGCCAGCCGCACCGACGGCGGCTCGTAGGCGCCGTCGCCGTAGCCGGTGTTCGCGCGTCTGCCGAGCAGCAGCTCACCGTCGCTGAGCAGCATCAGGTGAACGTCGACGATGAGCTGGAAGTGGCGACTGTGCCCGGCCGTCTCGGCGGCGAGGCGCTGAGTCAGGGTTTTGGTCATGACGTGATGTCCTGCCCGGCTTGCCATCGTGTTTCCCCGGTTCCCGCGGTGTCGTCAGCCTTCGCGGCGTTCCGGCCCCCGGGACAGGTAACGTACTCCAAGGGCGCTGTGGATCGCCATGTGCGTAACTGCGCGTTTCCTGTGGAACACTCCCCGAAACAGGGGGATCCGCTGTGGACATCCCGGGCCCGGCAGCCCGCTTGTGCTCGGGCTACGCCCTGTGGACAGGCCCGAGCGGCTGTGGATGACCGCGCTGAAGAATTTCTTTCCGGGTTCTAAGACTCGCTGCGCCCGCTCAGCTTCTTGGTTTCCTCGTAGATGCGGAACACCACCATGAACGCCTCGAGGATCACCCGGTACACGCCGAGGGTCAGCAGGATGAAGACCGGCTCGACCACGATCAGGACGAAGACGCCCGCCGCGAAACCGTAATGGAAGCCGAAGCGGAGGATGATCAGCGCCCAGATCACCGTCCAGATCGTGAACAGGACGTACAGGGCTTTGATGATCTTCGGGGTGACGAGGCTGGTGAAGCTGAAGTCGAACAGCGAGCCGAGGAAACCCTTCTCGCCGTGCGGCCGGGCCGGGCGCCCGGGGGCGCCTTGCGCGTACTGCTCGTACTGCTCCTGCCCGGCCCAGGCCGGCGGGGGGTAGCCCTGGCCCGACTGCTGGCCGTACTGCGGCTGCTGCGCGAACACATTCGTGTCCTGCGGGGAGCCGCCTTGCGGGTCGTATGTGGGGGGTTCGGTGTAGGCGGGGGGCTGCTGCGGCCAGGCGGCACGGGCTTGCTCCTGCCCGATGGGCTGCCAGGACGGTTCTTGCGGCTGACCAGCCATTATGTGCTCCGTAGGGGGTCTTGTCGGGGTCTTCATGGGCGGACAACGCGTGGGGTTCACGTTACCCGTCCGCATGGCGAAACGCCGGGAACCCGCTCAGGTGTGACATCTGCGATGAGTTTTGGTCGCGGCCGCAGTCGTAGATGAGACAGGAATCGCTGGACTGGAACACCGGTTCGAGAGTACCATGTGAGATCCGGAACGCCAGTTCTAAATCTTTGAATAACGTAACTTTCAAACCACGTGACTCAGGAAGAAGGCGGCGTTATGACCCAGGTACGGGTGCTGGCCGGGACACGCAAGGGCGCGTTCGTGCTCACCTCGGACGGCAAGCGGGAGAAGTGGTCGGTGAGCGGGCCGCACTTCGGCGGCTGGGAGATCTACCACCTCAAGGGTTCGCCGGTGAACCCGGACCGGATCTACGCCTCGCAGAGCACTGGCTGGTTCGGGCAGCTCATCCAGCGGTCCGACGACGGCGGCCTCAGCTGGCAGCCGGTGGGCAACGACTTCACCTACGCGGGCGGGGATCCCGGCAACCACGTGTGGTACGACGGCACGCCGCGCCCCTGGGAGTTCAAGCGGATCTGGCACCTGGAGCCGTCGGGAACTGACGCCGACACCGTCTACGCGGGCGGCGAGGACGCCGCACTCTACAAGTCGCTCGACGGCGGGGCGAGCTGGACCGAGCTCACCGGGCTGCGCACGCACCCGACGCACCCCACCTGGCCGCCGGGCGCGGGCGGCCTGTGCCTGCACACGATCATCCTCCAGGAGCCGAGGATCTACGTCGCCATCTCGTCGGTGGGCACCTTCCGGTCCGACGACGGCGGCGAGACGTTCCGCGCGATGAACCGCGGACTGGTGAGCGAGGGTATCCCGGACCCCGACGCCGAGGTGGGCCACTGCGTGCACCATGTCGAGGCTCACCCATCGCGGCCGGACACGCTGTTCATGCAGAAGCACTGGGACGTGATGCGCTCCGACGACGGCGGGGAGAAGTGGACCGAGGTCAGCGGAAACCTGCCCACCGACTTCGGGTTCGCGATCGCCGTGCACCCGCACGAGCCGGAGACCATCTACGTGGTGCCGATCACCAGCGACAGCCTGCACTACCCGCCAGACGGTCAGCTGCGCGTGTGGCGGTCGCGCTCCGGCGGTAACGAGTGGGAGCCGCTCACCACCGGGCTTCCGCAGCGTGACTGCTACGTGAACGTCCTCCGGGACGCGATGGCGGTGGACACGATGGACTCGGCCGGGATCTACTTCGGCACCACCGGCGGCCAGGTGTACGCCTCCGCCGACTCCGGCGACACCTGGGACGCCATCGTTCACGATCTGCCCGCCGTCCTGTCCGTCGAGGTCCAGGTACTGCCATGACCGCGGACGCGCCACTCATCGAGGTGCGCGTGGTGCTCCCCGTCCACCTGCGGACCCTCGCCAAGGTCGGCAGCGAGGTCAGGGTGAAGGTGCCGGGCGGCGAGCTCACCCAACGACGGCTGCTCGATGCGGTGGAAGCCGAGTTTCCGGTACTGCTCGGCACGATGCGGGACCGGATCACCGGCAAGCGGCGGGCGCTGGTCCGCTTCTACGCCTGCGAGCAGGACCTGTCCAACGAGGCGCCCGACGCACCGCTCCCGGCGGTGGTGGCGGACGCAATCACCACCGGCCGCGAGCCCTTCCTTGTGGTCGGGGCGATGGCCGGGGGTTAGCGCCGGCCGGCGGCATAATCAGGAGCATGACCGAGATTTCCGGCGAGCCGCGCACGTTCCTGATCACCGGCGGCAACACGGGTATCGGCTTCGCGACGGCCGTCGGTCTCGCGCGTGACGGCGCCCGGGTGTACATCGCCTGCCGCAACCCGGCGGCGGGCGAGGCGGCCGTGGCGCGGATCAAGGGCGCCACCGGCTCGGCGGCGGTGTGGCTGCTGCCGCTCGACCTCGCCTCGCTTGATTCGGTGCGCGGCTGCGCGGCGGAGTTCCTGGCCAAGGACGAGCCGCTGCATGTGCTGATCAACAACGCAGGCATCGGAGGGCAGCGCGGGCTCACCGCCGACGGGTTCGAGAAGCACTTCGGGGTGAACCACCTCGGCCACTACGCGCTGACCCAGCTGCTGCTGGACCGGCTGAAGGCCAGCGGACCAGGCGCGCGGGTGGTGACCGTCTCCAGCGAGGCGCACTACAGCGCCCACGGCATCGACTTCACGGCGCTGCAGCGGCCCACCAGGACCTTCACCGGCATGCGCGAGTACGGCGTCTCCAAGCTATGCAACGTGCTGTTCACCCAGGAGCTCGCGCGCCGGCTGGGCGGCGCCGCGGTCACCAGCTACGCGCTGCATCCTGGCGTGGTCGCCTCCGACATCTGGCGGCGCGTCCCGCCGCTGGCCAGGCAGCTGCTCAAGGCGCGCATGCTCAGCACCGAGCAGGGCGCGGTGACCTCGCTGTACTGCGCGACGTCCCCGGCCGTCGCGGCCGACACCGGGCTGTTCTACGACAAGTGCGCGGTCACGGAGCCCAACCCGGTCGCCACGCCTTTGCTCGGCGAACTGCTGTGGAAGTACAGCACCGAATGGACCGGACTGGGCTGAGGCGTCCGGGCAAAATCCTTGACAGGTCTCGCCAGTCTGCCAGGGTTCGGTACGGCTTTTAGGCGCCCTGCAGCCGCGCTTCCTCGC
>Ga0123355_10004156_pt1 | contig 21009 bp, 25 predicted proteins | sample TergutEmb28metaG_3_FD_89872 | JGI IMG/M metagenome (GOLD analysis project Ga0123355, IMG submission 89872) | Embiratermes neotenicus P1 segment gut microbial communities from Petit-Saut dam, French Guiana - Emb289 P1 | ecosystem: Host-associated > Arthropoda: Insects > Digestive system > Gut ...
CGATAAAGTAGAAAAACACGATATACAACACCGTGTACGGATTTCGCAACCACAATCTTAACTTTTGCAAGAAACTTCCCCCAACAAAGCATTTTCGCGGTGTTTATGTCAAACGGAAATGCTATTTTTATTTTGCCGCGACTTAGTATAAGAAGTTTCCGTCAAAATTGCAACGCCCTAGAGCGTGTTGTAATTAAGAACCTGCGGTCAATAAAATCACGCCGAAGTGGTCGCAGGTTCTAAGAAAAATAGCGGGGTTCTTTACATATTACTGAAGAGTCAATTTCTGTGATGGTTGCGAAGCTTGTTCTTGCCATTGCGGCGGCTAGTTGGGTTGTTTGGGTTTTTATTGCTTCGCAAACGCCTTCGCCGCCTTTTTCGCGCAGTGGCTCTAAAATGCTTCGTCCTGCCGAAACAGCTTGCGCGCCTAGTGCTATCGCCTTGAATGCGTCGTAACCGCTTTCTATTCCGCAGTCTACGAAGATTTTCATTTTGCCGCCTACTGCTTTTACTATTTTGGGTAGCACCATCAGTGGTGGCGCGGCGTAATCCATAATGCCGTGGTGATGCGAAACTACTATGCATTGCACGCCCGCTTCAAGACATTTTAGCGCGTCTGTTACGCTTAGAACGCCCTTGATTATAAACGGCAATTTCGTAGATTCCACGAACTTCTTTACCTCGTCAAGGGATTTTGGGTGCATTGGCATGTTTTCGATTTCGTCGTACTCGCCTTTGTGGTTGAATGCGTGGTCTAGGTCTATCCCTACTGCTATGCAACCTTTGTTTTCGGCGTGGGCTATTTTTTTTAAAATTATATCGTTGTCTGCTTCTGGTTTTACTATTTTTATTGTTTTCGCGCCTGTTGCTAGTATTCGTTCTAGTTCGTTTTCGCTTCCCATTCCTGCCCACATTACCGCGTTTGCCGCTTTCGCGCCTTTTGCAAGCTCTACCATTCCGTCTTTGTGATAACCAAAGTGGTCTAGGTGCGACAATGCCGCCGTCATTATTGGCGTTGAAAATATTTCGCCAAACAACTCAAATTCTGTGCTTGGAAGCACCGCGTCTATATGCCGCATTTCAATTAACAGTGAATCGAAATACTCGCGTGTTATGCGGTTTGCATCTCCTCTTTTAATTTCCATTTTGTTGCCTCCTTTTTGGTCTTGAACGCTTCAAAACTATACCATAGGCACGGCGATTGCTCAATGTGGAGGAAGACATAGTTATCCATTATATGCTATAATCGCTGTATAAGATTTAAACTTTCTTAACACAGAGGTGAATGATTAATGATTGACCTTTTTTATAAAACATTGCTGATTATTGGCAATGGCTTTGATTTACAATGTGGATTACAGACAAACTATGAACATTTTTTTTCTTGGTTAAAAACCAGTGAACATAGAAATAAAAATCTTTGGGCAGTTCACTTCCTCAATAATATGCCGGAGGGTCAAGACTGGGTAAATATTGAAGAAAGCCTACAGAACGCCATAAATAGAAAATCGTGGAGACGGGGACATAGCTTATTTGGGAAATGGATAGACGATGCCCAAGAAATGAAACGGAGCTATGGAGATTATGCAATACGCGAAGAGAACGCTGTAGCTCATTATATTGCAACCCACACAAAAAATCCGTCGAAAAGCTTGCCCCAAGAAACTACGCCATATTGGTTTCTTGATGAACTGATTGCGTTTGAACGCTTGTTTTCCGAGTTTTTAAGTAAGCAGGTGTCAGATAACGATAACTATATTCCAAATGCCGCAAAATTGCTGGATAAGCTATTGGACGAGGAGGATAAGAGAGTGTCCATCGTCAACTTTAATTACACTAAACCTTTTAAGTTTAGCGAGAACGATAAGTATATTAATGTAATCAACAGTGTTGAAAATGTCCATGGGGCATATGATGAGGATAACATAATTTTCGGAATAGATGTAAAAAGTGCAAGTATTTCTGATGCACGAATTTTTTCAAAAACACATAGAAAAATGTTTCAACAATCTGCGAAAAGCATACTGCCTAAAATTGTGGATAAAATAAAAATCTATGGTCATTCTTTAGGCGAAGCGGATTATTCCTATTTTCACAGTATCTTTGATTTTTATAATTTATACGGTAACGGCAATCTTGTATCTCTGGATTACAAAAAATTGAATCCTCCATCAATAGTGTTACAATTCTATTTTACTGTGTATGACGAATCCGAAGAAACGGTAATAAAGCGCAATGCGACGGATAGCGTATACAAGCTGATAGCTACTTATGGGAAATCCTTTGACAATAAAGATAAAGGGGAAAATTTATTGCATAAGCTATTGTTAGAGAATCGCATTAAAATTTACTTTCTTTCCAATATCTAAAATTGGATTTATACCCCTATAAGAAACTCAAGTCAAAAAGGTAAAGGAGTGGCTAAAAATGCTTAAAGTAGTACGCCTAATTGATGAAGAAGCACGGCTAAACGAAAGAACTTCAATTGCCAAAAGAATGTTACAAGACCATGAAGCTATACACCGCATAATGAAGTACACGGGGTTAAGCCATGAAGAAATCGCGGCGTTACAATCCGAGTTGGATGTATCCGCATAAAACACTTACCCATAGGCAGATATTAAATTTTTCATCTGGTTTAGCATACTCTAAGGATGTGCGTAAAATGCCCGCAATGCCAGTATCTAAAGGCATTGCGGGCATTTATGATTCATTGCATTTTTTGTATGTTGTGCTGCTATCCTTCAAAAGATTTTACAACATTATCACAGTATTCGCATCGGTATTTGCCAGAATCGTCAACCAGTAAAAAAACATTTGGCACGGCTTCGGAAGATGTTATGCATCTTGGGTTTTTGCATTTTATTACGTTGGTTACTTTTTTGGGGTGCTTTAGTTTTGTTTTTTGGGTGATTTTTTCGTCGTGAATGTAGATTACTGTTGCGTTGTGGTCTATTAGACCTAGAATGTCTATGTCTACGTTTTCTACGTTTTCTAGTTTAATCATGTCTTTTTTGCCGTGTTTCTTGCTTGTTACATTCATGATTAGCGCGATTGAGCCGCGTACTGTGTCTATGTTTAGGTATTCCAGCACCTTCATGCCAAAGCCAGCGCGAATGTGGTCTATTACTACGCCATTGGTTATGTTTTTTATTACCATGCTACACACCCTTTCCTAGCAACGCCATTAGTAAGGCCATTCGGATATACATACCGTTTCTCATTTGGCGAAAATAAAATGCCCTTGGGTCGTCGTCTACGTCGGCGGCGATTTCGTTTACGCGGGGTAGGGGGTGCAGAATCATTAGGTCGGGCTTAGCATTTTTTAATTTTGCGGCGTTTAGAATATAGCTGTCTTTGAGGCGGATATAATCCTCCTCGTTGAAAAATCTTTCCTTCTGAACGCGAGTCATGTACAGAACATCTAGTTGTGGAAGCGCGTCGGTTAAATCGCGAACTTCTTCAAACTCGAGGTGAGATATTTCGTCGCGAACATATTCGGGAATGCGCAATTCATCTGGCGAAATCATAATGAATCGCACGCCGCTATAACGCGAAAATGCACATACTAACGAATGCGCCGTTCTCCCAAATTTTAAATCGCCGCACACACCTATTGTAATGCCATCAAAACTGCCCTTCTCCAGCCGAATTGTCAGAAGGTCGGTTAATGTTTGCGTAGGGTGAAAATGCCCTCCATCACCCGCATTGATTAACGGAATCCCAGATTGCCGCGCCGCTACCAATGCCGCGCCCTCCTTGGGGTGACGCATAACGGCTATGTCTGCGTAACTTGCAATAGTCCGAATCGTGTCGGAAATACTCTCGCCCTTGATAACGGAACTAGATTGCGGCTCGGAAAACCCAATCACCTGCCCGCCCAGCCGCAACATTGCCGCTTCAAATGACAGCCGTGTTCGCGTACTAGCTTCGTAAAACACTGTTGCAAGTAGCTTCCCTTTGCACACATCTGCGTAATCCTCTGGGCGTGCGATAATCCGCCCAGCCAAGTCAAACAGCCACTCCATCTCTGCAACCGAAAGGTCTAACGGTGCAATTAAATTACGTCCCTGTAAGTCCATATACCCTCCTCGCGGCACAACCGCTTTTTTCACGTTTCCTACAATCGCTTAGACAATAAAAAATCTCCCTATAAATTAAGGAGACATATATAAAAAAACAATGAAAACGATTTGTTCGCGTTTTTCCAAAAACATAACAGTTTCCATTATCCACCACCTAAAGATTGGTAATTTCGTTGCTATAGACTATCAAATTCAGCAAATTTGTCAAGTGCTTAATTAACTTACAAAAAAGAGACTATTCGGAAAACCAAACAGCCTCTCTACATTATCACCTTAACGTCAAACCTCTTATTTTTTAAAACTAGACTTTAGCGATACCGTGCGGTTAAATACCAGCTTATCTCTGCTTGTGCTGTGATGCGGCGTGTCTAGGCAGAAGTAGCCGTTGCGCATGAATTGGTAGCGGTCTTCTGGTTTGGCGTTGGCTAGATATGGCTCTGCGAAAGCCCCATTCATTTCTATTAGCGAATTGGGGTTTTCTGTTATTCCTGTTTCGGAAGTTGGGTCGTCTAGTACAAGGGTGTCGTATAGCATGGCATTTATTGGCACGGCATGTTTTGCGGAAACCCAGTGGATTGTGCCTTTCACCTTACGGTTTGGCTCTGGGCCACCGCTTTTTGTGTCGGGGTCGTAGGTGCAGCGGATTTCTTTTATGTTGCCGTCTTCATCTTTGATGACAGCCGTACACATTACGAAGTACGCGCCTTTTAAGCGAACTTCCCTACCCTCCGCCAAACGGATAAATTTTTTCGGCGGGTCTTCCATGAAATCCTCGCGCTCGATGTAAATTTCGCGGCAGAATGGAATTTCACGGCTACCAAGTTCTGTGTTTTCGTTGTGGAAAGGCAATGACAACATCTCAACCTGCCCTTCTGGGTAATTCTCAATTACAACCTTGATGGGGTCAAGCACTGCCATAACCACCTTGGAAACACCTGCCAAATGCTCGCGCACGAAATGCTCAAGGAAGCCAAACTCATACTTACTCAAAGCTTTGCTAACGCCCGTAGCCCCCAAAAATTCCCGAATAGCCGCAGGCGGATAACCCCTACGCCGCATTCCACGAAGCGTAACCAAACGCGGGTCGTCCCAGCCAATAATTTTGCCACTCGCCACCAATTCTTTAATAAACCGTTTGCCCATAACCGAATTTTCCAGCGAAATTTTAGCAAACTCAATCTGGCGCGGTTTTACAGGAAAATCCAAATGATTAATATACCAATCATAAAGCGGGCGATGGTCTTCAAACTCAAGCGAACAAAGCGAGTGCGTAATGCCTTCAATAGCGTCTTCCAGCGGGTGCGCAAAGTCATACATGGGATAAATGCACCACGCATCACCAGTATTCTGATGGTGAATCCGCGCAATGCGATAAATAACAGGGTCGCGCATATTCAAATTAGGCGAAGCCATATCAATTTTAGCCCTAAGAGTTTTTGCACCATCAAGAAATTCCCCAGCCCTCATGCGAGCAAAAAGGTCTAAATTCTCCCCAATAGAACGCTCTCGATAAGGGCTAGGCGTTCCAGCCTTATCCACTCCGCCAAAACTAGCCCGTAGCTCCCCAGCAGAAAGGTCGCAAACAAACGCCACGCCCTGTTCAATCAGCGACACTGCACACTCATAAAATTTCTCAAAATAATCCGACGCGTAAAATAGCCTATCTTCCCAGTCATACCCAAGCCACCGAATATCCTCTTGAATAGATGTAACAAACTCCTCATCTTCCCGCGCAGGGTTGGTATCATCAAACCGCAAATTACACTTCCCGCCATAAATCCGCGCCAACTCAAAATTAATGTAAACGCCCTTGGCATTTCCAATATGCAGACACCCACTAGGCTCTGGCGGAAAGCGCGTCCTAAGTTCCCCAAGTCGCCCCTCCAAATCCTCCCGAATAGCCGAGTGGATAAACGCACCAGTTTCAAGCAAAATATGCTTATCATTATCAATCATTTTAAAACCTCCTTATTTGGCTGCTCTCTTCACAAAAAGGTCAGAGTTGCCAACACATGTATATTAACTTGGGTTGCTCTGATTTTCAAGCTAATATTATGCACAACATCACGAATGAATATTGATGCAATTTTTAATGAATATTTATACGAAACCCCTTGCGCAAATTTTCCTGCTATGGTAGAATCGTCAAAAGCTTAGAAAATGTCAACCAATAAGGAGAATACGCATGTCTGAAAAACTAAAGGGTACAAAAACAGAATCCAATCTGCGCGCCGCATTTTCGGGCGAATCTCAAGCGCGAAATCGTTACAGCTACTTCGCAGACACCGCAAAACAAGAGGGCTATGATGAAATCGCAAAATTTTTTGAAGACACCGCAACCAACGAACGTACCCACGCAAAAGTTTGGTATAAGCTTCTGCGCGACAATCTCCTGCCCGACACAAAACAAAATCTGCGCGACGCAATAGAAGGCGAACGCTTTGAACGCGCCGAAATGTACCCAGCCTTCGCAAAAACCGCAAAAGAAGAAGGTTTTGATGACATAGCACACCTTTTCGAGGAAATCGCAAGAATCGAGAAAAAACATGAAGACCAATGCAAGATAATATTAGAATCCCTAGAAACCAATAATGCAATAAATTTCATAGCCCCCGACATAACTTGCCTACAATGTGGACATGATTTTACAGAGGACAAAAATTATACCAATTGCCCCATTTGCAATGCTTCATCAGCGTTTTTTATTAAGAAACAAAATTAATGATTGGTAAATTTGGACGATGAGACTAGATACCTATTGGGGTGTGGTATTTTGGTCGGTTGTTTTTGTTTTATCTTTTGGCATACGCACGGTTGTACGGTATATCCTTTTTAATGTTGATTATCGAGAATGGTTAGTAGCCAAGATTATCATTTGCGGTATCATGATTATAGCTTTACATGTTATTTTTATAGTAAACATTATCTAACATGCCCCCGCGCCCCAAACGCCCAAGTAGGGGCGCGTTTTATGCCCTGCGGCGCAGCCAGTTGCAATTTCCTATGCAAAAACAAAACCACTAAAGGAGTTTTAATATGAAAGTTTTCATTGATGGACAGTACGGCACAACAGGATTAAAGCTAGAATCGCGGCTTCGCGAGAGAAAAGATGTCACCTTGTTAGAGGTGGATTTTGATGCGCGAGAAGAATTTGCGGCGAAAAAACCATTACTGGAAGCCGCCGATATAGTCTTCCTATGCCTTCCAGACGACGCGGCACGGGAATCTGTCGCCGCGACCTCTGCCGATACTTTGATTATTGATGCATCAACTGCGCATCGTACTGCAAACGGCTGGGCTTATGGCTTCCCAGAGCTTTCCGCGAATCACCGCGCCGCCATTGCCGCATCTAAAAGGATTGCTGTACCAGGGTGTCATGCCGCTGGATTTATTTCTACAGTGTATCCGCTTGTTTCGTCTGGTTTGCTTCCTGCTTCTGAAAGGCTTAGTTGTACCTCGCTAACGGGGTATTCTGGCGGGGGAATTATGCTAATTGATGCACACGAAAAAAATCGCGTTCCCGCTGATAAGTACCATTCACCGCGTCCATATGCGTTGGGGCTTATGCATAAACATCAACCCGAAATGAAAGCAATCACAGGACTAGATGCACCGCCGATTTTCTACCCAGTTGTTGGCGACATGTTCCAAGGAATGATTGTGAGTGTTCCGTTGTGGCCAACGCAGTTTACGAAAAAAATGACCGCCAAAAATGTTTGGGAAGTACTAGCGGCGCATTACGAAAACAGCCACTTCGTTCAAGTAAAACCCTTTGACCTAGACGCGGCAACTGACGGCGGTTTTATGGACGCAACCGCTTGCAATGGTACTAATCAATTACAAATTTTCGTTTTTGGGCATGACGAGCAAATTTTACTAGCCGCACGACTAGATAATCTAGGAAAAGGCGCGTCGGGCGCGGCCATACAGTGCATGAATATCGCCTGTGGTTTGAACGAAACCATAGGACTGGAGTGAATAAAATGAGTAATTTTGAAGTAGAAACTTGGAGCGGTTTGTCTTCGGGCGGAATCACCGCCGTACCAGGGTTTAAAGTTGCGGGGGTTCATTGCGGCATTCGCAAGAACCGCGATAAACGCGACCTCGCGCTAATTGTTGCCGATAGAATGTGTTCTGCCGCCGCCGTTTACACCACGAATAAAGTCAAAGGCGCACCGCTATTGCTTACTATGGAGCATCTTTCTAAAAGCCAAGGCAAGGCGCGGGCGATTCTTTGTAATTCGGGCAACGCAAACACTTGCGCCCCAGACGGATTAGCCGCCGCAACAACAATGGTAAACGCCGCCGCAAAGGAATTGGACATAAATCCTTCCGATATTATTGTTAATTCCACGGGAGTTATTGGCGTGAAACTTCCTGTTGACGCAATTCTTGCGGGTATGCCCAAACTTGTGAAATCTCTTTCACGCGACAATATCCCCGCCGCCGAAGCCATAATGACAACCGACACTTTCTCAAAAAGCTGGGCGGCGCAATTCGAGTTGGGCGGAAAAACCGTCACCCTAGGCGGAATCGCAAAGGGTTCTGGAATGATTCACCCCAACATGGCAACAATGCTATCCTTCCTAGCCACAGACTGCGCCATCACGCCAGAAATGCTTCAAAAAGCCCTAAAGGCTTCCACCATAATTTCCTACAACCAAGTAAGCGTAGACGGCGACACCTCCACAAATGACATGTGCGCAATTCTAGCGTCTGGCACGGCGGGCAATCCCCTAATCGACACTGAAAATGAAGATTACAACAACTTCCTAACCGCTCTAAACGCAATAAATCTAAAACTAGCAAAAGAAATAGCCCGCGACGGCGAAGGCGCAACAAAGCTACTAATATGCAGAGTAAACGGCGCAAAGACCTTCGAGGACGCATCAAAACTATCCAAGTCCATAATAGGCTCTTCCCTAGTAAAATCTGCAATGTTCGGCGCAGACGCAAACTGGGGACGCGTACTATGTGCAATGGGTTACAGCGGCGCAAGCTTCGACCCAATGCGAGTAGACGTAAGTTTCTCCTCAGCAATGGGCGACCTAGACGTATGCAAACAAAGCACAGGCCTAGATTTCGACGAGTCAATGGCCAAGGGCATTTTAAGCGAAAAAGAAGTAACAATAGAAATAAATCTCTCCGACGGCAACCAAGCAGCAGAGGCCTACGGTTGCGACCTAACCTACGATTACGTAAGAATAAACGGCGATTACAGGACTTAGAGATTAAAAGATAAAAGATTAAAAGATAAAAGAAAAACCTTGGGGACGCTGTCCCCAAACCCCTGCAAGCCTTTGAAAAAGGCTTGACCCAAATTTTAATTTTGAAATCTGTGCATGAGTGGAAATTTAACGACGAAAAACCCCACTCATGTTTAGGCGCAAATGAAAAAGTTTTTTGGAGAGGGGGTTTGGGGGAGAACCTTTTCTTCAGAAAAGGTTCTCCCCCAAGGTCTTAATGTTTTAAATTAGAAAGGTGGCTATTATGCCTATTAAGGATTCTTTGTCTAAATTGGAACAAGCGGTTGTTATTTCGGAAGCACTGCCCTATATTCAACGATACCATGGGAAAACTATTGTTATTAAGTATGGCGGCGCGGCTATGCAGTCTAATAAATTGTGTCGGCAGGTTATGGGCGATATTGTTTTGCTTTCGTTGGTTGGAATACGGGTGGTGGTGGTTCATGGGGGCGGGCCAGAGATTAACGAGGTCTTGGTTAAGATGGGTAAGAAGCCTAAGTTTGTGAATGGGCTTCGCCATACGGATAATGAAACTATGGATATTGTGCGAATGGTTTTGGCTGGGCGTGTTAGCAAACAGATGGCGCAGTTGTTAGGCGAGTTGGGCGGTAAAGCTATTAGCTTGTCGGGAATGGACGGGCGGCTTCTTGTTGCTAAAAAGCACGAGGGTGAAGATGACTTGGGTTTGGTTGGTGATATTACGCATGTTGACCCCGACCCTATAAATCTTGCGTTGAATGGTGGTTACACCCCTGTGATTTCTTCCATTGCTTGCGGCGAAGAATCTGGCGAAATGTATAATATTAATGCAGATAGTGCGGCGGCGCAGGTTGCCGTTGCTGTGGGCGCGGAAAAGTTGATTTTGCTAACAGATGTTCGTGGGCTTCTTCGCGACCCATCATACGAAAGCACGTTGATTTCCGCATTAACAGTTTCCGAAATTCCCCAGCTGTTAAAATCGGAAGTGATAACAGGCGGAATGATTCCAAAAGTTGACTGCTGTGTAGAAGCTGTGCGGCGAGGTGTTCCGCGTGCGCATATTTTAGATGGGCGCATTCCTCACTCTTTGTTAGTGGAACTTTTAAGTGACCAAGGAATTGGAACAATGATTACAGGCTAGAAAGAGGGGCATACTATGAAAAACTATAATGAAATCAAGGCTATGCATGATGAAAATATTTTGCCAACATATCCGCGTTATCCCGTTGCCTTTGCGAAAGGCGCGGGTTGCCGCCTTTGGGACACAGAGGGCAAGGAATATATTGACTTTGCATCTGGAATTGGTGTGAATGCGATTGGGCATTCGCACCCTAAATGGGTGGAAGCTGTGAGTTCGCAGGCTGGTATTTTGTCGCATGTTTCTAATTTGTATTACACCCAGCCAAGCGCGGAGTTAGCGGAAAAACTTTGCACACTTTCGGGAATGAAAGGCGTATTTTTCTGCAATTCGGGCGCGGAGTCTAATGAGGGCGTAATTAAAACGGCACGCAAATACAGCAACGACAAGTACGGTGTGTACGGTGCGGTGCGGCATACAATTATTACGCTGGAAGGCTCGTTCCATGGGCGTACAATGGCGACATTAACTGCTACTGGGCAGGAGAAATTTCACAAGCATTTTCACCCGTTTGTTGAGGGATTTCGTTATGTTCCTGCGAATGACATTTCCGCGCTTGAAGCCCAAGGCAATGATGTCTGCGCGTTGCTATTAGAACCGATTCAAGGCGAAGGTGGTGTTATGCCGCTTGACAGAAGTTATCTGCAAGCCGCCGCAGAATTATGTAAACAGCGTGACTGGTTGCTAATCACGGACGAAATTCAAACGGGCATAGGGCGCACGGGCGAATGGTTTGCATTTCAAAATTACGGGGTCACTCCAGATGTCGTTTCTTTCGCAAAAGGAATTGCGGGGGGATTGCCGCTAGGCGGATTCATGCTGGGCGAAAAAGCCCAAAACACTCTAAGCGCAGGCGACCACGGTACAACTTACGGTGGAAACTTAGTATGTTGCACTGCCGCATTGGCAGTGCTTGAAGTTCTCGAACCTGTCCTGCCTTCCGTAAAAGAAAAAGGCGCGTATATATGCGAAAAAATTGCCGCTATGGAACTTCCGCAGGTCGTGGATATTCGCGGTATGGGGCTTATGATTGGCATTAAATTGGAAGGCGTTGCCCACACCGCAGTTGTTGCAAAACTTCTGGAAGCAGGGCTTGTCGCGCTTCCCGCAGGTGCAGATGTTCTGCGATTCCTCCCACCGCTAACAATAGACATGGACGATATTAATGCAGGGCTTGCTATACTTGAAAATGTTTTTCGTAGCCTTTAATCCATGATGCGAGCTACAGCAAAGAAGATTTTGCTAAAGAATTGGGAGCGTCACGAGATAGCAGAGTTTAGCCGAAACGCAGGAGTAGTGCGATATTGCAAACCACAAAAGAAGACAGTTGGTTTCTACTTCAAACAAAACGAAAACTTCTTGGCATTGTACTTTGCTGAGGATATTAACGAAGTAGTCATGTTTTTTAAGGGCGACGAATACAGGCTACATGATAAACTGGATATATCGTGGCATAAGCACGGTAAAGACAGGATTTTCAAAGTAGCAAACTACAACATTGAGATACATTATAAGGAATCGGAGTTTTTGGACATGGACGTATGGTCTACGGAAATAGACGTAGACCTGCTGTTTAAAATTTTTTCACATTACAAAGACGGAAATAGGATATGCGATTGGTTGAAAAGAATAAGTGAACTTTGAATGGGGCGAAATTTTGAGGTGCGACCAAAAACATCAGAATTTATTGCAAATAATCGCAAACACAAAACACAAAGATTTTGTAGATGCAATAGTCCTGTTTGGCAGTGAAGCGCGAGGAACTGCAAAGCTAACAAGCGACGTAGACCTTGCGCTAATAAGCACGCGCCCGTTAAACATGAAAGAGCGATTAAGCATACTATCCAACGTACCTCAAGACCTATATTGTGACGTAGACGTGAGAATAGTATGCCTACGCAAAGAATCGCTAGACACCACAAACATCTTAGACGTGGGCTACAGCATAAAAAGAGAGGGCGTTATCATCTATGAAAACATATATAAGGGGACATAACACATGGACGCAAAGTTAGTAGCAATAGTAAAAACCCTTTTGCCCGAAGGTTCGGACGTAACAAAAATCTACAAGGATTCAACAGGAGAAATAAAAGTTGACATCTCACTACCAGGGGGAGCGGGCGCGATGACCTGCTCCCTAAAAAAGAATCACGTCGGCGCGCTTTATATAGAGTAATCGTTATGTTACGTCTGTTGAGATGGTGCTATGACACTTGGAAATTCAAAAAAACGCGGCAAGAGGAATTTGAAACTGCACGCGAAAAACGGCAAGAGGAACTTAAAGCCGCACGCGAAATGACAGATGACGAGTTATACAATTTTATGCACACAGTAACGGTAAGTTATAATTGCGAAAGTGCCGCCAGGCAATATCTTGAAATAATATCGCAACTGTGGCCTGTTAGCGAGAATATTATTCATTCGATTTTGCGTATAGCAATGCGACCAATTTTTTATTTAGGCGTACTCACAGCAGACGACATGATAGATGTAGAGTTATCGTTCAACATTAAACGCTCCAATTTCACCGAATGGCTTGCAAACCAACATGATTTAGTCGAACTCATCGAAATCGAATTAGTGATTTGCTGTATTCTCTACGACTTAAAATACGACAATGAAAAAAATCAGGCAGTTCTCGACCATAAAATCCAAGAGGACATGGCATTTATTTTCACCAAAATCCAAGACAGAGAAATTTACATGGAGTTTCAATCGTTTGATGAGTTCAAACTATTTTTTTACTCCTTATTTGAAGATTACCCTATTTCACAAAACGAGTTGGACAGATTGATTTTGGAAGAGGAATACATTAGGCACTTTCTAAAACAATAAAATTTAGGAGGGGAATACTTATGAATGCAAAATTAATTCTAGTAAGTGGACACGGCGCAACAGGGAAATCCACGTTTTCGCGGCGATTATCAAAGCAGTTTGGTATTCCGTGTTTTTGCAAAGATACAATAAAGGAAGCAATGGCAGACGGCTTCGACGTTGGCAATGATACTTTTTCCGCTAAAACAGTGACATATCCGCCCTACGAAAATAGTGCAAACTTGCAGGGTTGTTGCGAGGCGGATATGGCACTGTTTTATAGGAAAAAGTATGAGGAAGTATTCAAAAAGGGAAGTGCCGCAACTTTCAAGGTGGTGTTGCATCTTGCGGAATGCTGTTTGCAAGTGGGCAAAACCTGCATACTTGAGTCCAACTTTCGCAAAACCGAAAGTGAGGAAATTCAAGCGTTGCTGGAAAAATACAATGCCGATTGCCTAACATACAATTTCACGGGCGACTTGGATATTCTTCACGAAAGATATAAAAACCGACAAGACGCAGGAGAACGCCACTGGATACACTTGGACGTAAATGTAAATGACAAAAATTCATTCGTAAACTGGCATATGCACTACAAAACGGGTGAAATTGAAGTAGGGCAAGTAATCCGAGCAGACGCAACCGACTTCGCAAAAATTGACTACGATAAACTACTCTCAACAGCAGAAGATTTTTTATAGGCTTGAAAAACGATAAGGATTGCCTTGGTAGTTTGGGTGGAATACGCTATTTTGCGGGTTTATATAAGATTGACTGGAAAAGGAAAAAGTCAAGTCGTTTCAGTTGATTTCACTTGGTCTTAATTAGATTGTATTACTATGCCGCCAAAATGGGCGGCAAAAAATAAAGGAGCTAATAGAAATGAAAAAAATGTTTTTTTGTCTTGCAATGATGGCAATGGTCATCTTTGTTTCATCTGCTGTGGCGTATGCTAATACAGCAATCGACGTGGTTGTTAATGGCGAGAGGGTAACTTTTACAGACCAAGAGCCTGTTGTGGTTGACGGCAGAACACTTGTACCTGTTCGAGGTGTCTTTGAAATGTTGGGCTTTGAGGTGGAGTGGGAATCCGCAACAAGTACCGCCGTTTTAACAAGCGAAAACCATACAGTCAAAATTACAATTGGACAGTCAACATTCTTTACAAATGGGGTTGCACATACATTAGATGTTCCCGCACAGTCTATTGGTGGTAGAACTATGGTGCCGTTGCGCCTTCCGTTGGAGAGTATCGGGTATTATTTAGACTGGTGCGGTAGTATGCGAAGGGTCGCGGTTACTTCTGTACGCGTTACTGCGGGATTCCGACCAGTAGGCAGGCCGACGATTTTGCCGGGACAAGGCATACCTACCCCAGAGCAAGTAGCCGAATGGTATAACACATTTATCCCAACGGAATATGAATGGCTTATATTTAATGCCATTAATGAAGCTAGGGTTCATTATGGGCAAAGTGTTCTTGAATGGTGCAACATTAGAGCTTCTAGGGCGGCTTTGCGTACTGCTTATCTGGAATCGTATGATGTCGAATATTTGAGAGCCAGTGGCTATACCTCGCATCGTTTTGGCAGCTTTATTTCGTTCGATACATTGGGTGTTGAGCCTACACCTCCCTATGTTGGTGGGGGGATTGCATTGCATCGGGCGCAATTTAGGTGGCGCAATCGTGCTAACTCTTATATGGATTTGGATAATGGCTTCGCCAGATGGATAGTTGGGGGATGGCTAAATTCTCCTGGTCACAGAGCAATTGTCCTAGACCCAGCACGAACCCATGTAGGGATAGGAGTAGGAATAGATTTGCATGATTATGTAATTCTTACTTATTTGTTTTAGTATCTTTGCAGAACCTACCTTGTTCAGGACATGAAATGCCGGCTGGCAATTATTCCACAACCGCCAGTCGGCAAGTCGTCGTCACGACGATTCCATAACTGCCCATAACTCCTTGATTTTACTCGATTTTCAAAAAGGAGTTCGGGCTTCTTGAAAACCGCCGTCCCTTGCCTTGGCAGTTTGGAGAAACTCCTCTATTTTACAGGCTTCTACACGATTCGTTAGAAAAGTAAAATGGCAGGCAGTTGAAATTAGATTCCGTTAGAGTCAGTTTGTTTGTGTTAGTATGCCGTTAAACTAGGCGGCAAGAAATTAAATTAACTTTGTTATAAAGGATGAGAGCAATGAAAATAAATGAAAATAGTGGAGTGTAACGAAAATCAGTTTGTGAATGACTTTTTTCCAATGATTATCGACTTATGGTATGGCAACAAGTATAATCCGCAAAACAGCCAACATGTTGAATGGGCAAAACGAAAAATCCATGTAACTTTTGAAGATTTTAGCGTAGCCTTATGTGCTTACACTGACGATAACGAACCAATAGGCTTCTTCTGGTATAAGCATGATACAGGTTTAGAAGGTGTGCGTTTCTCTGGCAAAGACGCACATATTATTTCATGTGGATTATTTGATAAGTTTCAAAGACAAGGTATTGGCACAATATTGCTTGATGAGATGTGCGAAAGGATAAAAGCTAATGGGGGTGAGTGTCTGTATACTGACACCTATACGGCAAACGATGACGCTATGATATTTTATATAAAACGCAAATTTGTTCCAGTTGCTTTATTACCAGGGTTGAATGGTGTTAATGACGATGGGCAAGTATTCATGTTTAAAAGATTGTAAAAATAATTTTATAGCGCGGCGAAAAGCGGCTATGCAGCCTGCCTAGGAGATGAATATGGAATTACAAAAAATAAAAGGTGATTTTAGCATATGCAAGGTGGCAAGCATGGAGCAAGTAGATTTTTCAAGGGAATTATTGTTTGTAGCAAAAACGCCTGATGAAATTTCTATTGTTAGCGATTATATTCCCCAAAACAGCATAGCCGTGGAAAGCGGTTGGAAAGCATTAAAAATATCGGGGATATTGGATTTCGGAATGATTGGGGTAGTTGCGAAAATTTCAAATATACTAGCAGACGCAGGAATAAGCATCTTTGTTGTTTCGACATACAACACCGACTATATTCTTTTGAAAGCCGAAAATTTTGATAAGGGGCTTCAAGTGCTTGTGCATGAAGGTTACACTATAAAAGAAAAGGGCGATAATTCATGAAAAGTTCAAGAAAACAAAAATGTAAAATGCTGATGGTTTTAGTGCTTGCCTTATGTTTTTTCATGTCAACCATGAGCATTCAAGCGGCGGATATTTCGGAAGCCACAACACCAACAGGAATCCCGTTGTCGCAAGTGGAAAGCATGGTTGATGAGTTAGTAGCAAGCTACATGCATGAGTTCACGCTTGGTTTTGCGATTGCCATTGTTAAAGACGGCGAGATTGTATTTTCTCGTGGATATGGTTACACGGATATGGGAGGTAGTACGCCCATAAACCCAGCAACGACAGTATTTGAATATGGTTCGATTGCTAAATTGTTTGTGTATACATCAGTGATGCAGTTGGTTGAGCAAGGGCGGATAGATTTAGACGCAGGTGTTCAAAATTACTTGCCCGAAGATTTATACCATGCGTTTAATTTTGAAAAGCCTTTTACAGTTCGCGATTTATTAAACCATTCGGCGGGTTTTGGGGAGTTTCTCTTTTACTTATTTGTTGACGCGGAAAACGTAGAAACTGAAATAACATTACGCGAGGGTTTGCTAATGAGCCAACCCGCGCAAATTTTTGAGCCTAGCACGGCAAGTTCGTATTCAAATTTTGGAAGTGCCTTGCTTGCGTATATTGTAAGTTATGTAAGCGGGCAGGATTTTACAAGTTTTGAGCACGCAAATATTCTTGACCCTATTGGCATGGAAAACACCATGAATCAGCCAGATTGGTTTAGAAGCCTTAGCGATAATACCTTTGTAGAAAGCAAAGCAAGAGGACATCTACCTATCGCCGCGGGCAGATATGTTGAAACGCCTTGGGTGTATATCCCAATTTATCCAGCAGGTTCGCTTAGGGGAACAGCGGAAGATTTAGCGCGGTTTGCGATAGCATTAACCCCTCCGCAAGGCGAAACAAGTCCTCTTTTTGACAGTCGCGACACTTTGGATTTAATGCTTAGTCCAAGTTTTTCAAACCCAGCCGTAATGCGTGGAATGCATCATGGATTTATGAGTTATGATGGCATTTATCCAACCGTCGGACATGGTGGCGGCACGATGGGTTTTAATACGGATTTTGCCATAGTGCCCTCAGAAAGATTCGGCGTGGTGATGCTTACCAATGCCAACGGTGGCGCAAATTTTATGGAGAAAGTATTGGATATGCTGATTGGCAACAGCCGAGACAGCATTCCCGATTCGCCAGACAATTTGCCCCATGCATCAATTTTCGAGGGCAATTACATGATGCTTCGTAGAAATGATGGAAATATACTAGAACTCATAAATTTTGCAATGGCCGCGTTATCAGTAGAAGCCATTGACGAAAACACCATAAACGTAAATGCAATGGGCATGACTTTAACATACAGACAAGTAGAGCCTTATATCTTTAGGCTTATATCGTCGGGTAGTTTTTTAGCGCGTACAGGTTATGAACTTCAATTTAGAATGGAAAACGGTAGTCCCGTAGGGATTTCATTAAGCGCGCCTTTTGATGCAACAGTACAGACACAAAGCACGGTGGTTTTGATTATCGGCGTGGTTGTTGCGGCAATAAGTATAATTTTCTTCTTGGTAATGCCCATAATATTGTTGATAAATCTTTTACGCAAAAAAGAAGAGCCGTCTGTTTTTAGGAATTTAAGTAACGGGCTGTTATTGTGCGGCGCGTTGTTTTCGCTAAACAATCTCATTTTGGTAGTGCGCATAGTTAGCGATATTATGGGAGTTCAAACATCTATGGTGACATTCCACGCTGTACTCAATTGGATTTTGATTGTTTTATTTGCCGCTCTAATGGTTGCTTCTCTTGTCTTCTTGAAGCGGGATAAAATTTGCATCAAACGTAAAGTCATTCATTTTTCAGCAATTGCCATTATGGTGCTATTCGCCGCATTTTTGTGGTCTTGGAATTTCTTTGTGATTATGTAGCCAGAGGACGATAAAAATGTACGATATAGAAAGTATTCAAGCATTGTATGAAAACCATGCTGTTGAATATTCGCAACATTTTCGCATCAGAATGAAAGAGCGAAAAATAAAATTTTCTGATGTAAAACTGGCAATACAAGGCGGGGAAATAATAGCGCAAGATTTACAAGATATTCCTAATCCAAGCATTTTAGTTCTTGGATATGTGCGTGATAACGAGCCGATGCATGTTGCGATAGGTGTAGGTGATGCTAAACTTGTGTTAATCACGGCATATTTCCCAACGCTTGCACTTTGGGAAGCAGATTATAAAACAAGAAAGGCGGCTGATTGGATATGACTTGTTTCTTCTGTAGGGGGAAAAAAGAAAATGGATTAACCATTGATGTTACTGATTTGGGTTCGTGCATTGTGATTGTTAGGGAGGTTCCCTGCTATAAATGCGCTCAATGCGGCGAAACTACATTTGACTTAATTGTTGGCGAACGCCTGGAACAAATAGTTGACGCGTTAAAAGATTCTATTTCAGAGATTGCAGTTGTACAGTATTCGAGTGTAGCGGCATGAATACAAATAGCGATTCCTCCTTTCTCAACCTAGGCTGGAATGTTGAGACAGAAAAAATATTTGAGCAAGTTACTGGCAAGTGCGACAACGCCCGTTTTTTTATGCATATGAGGATATTGTTTATGGTTGTGTTTTTGTTAATCGGCGTGATTTCATGTACAACGTTGTTATCCGACGGTGACTCCTCTGGTCTATCTATGGGAGGGGTGTTTATTGCAGATGGACTTTTCATCTTTACAATAGCCTTTTTAAAATCCAGAAGTCAAATGCCCATTCGCGTCTATGATGAAGGATTTGTTTTTCGCACTGCGCTGAAATGGGAATCTGGTTGGGGTTATCAAGGGTCTACCCGTGGGATTTCAAATAAAAAAGTTCGCTGGGGTGCATCTTATGGTGCATACAAAGAAACTTACGCAGCAACAGTTGCCGTGCTTTGGGAAAACATAGTTGGCATCACTCACGACCCCAATGGAGGACTTATGTTACATTGCAAAAAAGTGATTGAACTAACAAGCTCAACCACTCCAAGCAGAGCAGAATCCCAGCCGCAAAAGTTGCGCATATTTCCCAAAAACCTCCACGATTTTGAAGCATATATCACATCAAAGCTAGAGGAATACAAAACGCAGGGAAAGGACTAGATGCAATGAAAAACGCACTGATTCTAGTATCTGGTATGCCTGCTACGGGAAAAACAACCTTTGCATCTTGGCTATCAAAAGAATTACGCGCCCCGCTTGTCTGCTATGATAATATCAAGAAAAAGACATTTGAAATTTTAAATCGTAACATCAACAATCTGGAGCAAAATAACTTGTTTGGCGCGGTTGCATATGATTTCTTTTTGTTTAGCATTGAAGAAGTAATGACATCATCGACCCTGCTGATTGCCGAGTATTTTTTCTCTGACCAAATGAAAGATACATTTCACAACCTCATAACCAAGTATCAGTACGAAACAATTACCGTGCATATGGATTGCCCTGTAGAGGTTGCGCACCAGCGTTTTCACGAAAGAAATCTCAATAGTTTATCTCATAACAGCATAAGACCGACAGAGATTCCAATAACACAATTTACAGAAGTAACAAAACAGAACAAAGACTTTAGATTTGGAAATCGTTTCATTTACGTTGATACCAGCGATTTTTCCGCTGTTTCATATGACAATATTCTAGCGGAAATAAAATGCCATTTAGGAGAGTTTGTATGCGTATAAGGGCAGTAGGATTTGACATAGGACAAACATTGGTAAAATATAAATCTCCGTTGAGTTGGAAAATTCACTATCCCGATGCTCTACGGAAAGTTATGCAAGATTGTCAGATTGGTGAAGACGCAGGCAAATTAGACTTGGCGGCGGCAATCCTATCAAAATACAACACAAGAGAGAATTATCGGGAACATGAGGTTTCGTCAGACATCATATTCAAGGAAATATTTGATGCATGGGGGCAAACCCACGAAAAACTACACATTGCCAAAGAAGCGTTTTACGGCTTTTTTCAAGCAAATGTCGCATACTTTGACGATACTACCAGCACATTAGAGTTATTATCATCAAAAGGCATTTTGCTTGGATTTTTAAGTGACGTTGCATATGGAATGGATAACGAGTACGTGTTAAAGGATATAGAGGAAGTCAAACATTATTTTGATGTAGGATTCACTTCGACTGATGTTGGTTTCAGAAAGCCAAACCCGCAAGGATTCAAGATGTTATCAGAAGCGTTTGGTGTACCACCATCTCAGATTTTGTTTGTGGGTGACGAAGAAAAAGATATTGTGGGTGCAAATAATTTTGGCATGATTTCCGCACTTATCAATAAAAGCCCTAACGAAAGAAAATGGGGTCAACACTACACGATACAAAACCTTAGCGAAATCGTTACCGCCATAATATAAGCGGCAAAGCCGCATTTCGCCGACGACCTGCATTGGCAATCTACAGCAAACATCTCAAAGCCATGAACAGTTTCCTCGGCAATAAAAAAGAGAGGACTAACCAAAATGAAAAAAGATTTGCTAAAAATGCTAGATTTATCGTCGGAGGATATTTTCGAGATTTTAAATTCGGCAGACCAGATGAAGTACAATTTAAAGCATGGAA
>Ga0123355_10004157_pt1 | contig 21008 bp, 18 predicted proteins | sample TergutEmb28metaG_3_FD_89872 | JGI IMG/M metagenome (GOLD analysis project Ga0123355, IMG submission 89872) | Embiratermes neotenicus P1 segment gut microbial communities from Petit-Saut dam, French Guiana - Emb289 P1 | ecosystem: Host-associated > Arthropoda: Insects > Digestive system > Gut ...
ACACCAATATATTTCTTCAAAGTATCCACATGCATAGGATATAAAGATTGTGGCGCATCTTCAACCATCCGCTTTACCTCCGCAAGCGATACCCATCTATAATCTTGCGACTCATCCGAAAATGATAAAAGTTCGCCCCTAACCTTACAAATGAACACAAAAACCATTATCGGATAGTCGCCAATAAGATTTTGTGAACAAGAAAACGGTATAAAATTTACAACTTTATACGGATCGCTTTCATAAACCGCAGATGTATTTTCACCCATTATTTCAACCACTTCTAATCCGGTTTCCTCTTTGATTTCCCTTCTAAGCGTATCAAATATACACTCAAACGCCCGAATCTTACCGGCAGGTATTTCAATAAGCCCATTTTCATGCGGTGTCTCCGCTTTAACGCGCGCCTGCACTAGTATATGTTTTATACCATCTATATCCTTTTCAATGATTCCACCAACACCCGGTATTGAAAATTGCTCCATATTATCATTCTCCCGAAAATATAATTATGTTTACTTAACATGACATGCCGCCAAACACGTCACTAAGTATAACATAATCCTTCACAAGAAAAAAGAGGCGGATATAAAATCCGCCCCAAGTTTCACTATAACCCGCAACCAATCATCCTAATCCATATCCATCGCCGAATAATAAGCACTATACTGCGAGTCGTACTCATCCTTCTTAGCAGCTACGTCAATCTTTCTATAAAGATTCATGCCCGTACCCGCCGGTATCAGCTTACCGATAATAACGTTCTCTTTAAGCCCGATAAGCGGGTCAATTTTACCCTTAATCGCAGCTTCCGTGAGAACCCTAGTAGTCTCTTGGAAGCTCGCCGCCGACAAGAACGAATCAGTCGCAAGCGACGCCTTCGTAATACCCAAGAACACACGGCTGCCCATCGCAGGTTCCTTGCCTTCCGCTTCCATAAGCGCATTAACACGCTCAAACTCAAGCCAATCCACAAGGCTGCCCGGCAAGAACTCCGTATCGCCGTTTTCTTCAACCTTAACGCGCTTCAACATCTGACGAACAATAACCTCGATATGCTTATCGTTGATATCAACACCCTGAAGCCTATAAACACGCTGAACCTCTTTAAGCATATAGTCTTGAACCGCACGGATGCCCTTAATTTTCAAAATATCATGCGGGTAAACCGAACCCTCAGTCAACTCGTCGCCCTCTTTGATAACATCGCCGCTATATACTTTTATCCTAGAACCATAAGGGATAAGATAGTCCTTAGCCTCGCCCGTCTCGTTGTTTGTAACTACAACCTCGCGCTTCTTCTTCGTGTCATTAACTATAACCGTGCCCGGAAGCTCGGAAATTATAGCAAGACCCTTAGGTTTTCTCGCCTCAAAAAGCTCCTCAACACGCGGCAGACCCTGCGTGATATCCTCATTGCTCGAAATACCACCGATTTGGAAAGTACGCATAGTAAGCTGAGTACCCGGCTCGCCGATAGACTGCGCCGCAATGATACCAACCGACTCACCAATCCTAACAATCCTGCCCGACGCCATGTTCGCCCCGTAGCATTTCGAGCAAAGCCCGATTTGCGAGCGGCAAGTCAGAATCGTCCTGATATGAACCTCTTTAACGCCGCTTTTTTCAATCGCGTCGGCCTGATCATGAGTAATCAATGTGTCCGCCGCAGCCAAAATCTCACCCGTTTCAGGATGCACAACATTATCAATCGCCCATCTGCCACGAACGCGGTCAGACAATGGCTCAATAGTTTCATCGCCGTCCATAAACGCATAAACAAACATGCCCGGCTCTTCACCCAAATTAACCGCGCAATCAAACTCGCGCACGATAATATCTTGCGAAACATCAACCAATCGCCTTGTCAAATAACCCGAGTCCGCCGTACGAAGCGCCGTATCCGATAGACCTTTTCTAGCACCATGGCTCGAGATGAAATACTCAAGAACCGACAGACCCTCACGGAAGTTCGACTTAATCGGAAGCTCGTTCGTCTTACCCGACGGGCTCGCCATCAGACCACGCATACCCGCAAGCTGCTTAATCTGGCTGGTCGTTCCCCTCGCACCCGAGTTTGCCATCATGAACAAGTTATTGTACTGCCCAAGACCCGTAAGAAGCTCACGCGCAATATTATCACTCGTCTCTTCCCAAGTCTTAATTACCTTATCGCGACGCTCCTCGTCTGTCATAAGCCCGCGTCTAAACATCCTCGTAATATCCTCAACAGCCTTATCCGCTTCATCAAGCATGGCGTCCTTCTTACCCGGAATAACCATGTCCGAAACCGAAACCGTAAGTGCCCCCACAGTCGCATACTTAAAGCCCAAAGACTTGATTTTATCAAGCGCCTCAGCCGTCTGCATTGAGCCATTTTTATTAATACAACGACTTATAATCCTACCAAGTGCCTTCTTATCAGTCAAGAAATCAATCTCAAACAACAACTTATTCTCGCGTTTAGACCTATCAACAAACCCGATATCCTGCGGAATCGCCTCGTTGAATAAAATCCGCCCAACAGTCGTGTTCACAACCGCCGTCAAAAGCTCGCCATCAATCTCTTTCTCGCGTCTAACACGAATCCGGTCATGCAGCGAAATCTCATGATTATCATAAGCCAAGATCGCCTCATTCTCGTCCTTGAAATACTTAATCAAAGAATAACGCTCGATAACCAAAGCCGGCGTCGTCGAAACAACACATTCCTCATTATGATACTCAAGCTCAACCAAACGCCTCTGCACGATAGAATCGTTCATGCCAATCTTGCCCGCGTTAAGCGCGTCAAGAATCTCTTGGTCGCTCTCAAACACTTGCTTATGCTCCGCGTCTTTATCTAAAATAGCCTCGCCATCAAAAAGCGGCATCTCTTTCGCAACCGTCAAGTAATAAATACCCAAAACCATATCCTGCGAAGGAACCGTAACAGGCGCTCCATCACTCGGCTTCAAAAGATTATTAGGTGCAAGTAAAAGGAACCTACACTCCGCCTGCGCCTCAGCCGAAAGCGGCACGTGAACCGCCATCTGGTCGCCGTCAAAGTCCGCATTATAAGCAGTACAAACAAGCGGATGCAATTTCAGAGCCTTACCCTCAACAAGTACCGGCTCAAACGCCTGAATACCAAGCCTATGCAAAGTCGGCGCGCGGTTAAGCATAACCGGATGCTCCTTAATAACTTCCTCTAAAACGTCCCAAACCTCCGGTTGAAGCCTCTCAACCATACGCTTAGCACTCTTAATATTATGCGCAAAACCAACGCCAACAAGCTTCTTCATAACAAACGGCTTGAAAAGTTCAATCGCCATCTCTTTAGGAAGCCCACATTGATAAATCTTCAAATTAGGCCCAACAACGATAACCGAACGACCAGAATAGTCAACACGCTTACCAAGAAGGTTCTGACGGAAGCGACCTTGCTTGCCTTTAAGCAAATCGGACAGCGATTTAAGCGGTCTATTACCAGGACCCGTTACAGGACGGCCACGACGACCGTTATCTATAAGCGCATCAACCGCTTCTTGAAGCATACGCTTCTCATTACGTACGATTATATCAGGCGCGCCAAGTTCCAACAGCCTTTTAAGACGGTTGTTACGATTAATAACCCTTCTGTAAAGGTCATTCAAGTCACTCGTAGCAAATCGACCACCATCAAGCTGAACCATCGGTCTAAGATCCGGCGGAATAACAGGAATCGCATCCATTATCATCCAACCCGGTCTATTACCCGAAATCCTAAAGCTCTCAATAACCTCAAGCTTCTTAATAATCCTAACACGCTTCTGACCGGCTGAATCAGGCAAGCTCGCTTTAAGCTCCACGCTCTCTTTTTCCAAATCAATATTGTCCAAAAGCTCTTTAATAGCCTCCGCGCCCATACCAACACGGAAAGTATTGCCGTATTTATCTATCGCGTCCCTATACTCTTTTTCGGATAAAAGCTGCTTATAATCAAGCCCTGTACGCCCGGTATCCAAAACGATATACGACGCAAAGTATAAAACCTTCTCAAGCACTCTAGGAGAAAGCCCCAAAATAAGCCCCATTCGGCTAGGAATCCCTCTAAAGTACCAAATATGCGAAACAGGAGCCGCAAGCTCAATATGCCCCATACGATCGCGGCGCACCTTGCTCTTAGTAACCTCAACCCCGCAACGGTCGCAGATAACGCCTTTATAACGAATCCGCTTATATCTTCCGCAGTGACATTCCCAATCCTTAGAAGGGCCGAAAATACGCTCACAAAACAAGCCGTCACGCTCAGGCTTCAGCGTCCTGTAATTGATAGTTTCAGGCTTTTTTACCTCGCCCCTTGACCACTCCCGAATCTTTTCAGGGGATGCCAGGCCGATTCTTATGGAATCAAAAGTAATTGATTGTTCATTCGCCATATGATTGCCCTCCTATATTTTGTCTAATTCGTCGTCATCGTCGAAATTATCGCTAAACAATTCCCCATCAAGCACAACAATGTCATCCGACTTCAAAAGCGTTTCCTCGTCAAGCTCCTCAGGAAACTCTTCCTCTTCAAACTCCGCCTCATCGTCAAACTCGTCAAAATCGTCATCATCAACGATATCCAACTCATCATCTATGTCAAGCTCAGATAGTTCTTCATCAAGCTCTCCGTCAAGCTCCTCGTCTAACTCGTCCGAATCGTCATTCGCAGACCCAAAGAGTGCCGATTTTTTGATAAACGGGCTGGAGTTATCATCATCACCTTCGTTGCCTTCCAAGTTGACAGGCATATCTTGAATGTCTTCAATCGACTCTTTAATCTCAACTTCCGAATGATCCTCCAATAAAACCCTAACATCAAGCCCAAGTGCCTGAAGCTCTTTCAAAAGAACCTTGAAACTCTCAGGAACGCCCGGTTCAGGCACATTATCGCCCTTCACAATCGCCTCGTAAGTCTTAACGCGCCCAATAATATCGTCGGACTTAACCGTCAAAATCTCTTGAAGCGTATAACTCGCACCATATGCCTCAAGCGCCCAAACTTCCATCTCGCCAAATCGCTGCCCGCCGAACTGCGCTTTACCGCCCAAAGGTTGCTGCGTAACAAGCGAGTAAGGCCCGGTTGAGCGCGCGTGAATCTTATCGTCAACAAGATGATGCAGCTTCAAATAATGCATATAGCCAACAGTAACAGGATTGTCAAACGCCGCACCCGATCTACCGTCCCTAAGTTCTATCTTACCATCACGAGTAATCGGCATATCCGCCCATTCATCACGATTTTCCTTGTTATCTTCAAGCCCCTGCATTATGAACTCGTCAATTACGCCCTTCCACTTCTTGTTAAACTCTTTCCATCCCATGTTAGCATAATCGCTCGCAAGCTCAAGCGTGTCCATGATATCAAACTCGTTCGCGCCGTCAAAAACAGGCGTTGCAACCTTCCAGCCAAGAACCTTAGCCGCAAGCCCTAAGTGAACCTCAAGGATCTGCCCGATATTCATACGAGACGGAACCCCAAGCGGGTTCAACACGATATCAAGCGGCCTTCCGTTCGGTAAAAACGGCATATCTTCAATCGGCAGAACCCTGGAAATAACGCCCTTGTTACCATGACGGCCAGCCATCTTATCACCAACCGATATCTTACGCTTCTGCGCGATATAAACACGCACAAGCTGATTAACGCCCGGCGGAAGCTCATCGCCATGCTCTCTAAGGAACACTTTAACATCAACAACCGTACCCGACTCACCATGCGGCACTCTGAGCGACGTATCTCTAACCTCTCTCGCCTTCTCGCCGAATATCGCGCGCAAAAGTCGCTCCTCCGCCGTAAGCTCCGTCTCACCCTTAGGCGTAACTTTGCCCACCAAGATATCATTCGGCCCAACTTCCGCACCGATTCTGATGATACCCTTAGCATCCAAATCCTTGAGCGCATCATCGCCAATATTAGGTATATCTCTCGTCATTTCCTCAGGCCCAAGCTTAGTATCACGCGCCTCAGCCTCATATTCTTCTATATGAATCGACGTATAAATATCTTCTTCTACAAGCTTCTCACTTATGAGAATCGCATCCTCATAATTATACCCTTCCCAAGTCATGAACCCAATCAAAGGGTTTCTGCCCAGTGCAAGCTCGCCTTTTTGGGTAGATGGCCCATCAGCAATAACCTGCCCTGCCTCAATTTTCTGCCCCTTGTTTACAATCGGCTTTTGGTCGATACAAGTCGATTGGTTAGAACGCATAAACTTAGTCATTTTATAAACATCTTTGCGCCCGGTCGCTGTTTTTATAACAACTTCATCCGCCGACATTTTCTCAACAACGCCCGCCTCTTTAGCAATAACACAAACACCCGAGTCATAAGCCGATATATACTCCATGCCCGTACCAATTATCGGCGAATCCGTCTTTAACAAAGGAACCGCCTGACGCTGCATGTTCGAGCCCATCAGAGCCCTCGTAACGTCATCATTTTCAAGGAACGGAATAAGCGCCGTCGCCACAGAAACCATCTGCTTAGGCGAAACGTCCATAAGGTCAACCCTGTTTACATCCAGCTCCGTAATCTCCTCACCAAAACGGCAAGCAACCCTAGGAAGCACGAACTCCCCATCCTCTTTCAAGACAGTGTTCGCCTGAGCAATTACAAATTCCTCTTCCTCATCCGCGGTTACATAACGGCACTCTTCGGTAACTCTCGAAACCCCATCTTCATGCTTAACAACCCTATACGGCGCTTCGATAAACCCATACTCATTAATCCTTGCATAAGTCGCAAGATTATTGATAAGACCGATATTCGGTCCTTCCGGCGTCTCAATAGGACACATCCGCCCATAATGCGACGAGTGAACGTCACGCACCTCGAAGCCCGCACGGTCCCTAGAAAGCCCGCCCGGCCCCAAAGCCGATAACCTACGCTTATGAGTAAGCTCGCCAAGCGGATTTGTCTGATCCATAAACTGCGAAAGCTGGCTCGAGCCAAAGAACTCTTTAATAACCGACGTCACAGGACGAATATTTATAAGCGCTTGCGGCGTAATAATATCCATATCCTGAATAGTCATACGCTCACGAACAACACGCTCCATCCTAGCAAGACCAATCCTAAACTGGTTCTGCAAGAGCTCGCCCACGCAGCGAATACGACGATTGCCTAAATGGTCAATATCATCAACATTGCCAATACCATAATCAAGCCCGATAACATAGTTAATCGACGCCACGATATCAGGAATAGTAATATGTTTCGGTAAAAGTTTGCCTATGTTTAGTGAGATCGCCTCTTTCAGCTCAGCCGCCGTCGTATGCTCTTCCAAAAGCTCTTTAAGCACAGGGAAAAGTACCCCTTCATAAATACCAAACTCATCAGCGCTCAAGCCAAAAGGCTCAATAAATGCATCAATCTTAACCGTCTGATTAGACAGAACCTTAACCTCTTTGCCATCAACATTAACAAACAAAGCGTCAACGCCCGCATTTTGCAAATCATCCGCAAGCGCCACCGTAATCAAATCACCGGGAGAAGCCAAAACCTCGCCGCTCATCGGACAAACCGCCGCACGAGCAAGCTCATAACCGCGAAGACGATTCTTAAAGCTCAATTTCTTATTAAATTTATATCTTCCAACCCTCGCCAAGTCATAACGCTTAGGGTCAAAGAACATGCTGTTTAAAAGGCTCGCCGAACTCTCAACCGTAGGCGGCTCGCCCGGGCGAATCCTTCTATAAATCTCGATAAGACCCTCTTCATATGTCTTGGACACATCTTTTTCAATGGTCGCCAAAATCTTAGGCTCTTCACCAAAAAGCTCAATAATCTCCTCATCAGTCGATATGCCTAAAGAGCGCAGCAAAACAGTGACAGGCACTTTTCTCGTCCTATCAACACGCACGCTGAAAATATCCGCCGAATCCGTCTCATACTCAAGCCAAGCCCCACGATTAGGTATAACCGTCGTAGTAACAAGCTCCTTACCCACCTTATCATGCGTCATATCATAATAAACGCCCGGCGAGCGAACCAGCTGGCTAACAATAACACGCTCAGCACCATTTATAATGAAAGTACCGGTATCCGTCATAAGCGGAAAATCGCCCATAAACAGATCCTGCTCTTTAATCTCATCAACATCCTTATTCCTAAGCCTGGTCTTCACACGCAAAGGAGCCGCATAAGTCGCATCAATCTCCTTACACTCTTCTATTGTGTACTTAGGCTCCGAATCCAGCCTAAAGTCAACAAACTCCAGCACAAGATTGCCATTATAATCAGTAATCGGCGAAATGTCTTGAAACACCTCTTTTAAGCCCTCTTCCAAAAACCATTGATAAGAATCCTTTTGGACCTCAATCAAGTTCGGCATGGAAAGAACCTCGTTAATCTTTGAATAGCTGATGCGCCCGGATTTATCCTTATTAGATAAATGCACACGGTTTCGCTCCATTAAAATCACACTCCTTAGCGTTTTTAATGTGTTGTTACTGCACGTAGAATAAGCGTCAAATTACAGACGCAAAAAATCACCGATACATTGATACTCAACATTTCGGCTTGCATGCTTAAAATTAAATTTACGGGTCGAAAGAAATTGTCATATACCGGCTTCTTTCTTTAGTATGCTTGAACGAAAACTAGGTGGTGTGGCATGAGTTTTGTAGGTGGATTTTCGAGTCTGATTTTTAGCCAATCGAGTATATGAAATTCATAGCGTATCCAAAAGACACGTAAGAATTTTATATGCGAAGAGTGGCGGAAAATCAGCCAAAAAGACGCCTTCAACAACTCGTGCCGCGCTGCCTACAATATAATAAAGTAGGTTTCACGAGCCAAAGCCCCTAAAAACTAACAATATCGAACCATTCCAAATAAAATTGTAAAAATATGTTGAAATTCTTAAAAAAGTATGATATACTATTTCTAAGTTGCCATAATATGGCAATGGAGATACATTTAGATATTATACTAAATCCACACCTGCCTGTCAAGGCTTTTTTTTGTGTGGAGAATAAGCTGGTCTGCGTTGGAAAGCCACCCAACCCAATAACCCACCCCTCGTCATTACGGGCTTGACCCGTAATCTTCTTCCCCTCACCCCACGTAGCCCCCTCATAGGGGCATATTCCCAATTACGCAGACACATATCCTCCCGAAAAATCAAACAGCTTGACGCCCTCACCCAAAAATGCTATACTATCCTAAATAACCCATGAAATGAGAGGTGTACGTCTATGAAAACAGAGCTTGCGTTGGTGGTCCACACTTAAAATTAAATACCCGGCATTAACAAAGACATACAAACGAGCAGAATCTCGTCTTTTTTCAATGCCAAAAATAACAACCTTTCGTAAACACTACAATAATAGTAAGATACGACACCAAAGGTCGTGTCTTTTTTTGTACAAAAAACCAGTTTAAGGAGAAATAAAATGATAGACTTAAAAACCTACGGCTACAGCGAACTCGAACTGCCCCCAACAGACCTAATACCCGGCCGCGTAACCGAGTTCAGGCGCGACCAATACTCCGTTATAACCGAGCTCGGCGAGCTCTCAGCCATCCTAAAAGGCTCATTCATCTACGAAGCCGAAATCCGCGCGGACCTTCCCTGCGTCGGCGATTTTGTGCTGCTCGAATACAATGAACTAGGCGCATCACGCATCCAAAAAGTGCTCCCGCGCCATTCCAAATTCTCGCGCTCAGACGCCTTCGGGCACGGCTTCGCGCACATAAAAGCCAACCACGAACAAGTAGTCGCTGTCAATTTCGACTATGTTTTCATACTAACCTCGCTAAACCGCGACTTCCGCGTAGGCCGCGTCCTGCGCTACCTAACTCAGGCCAGAGCAAGCGGCGGCGTGCCGGTCGTCATCCTAACAAAGGCCGACCTAACCGACGATTTCGCCCCACAATTATATGAACTCAATGTCGCAGCACCCGACGTTCCCGTCCACGCCATCTCAAGCCACACAACCCTTGGCATAAGCGAGCTGGACATCTATCTAAAGCCTGGCAAAACCATAGTTTTCCTAGGCATGTCCGGCGTAGGCAAGTCTAGCCTCCTAAACGTACTCTCAGGCGAAACTTTAGCCCTCACCGCCGCAACCCGAAAAGAAGACGCCTCCAAAGGCGCCCACACAACAACCCACCGCCAGCTCTTCATGCTGCCCTCAGGCGCTATGATAATCGACACACCCGGCATGCGCGAACTAGGCCTCTATGACGCCGCAGACAGCATAAGCATTGGCTTTTCAGACATTGAAGAGCTATTCATAGGCTGCCGCTTCAACGACTGCTCCCACGACCAAGAACCCGGCTGTGCCATTAGGAGCGCCCTAAAAAATGGCAGCCTGTCCGCCGCCCGCTGGGAACAATACACAAAACAACAACGCGAAAACAAATACATGGACGACAAAACCGCCTACATGCGCGAACAAGCCGAACAATGGAAATCACACGCGAAAGAAGTAAAGAAGTGGAAGAAATCGGGGAGGTTGAAGAGGTAGCGGTTTGGGGGTATGATGTGCTTTCGTAGGGCGAGAGAGCAAAAGCAATCAACACCAATCAACGCCAAGCTAAGGCGGAGGCTTTCACAAAAACGCCCCAAACGGACGAACAAAACTCGCCCCTACAAAACCGCAACCACCTGTTTCCGTAGGGGCGGGCAACCTGCCGTCCATTGGGCAATGCCCGAACCCCACAAACCCCACGGGCACAAACCGAAGATAACCTCGAGCTCGTAGGGGCGGACTTCCACGTCCACCCGAAATAGCCACCCTGACAAAACATCCGAAAGCTCACCACAAAGCCACCAAACTACAACTAAACCACAACCCCAACTAAAAAGGAGCCCACCATGAGCCTAAAAAACCTCCTAACCCTCCTATACCCACCAAAATGCATAGCCTGCTCCAAAACCCTGCCCCACACAACCATTTACAGCATCTGCTTAGCTTGCCGCTCCAAACTCGAGTTTGTCAACGCAAAAGTCCATGGCGAGTACGACTTCGACTACACTCTCTCGTTTTTCGAGTACAACGAGGTCGCTCGCCAAATAATCCGCGACATGAAGTTCGGCAAAAAATCGCATAAAATGTCAGATTTTGCCGAAATTGTACTCGATATAGCGCGACCACTCGCCGGTGACTATGAGCATTTCGACGCCATCGTGCCCGTTCCGCTCCACCCAAACCGCGAGCGCGAACGCGGCTTCAACCAATCCCTAATCTTTGCCCGACTAATCGCAGATACACTCAAATTGCCCTTAGACGACAGCCTCTGCATCCGTATAATCGACAACATGCCGCAGTCCATAGTCCCACCGGAAAATCGCCGCGATAATGTGCGCGGCATATTCGCGCTCACTGAAAACGCTTTAGTCACAGGCAAAAACTTCCTGCTAATCGACGACGTTTTCACCAGCGCAGAAACGCTCAGCTCCCTCGCGCGCACCTTTAAAGAAAGCGGCGCAAACGAGGTATCGTGCATAGCCGCCTGCACCGCGCATTCAAAATGATTGGCACTTATGCACCACCGCCAGCAAAATGCGACAAAAACACCACTACCCCAATTGACTACCCCCTGAGTTTATGTTATAATGCACTTATCACCATCCAGTAAGGAGGAGCAACATGGAGCTTGTGACAAAGCATTTCGGTGCGCTCGTAGTCAGCGAGAGCGAAATGATTATATTTGAGCGGGGCCTTCCGGGCTTCCCCAACGACAAAAGATTCATAATTATTTTCGACGAAAGCGCCGACAACAAGGTCTACTGGCTTCAATCAATGGACAGCGGCGACGTTTCTTTGGCTCTAATTGACTCGTTCGGCGTCATGCCCGAATACGACCCATTGATTGACGAATCCCAATTCGCAGAAATCGGTCTTGAAGACGATATTGAAGACTTACTCGTTTTCAACGTAATAATCATTGGCGATGATTTATCCAACTCATTCGTCAACCTAAAAGCGCCGATTATCATAAACAACAACAATAAAAAAGGCAAACAAGTCGTCGTCAATAACGATGAATACTATATTAACCATAGGCTCGAAGAATGCTTAGAAACCGAAGGAGGAATGTAGCCATGCAAGAGCTAAACAGAAAAAAAGGCGACTCCTTCTTTATCGGAAACGATATAGAAATCACCATACTGGATATAGAAAATGACCAAGTCAAACTAAGCATAAAATCGCCCGACAATCTATACATCCACAAAGGCGAAGAATACGAAGTTTTCCAACAAATCAAACAATTCAACCGCGAATCCGTCTACAACGCAGACCTGGAAAAAGCGCGTAAGTTGTTTGCTTAGCTTTTTTATAACTTGCCCCTCATGACTATGCTGTGAGGGGTTTTTTACGCGAATTACCACGCAAAAGCCGAGAGATTCAAACCCGGCACCATTGAGGGCGGCAACCTGCCACCCACGAAAATTGTCTACCAAGCATGTACATTTTTCCACCCCACCCTTCATAAGTATCCTTATGGAGGGATTTTCATGGACAATAATAGCAGCACAACAAAAAAACTAATTCTATGCGCCGTCATGCTGAGCCTAATATTCCTAGCCTCGCCATATTTCATAGCAAGAGTGCTGGAGCCAAAAGATTCAAACACGATCACAACCGAACCACCACTAATCACGCCCATAACACCACATAGGGGCGAGCGTCCTCGCTCGCCCGCTGGGCATGAGCCCGTTGAGCATGAGTGCGAAACCACCGTCACCACCAACCTCTGCCCCTTCGAGCGCTACATAATAGGTGTGGTCGCCGCTGAAGTCCCTGCGCTTTTCCATATGGAAGCACTGCGCGCCCAAGCCGTCGCCGCGCGCACCTACGCAATATATTCAATGTCAACTTTAGGCATGGACCAATTCGACTACGCCCGAATTTCAGAGATTTGGCAAGCATATCTCAGCGAACCTGACATGCGCCTGCGCTGGGGCAATAATTTCGACACCCATTTCGCCACAATCCACGAAGCCGTCCGCTCAACCAAAGGCGAAATCCTAGTCTATAACAACGAACCAATCCTAGCCGTTTTCCATGCCCAATCCGGCGGTCAAACCGAATACTCCGAAAACGTTTGGCACTCCCCAAGACCATACCTACAAAGCGTCAACTCCGATTTCTACACTTATCGCCCGGATTTTGAATACCGCCACAAATTCACCCAAGCAGAGCTAAACACGCGCCTAAACTCCGCCTTACCGAACATGCTCCCAAGCAACAATGTCCCCCAGATACAAATCAACTCCCGCAGCGCCGCCGGCTACGTCCAAAGCGTAACCATCGCAGGCCAATCCCTAGACGCCGCCGCGCTCCGAACAGCCCTAAACCTAAGAAGCACCAATTTCACCATCCACCACGAAAACACCAACACCATCTTCACCGCCCGAGGCCACGGCCACGGCGTAGGCATGAGCCAAATAGGCGCAAACGCCCTAGCCCAGCGCGGGTATAGTTATGTTGAGATTTTGGAGCACTATTATCGCGGTGCGAGGGTGGTTTTTGGGATTGATAATTGATAGTTAATAAATGATAGTGGGGGGCTGTTGAGTTGGTTTTGGTCTTTGACCAATGGTCGTTGACCAGCGGTCGTTGACCAGCGATTGTTGACCAGCGGTCGTTGACTTAACCCACCACCCAACACACCCCATCCGTCATTGCGGACTCGCTCCGCAATCTCACTCCAAAAATTCCCCTTCCACCGGAGGGGCACGCCCAAAGGGCGAGGGTGGTTAAACAGCCGCACCTTGCATCAGAATCCACAAATCCATCACACATAAACTACAAAAAAATTCCCCTCCACAGGAGGGGCACGCCCGAAGGGCGGGGGTGGTTAAACAGCCGCACCTTACATCAGAATCCACAAATCCATCATATATAAACCACAAAAAATTCCCCTTCCACCGAAGGGGCACGCCCAAAGGGTGGGGGCAGTTAAACAGCCGCACCTTGCATCAGAATCCACAAATCCATCACACATAAACCACAAAAAATTCCCCTTCCACCGAAGGGGCACGCCCGAAGGGCGGGGGTGGTTAAACAGCCACACCTTGCATCAGAATCCACAAATCCATCACACATAAACCACAAAAAATTCCCCTCCACCGAAGGGGCACGCCCGAAGGGCGGGGGTGGTTAAACAGCCGCAAAAGTCCGGTCAACGACCAAAAAACCATCACAGCTGTCCATCACCCAAATAACTATTAAAACCCTAAACCTAAATCATCCTCTGCTTCCCAATCAACTCTTCCACAGTATCCCTATCGCGAATCACAACAACTTCCCCATTCTCCCTAATCAAAACCTCCGCCGGGCGCAGCCTGCTATTATAATTAGAACTCATAACAGCCCCATAAGCCCCTGCGTCCAATATCCCAATAACATCGCCCTCTTGAATCTTAGGCAGCATCCTATTCTTCGCCAAAATATCGCCGGTCTCGCAAATATTACCCACAACAGTAACCTCTTCGACTGTTCCACAGTTCTCGCCCTCAGCGCGGTAAACTTCCATATCATGATGCGAATCATAAATAACCGGCCTCGCAAGCACGTTCATACCAAAATCCGTACCGATATATTTAACAGGCCCGTTATTTTTCACCACACGCACTTTACCCAAAAGCACGCCCGCTTCCGCAGATATATATCTGCCCGGCTCCGATTTCACAACGATTTCCCTGCCATAAGCTTTCATGAACTTCTCAATCAGCTCGTTTAGCTGCTTACCCGCATCTTCAAGGTCAAGCCTCGCTTCACCTTCTTGCTTTCTATAGGGCACGCCGAACCCGCCGCCCAAATCAACAAATTCCAAATCCGGGAACTCAAGCGCCACATCAAACAAATTAGCCGCGCCCTGAACATACGGCGTAATTTCCATAAACAACGAACCGATATGATGATTAACGCCAACCAGCGTCAAATTATATTTCTCCAAAATAGCCTTCAGCTCAGGGATATACTCGCGGTTCACGCCGAACTTCGTATCCTCGCCGCAAGTTACCACCTTTTGGTGGTGCCCGGCCCCTACGCCCGTGTTAAAACGCACACAAACCTTGCCGCCCGGATTAACCTTGCCATAAAGCTCAACCTGTGACAAAGAATCCACGCTCATCAAAATACCACGCTCAACCGCGAATTTCATCTCTTCCTCAGAAACATTATTGCACAAATACAAAATATTTTCCGGCGCAAAACCTGCCATGAGCTCCATAGTAAGCTCCGTCGGGCTCATACATTCCGCGTCCAGCCCAACATCATTGATAATTTGTAAAAGCGCGATATTCGAGTTCGCCTTCGCCGAATAATTAATCCTAAAATTCTTATACGGCACAAAATTCTTCATCTCTTTCGCGCGCTCGCGAAAAATGGCTTCGTTATAAACATACAGCGGCGAGCCAAACTGCTCAACCAGCGAAATCGGGTCCGTTTTCCCGTAAAAATTACTCTCATCCGTTACTTTTGAATTAAGCTTAATCATGATGCCTCCTGTTGGTAAGATTATTTATAATATGAGTATACAATATAAAACAAAATTTTTCAAAGTATTTCTTTGTTTGCACATAAATTAAAACGCATAATCGTTTTTTCCGTCGAGTATAGCAATATCTTTTGCGAAATGCTTTTCTTTTTTAAAAGCCGAGCCAAAAGCCAACTTTTATGCTATACTATCCTCATAACTCCACCCATTCTGTTATCCTGAGCGAATCGAAGGATCTTTCACTTCGTTCAAGATGACAAAGCAAAAAACTATAAAAGGTGATTCTCATGCGAATAAACACAATAGAAAGCCCAAATAACCACCTAGTAAAAAAAGCAAAATCCCTCCACTCCACAAAAGGTCGCAAAGAAACCGGCGAGTTTTTAGTCGAGGGCAACAAGTTCGTACTCAACATACCAAAAAATTGGCAAGTTGTAAACACCATTTTTTCACAATCCTACGCCGAAAAAAACCAAGACCAAATGCAGAACGCAATAAACCCAGTAATCTTCAAAGAAAATCTGTTCAACGCCTGCTCAGATACCGTCACACCATCAGGCGTCATGGCGATTGTGAAAATCAAAAACCACACCCTAAAAGACATTTTAGCCTGCCCAAAAAAGTTTATAATAATCGCCTGTAACCTACAAGACCCGGGTAATATGGGCACGTTAATCCGAACCGCAAACGCCGCATCGGCATCAGGCATAATAGTTTCACCCGACAGCGTAGACATTTGGAACCCAAAAGTCGTGCGCTCAGCCGCCGGCTCAATTTTCAACCTACCAATCGCAATAAGTAATATCGCGCTCGCAGCAACCGAGCTAAAATCAGCAGGCATCGAGCTAATCGCAACCGATTTATCCGCAAACATATCGCCCTATCAAGCCGATTTCAAAAAGCCCCTAGCCCTAATGATAGGCAACGAATCAAGGGGTCTATGCGCGGAGCAGCTTGCTCTTTCAGATACAAAAGTCAAACTGCCAATGTCCGCAGACGTTGAATCGCTAAACGCCTCCGTAGCCAGCGGCGTCCTAATGTACGAAGTCCTGCGCCAAAGGGGGTTCTAGCCATGCACATAGGAAGCTGCACCTTCTACCTATCCATCCCCTGGGCGAAATCCCTAAAAGACAAGCGCAAATGCCTAAAAAGTCTAACCGAGCGCCTAAAAAAATTCAACATAAGCATAGCCGAAATAGCCGAAAACGACAATCACAACATAGCCCATATAGGTTTTGTTTGTATATCTTCAAGCAAAACCCACGCCGAAACCATGGTCATGAATATAATCGAGTTTGTGGAGAACAATACCGAGGCAGAGGTCTACGGAATCGAGGTTGAGATGTTGTAAAAATCGCTATGCGCTACAGCTTCTATGCATCACGGCGCAGGGGCGGATGGCAATCCACCCGAATCGAGATTATATTTGCACAAAACCCAAAAAAAGATTACGGGTCAAGCCCGCAATTGCGACGAAGGGCATCGTATGGGCATATACCTGCCAGGTGCCACCCAACGGGCGACGCCCGGACGTAACAAACAGGTATCACCCAGCGGGTGTCCCCAGCGGGTATCACCCACTGGGCGCCCCCGGCGGGTGCCCCCGGCGGGTGTGCTTCTTGCACATTTGCGTAGGTCGAGCGACTCCACACTAAATTCACAAAAACCCACCAAATCAACGACCACCGGGCGAACAATGTTCGCTGTTGGGCGACACCCCCTACAAATCACCCCATAAACACATGATTATTCCACCCACCAAACCCGTAGGGTTGGGGCTTGCCCCAACCGCACACTATGTCGCACATGATTAAAAGCATCGTTTACTAACACAAAAAACTCTACAACCAATCAAAACACCCCCGATTCATCATCAAGGACACTTTCCATTCCATGTAACCATAAGTTGCGCACTAACGCCTCCCGGAACAAATAAACGCACCCCAAATCACATAAGCTATTGACAAAACCCTCACCACCGCTTATACTATATAAGCAACAATTGGGGAAGTACTCAAGTGGCCGAAGAGGTGCCCCTGCTAAGGGCATAGGTCGGGAAACCGGCGCGGGGGTTCAAATCCCCCTTTCCCCGCTAGCATTACAAAAAGCCGGTATATCAACATATACCGGCTTTTTAATGCCCTGGAACTATTCAACCATCCTTATAAAATCTACCTAGCCGCCCCAAACTTCTGCGTCCATCTATACTCAGCAAAACCAACGCCAAGCTCCGTCAAATTCGGGTCTAAAATATTTCTTCTATGCCCATCAGAGTTCATCCATACGCCTACAACCTGCTCCGCGCTGCGTTGACCGTATGCAACGTTTTCAGCGGCGCGCGAATATATAAACCCGGCGCGATCCATTCGCTCCCATGGCGTCGAGCCATCCGAGCCTGTATGGTTCATAAAGACGTTTTGCGCCATATCCTCACTATGTAAACGCGCTGCATAAGCCAAGCTATCGCTCCATACAAGCGGAGCCACGCCATGGTTTGCTCTTTCGATATTCGTCAGCTCAAACACTCTTAACTCATGCTCTTCAGCCGTAAGAGCCGCAGGCGGCAAAGGCTCAGTAGGCTCCGGCTCCGGAGGTAACTCGCCGGTTGTCACTATAGAAACCGTCCTCGTATCCTGGCACCAACCCAAAGCATATCCAATCGACTCAAGTGGGCTACGAAGCGGCAAAAACGTCGAGTCCGCAATAATCTGCGCAGGCACTTCCAAAGAATGCTCCACGCCGTTGGTCTCAAAAATCGCGCTGCCAACCGTTAAAACCAGCCTATAATCATAACGCGTCAAAGTCACTTGCTGCGCAGGCTCGTACCAATCCACCTCAAAACCAAGTGCCTCAAAAACGCCGCGCACAGGCACAAGCGTCCGGTCTTGCACTATTTGCGGCCCGATAATCGGGAAATGAACCGGCGCGCCGTCAATAGTAACAGAAACATCGCTCTGAGCAAAAACGCCAAGCGCAGGCATGAGCGCAAGCATCAATACAACTGTCGCAAAAATGGTAATTAATTTCGCTTTCATAAAGACATCTCTCCTTTATAATGGTATTCGTTCAAGATTATATCACGATTTGTAGCTTTTGGCTCGACTTTTGTAAAGCAAAACCGCCTTTACAAAAGTCGAGCTGCACCCGTCAGAAGAAACGCTAAAGCGTTTCCGTTTATGTGCATAGTATATCATGTAAAATCAGAAAATTCAATACATATTGCTTCACCATCCACTGTTAGGTAGTGGGGACACGAGTTTTGCAGGCGTCTTTTCGGCTAATTTTCCACCACTCTTCGCATATAAAATTCTTACGTGTCTTTTGGGACACGCTACGAATTTCATATACTCGATTGGCGAAAAATCAGACTCGAAAATCCACCTACAAAACTCGTGTCCCCACTACCTAAAACCTAAACAAAACCACAACAAAACTAACAAAAAGTATCACATTAAGAAGCGACTGCCATCCTCGATACGTCCGATAAACACTCCGCAGCATATCAAGCTCTTGCATCGTGACTGATTTAGAATCGTCCATCAGCAACAATAACCAATTAATTCCCATGCCAATCTCCGGCATAAAACGCTTATGAAACCATCTCTCATAAAACTCCGGCATGGCGTCTTTGATATCCCTCCGCGTAGCCACGAGGGTAATTCTGCCAATAACGCCAATAACAATCATGATCATAAGAGACATGACAAAGAAGTTTATAACAACAACCTCCTTTGCCGTTTGTCAAGGGCTTTTTCATCGCTTTGGGGAAAAACAAGAGATAACCTACTATATTAGTGAAATCCTCGACACGTTATGTCGAGGATTTCACTTTTCACTTGATTTCATATTATTCTTGAAGTATAATCAAGTAGGCGAATATGAATGGAGGTGATATGTTGTGTCATTAAGACATGGATTACTTGGACTAATAAACTACGAACCCATGACAGGATATGACACAGTCAAGGAGTTTAACCAGTCGCTTGCCTATTTTTGGACTGCTACGCCACAGCATATTTACAAAGAACTTGACGCAATGGAAAAAAGCGGGTGGCTTGTCAGCGAACGCATTATGCAGACCGAAAAACCTAATAAGCGGGTGTATTCTATTACAGAACTTGGCAAGAAGGTGTTGGTGGATTGGGTATCACAGCCGGAAGAAGGGGTGAATGCTTTTATGCGAGGAAAAAACCCATTCCTTATGCGGTTGGCATTTGCCGGGGAGGGTAGCGATGAAAATGCGTTGCAAATGCTACAAGAATTTATAAACCAATATAGTTCTTTCGCCCAAAGTCTTGACGATGTTGACAAAATACTTGCCGCAGGCGAAGGTGTTTTAAGCCCAAAGGTTTTGAAATACTGGAAAATTGTTGCACTGCATGGCGAATATATACGTAAAGCAAGATTGGAATGGGCAAAAGAAGCTATATCAATAATTAACAATGATGTGGAGGAATCACAATGAGCAATAAAAAACCTATAAGAAATTATCTTGCATATCGTATGCGTATGCACGGAAAACTTACCCTTCAAGTCCTGTTGCTGATTTTAGGGGCAGGGATTGTCGTTTCGCTTGCAGGGTTTATCCCCCAAGCGCAAGGATTAGTTTCTACTGTTGTTTCTGACATACCAGTGAAACTAATATTTTTTGCCGCCCCGGCTGTTTTGATTTTCAAAAGCAAAACCTATTCACAATGGCACGAATACGCCCCCAAATTGCCGATGAAGAAAAAAGACTTCATAAATGCGACATATCTCGAAATTTTTTTGTCATCATTATATGGTATTCCTGTATTGGCAATCATTTGGCTTGTGGCATCCTTGGTGCATCCCGGAATAGTTGATTTTAATGAAGGATTAGCGGTCGCTGGCGGCTCATTCGGTATTGTTTTGATAATGACTGGGTTGGTTTATTCCCTTCAATTTACAAAACTTGGTAAGTCTGAGGAGCTATTGTTGTCAATAGGTTTTTTTGGCTCATTTGGATTTGTATTCTTGCTCCAAGTATCGCTCTTTAGGCTCAAAGAGATGCTCTTAACGGTTGACTTTTTTTCTTCACTTGGATTTACATTTGAGTTCAGCCAACTGCTCATTGAGATTGATTCAATTCACACAATTAGTGCCCTTGCTCCAGTGATTATAGGCTTGATTGTGTTTCTGATATGCCTCGTGGTAAGCATAAAACTACAAGAAAAGGTGGATTAGTAGATTATGAAAAAAATTAAAGGATTTTTGATAAACTACGGCTATAGCTACCATAGGCTGAACATAGCAATTTTTATCCCACTATTGCTTGTCTTTTTGAACGGCAGGGTAGTTGATATACCTTCATTTGTGTTTCGAGCCGGTCAATTGGTGGTATTGGTGTCAGCAATCATGATTCTATTTCCATTACTATTCATGTTCCTTCCAACGCTTTGCATGTTCTTGCGAAATGGGTTTAAGCTGCCCACCAAGGAAACTTACACCAATAAAAGCGATTACATTCTTCCGTTTACAGGAAAATGGACGGTTGGCAACGGAGGGTTCACCGCCGAAG
>Ga0123355_10004158_pt1 | contig 21007 bp, 14 predicted proteins | sample TergutEmb28metaG_3_FD_89872 | JGI IMG/M metagenome (GOLD analysis project Ga0123355, IMG submission 89872) | Embiratermes neotenicus P1 segment gut microbial communities from Petit-Saut dam, French Guiana - Emb289 P1 | ecosystem: Host-associated > Arthropoda: Insects > Digestive system > Gut ...
AAGAACCTGAGATTCCTCGCTTCACTCGGAATGACAAAAAAATCATTTGATATTTAATTACTAAATAATTATACTAAAGTACATGGGGAAGGTACAAAAGAGATATGTGGATAAGTCAAATTCCACCCAGGGGGGGGGGGGGGGAGACTCATATAATAGGTCTGGCCATCCATGGGGAATGAAGATTATATTGCCGTACGGATTTTTTGAAACGATTCATTAAGCTCCGGCACTTGGATTCCAAAGCTCCAGCGGTTCCCAAGCCCCTTCTAGTCTTGCTGTATATGAGTTTCTGCATCGGATGAGAGGTGTGTAAGGGCGCAGCCCGGCAATATCCGGTCTGTGTTGTTCTGCTGCCGACAGACAGCGCCACACTGCGTTTGTTAGCGAACTGCAGCCACGGTATTTGCAACCGAACGCTGCTAATACCACCACCACTATCATTTACTGTTACTGCCACTATCATTACTGGTACTAACCCTACTACTACTACTACTACTACTACTACCACCGTTAAAACCACTATCTTTACTATCACTGACACTAACATTACTATTACTACCACCACCACAACTACTACCATCATTACTTTTACTATCATCACTTCTACCAACACCACTACAACCACTATAATTTACTATTGCTGCCACTATCATGCCCGTTACTATAACTACTATTACTACTACTACCGCTTTTACAAGTACCATTACCATTACTATTACTGCCCTATCATTAGTCACTATCATTACTACTACTACAACTACTACTATCACCACCACCACCAGCAGTATCAGTACTATTAATGCCACTGTCATTACTATTACCATCACTATTACCACTACTACTTTCACCACCACCACCACCGACATCACAACCATTTCCTATCCTATGTTCCCTGACATCCGAATTTCCCAGGCTCAGACCGCTTGTCCTTCTGGTAAGAGCAATATTGAGATAAAGATGAGTATGGAGCTATGGTAGAATGATAATTATAGGGAATGGCCGCAGTACTCGGAAAGAAACTGCAACCGAGCCCATCTGTCAACCACGCGTCTGACGCTGACCGGCACGAGACCGAGCCTTGCAGTGGCTGTGACAAACCGTTGCAGACGTGGTGCGGTCATTATCTAGAACATGTGACACCGTCTATGGCACAGCTGAGCGCTTCACTGTGGTAGGCCGAGCGGCTGGTGACGACAGAGGTACGGAGCTCCAGGCCCGTAGCCAGACCCATGAACACAATGGGTGCAGCGGCCTCCAGTGCGGCTGTATAAATGTACATATGCTTATGTGCGTACATAATTCTGTATTATACATATATACTGTCTATATAATAAATACATACATACGCATGTTCCATGGATATATAAATGTGTCACAAGGACAGTAGGATATGGAAGAAGCCATAAATACACAAATATACACAATTCTTACAGTGTACAATACTAAAAACATTTTACAAAACACTATTATAGATCATTTGTTTACTTAAGCAATTAATCTACAGTGTAAAGGGAGTTTGCATTTAAGTATTTTCTTAAGGTTGCTTTAAATTTTGTCTTGTCATTCTTAAGGATTGTCAGACCACACGGTAAACTGTTGAAAATTTCGAGCCAGCATAAGACGTACTTTTTGAAACCAGACAGGCTGGCATTTGATCTATGAAGGCGGTGTTTATATATGTATATTATGGAAGCTTAAGTGAAAATCGCCTTTGTCAGAACCACAAAATCAGCACTTTAATTACACAATGCGTTCTGCAACTTTGCATGAAACATCTTGCATAGGCAAACATTTTTGAAAACGAGTTGTACGTATGCAAACACAGCGGTTCAACAGAGCGAAATGTGGATGTGGCAGAGTGTCGCGGGGTTTATGTGGGTTTATCAGCATGTTTGTCTTTTGCCTTTGATATTTTAAATATTCCTAGTGGGTGAACCAAGACACGGGTGGATGCACTGCACCCCAACTGCACCCCTGCCAGTGTCTCGGCGACCAACGATGTCATGCCCCCCCCCCTCCCCACCTCCCCAATTCAAAGGCAAGTGTGTGTCACTTATAGTGCTGGTATTGGACTGCTCCACACGTTTCAAAAGATCAGGGAGCAAACGAGGTACAAACCAGGACAGGGACGCTAATTCGGAGGACGGTAAGCGTCTAAAACGCTGTGCGCGACGACAGATGCCAGAAACTCCGTTCCCTGTCAATGGAATGGAATATGGCCGTCTGTGCTGCACATGCAATATCACAGGGTGTGTTTACCGTGAGCCGCAGTCTACTGATAGACACACACGAGAAGCATCGCTGGAACATTTATTTCGTCTACAGGAGACGCTCGGTGTGTGGCAGATGGCGTTAATAGCCAAACGGTCCCGACATGTACATACTTACACCTGTAAGAGACACTCAGTTTCTGAAAGACTGCATTAATAGCAAATGGTCCCGACATGTACATACTTTCACCTGTAAGAGACACTCAGTTTCTGTCAAGTGGCGTGATTAGCAAACCGCCTCGAGATGTACACATTTTCTCTTAAGACTTCCCTGAAACTTTCAATGGGCGTCTTATACTTGTTATCAGAAATATCAGGCCACTTTTGTAACATTTAATGGACATAAGCTCCCACAACAGTCAGCAATATAAACAACTATATGCACTTCAATCTACGTCCTTCCGTTCCATTGCTGGCCTTCGTGTATATAACAGGTGGCACTGAAGTATCAAATATTAAATTCTGAATCACTGCAATAACTGAAGGAGTTCTTCATTTCTGTGCAATGCACCTTACGTACACATTTTCAGCGTCACTTCCGCTACAAATAGATACTAGTACGTGTTAGAAACAGGTAGTCATTGACCTATAAAACTGCACCTCGAAATCTGAACACCACATGAATTCATTGTATTAACATTCCGAAAAATAACGAAATACAACATTCGCATTCCTTTCGTTGGTTAGAACAGGGTACCTGGAAATGCCAAAGCCTTAAAACACAATTTTGTATGCACTGCCAGCTGTTAGACACACTGTACTGACGTACTGTGTGCGATTGATACAATACGCAGATATCATTTCCCAAAACAACTTTCTCACTGGTTGGACTTTGGAATTGAAGCGCATTGTGTTCTCTGCGACGCAGAAACTGTGTTGTGCAGTAATATTGATGTGAGCGTCAGGTTTCAAATAGCCGACTCTCTATGGCGTTGACGTGAGAGCGTCGTTCCGTTTCACGACGCAATGTGTGATTTAGACCGTTTCTGCAAGAAGTGTGTCGTCTCGGCGCGGAAGTTTCAGACGTCTCGCGTCATGGCGTTATTGAGTTTGTGCTAGCCGCGCCGTTTGGAATGGTTTTCTACAGTTTGGATGACCTTATACTATTACGGCGTCCCTGCACTGAGCTGTCGACAGGACAGGGCTGAGGCCTCCGCCTCAACTTACCAACTCTTCCCTACACTTGTCATTCAGAAACGTTTTACCAGCGACGCTAAATGAAGTGTAACCGCTATGATGCCTACGGTGTGGAAACGACCATCGCCACCCGGAATGTCGGGCGATCGACAGCGGTAGCAGCTTCCCGACGTGCAGCAAGTTCGAGGCATGAAACCAACGACGCTACGACGGATCATCTGTGCAGAAATGGTTCTGTGTTCGAACGTCACTGTAGACAATTTCATTTTAAAAAAGACGTGCTATGCAAAGGCTTTTGTCTTTTTCTGGAGACCAGATTAGGTGCGTCACACTCCAGAAGGCTGTACGACCGTACGGTAAGACAGTCAATATTGTGACAGGAAACGGCATCAGTTCAAACATCTCCAACATTAAGAAAAGTGTCCTTCACACTAACTGAAGACAAAGCAGAATTTACAATTACTGCAGTTACTACACAACAGGATGACGTCACACCATATTTCAGCCATTAGGATCGACATGTTCTAAATGACTGGTTTCGTGATCGATGGATTGAAAGAAGCGAATATTACTTTGTCTCAAGAAATTCGGAATTTACGACGTTGGATTTTTCATTTAGCGGTCATATGAAATGCGTTGTTTGAGCAAACAGAACACAGTACGAGGGACAACTGCAAAAGATAATTTAGGCTGCTCTAGCAATAATCACTTCGGCAAAGTTTTGGTGTATACATCAGACTAAAACAAGTACCTACTGTATGTGTGCAAGGTTACAAATGGTACTCAAATCGAGGCTTATTACGGATGTCAGAATATTTTGAGGGTCTTCCCGCATGTTATAGAGAAGTATTCTGTTTATGTTTTACGACTAGTTTCAGTCCTAATGAAGTGACTGGCTACTCGACGACACAGCGGGACAGCACATACCGGTCCGTTCATTATGTGTGATACGTTTGAAATACTGTCGAAGCAAGTGCGGTCACCTCTTCTAAGGTCTTCGATATGCTGGTGTGAAAATCCGTTTCCGGTTCTAGTCTCGAACCCGAGCTTTCTCAGATATTCAGAAAAAGAAATAGACTACGTTCTACGCCGTACAAGTATTGCAGGTTTGACGCTTTCAACTTGCCAAGCACATCAGTATTGCGGTACCGGGGAAAGCGATTGGGCTATTTGATAGATGGTCCAGGATTGGAATCCCGGTACCAGGTAAAGGAGTTTGGTCTTTTCCAAAACTTCCTATTCCCCTCTGGGGCCCACCCCGCCTCCTCTTCAATGGGTACCGGAATTCATTTCCGGGGATAAATCAGACGGGGCGTGAAGTTAATCATTCAATCTCCATGTAGCGCCAAAGTTGAGTGGAACTAACCTCTACTCCCCCTACAGGCCTATTTCTTCACGACGTGGAGACAATTTCTTCTTCCTCTTCACTCACTGCCATCGGCTCCTCACAGTAATGCAGACATACCGCGCGCTGTCTGCAGTTACGTACACTCCATATTATGAGAATTACACATAACCAGTAGCTACAAAACTACAACTACAGATCGTAAAATTACACCCCGCAGTAAAATGAAGCAATAAAGTGGAGCCACACAATTTGGATCAACGGTCTGCTGATACATTACAGAAGGCGCCTTAGTCCATTGTTCCGCAGCAGCAGCGGTAAAGCAATTCAGTGAAACAATCATTTACAAACGAGCAACTTGGGATCCATGTATGAAGTTTTATGGTGTAATCTAAATTTGATTTGCATCGTCATGAAACATCCCGTTCACCGACGTCATTTAAAACTCTTAGCTTTCACATGAACATTTCAAATTTTCTTCATATCCATGTTATTTCTTTCCAACTGAATTCTGTGAACAAATCATCGACTGCAAGTTTCATTGTATATTTAAAACTGAAATATTGAAACAGAATGTGCAGTTCTTTCTCTCAACAGATCCACAATATCCGTCTATTACGGAACGACCTGGCCTTTAAATCGTTCCTCTATTCTCTGTCCATTCACTTCTATAAGTTCGGTACCCTGCCTTGTCTTATATTGACCTGCGGTTCCGATACGTCACGATCAATTTCTGGTCACAATATGAATACATCTATAAGGCTTCACATTCGTTCGACCAGTGGCGTTTCCAGAGATAACCAAAGAATACAGCAGTTCCTCAAGAAGGGCGAGGCACTCATATTGTGCCCTAACAGTACAGCTACAAGAGCACTGTTGTTCAGGGCCGGGAAACAGAGCAATATCTGAGCAACGGTTTGCGTGTCAAAACCCTTCACGACATACATACCAAATGGCTGGCGGCTGCTGATTGCGAGGGAATCTCTCGGTACGAGGAGAAGGAAACTAGACGAAACAGATAGGAGTTGAAGTACTTTTACTCACAGACATGTAACAAACGGAAGTCTGGGTGGCCCAGTCCTTAAATGACCAGGATACAAGCAGGAAGATCGAGGGATCGTGGGTGGATTCCCGGCTGCATCAATTTTTCCTCCTTAATTTCTTGAAAGCGTTCAGAATGGATCTGAGACCGGACCAGTTCTCTATTCGAAGGATACCAGGAATTATTTCTTCGAAGGTAAAGCGGCCGTCGCGTGAAGCTGTCGAGGTTAAGTATGAGTGGAGGTAGGCCTAAAACTATACTCCCCCACGCGCCGTCACGGCGTGCACAGTGACAACTGCAACATGTCGTGGGCACCGCAGTGCATTAATCTAGGTATAAATGAATAAATTCATTTATTTAAAAAATTTACGTCAACAATAAATCGATTTCAACTTACGTGATATCTGAGGTACACAGTTGGCTGTACGTACGTTACGTGCCGAGTGGCAACACTTTGCAGTCAAGTGGGAGGACAAATAACGTTTAGGATGAACGTACGGAGTCTTCTTAATCTTCCCTGAATATGAAGGCAGTTATGTTCTTCAGAAATAACGTAATCCAATAACAATAACAATAACAATAATGCGATATGCACAGAAAATGAATCAACATTTATGCAAAACAAAATTACAAAGTGTCGTCCGACAGAATCTTCACTGAAGACGTCACAGTTGTTCAGCTTGTCAACACATTGCCCGCCCTCTATGAAGCCCCTTTGCTTTGTGCCGTCTTCACAAAGGCCCACAACTGAACCCCGTCCACAGCCACAAGTACCCGGTCTACACCGCCAGAACCTATTTCCTCCCAATGAAGCGCCCCAGTAACTATCGCCATTTCATGCCGCGCACCGCCCAACATATTCAACTCACCCCCGTCGTAATCAGTAAAGACAATTGATTCATTATTTTCCAGAACATCACACGATGTCATCGTATCTGATCACAGAGCTGGTCAGTCCGGAAAAAGAGACGCTGCAGTCCCGACGGCATGACTGTTCACACTGAACGGTAACTGATATCGGTACTTCCCTGCACACTGGACTGCGCTGGACTGGACCCCACCGGTACAAGGACTTATTTTCCCGTCCTCGCCATCTGCTACCCTCTGGCTTCTTCTTTGCTCGTTGGCTGGGCTCGCATAAACGAATTCAAGTCATAAAAAGAAAGAACAGAAAGGAACTATTATTGTTTCTTGGCCATTTACTACCATTCTTATATCTTCCACCCATCTCTGCATATTATCCACTTTGCCTTCTGTCTCTGTTGCACTTTCTGTTTAGTTTCGTTTCTAAACTCTGTTTGCATAGCAATACGGACCAGATACCCGCTACAGAAGGTCCACCGAGGCAGTCTGCATCAGTGTCCCGCCCACACATTCCTACGAAGAAGCCCTAAGGTACTGTACAACCCGGCATTTAACAGTCTGCACAACTCACAAGTTCGCCCACAAGGTAACGCTTCTTACATGTATTCTGCAGGTTTTCGGTTCGACTACAGGCTAGGATATCGAGTACACAGTAACTGTTTGTGGTTTTTCTCGGTCACTCCATGAAACTGTTTTCATAATGCCTTAAATTTGACCACAACATTCACAGTAAACTATTCATCAATAATCCAATCATGCAGTGTTACTAAGAGCGTCGTTAAATAAACCGTAACAAACAAATCGATAAATCACAGTGTATTTTGTAATCTTGTAATAATACAACGTGCACTGCCGGCACAGTCTGTAATGATCAGGCTCACCTTAACACTTAAGACGTCGGTTGGCTCTGCTCCTTTCTTCATTGTTCCATCTCCGGGTGTTTAACGAGTCAAGATGTGGTGCGGTGCTGCGGTGCAGGTTTACTGCAGAATGCAAGTGCTGATACTGTTTCATATAGAGTAGATGGAGGGAGGCTTTATGAACATTCCGCATTTGGTGGAATGACATGGGAAAATGATCATGATTCGTAAGTGTGCATGGATTTTATTTGGAACATCATCCACTGTCACAGAATTCTGAAATTCGAAATTCTAAAAATTACTACGCCTTTCAATTATCTCTCTCTCTCTCTCCCTCTATTTTACGTCTTCACACAAAACACAGCAGACTGTGAAGAGAAAGAAGAACTGACATAACGGAAGTGAATACTTATCGATTTTTCATCAACGCCTTAATTTCAGTGCAGCTGAACAAACGCACCTAAACAAACAAACAAACAAACAAAACCCCAAAAGGACCTACATGGATATTTCAGAGTTCAGACTTTCATACTGAACAACAAATGTGATACCTAATTACTACGCCAGAAGTGAGCCTAATATGCTCCGCGAAAATACTGGAATCGGACCGCTGAGTTACTCAGACAATATCAACAGCACAACCCTTTAACCAAATGTACTGTATGTCTCACACGCAGTAAACACACACTGTTGTCAGCGGCCGACAATTAAACGAAACTCGATATTTTGTCGGAAACACACAAGTTTGGGGGTCTCTTGTACAAATATTTATTATTTGTAATTGCACACAAACACACACATTCTGTCCAGTGCGTGTTTTGTCAATATTCAGGGCAAAAACCCCCAATAATTAATTATTTTGGTGTTACTTTTACGTGCTCGTGCAAAAACCCGTCGAAATTCAACGCACAATCACATATTTATCCTTCCCTTTATCCTTCCCTTTATCCCTTTCGTATCTTTCTCCGTTAAAATAGTGACTTCAGTTCCACCTGTCTCTTCCAGATGGCACAGTTTGAAACAGAGTTGTCATCTGTGTAAGTACGCCATAACTACAAGTTTCTATGGCAACAGAACGAAAACGACACAATGCCCATCATCATAAAAGTCCCTTATTTTATGCAAGCACTGTGGCATTCAATCTGTGCAGACAGTACACACAGGGTGCAATTTGACAACGTGTCAGGCACATCATTTCCGATATCTCGGGGCAAGTCGGCACGATTGCCGAAAGATGTGGTGGGTGAATCTTGGGTAAAATATATGACGTAGCTACAGACTTGGTTATTAATGAAATCTAAAATCTGACACTGCAACATTTACTGGTTTAATTGCAAAATTTTGATTCCAGTTATTAATACCGCCTGATATAACTGTATACAACACTTGTGTGGGTTTCATATTGATGGTCTGAAGGTGACCAAATTGCGTCGCAACATCTAGCCACCATACATCAGTTGTGTTTGACAGTATTTAAATCCTTCTTTGTTGCAACTAACACAGCAAGACGACTGAAATAAAATTTAAAGGCCACTGTTTACATTTTCAATTTCACATCGCTTCGTGGCAAGTTGTCTTCAATTGATTTAGTCTTACAGCACAGCACATCACATCACATGTACAAACATTTAATGACATCAACTTCGATCAGTCTGTTTATTACGATACCAGCCTACCATCTGTCAATAACGCACAGTGAAAATACTAACTTCTTAACAAAAGTTTGATCTGCAAAACGCAGGCCAAAATTCAGAGTCTGGCTCTTGCGTGGGCAAACTGCATGTCTGGACTCACAGGATATTTAATACTGGTATATAGGAATACCGTAACTGATTTCAAGTCTAACTTCACACTTCAAGCATTACGCTGGTGCACCGAAGGTCCGGAACTAGGAGTAAGAGAAATCGGGGATTGAGTCGTCACGACCCCTACTTAGTATTTACAGATACCCCGTTGAACTCTCGACCTGAAGACCGGCTATGCTGATACGTTTCGCGATTTTCCTCAGCCACTCTAGGCTAATTTTAAGATAATACCGCAGTATAGAAGAAAAGCAGCTTCCTTCCAAACCGCTTGCAGGCAATCGACCACTAATCACCATCGCCACCATCAGTAACCTACCCGGTCTGCCAACCTTCCCACGTTAGCCCGATAACGATGCTAAATCAACAGCCCTATTTCAGCAGTAACCGGTCCCATAATCCCATAGGTATCTCGGCACCTTTCGGCGGGTAAAACGATCGGAGCGTGAAACTAATCACTCAAAACCAGAGCTCTAGTATTGACGACTGGGGCTTCACCTTCACTCACACCTATGACAGCTACGTCTTCATTGCCACTTCACCTTCACTCACTCCTATGTCAGCTATGTCTTCATTACCACTTCATTCTCCAAGGCTCTAGCAATCTGGTACATTCGGCAACGTTTGTAGCCTCTACTCGGGGTATGCCTGGTTCGTATCTTGACATGGACACAGACTACCCTGATATACTTCGTGGTTTTTCTCTGTCCCTCCTGGCAAACGCTGGAACTGCGCTCTTAATTACACTACAGTCACTCTGCCCTAGCTCTTGCAGCTCGTGACCATTGCACCATTCACTATCAATTGTCATTCAATGGAACATATGTACTGTCCGTATTGCAGTTACTGACGTGTTACATAAATCACAAGCAAATAATTCCCAAGGACAATGCACTGCCAGAAGTCAAAACATCGTCTCTGACTAATTCAGTGGCTTACGTCGAAAATAGTCCCACGTCTACCATCTAGAGTAATGGTGTGTCTGCTGGTGGATAAAATGTTCATCTGATTTGTCGCGCAACAGATGGACGTGAACGGAGACTTTGTGATGTGTTCTGGCATTTTCGACGAACCTGAATTCACTGCATGTCAGCACTTTGAGAGAGCAGAGGTACAGCACGCCCTGAATTATGTATGGGAGAGCGGAGGTACAGGTCCACTCATTCTTAGCTTTGCCATTAGATGGAGGCCTATGGTCCGCGTCACGCTCTGGCCGCTTTACGCACGTGAACTAAACCCCTGTATCCACTAAATACAGACATGCGCCGCATAGCGACGTTTCAGTCAACGACGGGATGCATATACGACGGTGGCCCAATAATGTTATAATATAATTATATAACATTAAATATAATATTACAACACTTACCATTGTGTTACAATTGCCTACAGTATTCAGTACAGTAACATGCTGTACAGGTTTGTAGCATAGCAGCAATAAGCTATACCCTATAGCCTAGGTGTGCAGTAGGCTATACTATCTAGGTTTGTGTAAGTACACTATATGACGTTAGGACAACGACGAAATCGCCTAACGACGCATTTCTCAGAAAGTATCCCCGTCGTTAAGCGATGCATGACTGTAGAAGGCAGGGTGGACCCCAGGCCAAGAACAGACACATTCGTAATAAGATAGAGGGTTTTCTGCTGCCGGGAATCGAAACAAGATTCATCGACAGTCCAGTCCGAAACCCAGTCATTATACCGACTGGCCTATCCCGGCCTCCATACCTGGAAATTAGAAGGCATCCAGTTACAGAAACCGTGCTCACAGGGACATGATAAAAAGGACAGTATAGTTTTAGAATCTTTACGTAGAAAATCAAAAGGGACGTGAAAAATTCGGATCTCGCAGTAATAAATATATGAACACAGTAATAGCATCAGTCTTCCGGGATGGGACTCTATATCTATTCTGAAGATGGAGGCAGCAGATCCTTTCGAAACATTTGGATGTAACTACCAGAAGGAATGACCTCACATTCCAGAAGAAAATTATTGTTGAGATCGTCCCTGTGTGCAGTTGCGCACACGCCATGAACTATATGCATAAGATAGGTGTGACAGATCCAGGCATTGCTAACCTTGGCACTATAAAGAGGTCAGTGCTCAGTGTAACGCTCCGACCGCTGTACCTCCGGTAGTGGCTGCATACGTCAGCCAGGTCACGTGGCAGGCCAACTAGGCACGTGTAAAGAAACGTAACGCCAAACAAACTGCAGCACTGCAGTAACACAGCCACGTTGCTCCACATTACACACTTCCTACACTATTCACCCCCCTTCCAAAACCACTCTTTTCAATTTCACTAGCTATACCTCATCTCCAAAATGCAATTCCTTTTGGGGCTCCCAGCAACACTGACTCCCTCTCCTTGCCCTTCAGCCGCTCGGACAGCTGAAAGATTTCCAATAAACGCGCCACCCAATTTCCGCGTCCCAAATATCCGCCACTACCCACCGGTGCTGCCGTTCCCAGCTCGCCTGCTGGTGTCCTGACTTGCTGGCTTCTACTGAAGAACACAGTTACTGCAAGACAAACAGACTCTCTTGGCATTCAGTTGTTCCAGCCTTCAAGCCTGTGATCATACAACTAACGTTCAAAATTCAAGCTTCTATTCCATAAAAAAAAACGCACTGCATCCCCATTAAGAAGACAAACACGTTAATGCTATCGCTGTTCACTCACGGCACCAAGACTACACGATCAACGTAAAATGCACACTTTTTAAACATTACGGCAGGAGGTAAATATATCAACCACTGAGTACTAAAACTTTAACAGAGTAGCCGACTGACTACACAACTAAATAACTAAAATCAGGGGCCAAGACCTTTCTTCAAAAGCGGATATTAATTTCAGTGAACACGGTGCAAACACAACACGGTGCAAACACAACACGGTGCAAACACAGCACGGTACAAACACAGCACGGTACAAACGCAACACGGTACAAACACAACACGGTGCAAACACAACACGGTGCAAACACAACACGGTGCAAACACAACACGGTACAAACACAACACGGTGCAAACACAACACGGTACAAACACAGCACGGTGCAAACGTAACACGGTGCAAACACAGCACGGTGCAAACACAACACGGTACAAACACAGCACGGTGCAAACACAACACGGTACAAACACAGCACGGTGCAAACACAACACGGTACAAACACAACACGGTACAAACACAACACGGTACAAACACAGCACGGTACAAACACAGCACGGTACAAACACAGCACGGTACAAACACAGCACGGTACAAACACAACACGGTACAAACACAACACGGTACAAACACAACACGGTACAAACACAACACGGTACAAACACAACACGGTACAAACACAGCACGGTACAAACACAACACGGTACAAACACAACACGGTACAAACACAACACGGTACATACACCTTTAACGAACTACAAAATTCATCACCGTTTTCATAACGTCTAAAAGCTGGAAAAAATCTTGCACCTATTAAACGTTGTCCACAATTTAAATCCTTATTTATCTGAAGTCCCACTTTAATATCATCACTTCAAGCATGCTTCAATCTCCCGGTCACGGTCATTTAGTACAGATATAAATCAAAAGCCGAAGAACGTTTTCAAACATACAAGCAAATGTATACGATACTCATGCCCCTTATATTTCAGTTTGTCTACACAAAATCAAAATAAGATTCAGAATCAACCTCTCATATTAATACGTCCTATGTTGTGCGGCATCAGCCTATAACGTCTTTACGGTCAGCCATTGTTACAGAAACAGTAAATTACTGTTTGAAATTTGTGTAATCCTGGACTGGCTCGGCCTATAGTTCATTTTATGCGCGATCTCAAAATTTCGACAAGTGATTGTTAGCTTTGTCATGTCTGTGTGTCTGTCTGCCTATCTGTCTGTCCGTCCACATCGAACAATTCGGCCCCCACTGTACGGACTTTCACAAAATTTCATATTTGAGTACTTTCGAAACTCTCTCGAGGACATCAAAGTTTCGTTACAATCTGGTAATAACGACAGGTTCTGTACATGCAGCAGTTTGCAACTGTATGACAGTATGACAGGTTCTGTACATGCAGCAGTTTGCAAATGTATGATAGTATGACAGGTTCTGTGCATGCAGCAGCTTGCATCTGTATGATAGTATCTCGCTCAGTTATTGTCACAATGTGCAATGTTTCAGACAATCTTTGTAGAAGAATATCAAACACACGTTTTATGTTCAGCGACTTTTCTTCTAAAATCTTGCCGTTTATGATGTAATGTGGAAAAATATGGTAGAGCCAGGCAGGCCATTGATGACAATATAATACGGCGCATGCGCCTAGCAAGCTCGATACCTACGTTAACGAGACGCGCCTTTTAAAGCCACCGTGCCATAAGCAACTGATGACTGTCTTCAGGTCAGAAAATGGCGACACTAGGCTCCGCTGAAAATTTGGTGAAAATACTAGAAACTGAGTGACGTCATAAAATATAAATTTCCATACGATTTGAAAAGACTAAGACGCCAGCCTTCCGAGACGTGACGCCATATAGACTGATATGCAGATACCAAAGTCTCGTGATGAATTTGGCAGGCTTCTCCACGCGGTGTTCCCTACGTAACTATCTATTTGACGGCAGGTGCCACATGCCTGCAAACTTCATGAGTGTCGCTGTGAGAACTTCAGAGCTAGCAAATGTAAAGAAATGGACAGTGTAACCAGTGAATCTGAATTCAGTCGAACGTATCGTGTTGACTGACCGTGCAGCAACATTGCAAGCTGCATATTGCAGGGTCTATTTGTCGATGCTGTATCAAATGCGGCACTAACGAACGATACTGTTTTAAGGGATGTACGAAGAAGGGGGCGCTACCTGTGTCGAGATACATTCTGTCCTCGCACAGCCCCCCTCAAACACACAATCAAAAGTAACCAGAACTCCAGACGACATTCAAACTGGGGTCTCCTGAATATTAAGATTCGTAAGAGTGAATTTAATTTTTAAATTTTGACAGTACAGAATTTATGAACAATGCATTGTACAAAACATTAGACAGTCAATATTAGTGAATGTGTAGACAAACTGACAGCGGGAGAACGAATTCAAGAATAAGAACATCACAGATAATTCTGCCCCCTTATTTAAAACTCCTAACTTGATGCTCGAAGCTACTTTCTTTTTTGTATTGTAAAGTTATTATTAATTTTACACCGAAGACGGGCCTGTGGATGTAGTCAAATTAATGTCTGCTGTCAATGCAAAAAATTCGGCGTGCCTTGCAAACTGAATGTTGTGACGTCAGACCACGACGCTTTGAAATTTACAAACTTATCGTCATCATTATCATCATCATCAACAACAACAACAACTCTTCTAATCTATCAGGTTTTTCATGGTGAAGAATTTGTAATACAAAAAGAAACCAGACGACTCGATATTCTGGGATCTCTTTTGCTCGCACATTAAAACTCTGTTGTGAGCTCCAAAGCTCTGGACAAGTCGTGAGGCTTCTAGCCGGAAATTGAGTTTTTAATAACATTTAAATTGACCCAGATAACATTTTAATAAAACTTTATTGCTAAACGGAAATATATCAAGAACAAGATTATGCATTCCAAACGGAGTGTCCGAAATTGAAGATACTTGGGATTCTGAAACGAATTCTACTGAACGAAGATACAACAGAACACAACACAATACGACATGACGCGACAAGACAAGACGCAACACGACACAAAGCAACGCAACGCAACGCAACACGACACGACACGACAAGACATGACACGACAGGACAGGACAGGACAGGACACAACACAACACAACACGACGCGACGCACACGACACGACGCAACACAACACGACACAACGCAACACAACACGACACGACACAAGACACGACACGACGCAACACAACGCAAGGCAACAAGACACGACACAACACAACGCAACACAACAAAACAATACAAAAGCCGGTCTACAAAATGCAAGACAAAAGATTCACGTAATGACTACATATTGGAACAGGATGTAACAGGAAAACAACTGCACTGCATGTGGGATTTGACGTATCAAGACGATCATTGTGAAAGTATCACCTTTTATGTGACTTTCGGTAGTCAGGTAGCTGAAAATGCTGCCTCCATCTTAAGGCCAGAACACACCCTTAACCTCTACCGTGAATATGCAGGCTCAGACACCTGCATTTAGATACGCACATTGTATCTGTGAGTTCTAACCGCATGCATCTTCGTCTGCCTAGTCTATGACGTCACGCGTCTCATTAATCCACATACTCACAGACATAATTTTAAGTGACCTCTGACGTTCTCGTCACGCTGTGAGCCACAGGGACAGTTTCCAGCGATGTGACGCCATCTAATTCTGCAGATAAACACCAACGTTTCGGAGAAACACGCTGTTGCCATCTTCTTGGTGGAGAAAGTGTGAAAAGTCTCTCCTTCCCTGGACATAAAGGCACCTGGTTCCCGCGGTACATCAACATACACCCACCAAATTACTCGGCCTCACATTTCGAATGACATGATTTTAATATCGTCCACCAGTTCCCCTCACGCTTACAAAATTTGTTCCTCAACAGCTTCGTTCCAAGTTTCATAAAGTAATTATCTTCTTTACGTTTTCTGTACAGTGCATCGTGATACACATATGTATGTATGTATGTATGTATGTATGTACGTAGTAAGAAGAACCAACAAGACGCACCCTTATTCCTTAAGGATTTAATTCAATTAAATTGGTTTCGACATGTTTCGAACGACTAAGTTTTCATCATCAGGAAGTCTGTACCAGCAGTTTTACGGTACTTTATCATGCTTCTATATAAACAGTCTAGTCGCTGACAGGGTACGGTCTTCCTGATGACTCACACTTAGTTGTTCGAAACATGTCGAAACCAATATATTTGAATTAAATAATTAAGGAAAAACGGTGCATATTGTTGGTTCTCCTTACACACAATTATCTTCCTTCTCCAACGCCCGTCACAGTCTATCGATATATTCTATACCGAAAGAAAAAATCATACCGAAACTACGATAAAATTATCGTTGAGGACTGTGATCCCGATAGCATCATGTGCTATGCCTATAACGCTTTGTATTCGATTGTCTTACGGTGAAAGCCACCGGCCACGTGAGCCTAGTCACCAGTTCATACGCACCGCGGTCGATTTCTGTTGCAAGTCGTAGCACTGACACAACCCCTTAATATCCGCTATTCTGGACCGCCTCCCCACGCCCCGCTCACACTTGTTAGCAAGATGACGTTTCTAAAGAAGAATACTATGTCGCAGAAAATGGGTTCTCTCAGTGCCACTTTCAATCATGGCTTACATATCTTCGTAACATGGGCTTTGTTGGCAGTGGCACTGACGAAAATTGTAACGACTAGCCATTAATGTAAGATGAAAGGGCCGCGCGTCTAGGTCTGCCTGTGATATGAATTGGTAGTGCTAAGGTTTCTATGGCAATATATTGAAGAATTCCACAATGCGCAAACTCCTGAAGTTTGTTTCTCTACTATGACCACAGCTAATGGACACAAGTTCGCCCGTATTTTGAAAGTAAAACTGGCCTCTTCTCAGACGTGTCGCCCTGTCGACTAACACACATGTCCATAGGACTCTGTCTGCCTCCACCGTCAGGGTAGCAGGCTACACAGCATTACATTCCGGAAGACGAGGCACCAGTCTTCCTACAGAATATCCCAGTAATCGTACCACGGAGCGTATGGAGTTACGAGCTCACTCAGCCACGGCGAGCACAACCAGTCTCTCTGCTTCTTACATGGGTGTCGTGGGAAGAATGTCGCACGCCGAACGTTTCATTAAAACACCCTGCAATAACACTGTCCTGCAAACACACAACACACAGGACAGTGGACAATTTCTGGACGCTCACTGCCAACAAGATACCTGCTATTCTTGCGGAAGGTACGGCTTGTAAACAGCCAAAATTACAGACAGTGGTGTTCCCAAAATACCGTCGTCTTTCAAGTTCCTTCACATGACCTTAGAGTCAAAGTCACGTGCGCAATGACAGCGTGGAAAGGTCATTTGGTCTCAGTTGGTCGAAGAAACAAATTCCGAACGTAACGTTAAATTATGAGGGATTCTGACACAATAATTCAGGGCATTAACAGGAGAAGTGAACGTGCAGAACGGTCCATTTGATTGGCAAGGATCGAATGGAAGTTAACCAGAAGAAAAGTCTTCTACTATTGCAAGGTGTGTCGAGAAGTACCGACAGAAGGCGCTGGTCCTAGGTAGTAGCTGGAGGTCGGCACTTCGGGAACGTTACGTGAAATAAGGTAAACTAAACTGCTCTGGCCACAGCTGCCTTGTTCAGGGGTGTGATCAGTGGAATCACCCCTCGACAGTGCCATGTGTGCATCACATTGCACACAAAAATAACGCGATGTTTCGACTATTCCGTTTCCGTGTGTGTCTGTGTGCGCGTGCGCACGTGCGCGCTCAATTACTAACATATCAACACGTTTGCCGTTTTCGATGAAACTTCGCAAGAATTTGTCATCCGAGAATAACACGACAGCATATCGTTCGTTACCAATAGTAATAATTATAATAATACCATGGCAGCCATGCCAAATTTACTGTACAGGGTTAAAAATTTGTATCGTAAGACATGCTAGGAAAAGGAAATAAATGTTATCTTAGTGTCAGATGGGAAATAATAATATGGCGATAGGTAGAAGTACCACAACTGATCAGTAACTTTCATCATCTTAAGAGTCCCGTTTACGAAACACAGTCACTTCTGTATCCTATTTAGTTGAGGTCTGGCCACCCCCTTCCCAAAGCCGCTCAAAGAGTCCTAGTAAACGCACAAACGTACATAAACAATTGTAAATCGGGGGCAGGACAGCGAATACAGCCAGAGCACGCTAAGAGCATGATACTGCTGTACCTTCTGTCTGGTCACACACCTTCACCTTCCCTGCTCCTCACGGTAACTGTCACAGCACCGACACTGCTACAGCACTCCGTCCTCTATAGTTACCACTGCAGTCTTTCCACCACCTCACAATAAAAACAAAGGACTGGCCGATCTTGTTAAATGCACTGCGGACACGCACGCAGTAGACCATTTCCCACTCATACAAGGCAACGATCAGATCCTCTAGGAAATATTTCGAAGTGACGAGGCCGGTCGCCAGAGAAGATTTTACCACATTCCTTCGCCTTGAACACTTCAGGTTTTGTACAACAGATAAAACTCTTCTATGCATTGGACAGCCCTCAATCACTAGAAAACCGCAGAGAAAATCAGCAGTCTCCATTGCGCCGGTAGCAGACAGCTAGGCTATAACTGCCACCAAGCGCTATGTGACTTACTCGCTTTGTAAATGAAGAATTCCGTAACGAAGGACTTAAAGCGGCTAAATGCTCACTGCAACATTTGTTCTGCTGTAAACTTTTCTTCAGTATCGAATGAAGCACACCACTGCACACCCTCTGTGGAAATTGAGCGCCCACCCGCACACTTCACCCCTTCCCCCTTTTCTCATGCAATTAAGACGACGGCGGGGGGGGGGAGCGGGTCGGCTCCAATGATTGAGGCTGGAGATAGAGTAAATCATGTCTTTTGACCCTTCAAAAAAGGAAACCTATTACTGGTAAAGAGAGCAGAGGAGTGGGGAACTGAGAGAATGAGAGGTAGGGAGTAAAAGAGAGAGAGAGACGGTGAAGGGGAACTCACGTGAGCGAAAGAGAGGAGTCCAGAGAAGCTCGGGGGCTGCCCCATACAACTAAAAGAACAAATGGGCTTTTCTTTCTCTCTTTCGAGTATAATTTCACGGAGGAAATTGAGAAAATCTCATCTTTTGGGTCCGTTCATTTTTCATGCCATCTCCATCACGGTATTATATATAGCGTCCAGTTCAATTAAGGGTTGTGGTCCTGAGGGATGCTGGTGCAGTAGGAGAGTCCTGGGAAGGGGCAACGAGGAAGCAATAGGACGATGACGACGTCGTGCAGAAGCTGGGGTTGTACCCCTGCTACTGCGGTACAGTACCAGACGTAGCCTTACGATTACCTGCGCACTGCCCAATCAGCGATGTGAATCTAACAAGACAGAATTGCTCTGTCAATCGACAGACTGCATTCCTTTTTATGTGTTTTTGTCTAAGAAGCTTTTTCTAGTTACTGCTTCCCCTTTATTTTTGCTGTAACAAATTATTATTTCTTTACAAGGCCGATACGTGCCTGCCCGTAACAGGCACTGCAGTATTCACTGTACCCACAGTTACAATAAACTAACAAATGTAAACAAAACACGGCATTCTTAGCGAGATCAAATTAACCTTGGTTAATTCCTTTTCGTTTTGACCACCAAAATGTAATTACATATGTACTAAATTCATGGTTTATTTACTGGAACTGTCAGTATTTCAGCCTGCACAGTGTCGCTTGACTGAAAGATAATAAGTAATTAACAGGAAACGACGGAAAGGAAACAGCCATAGTCTTATTCAGGGATGCACAAATACCCCGGCCGACTAATTTTTATTTAAGGTGGCGCCCAAAACACTGCAGTGCAATGCTGCAACGCCACTACTGGTCCACACAGTTCCTCACCACCACTCAGCAATTTATCATATCGCGGCAACAGCCTGTCTAATACCTGTTGATAGACGCTCCTGTTCTACCCTCTCCCTTTATTTAGCAACTGTCGTGCACTGCACTGTGTTACTGTGTTACTTCACTCACATCATTACTTCTTACTTCTGCGGGTTTCGATGTTTATTAGCGCCATTTATAAGGGGCTGCAATCCAAGCGAAGTAACACGGTGAAGTTCACGACAGGGCAAACAAACGGACAGTGCAGAACATGGTGCACGGCACCTACGGTACTAAAATGGCCCGTGTTCTGCGTTCTCAGCCATCGCGTCACACCTGCTTTCATCGCTTGAGGGCCACCCCTTGTCAGCTGTCCTTCACTTTCAGTACAATAAACATAACTCTACGTCTCTTGACACACAATTAAACGTTCTCATTATCGCGCGTACAGTTTTCTTCTCTTCCCCAACTCGTAGGCCCGAAGGTGTAGGCAGCAAGAGCCACCGACACCTGTCTGACGTCAGGCAGTAACGTTGCGGAAGGCTGCAACTTCAGATACAGTATTAGGACTGAAAATATCGCCCCCCATACCACACCACCGGCGGACAGACCAGCTCTATCTTGCCATTGTTTAAAGACACACTAAAGAGAAACCGAGTACGAAATGTAAACATGATAACTGTCGGGAGGAAGCAGTTGTGGATTAGTCTTGCGTTATCACTGCGGCGTTTGCCTGGAGACACTAGGCAAACCCACAGGAAACAGCAGACTAAACAGGCGATCTCGCGACAAGTATTTGAACTCGGAATATTCCAGAGCGGGGCACACTGAACCGTGACGTTCAGGCACAAACCGTACGTTGCAGCGATAAGACTGCAAGACTGCACGGTGTCAACCGTGCAGCTGAGAATCCAAAGAAATCCCTTATTTAGGCCTCCTTAAGATCGACTGACGGGACAGAGAGACATAAGAAATGGTATAAAAAGAGACGATAGAGAATTATTGGAAGAAATGAGAAACATTTTATGGCCGGGGGGGGGGGGGGGGGACCATTATGTGGGGTTTTCCCTCTTACGTCCAC
>Ga0123355_10004161_pt1 | contig 20997 bp, 7 predicted proteins | sample TergutEmb28metaG_3_FD_89872 | JGI IMG/M metagenome (GOLD analysis project Ga0123355, IMG submission 89872) | Embiratermes neotenicus P1 segment gut microbial communities from Petit-Saut dam, French Guiana - Emb289 P1 | ecosystem: Host-associated > Arthropoda: Insects > Digestive system > Gut ...
CCTGAAGATGGCCTATAAAGGCCGAAACATGTAGTTGTACTAAAATAAGTCAATAAATATACTTATATTGACACAGTTGTGTTAGACTACAATCCAACCAAAGCTCATTCACACACAACGGGGGTGACACACCTCCTAGATTCGCAGTATATGATTAGGGTGATAAAATCAATGAGAACGAGATGGTTGGGATATGTTGCACACATGGCAGAGAAGAGAAATGAGTACCTAGTTTTGGTGGGGAAACCTGAAATAAAGATCGCAAGTGGATGGAATAGGTAGATAGGATATTAAAATGGACTGTAAAGGAGGAGGGTGGGGGAATGTGTGTTGGGTTCTTCTGACTGTGGAAGAGGACGAGTATTGCGCTCTTGTGACCAGGTGCTGACGTTCAGATTGACTGGCTGAGGAATTGTCAGCTTCTGAATAATGGCTCTGCTTTATGGAATTAGATGTTTATATAGCAGGCGCGAAGATGAAGAATTGTGTGCTCAATAATGACTTGTAGTTCCTGAATTTAGTCCGTAAGTTTTGTAATTTTCTTGTGTTAGGGCGTGAACATTACTTGGTTGGCTTTTGCTCGCTGTAGACTTACCCCCTTCCTCATCTTTGATATTTTCTGTTCACGTCCGGCCAGGTCACAGCATCAGCACATACCAGAAGCTGTGTTCCGTTCAGTCTCACTCCCTCCTGACATTGTGCGACATTATTAGCGACGTGTTGTAAAGCAATGGCGGTAAAGCATCTCCTTATTTCGGACCAATATTAACAGTGAATGTATGGCACACACACGGTTACTTACACGAACCGCACTTCAGGTTTCATTTAAAGGCATTTAATTATTCTGAGTCATGGATCCACCAGGCAGTTGTTATTTGTGTTGCACTTGGACGTTGTCGCTATCTTCGCTCGTAAGAACATAGCATAGCTTAGTATAGTCTATTGTTTCTTTGGAAGGAACTCCCTCCTAAGTAATCACAGACTCTCCAAGTCTCTGACGTTCCCTCCAACCGGACTCCAATTTTTTTTCCAGCATCTGGACAGTGCAGAATATCTGATCCGTTGCTTGGAATTTCACACAGGTGATCACCAGAAATGTCTACAAATAATTGAATCTGGGAAGGAGAAGGCTGGAAACAATTTTGCGTGCTTCGGTTCGTACAAGGGAAGAAATTTGTAACTGTATACAGATGATTATCGACGTTCGTGAAACCCGGTGCCTGCAATTCCGACCTTTCGTGAACACCCATTTAAATACTGTTATTTCGTCCTTTGGTTACTGGTTTCGACGAATCGCAATAAGACCACGTGACTGGCGAGTCAGCTTCCTCCACTGTCCTGCTATTGTGCATGTCACTGTCAGCCCTGTCAGCCCTTGCAGGTTTCGTGAATGACGTTATGCCGTACGGAATGAGGCGCTTTCTCAGTCACGTGGTGTTGGTTATGTTTTAAAACTGGTCATATCTTATTAAAATAAACTGTCAGGCATTTATATTTTTGAGTGTTGGTACTTTTATTACTCGCATCTCGTACAATATTGGAATCAAGCAGACCTTTCCGGTGATTTTGACTGCGGTGGTCGTGACGACTTCCTTCGGCCCTGATTAGTGAGAAAGGCCGGAACTCTGCTGCACCCTTTAGTACCTGCAGTGTGCTCTTGTCATCGCTTTGTACTAACAACAGAGATTTCCCGCCTCTGTTATGACATTACAGTCCCTTTTTATTTCCAAGTAACGTAATAGTTTAAAAGTTATTTGGTTCAGTGTCTCGGCGACTGCCACATCAGTCTGCTGAACCTCTATGAACCTGCAATAAAACCAGATTCCATTTGACATGCTGTTGCTCTCCACACGTCCGACTTACCATGATATGGGTTTCTTGTATTCAGACTCCGAGTTCATTCTCCCCAACTCGCAAGCAAGTCTTCCGATGCAACCTTCTGAATCTAGCAGATTTCTGAGTGCCTGCGATAGCCGTTGTTCCACCTGTCGATTGGAGTCATAGTCGGCACCGTAACTGTTGTGTGTGATAATAGGTATTGGAAGAAACAGGGCCAGAATGGGCAGCAGTAAGGGCAGACCGAGCACGATGAGGCCGACCGGCAGCGCTGTAAGCTTGAGCAGTATCAAGGGCAGTTTAGTGAGGAACCCGGCGCCCAGCGCTGTAATGCCTGCCTTTATGAGGCCGAGGAGTCTCAGCTTGGCTGCCACGATCTCCAGCACTTGGTAAATGAAACTGTTTCCCCACGTACAGAGCTGTCCCTTGTGATCCTGATGGTATTTTGGCTCTGAAAGAACGTTGCACAGGTTATACTTTGTTGGAGGTACAGTTGGCAGTATTTGGTTATATTGTGAGCACCACAGTGTGTCTATTGTACTGCAATATTTGTGTTACATGTGCGTAGGCAGTCTATAAAGAAACCGAACTTGTGAAATAGTGAGCCAGCGAGCGCGCGCAGAAAGCTCGCGATGGTGGCATTGTGTAGCGGGGACTTTAAACTTCATTCTGACACTAGCAGCATCATGCCATGTCAGTTAGTTATCGAGTTACACGCGCTTGAATGAGTGTGTGTTTAGTACTCTCGGCGATTTTTTGCAAGTTGATAAATGAAGGATCTTGAGAAGCAACGCATTTGCATCAAATTCTGTTTCAAGTAGGGAAAAACTTCTACGGAGACTTTTCAGATGTTGCAACAGGCTTATGAAGAGTATTGTTTGAGCCGTACGCAATGTCACGAGTGGTACCAGCGTTTCAAATCGGGTAGAACGTCCATCGAAAACGACCCCATATCTGGACGGCCTTCCACGTCAATGGACGACGATCACGTTGAGAATGTGCTTGCTGTGACTTGCCAAAGTCGCCGTCTAACGGTCCGCGAAGTTGCCGAAGAAATAGGAATCTGTAAAAGTTCGTGCCGCCTGATTTTGACCGAAAAATGGAAGATGCGTCGTGTTGCCGCAAAATTTGTACCACGTCTGCTGACTCATCACCCGTTATCCATGAATTTTTGACGAAGCATGAGACGAATGCTGTCCCCCAGCCTCCCTACTCTCCAGATTTGGCCCCTGTGGAATTTTTCTTATTCCCGAAGTGGAAATCCTCACTAAAAGGTCGCCGATTTCTGACGGTAGAGGAAATAGAAGAAAATTCGATACTGGACCTTCGCGCCGTCCCGCAAAACACGTTCCAGGACGCGTTCCAGGAATGCTAAAAACGTTGGGAGCGGTGTATCAAGAATAGAGGGGGGTACTATGAAGGTGACAAGTTTAAGTTATAAGTAAAGCAATAAATTAAAAAAAAATTCAGTTTCTTTATGGACTTCCCTCGTAACGATGCTTATTGTACTTCAATTCTTCATTTTAAATTGCACGACAAGTTGCGAAATCTGTGCAGTGCTGCCCCATTCTTGTACCTAAGGACGGCACTGATTCAGTTCACGAAAAGTTATGTTCTATTTGGAAACATAGATGAAGGAGACAGCACAATGTTTCAGCAGCACAAACCGTCAGAATTAAAGTTTGTTTACTTCTTTGTTTCCTGCTCTGACAATAATGGCGTCGCGACGGCAACCTTTGCTTTTGTTGGCTATGACACATCAGTGGTTATATCCAAGGGCGGAGTTACCTTGAGCTAATTAACTTCAGCTTTAGGGCTTCTCACTCGCGCGGGCCCCCTCCCGGGCCTACGAGGGGCCCTAGCAGTGTTTTCACATGGTCTAATGTTTTTGTAAAGTTTAAAAAAGTAAGATATTTTGAAAACGGTTAAGACAGCTGAAAGAGGGTTGTCCTTCAGAGGTCACGATGAAAATTGACGTCATTCAAGTAAAGGTAATTTCATGAAATTCGTGGAACTAATTGCTGAATTTGATCCAATTTTGCACGAGCGCTTGGAAAATTACGAGAGTGAATAAAAATGACTTATTTATCCAAAAAAGCTTATTAAGAATTAATCTAAATATTGGGAAGACCTGTACAAAACGAAGCGGCAAATGAAATAAACAAACCAGCCACCAAACACGATTCCAATATTGCAGATTTTAACCTGAAGTGACAAACACTGGTAAGTTGGTGATTACTGTGCGCTACTGCTGTGACGATGCACCCTTAGAGTGATTTTTGTAAAATTTTTTGTCGACTGTGATTTCCCAACAAAGTGACACAAGGTCTGTACGACTGTGACTTTACTTGCCGCTGTCAGTCTTGTGACCAAGCAGCTGTTGACAAAGGTGACAACAAAAGGCTGCAAGCACTCTTTAAAGACATAAACGTGTACGCAGAATATGTGCCGTGATTAGCTGACCTCTTAATCTCGTCGGAGATTAGCTGCCTCCACAGTACCTGAAGTTGTTGACAACTTCGTTGTTTAGCAAGAGTTGTTTGTGTTCTTTTGGGTTTCGTCTCGTAGCTGGAATATTTTAAACACACACATGGCAACATGAGATGGTCTGCCCATTGTCAAGCTGTTCAAACCTTGAAATATTGGGATAACGATGTTTTAGGGACTCCAAAATATATATTCTAAGACTTGGAACGAAACCCGAATACAAACGAGAAACAAAACACTTATTCCAAAAGTTGATAAAGCTCGAATAAGCCATTTTAACTGCAATGTGGAAAGACATTTTGGAACGTTTCAGTATAACAAGTCAGAAGTTACAGGTTTCTGATTTGAACTGTACGAAGGGCACCTTCTGTTGTAATCTTTAAAGAACAGAGAGAGAATTCAGATACAAATTAATGGAATGTTATCTGATCCGCCGATATCCAAGGCTGTGCGTCTTTGCTTATGAGTACTTTGTTTTCCTTGAGAGGGTTACCAACCCATCCGCAAAACACCCATTCTTGGAGGACCAGTTTGTCTCTCTTAGTCTGGCCTCTCTCTTACGGCCTGTCCGGCTTGGGAGGGCCCTACCAGGAACAGAAAGTTCCCGCCGGTATAGCCCGTAAGTTCATTGAGGCCCGCAAGCTCCCTCCCCCCCCCCCCCACGACAAGGTGGAGACAATCGGGGGAATATGCAGCACTCTCAGAAAGCACTTAAAGAAAACCCGTACAGATACACAAATGAAATTTTATAAAGTTGTAGCTAGACCATCACTACTCTGTGGCAGCGAAACGTGGGTAACCACGAAGAGAGACATGACTCGCCTAGAAGCTGCAGAGATGCGCTCTCTAAGAAGTGTTACGGGATACACAAGACTGGATAAAATAAGAAGCGAAGTCATAATGAAAGAACTAGAGATCTCTGGAATACAAGACATGAGACTCAAATATAAACAAAATTGGATCAACCACCCTGAAAGATTGGATAGCACCAGACTCCCGAAACACGCCCTCAACTACAAACTTCGAGGAAGAAGAGACCGTGGACGCCCCGGGAAACGATGGCAATGCGTCGATGCCGGAATAGGTCAAACGACCTAATCCATGGAGGAAGATGATGATGATGATGGAATGTTAAAACAAGCTATAAGCATGAGCGATGAAATCAATAGAAATTGTTCTGACATGGAGAAGCGAATTGTAACAAAAAAATTTTCAGATCGTACCAAAACAAGTAATGCATTCAGAGAAAGAGATAATGTCAAATATTCCTAATGAATAGGCTCTTGGATTATTTGTTCGTCCTATAAATGAAGAGGAGTGAATGATGCGAACATATAGGAAAGAGGTGTGCACTTGTGTGGCAAATCAACGAATGCATACATACGAAATACCTTATCGTATAAACATTAAAGCTCACCTACATCTCCCTTGCAGAACACACCTCTTTCGTCTAACATGGCGTATATCAACTATGTGCAACAAACGAACAATCAAACAATGACCTACATTTATTTGTTTAAATAAACACGTAAATTTTATGTTTTTGCGTCAGTATAATCCAATATTTTATGACCGTAGGGAGAGCTTAAAATATTCGCTGTAACATTAATATTATGCAATTAGGGCAGTTGTTGTATCTAGATTCTTGTGAAGCATCCTGAAGATAATCGCAAGAGCGACCGAAATATGTGAGTTTTAATAACGCGTACTTTATCAGTGTGTGTGTGTGTGTGTGTGTGTGTGTTTGTTCACTGCGTAAGTGTAAATAAGTCTTGACGCACGGTACGGAACATACAAAATACGTTGGAAAAATCTTTAAATTTATTTTTGGTTCCCACACGAATTACCGATTTCGACGAAGATAACGTAAATCTAACAATACGCCACTACAACGAGGACGTCGAAGACAAACTGGTTAAAAAGTGTTGTCGGTTCCAAGTGTGTTAAAATCGGTCAGTGCACACGACAGCTTGGAATGCCAGATAGCTTACAGCTCACAATTGACACAAAATTGTGGCAGGTTTCCCAAATTTGACAACAATCATACAAATTTGCATGACATTACAAATGGAGAATTGTGAAGCTGAAAGAAACTTTTCTAAACCATCAACAACAGAAAACAACCAGGCTGGAGAAAAGACTGAATTGTCTTTTTATTCTCTCTACAGGAAACGATATTACAAAATCGTTGTCATATGAAGAGGCGATCAAAGGGCATACAGACAAAGAATGTAGGAAAGAAGTGTTACAGAAGTGTGTTAGGAAGTTATTTAATGAACATACTGTGTTGTTGTTCTGGATTTTGTTGTATTTGTGGTATTTGTCAGCTATTTATATTTGTAATTTGTTGTGATTTCTTTTCACTTTCTAAGTAAACATTGACTTACGTGCCTTGTTTTGTATTCGTAATTTTGTATTACTTTCCTTAAAGCGGGTCACAAAAATTGTATAAGGTTGAGGCCCCAAAAACCTTGTACCTACCCTTGGTTACGACAGAGAGTGGTTGCTGTGTGACATCACAGTCGTGTTAAGGCTTAGGTTGTCGGTATGAGGCACCAGTGTGTACTCCATTCGTACTCCACGGCTAATTAACAATACATTTAATAGATATTTTTCACCAAGTTGTATCATGTAATGATGTACAAAGGATCATGATATCAATATGGACGCTTTTGATGCCGTTGACAGTGGATTTTTATGTTGGTAATAAACAGAATTCCGTGTGTGTTGATTCTGTTTACTCAGACAGTTGTTGCGGTTACGTACTGGTCATAAACCTCGATTTTATGCTCAAAAGGTGTTGTGGGATGTGCACATAATGTGATTGTTAGCACATTTCGTGTTTCATTTTCATCAGCAATTTCCCTTTGAAATTTTGGCTAGGTTTTTGGTGTGTGTATTATAAATGCCAGAGGGCCAAGACATTTCATTTATCTAATCGAGAGATCTTCATCGTCCACTGACACCTGACCTAGGTCAGTAAGCACACAACCGTCAGACATTGGTTTTTATTATACAGGGTCCCTACATTAATCGGAAAACCTTTGTTTGACACGTCACACCGCTGTTCCAACTTTTGCATGGGCTGCGTTAATACTGAAATGATAGGAAGTGTCAATATATTGGTTTAAGATAAAACCATGGTCTTCTATTTCATTTACATGGATCTCATTTTCATGACACTTGTGTAAGAAGATATATGAGTGCCTTTTAAGTTTTCCCAAAAATATGTGGAGCCTACCTTCCAGCTGCTCACCTGTTTGGAACCCAACAGTGACCTACAATTTTTCATTTGTCTTGCAGTTCCTTTCGTCCCTCCAGCACAGTATTTATCTTCTAACAATCTGGTGTGAAAGAATAGCGCTGCATGAAGTTGCAGGTTTATATGCAACTAGCTGACAGAGGGGCGGTTCAAAGCACTTGAAGACTCTTTCTGCGTGGGAAATTAAAAACCTGCATTGCACCACAACAATGGACAGAGGCGCCCAGAAAACACCCTCCACCTCCCAGTGCAAGATTTAAATTAAATATGTTTCGTGGTTCAGGAGAACAAACACACGGACAGACGCGACATCCCTATTATGGCCTCATTTCGCGTACAGTATGTGGCCATGCCTGGTATAAATTTATGCGCACGTTGTCACTAAAAGTGTGTGAGGTTGTAACATTCGTACAGCTGATAATATCAGCGCAAGGGATTTTATTTTGTACCGGTGACCCTGTAGGGAATTAGTTAACCTCAGTTTTCACGTAGATAATCGATAAACAGTGCTCAGATGAAGAATGTTACAGACGCAGCACAGTCTCGATGTTTGTGAACTTAGATGTTCGAAATTTCGACCGTCCGTGTCCACCCTTATTATGGTATTACTTCGATCCTTCGTATGTCATTGCAACGAACTGGGATGAGTCCACGTGAGTGGCGAGTGGTCTCCGTGTCACTCTCCGGTCACTCTGAGCCCAGTCAAGGTTTGCTCTTTGTTCGCTGAGGTTCATTGCTGTCGTGATGCAGGGAACGAGACTCTCTTGCAATTATTTAATGCATTTTTTTTTGCCTTCAGAAGTGTTGGTATTTGATTGAAAATAAATTGTCTGTATTTTTGTAGGTTGTGATGTCGCTTGACGTTTGCGCAACTGGTCTTGCGTAAGCTCTTGACAAGTAAGCGTTTTACACTGCAAATGAATGCCGATGTTCGTGACGGTGCTCTCGGTGCCATTTTAATCACTTAGCTGTAATTGCTACAAATCAGACCTGTCCGTGCAGCAGCACCGTCACTGCATGTCGCTGGATGATTGGTTGTTTAGTAGGAGTTGGCTAGCGTTTAGACGGCACAATAGGAACAGCGTCTTTCAAGAAGCATCTGCCTGGTAGGAATTGTGCTTCATCACTGATCAAATTATTCACTGCAACTGACAGGGCTTGAATGCAAGCTGACTGGTGTGGCTACCTCTAGAGCTGACATCAGAGGCTGAATGAGATAAATCATGTTGTAACTTACAGAACCAAGAGATACGTCATATAATACGTAATTAATTTGGCTTACTTTAAATAAGCTGTCTTGAAGGTATGAAAATTTTGCTGTAAGTTGTCAGTGCAAATTCTTAAATAAGAGTACATCTTAACCATTTGAAGACCAAAGTGAATCTACATTTTGTATGAAGTTTCATCTCGTATCACGCAGTAAACACTCTTATATCTCGGTTATAAAAACCTGTGTAAGGAAATAGTCGCGGTTTGTTTTGATATCCACACAAAACACATAAATACACTGTATGGGCAGAACGTAGAATTGTTTATTGTTAAACTGGCGGTAAATATAGTGACCACTGGGCTTTGAAGGGTTAATATATGTTACACGTAAATTCAGTCCGTACCCCGCAGTAAACACACCCCTTATCTGTTATAAAAACCAGTCAGTTAATGCTGTGTAGGGAAATAATCGCTGTTTGTTCTCAGATCTATACAAAACACACAAATACACCGTGTGGGCAAAATACTATATTTTAAATCTTAAACCCAGAAATACGTGTCTCTCCCTCTAGGATTTAAAAGGTTTAAGTCTTTGTTGTATCCTCAGAGATGAGAAGGAAAATTTCGCAGATATGGTTGGAAACTTGGACAGTCATATATTAGTCGGAGGGAAACGCCATTAAAAGCGGATATTTTTTGAAGAAGTTAAAGAAGAAGTAATTCCTAAATGCTGCACGCCAGATTACACCAGTGCAACTAATTTAATTGTGGCGGAGAATGGTAGGCCTAACCAACCAACCAACCAACCAACCAAACTAACAACTAACTAATTAACTAACTGACTGACTGACCGACTGACTAGCTAACTAACTAATTCTGTGGAGAACAGTCCTTGAGAAACTAACTTTTCCTCAGCGGCCATAAAATCCCCGCACTCTATGAAAACCAAATATTACTTACCGCATACACAACAGCCTGCCACTCGTCTCCATCCCGAACTTCATGAACTCAGTCGACGCCCTCTCAGATTATTTCTTAACGTTAATTATTAATATTATCCTCCATCTACTCCCAGGTCTTCCACAGGTCTCTTTCCTTCTTGTTTCCTCAGCAGAACCTTATAGGTATTTCTTTTCTCCCCCATTCTTGCCGCATGCACCGCTCATGTCACCACCCAATAACAGTCGATAAGCTGTGCACGTCACGCAGCTCCTCATTAACCAGTATTTCCCACTCTGCTGTTACTTCCCCATCTTACACCCCAGTATGTCCTTAAGAACCCTGCTACCGAACACCTTAGGCCTGTGTTCTGCCCTTAACCTTTTGACGCCTAACGACGACTATAGTGGTCGTACCGCACCGCTAATCTCTAAATGTTGCATTTTATATATTTATTCAACAAATATAGGTAATGAATATTTTAAACATGGTATATACTCTCCGTTTTTTCCTCTTAAAAATGTAGTTTGTTTCATAAATCTAACATATTTGGTTCCTGTATTATTCACATTTTATATACAGGGTGTGCTAAAATTAAAAAAATAATTCCGGCGCCAAAACGTTAATATGATAGATCAAGTTCCACGCCCTATACATCATAATGATAGGTTAATTTACAAGAAATGTGTTATTTCCAACCAGGTGCTATATTCTTTTGTTTTTAAAAATCCTGTGATTATGGCGTCGAATTTGATGGAGCGATTGTCATATGCATCGAGGGAATAAGGATTTGGAAGGGGGCAGTCGTGTGCTATTTAAAGTACGTCCTAACCGGAATTCCAACCATGTCTCTGCTTGATTTATTCAACAAAATTTGCAGCAGCTTTGTCGAAATTTAGTATCAGAGTGAAATCGAAGGGAGTTACTGAGAAAAATACAAAACGTCTCCTTCCCCTCCTCCCGAAACAAGCAACAGAAGTGCTACCAACTGGACCACAGTTTGCCTGATGCAAATGTAACTCTCAACAGCGACGCCTTCTGTTGTACTGTGTCAAGCAGGTTAGTGCATCTGTCGACAAAACTGTGACTGTCAGCATTTGGCACATAACGTCCGTCTGTCCTCTGTCGACTGGTACTGTACATAGCTGCCGACGTTTCGAAGGTTCATATTCAGGTTCCAACACTTGACCGTGAAGATACAGACAGCACGCGTTCACGTGTACGTATCGAACGACATGTCATCATGCTGTGAGGCCTTCAGATCTGCCATAATTTGGACATTTTAAAATTAATATGAACACAAGGGAGAGCGTCTTTAAATGCTTCATCACCACTTCGTTCTCGTGACAAATCATTCGTATTCATTATTAATCTGTTAAACAGTCAAAATACAGCAATACGTTCACGGAGCAGAGTCTGTATTGAGAGTATGATAGTGGTTCAAACGTTCAAGAATTACTCTGCACATGTATTACAGTGTTCACAAAACCTTCGCCAAGTCAGTCGCTCTGTTACATTTTTCTTTTTTTTTGTATCGCAACAATTCAAATCGGGCCCAGGCCACCTGTTTCTAGATGAAAAACAATTTGACACACACACACACACACACACACACACACACACACTCGATGGGACTCTGAAAGAGACATCAGCCCGTCGCAGTGGCCGATACCTGCACAAAACGCCACAAACACAACACAAACATCCATGCTCTCAACGGGATTCGAATGCGCGATCCCAGAAATCAAGCCGCTGAAGACCTATTAAATGTTGTTATATTTTAATATTTTATATAAAATCATGTACGATGAGATGGGCTGGGCATGTGGCACATAAGGGGGAGAACAGGAATGCCTACAGGGGGAAATCTGAAGGAAGGAAACACTTGTGAGATTTCTTCCTGCACTTAGATGGCATAAAACCAGAATATATGTTTAGAAAAGAGCGTAGGAGAGTGCGCACTGGATTAATCTGCCTGAAGATTAGGACAAGTGGTGGGCCGAACTTTGGGGACCCAAAAAATGCAGGAGATTTCCAGACCAATTGAGGAACTGTTAGCTTCTGACGACGGACTCTGCTCTGTGGAGTTAGTTAGCTACGTACCTCTCTGACATACTCATTGTTGTTAAGTCTCAGCCCAATTCCCCAGCAGCAGGATTACCCCTTTTCAACTCTCCACGAATGTTCACTCTATCTGTTCCCTTATACCCGCTACTTAATACACAGTTGCACTAAATTCCCTTACCTTCGTGTTGGCCATAACTCGTCACCGGAAGGTAGTACAGCGAGCTGCTGGTGCCTAGATTCGAACTGTGGCCCTCGTAATTTGAGTAAGCAGCGCTGTGTGCGCTGCTCAGATTCTGTCCTGTTATGACGCCGGACACCTGGTGTGGGGGGGCGAAGACCACCGACATCAGCAGCCAAATAGCCGGAGATCTGAGGAAGAAACTTTAGGCTGATATATACTGATGTGCCACCAGGCGTAACGTCCAGAACTTTCGTATGTATTTTGTGCTTTGTGTGGATCCGAGAACAAACAGCGATTGTTTCTCTATACGGCATTAACTGACTTCTTTCTATAACAGAGTTTTAACCCTTCAAAACCCAGTGGTTACTATATGTAACACCAGTTTAACATTCATCATTTCTACGTTCTGCCCAAACAGTGTAATTATGTGTTTTGTGTGGATCTCAGAACAAACAGCGATTATTTCCCTGTACTGCATTAACTGATTGGTTTCTATTACCGAGACGTAGTGTTTACTGCGCGGTACGGATTGAATTGTAAAGTGTAATTAGAGTTAATATTAAACTTGTTGTAACGACTTCCAAAGCAGCTGATTTTCACTATTTTAGTAAAGAAAACACTTACGTTTTTAACAGCAGGACCATAGTTTTCCGGTTATTCTGATTTATAGTAATGGACTAAACTGGAACTGCCGAAGGCAGACGCACTTCTGAAATGCTATAGCTATACACATCTTTATATAGACCGATTTGCTTATAGAAATTGGAGCAGTGAAGATGTGTCGTCTAAGTGGTTCTTGTTAGGCAGGAGAAAACGTAAATACTGTCACTACCACTGTCACTGTCACTGTCACTGTCACGTGTCTGGAAGTGACTGTACACGGTAAGGCGGTCATATCAGTGCGAGACGGTTTAGATACGAAATGGCTTCACAATTCTGGTGTGCTGTAGGAATGTGTGGAGCCGTACGATGAAGAAGATAAGGTTGTTGGGTGCAAAATGTGTGATGTCGTTGTTGGCGCCTGCGCAAAATTTGCTAAAAGCGACTGTGACGTCAGTCATGTTTGACGGTCGGCATTCAACATCTCGGCTTTCAGTGGATGAATTTTCGTGGAAGTTTATGTTGGGAAATATTCTTTAAATCTGAATCAGTCTGCAGTGTGTTGACAATCGGACGATAAGAATAGACGCTTTACGTGCAGACCGACCGACACGCTGCCTCTGAGTGCAGGAAGTACAGCTGATGGTATAAATACAATAGGGCGGGAGGTGCGCTGTGTGTTCCACGTAATTTCGGTATTCAAATTAATTACTTACTATTTCCCCCTCCCCCCAAAGTTGTTGCGACTTGTGGCGCGACGTGAGCTTCGTACTTCTACGTCAAGTTCCCATGCAGTCATTTTTTCTTGATGCTGTTTGCCTGAGACATCTACATAAAAACGTTCATAATTTTTATTAATATTTTTTTGATCATGTTCGTGATATGAATTGTGGCTTGTCAATAGGGTTTGTGTGTACCTGCAAATTGTGTACGAAATCTGAATTTACAGAACATTTCAGCGGGCTAAAAGTTTGAGTTAATAAAAGGGGGCGTAAAAGGGGTGACTTATTACTGACTTGCTAACTAAACCCTTATGTGACTTCATAAAACCCGGGATTGTGACTTCACACACAAACCAAGCTGGCACGTAATCATGACAACCAAGTGTGACCACCAGCTCAACCACTCAACCAGTTAGTACGCCAGCGCTGTTGTACGCCGAACTGATCAAACCTGAACAGCCATAACGTCTGACATTACAACAATATTCACTCCCTCTTGCACACATCCGTTCACGCGCTGTCACGTTAAACGGTACTTTCCGTGCACGTTGGGGTGTAGTTTCATTGCACATACCGGCAAGTGGCGTGAGCGACATCTTGGTTCAGGTCTCAATATTGTTCATATTGTTTTGTTGCTTTGAATATTCAGATGCTTAGTGATGCCTGTTCTGTATCTATTATTATTATCGTCATCATCATCATCACCATCATCATTAAACCATAGAAGATGAGATGGCACGTAGAACGCATGGTATAGCTGTGAAAAGCACGTGCTGTAATGGCAGTACCTGAAACAAGACAGCTTAAGAAGCTGAACAATTTCATAGATTGTCGTAAAATAAGTGAAATGGGCTTGTATGGTCGAGGATGTCTTTTTTGGACTTTTGTGAGCTAGATGATGTACAGCGTGCTGTAAACTAGATAGCTGTTGTTTGTATTGTTGTGTGTCACAGTAGGCCAGTTGATGTACTGACGCCTCGTGTACTTGGCAAGTAAGAGTGGTAGTAGTTTCTGGCTTTAGATATGTAGCAACTGCATTGAGCAGAGTCTTTTTCTTGAGAAGCTGACCGGTTCTCGGTTAGTCAAGAAATGCCCCCGATTTTATGGCACTCGAAGGTTCATTACCGGATTCACAAGTGCCCGCCACCAGTCCCTATCCTATGCCAGATCAATCCAGTGTGTGCCCTCCCACCATCACACTTCCTGAAGATCCATCTTAATATTATCCTCCCATCTAAGCCTGGTTCTTCCAAATGGTCTCCTACCCTCAGGTTTCCCCACCAAAACCCTGTATACGTCTGTCTCTCTCGCCATAAGCGCTACATTCCCAGCCCATTTCCTTCTTCTTCATTTTGTCACCCGAACAATATTTGGTTTACAGTACATTTCATTAAGCTGTGTATTGTGTAGTTTTCTCAACTGCCCTGTTACCTCGTCCCTCCTTGGCCCAAATATTCTCCTCAGCACCCTATTTTCAAACACCCTCAGCCTACGTTCCTACCTCAATATGAGAGACCAAGTTTCGCACCCATACAAAACAGGCAAAATTATAGTTCTGTATATCTTAATCTTTAAATTTTTGGATAGCAAACTGGAAGACAAAAGATTCTGCAACGAATGATAGCAAGCATTCTCTGGCTTCATTCTGCTCTTAATTTCTTCCTGAATAGAATTTTGATTTGTTAAAGTTGTTCTCAAATATTTGAACTCTTCCACCCACTATTATCAATCTTTACATTGTGACTTCTTCCTGCATTCTGATCTCGAGGCATGACCATGTACTTAGTTTTATCATCTCTACTTTTGTACCACTCACTTGACTAGCGACTACTAAAGCTCCTTAAGGTACTTCAGTTCGTTATTCCTTGAAGGTATTGTATTACAATGTAACTTTTACTTAACTTAGAGATTAAATATTTTATATCAACAGCCTATTTTATGTGGTCAGTTTTAAACCTAAAAGCTTTGTTTCCTGTGTATAGTTAACAACCACGTGTTAAATCCTATTTGAAGTTTGGGAAGTCATTTTTTCTAAGAGACATGGGAAGCTATGACTGTTGTTGTTGACGTATTTGTCACTAAAATATTTGCATCCATCGAATTTTGTAACTCGTACATAACTGTATTTATTGCTCGATATAAAATATTTGCATTTTCAGCCTTTATTAGTGTGCTTTATTATCAGGACACAAACCGAAATACAACGGCGTTTTAAAAGAGGACATCCCAGCTGATTGTCGTAACTGTCCTAAGAACACAACGGTTCTAATTAATTCTGTAAAGACTTGGAGTAACCTGAATTATATATAAAGATCCAGTCCGTACCGCTAAATAAACACACTCCGTCTCGGTTATAAAAACGAACCAGTTAATGCTGTATAGGGAAATAATCGCTGTTTGTTCTCAGATAAAAACGAAACACATAAATACACTGTGTGGGCAGAACATAGAATTGTTGAATGTTAAACCTGGTGGTACATATAGTGACCACTGGGCTTTGAAGGGTTAATATACATTACACGTAAATTCAGTCCGTACCGCTCAGTAAACACAATCCTTCTCTGTTATAAAAACCAGACAGTTAATGCTGTATAGGGAAATAATCTCTGTTTGTTCTCAGATCCACACAAAACACATAAATATAGTTTGTGGGCAGAACGTAGAGTTGTTGAGTGTTAAACCTGGCGGTACATATAGTGACCACTGGTATTTGAAGGGCTTATATCAACTAACAGAACAGAACAGAACAGATCTGAACTGAAATGAACTCAACTGAACTCAACTGAACTGAACAGAACTTAACAGAACAGAACATGCGCAGAACACATTAGAATAGAGAAGAGAAGAGAAGAGAAGAGAAGAGAAGAGAAGAGAAGAGAAGAGAAGAGAAGAGAAGAGAAGGGAAGGGAAGAGAAGAGAAGAGAAGAGAAGAGAAGAGAAGAGAGGAGAAGAGGAGAGGAGTAGAGAAGGGAAGAGAAGAGAGAGAGGAGAAGAGAAGAGAATAGAATAGAATAGAACAGCACAGAACTTAAGAGTGGAAATTGTAAATTATGAAGTCAGAATGTGTTGGAATTGTAGAGTAGCCTAAATGTGAATCAGCGCGAGCGTGACTGATAGACAGACAGACATACAGACAGACAGAGGCTGTTACACTGCATCGTCGCACGGAACGACCTGGCGATGGTTCATCACTCACGACTTGACTATCGCTTATTTGCCTACTGTTTATTGTATCTCAGACTGCGTAGGAGTCGAATAGTAGAATGAATGATGTACAGTGGATTGGGAAGGATCTGATAGGAAACGGTTATGGGATAATCCAGTCTCTTCCTCTGCCTCAATTTGACAACCAGAGGAGCTTCTGCTGTCCGTCCTGCTGACGTATCAGTTCTAACTCTTAAAAAAGTCGTTTCGCATTGTGTAGTTACAACAAAAAATAAGATATGTTAGGACTAACTTGGAATATTTTATTGGTAACTAACTGTGTCTATTGTCTGCAGAATCTATTCCGTTATACACGAAGTGACGTATCCATCGACTTACGAAACGGGTATATTGAAAATGAAATATGGTGAATCAGATTAATACGTTTGTTTATCTACAATCACAATAAATTCTTATCGAAGGTATTGTGCAGTCTGACTGAATTTTGTTGTGACTTGTTGGGTTGGCGGTAATTTCTGCAATGTATTTGGTTTCAATTATTGACCTGTTACTCTACATAAATTCTGAACTGCACTTTGTTACGAACATGACATCGCCTTGGACATAATATTTATACTTTTGAAACTACATATTTTACTCACCAGCACACCAGTTTACTGGCTCATAAATCGAAGTTCAGTTCAAAACCAGTTGGCATGAAAGCAAAGAAACTCACATTATTGCGAACTTCATTATAATGTGGTTTAGGAAAGAAAACTGTTAACAATTACTTAATACTTACGGAATTCAATTACGTTTATTTTATTTATGTAGACCAGCCTGTCAATTACAAGAATTTCATTGCCGGCCTCAGCAAATCGAAAATGGCGGCTCATAAAGAAGACACCAGTAACACTGCAATTTCATTTCTATCCTGCCTGTCTCAAGCACTTCGTAAACATTCAGCTGTCTATTCGCACTGCTACTGACGTAGCCACCTTAACTTTCGATTCCTTTGGATGACTTTAGCCTTTTTAAGGCCAAGATTAACCTGACTTACATGTAAAAACCCAGTCCGTACCGCCCATTAAACACACTCGATCTCTATTATAAAAACCAGTCAGTTAATGCTGTATAGGGAAGTAATCGCTGTTTGTTCTCAGATCCACACAAAACACATAAATATACTGTGTGGGCAGAACGTAGAATGGATGAATGTTAAATTGGTCGTAACCACTGGACTTTTAAAGGTTAATATACATTACACGTAAACTCAGTCCATACCGCACAGTAAACACTCTGCGTTATAAAAACAAGTCATTTAATGCTGTATGAGGAAATAATCGCTGTTTGTTCTGAGATCCACACAAAAAACATAAATATGCTGTGTGGGTAGAATGCAGAATTGTTGCATGTTAAACCTGGTGGTGCATATAGTAACCACTTGGCTGCGAAGGGTTAATATAAATTACATGTAAATTCAGTCCGTACCGCGGCAACCGGAGTGGATTTGAGGACAACTGTATGGGTAAAGGAATTTCTCTTAAGACGTTCGCAGAGAGAGTAGACGGGCAACTATCTGAGGAAGTCAGAATAACCACAGGAGTGCCGCATGGAGCGTATTGGGTCATCTACTATTCCTAGTTTATGTTAATGATATTTGGAGAAACACTGAGTCTATTATACGCCTGTTTGCAGATGATTGTATAATATACAAGAAAATAATGGATAGCAGTGACATTGACAAGTTACAGGCGGACCTAAACAGATTAGAAGAATGGGCAGTAGAAAATGAAATGAAGTTACATCTAGGCAAACGTAAATCAGTAAGCTTCACAAAAGCTAGGGCGAAAGAACGAGTAAGGTATTATTTTGGGGATCAATTAATCCCGGAGGCAAGTAGGACCATTAAAAGCTGGAACCAATTACTGCTGGCTTACTAGCGTCTTTCCCGTGTATACTAAACACTTTTAGAAAGAGGGTTAAGAATGTGATTACAAGCAAGTAAGTTCTAATGGGGAATGAGTGTAAATAAGTGAAGTGATGTGAAGTGTAGTGATGTGGAGTGAACTGACGTGATGTATGTGAAGTGTTTTTAAAGCGAAGTGAAGTGAAGTGAGTTACGGTGAAGTTCTTGTGGATAAAAGTGTCATGTACATTAGGGTGACCTTACACTGAGGGTTCTCTATTATATTTTGAATATTTAATTTGGGTACATCTTGTACTGTGGTTGTTTTAACTTGTTTTGTAATGTGTGGGTGCGTGTATGTGTGGGTGTTTTGGTAATACGTGTACTTGTATTTACTGTGTTTTATATTGTTTGTACTGTGTTTTTTATTGTTTCGTCTATGTATATTTATTCTTATTTGTTTTGTCGGCACTAGTATAAGGACCGCTGTCACCGAGTGACTACTCAATTGCAATTAGTAGTAGTGGTTGTGGTGGTGGTGATGGTAGTAGTAGTAGTAGTAATAATAATAATAATAATAATATAAAAATAGTAATAACACTCTCCGTATCGGTTATAAAAACAAGTCAGTTAATTCTGTGTACGGAAATGATCGCGGTTTGTTCTCAGATCCACACACACATAAATACACTGTGTGTCAGAACATAACATTTTTGAACGTTAAACTTGGCGTTACATATGGTGTCTGCCCTGCCTTAAAGGGCTCAGAGAATATTGCAACTCTGCGTGTACCGGAATAGACCTCTAAGGATTTTGGTGTTTCTTCATGCAGGTTTAAGCAGTTCAGTCACTGTAAGTGGCAGGCCGTTTGACTAACTGCATACAGGGCGCTTTAATTGCACGATATTCTTGCCGTCAAGTTTTGTTCACGTTTATTAGTTTTTGACTTAAAGTTACTTAAAGACTTAATCCACTTGTCAAAAATTCAGTGCAACAACGTTCACTGCTATTCTTGACTTTTTTTTTCATTGTCTTAGATTTTTCCAACTACCACGTGTTGGACACGTTGATGAGAACAAAGACCTTATCTGTTTGTCCCTAACATAACTGCAGTCTGACCGTGGTCCTGATGAAGGACAAATTCCAACTGTCGAAAGATTGTGCTGTTTACAACGGGAGCCATCTTAGGCACGCTACTGGAGTCTGTAAAACTGCAGTGAATTGATTTATAGCAAAGTACCCTGGAAGTGTGAGCGGAGTCAGAGCGCGACTGTGGTGGGTGTGGCAATTTCGACGGTAATGTCTTAGCATTGCTTACAGTCAAACAGTGCAGGCAGCAGGACAGTGTCTGTCGGTACTGGCAACAGATCACGACATAACGTAATTCCGGATTCGATCCCAGGTCAGTCCATATGAGGTTTGTGGCGAACCAAGTGTCAATGGGACAGGTTTATCTCCAAGCTTTCGGTTTTCCCTTGCCAGTACAAATGAACCATCTATTCATCTTTCACCTACTCATGCAATCTTAGCAAGTTATAGCGTCGTTAAATAAAGCTATTGTAGTTATTAATATTTAAGTATCTGATGCTTGTCTGTTGTCATTGAAACTGATTCGTTTGCTTGTTGCCAGATCAGGAACACATTACGTGAAGTATAAATGTTGCACACAACTCACACTGACGGGCTGTACGGAGTATTTGTCTCGTCTCTTGTCAGATTACGGCAGCTCTGTCGCACAGGAAGCTTATATCCTCCGGGACATCCTGCGACAGCCGCCGTTATTAGGGACACGATAAAAGGGACACTGTGTAAAAGTGAATAAATCGTGGATTGAAAGTTTTAAATTCAAAGAATTTAGCTTGGCAGACGTGGTTGGTTGGGTAAGACGCAGTCTGAAGAATCATATTAAGGGAGAATGAAAGGCAGTTATAGAGGAGATGGTGATTTGATTGAAGTGCCTGATCGCAGGGACCACAGCGCCTATTGCGGTCTACAGGATACACATCAGAACTTTATTTAATTTCTTCTCGTGCTGTCAGAGTTCTCGAGCTGGCAGCAATTCCACAAGGGTCTGCACATAACTGCGCGTCAAGTGACATTCGGTGCAGTGGAGACCAAATTGTACTCGATGGAGTAAATGAAATTTTACTGTGCTGGTGACATTATTTGTCCCATGTGGACAATTCGGCACATGTCCACAAAATTTATCGAGTGCTTCTGAGTTGAGTGAGAACTGGCACACTGACAGTCTCCCTCTACAGCGGGGTGTCCATGAATTTCCTTTCTGTCCGGTCTGAGTGAAATTCATTAAGAGATGTGCACACGACGCCGTTGAGAATTTGTGAGTTTCGTGAAGACAGCCGCAGGCAAGGCCGTGTTGCTGTTATGGACATACATGCAGTTACAGGTACACGTGTACCGTGAAAAAGTGTGCCATTCTGACAGTAAAGAACCCCTTGATAAATTCTGTATACCGCGTCACGTAGTGCGCTATTTGCCGTTTGGTTTTATAAAAAAATATGTCGGTAATGCAGCTGTTCCTAGAACACAATGAACACAAATTTAGGAACGTCAGGTCGCCGCGGCTGAAAACGCACCGTACAAATTACTTAATTTGCTGGTCCAGTGAAATTTGTTCCAC
>Ga0123355_10004162_pt1 | contig 20995 bp, 16 predicted proteins | sample TergutEmb28metaG_3_FD_89872 | JGI IMG/M metagenome (GOLD analysis project Ga0123355, IMG submission 89872) | Embiratermes neotenicus P1 segment gut microbial communities from Petit-Saut dam, French Guiana - Emb289 P1 | ecosystem: Host-associated > Arthropoda: Insects > Digestive system > Gut ...
AACGTTTTATTGTGTACTGCCATTTATGTAACGTTTTATTGTGTACTGCCATTTATGTAACGTTTTATTGTGTACTGCCATTTATGTAACGTTTTATTGTGTACTGCCATTTATGTAACGTTTCATTATCCGGCCAGAAGACCGCCTTATTCGTATTTAACACAGTCATTCACACAGGCTTACACTAGCTTGTTATCTCACAACTTAAATTTTAATTGTTCTTTACAAATTTGTCTGTTTTCTGCGAAATGTCTGTATGGCTGATTGGTTTTCGATATGAAAATAATCTTTGTGTAATGACATTTTGAATTACGTGCAGTCGATAGTACATGTGGACTCTTATAATTATGAAATACTTTCTGCGATTTGTTTACATGTGTACATAATAATTTTTGTAAGACGTTTTCAACACGCATGAGACTTTACGGGTTTCAATACTAATCGATTTTTGCAAGTATAAACACTCATATTTGCAAATGGTGAACAGCAATACACTGTTAAGAATTTGATATATTTTAACTTTTTAGACACAATTTTTATAATATATTTTATGAGACAATTGATTCAATTTTATGTATTCCATTTTCATAAACACAATTTGCACGTCACGCCCTTAGAGACAAACGATTTAGTTTGATGTATTCCATGGATGTAAACACTACGGAATCCCAAAGTGTGCATAGCATCTTGTGACACAATTGACAAAGTAAGCCTGAGGATGACTAATCTATAGCCGAAACATGTAGCCTTATAATTACCTTGAGTAATGAAGTGATTGTGCTGACATACACTATTTAATATTATAAAAGCACTTAAATTTCCTGTTAAAAGTTTGATATCTACTTCCTACTGAGCATTGAGCATTCTGCTCACTTCACACTGTTTGACCTGTTGACTGAATCATTACGGAGAGAGGAGAGAACAGTGTCTAGCATAAGAAAGTGCTTGGTATGGAATTTGGATATGGGGGTGTGATTGAACGCTAAGGATTATACATTGTTGAAATGTATTACTATAATACCTTTCCGAATATTTTAACAACCTCTCTTGCTAATTTTGGGGATCGCGGTAGCACAGTGGTTAAGGTGCTGTGCTACAAATCAGAAGGTCGCTGGTTCGATTCCAGATGGTGTCATTGGAATTTTTCACTGATATAATCCTTCCGATTGCACTATGGCCCTGGGGTCGACTCAGCCTCTTAACAGAAATGAATACCAGGAGTATATCCTGGGGGTAAGAAGTGGCCGGTGCGTAAGGCTGACAACCTTACCACCATCCTGGGCCATTATCACGTAATCTGGGAACCTTAACTTCCTGGAACCCTCTGGGCACCTCGGGTCTGTAATGGGACTGATTTACCTAATTTACATTCTGCTAATTTTACAAGAAAAGAATTGCATAATTATATCTCGGTCCTTCTTAGTAATGTTTCAAGAGTGCTTGCCTCTTATTTCAACAAATATTCGTGCTTGACAAGGCTTTATGAAAAAACCGAAACATGTAGCACATATAGACATTAAACTGTAAGTCTAAAGTAGTTTTGACTGACGGTGTGTCATTATATCTGCATATTTACTTAACACTAACGAATTTCCCAACCTAAGCAAACACCAAATGAATACAAATAACTTCAAAGTGCATGCCCTGCTGTCATGTCAAGACATAATGACGTCATGTTAGAAGAGCTGCTGTCCGATGTGGTACCGAACTGAACCAGCACAACCTCATACGTCACAATGGTTCCAGCCAACTGTAAGGATAAAAATATTACCTAAAATAATCGGTTAATGGGTGGGGGAGTAAAAGGAGTACACAGAGAGTAGAAAGAAGAAGGAAAAATATTGGTGTGACGATTTTGGTATTCATTTAATGTAAACTGTTGTGCTAATGGGGCAGATCGAATAAAGAAGGTGGGACACCTGAAAATAAGCACTTAAAATGTAGCATATGCAATGAATAAAGCTCGTGGAAGTAAAGGCTGGAAGAACAATTGAACTCCCAACCGAAAAACTGACTATGAATCATGGAACACGTGGACCGTTGACAAACCCTACGTGTATACAGTCTCCGTTTGCTTTTTCAAAGCCTAATAACACATAATTTTTAGTTCTTTACTTATCACCGTAATTGTAATTATAGTACGAAATTTGGTATCGCAGAGTGCGTAAACATTAAACAGCCACGTAGCTGCAAACCGTATAGCCTAAAAACATTCTTAATATTTCGTTACACCGTGTGATTTGGATGAATTATACTGCCGAATACACAGAAATTAAGAAGTGGAATGGAGGCAGATTTAGAAAAGACGGACTGTGGAGTAGCTGTTTTTTTTCTTAATATCCACTTTTGATCTTCCACAGCTCTTCCAAAAACATTTGTTTTTAATTTCTTAAACATTCTATTTTAAATTTTGACGTTTTGCTGACCGTGCTTCTCAGTATATTTATCTCAGTAATTAACCAACTTGATGCGCAAAATGTTTGCTTTACAATAGGTTTATTTCATGCCTCTACATGTTTCGAGCACCATGTGCTCATCATCAGGAGGTCAAAATTGCATTACACAGCCTCTGGTATCATCACACCTATAGGTGTGATGATACCAGAGGCTGTGTAATGCAATTTTAATCTCCTGATGATGAGCACATGTGCTCGAAACATGTAGAGGCATGAAATAAACTTATTGTAAAACAGAAGTGTTGTGCATCAAGTTGATTAATTACTGAGATAAATATACTTTATTTTAAATTTTTGTAGGGTCTCAGTGATTATCTTTGCACGGGTTACAAAATACAGCAATAGTAATGTTTGTCTTAACCATCTGAAGCACGAAGTTTATCAAAATATTCAATGAAACTCCATTTTATTCAACAGAGGAAACAGAAACACGTTCTGTCTCAATTACAATGCGAAGTCTCTAATACGCGCTCTTTGCTGTGAGAAAGCTGTAGAACACACAGAGAAACTGTGCGGCCTTTAATGCAAACACAGCTGTTGCTTTTACTTACCAATACGTTTTACGTGATAAAACACTTTAAATATCGAAGTGAACCATAAATATATATAGTATATAAAACAAATTGTAGAAAGAACAAACATTACCTGGATAATAACCGACATATATGTTTGGTAGAGAGCCAAGACGCCACTACTATTACTACTACTACTAATAATACTACTATTATTATTATTATTATTATTATTACTGCTACTACTATTACGACTACTATTACTATTACTACTACTACTAGAACCAGTACTATTTGTAATAGTAATAATGAAATTATTTTAATGTTTGTGCACTTAGCCACTTACATTGACAGCACAGGAAAAATTCGAATATCAAACTAGCAACGAAACCACATACAGAGTGGAACTGAGAAGAAGTGACATAACTGGAGTACTTGTGAAAGTTGAGAGATTGAGGAAAATATCTTGTTCCTGAATATGTATATATTTAGTGTGGTTTAGATCAATCCAATTTACTCCAGTACACAAATTCAGCACAATTACACACCGAGCAGCATAACAAATAAGGCGAGGTAATCGTGACTGCCATCCGGACACCACAATTCAGTTCAGTTGAGTTCAGTTATTGATTAGTAGTACGCTGACACATGAACCAAAGGGCCCATTGCAGGGACAGCAGAGGAACGTAAGGGAAAGTAGATGAAATAACTAACTACAGATATAAACACATTATAAAAAATAAAATGTAGTGTAAAACAATACTTATAAAATATATTGTAGTAACTCTAGTTACCGTAATTTCTTTCGCAAGTCTTTAGTCAAAACAGACCTCCATTGTATATTCCAATATCCATACTGATGGCATTAGCCACCTAAGGGCGTACCGACGCTACAGAAACACTTGGGATACCCCAAGCTTTCCACTTAGCACTACTAACTCCACTTTGGTTTTTTACCTCACACGAAGTGTACTACCATATATATTTATCTTAAACTCAATGCACTTTGCTTATAGGACATCACGTAAAAATGTGTATGTACCATTTACTCTATCCACTTTGCTTGTCGAACACATCATTAGTCCAATATGGATAAACCGCATGACAACGAGATCCCGTTGTAAGTTTAGTACCGCAACTAATGATCTTAACACTGTATAGTTTTCCTCGTTGTACATTTTTGTGACCTGAGGATGACCCACAGTGGCCGAAACATGTCATCGTCAGCATAATAAATAGGCTACAGAGACAGTTGTGTTTTGACGTACCTACCCCTTCCTAATTCGCCTCAGGGTATCTAGTGGAAGGACAGTACTGACGCTTATTAAGGTCAACGTTAAATCAAGCAAAATTTCTGACATCTCGAATCAGCACAAGAAAGCGGAGACTTTTCAAAATGGTAAGGCAAACTTTGAACCGCTGTAGACTTGCTTTCCGCTAGTAATGTTATTTCTAGTCCGAAAAGGGCTAATGGCACAAAATATCAATTGTATTTTGTGGTGTTCAGCCTACAGCACGGCGACGTCTCAGTGCTTCGCGAGCTGCAGCACTTCGTGAGCCACAGCTGTAGTGCTTATCCAAACTGTGAACTAGGGGTTATATAAGACTTGTACTTTGTTCCTTTTTGGGTAATTCCGCGACGTCTGAGTTCTAATTGCCGACGTTTCGGAACTCACTATCGGTTCCATCTTCATAGGCAGGTGAATGAAATATGTCAGTGGCATGATTATGCGGGGTATTTATACCTGGTTGGGTTGGAGCGGGGAAGTGGCAGAGCCAATAGGAAGTAGTGTGCCCGTACGGACACACTACTTCCTATTGGCTCTGTCACTTCCCCGCTCCAACCCAACCAGGTATAAATATCTCGCATAATCATGCCACTGACATATTTCATTCACCTGCCTATGAAGATGGAACCGATAGTGAGTTCCGAAACGTCGACAATTAGGACTCAGACGCCGGGGAATTACCCAAAAAGGAACAAATTACATTTAGAACAAGGCGAAAGCTTAAAAACAAGAATATATAAGACTTGCATAACTCCCGCTATACTTACGGTCAGTAGAACTGTCCTCGTAACAGGAAAGAAGTTGAGGCCAGTGAGCGCTATGTTGTCAGTAGCAACCTGCACCAGGAACCTGTGAACCTGCAAAGAATTTAGAATTAAGCAAATTATGTCGGAGGCAACTCGAAGGAGAGATGATTGCTGTAGCACGATTGTGTTAGACCTTGTACGTTGTTCGAAGTATATTGAGTGTTATTAATACGAAATTTTGCCGTATATTGCCTGTGTTTTGACTAGTACCTTTCTGGGGAATGCTGGTGGGGGGCGAGATTTTCCTGTCCCGAGGTCCACCCTACCTCTGTGCGATGGGTACCGAGTCTTTCCCGGGAGTAAAGAGGCCGGGTATAAGCGCTAACCCACTCCTAACCCTGAGATTGCGAATGGATGGAACAATACCTCTACCTCCCATCTCTGCCTGTGCAGCCGTATTAGGTGGTGACTTTTACCTTTACCTACCTAGTACTTGGTGTTGTATAGCATCCAACTGCCTTAAACACAATAAGCCCTTTTCTTTTCGACGGCTAAATATGCAGCATTTCCAATGTCACCCGTATTTCACGTTGATACTTTACACATATGTACTAGTATTTGCCTGTGATAAGTGGGACCCTGTCACACCAAGGCATGGCGCGTGCTCAGGTTACGGTTGGAGGAACGGCCTCCAATTTGTAGGGTAGCTGCGAATATACTGAATAAGTAGTCGCGGACAGCCGACAAGGGGTGGCCCTCCAGATTGGGGGTTGGGCGAGGTGCTGACAACTCCTCACTGTAAAAACGTACTTGTTACGAAACATCCACACAGTAAGCCTCAGTCTGAAATGATGCTTTGGTACTGCCTAAGCAACGAAAAAGGGATATGAGATTTGGTACGTGAAATTTTAGAAGTCTGTATAGGGCAGGTTCACTTACAGCAGCAGCCAGGGAATTAGCAAGATACAGACTAGATTTAGTGGGTGTGCAGGAGGTTAGGTGGGACAGAGAGAGCACAGTAAGAGCAGGGCATATAATTTCTTCTATGGAAGAGGAAACTACAATCATCAATTAGGAACAGAACTTTTTGTACATCAGAGAATAGTACCAGCAATTAAGAGAGTTTTGTTGTCGATAGGTTGCATATTTAGTTCTGAGAGGTCGCTGGTGTAATATCATTGTTTTGAAGGTGCATGCAACAAGTGAGAAGAAAAGTGATGATTCAAAATACAGATTTATGAGGAAATAGAGCAGTTTTTAAATCATATTTCTAAGTACCGTATGAAAATTCTATTAGGAGATTTTAATGAAAATTTGAGGATAGAGAATATTATCAAATTAACAATTGGGAATGAGAGTCTTCATAAGGATAGGAACGATAATGGTGTTAGAACAGTAAACTTTGCCACATCAAAAAATCTAGTTGTTAAGAGCACCGAAACATTCATAAGTACACCTGGACCTCTCTTGATGGGAAGACTCACAACCAGATCGATTACATATTGATATATAGGAGATGGCATTCGAGTATATTACATGTACAAAGTTTCAGGGGAGCTGACTGTGATACTGATCTGGTTACAAAAGTTAGCGAAAGATTAGCAGTAATTAAACAACTATCACAGGAGTTTGATGGGGAAAGATTTAATCTGAGGAAGCTAAATGAACTGGGGGTTAGGAAACAGTATCAGCTTGAGATTACAAAGACGTTTGCTACTTTGGAAAACCTAAGTGATGACGAGGACATAAATAGGGCTTGGAAGAACATTAAAGGGCGTATCAAAACATCAGCAAAAGGGAGTTTAGGTCTGCACGGTTTGAAACAGCATAAACCATGGTTTGATGAAGAATGTTTAGGTTTTTTAGATCAACGGAGGCAGGCTAAAATGCAGAGGTTACAGGATCAAAACCAAAGCAATGTAGATAATCTAAACAATGTACGACGTGAAGCTAGCAGACATTTCAGGATCAAAAAGAAGGAATATCTTAAAGCTAAACTTGAAGAACTTGAAACTAACAGTAAGATCAAAATTATTAAGGCCTTGTATAGGGGCATCAGTGATTTTAAGAAGGGTTCCTACCTTTGAACTAATGTAGTGAAGGGCGAGAAGGGTGATTTGGTTGCAGACTGCCAAAGTATTTTGTTTAGGTGGAGGAAACCTTTATCTCAGCTACTGAATTACATGGGGTTATTGATGTGCAGATATACACACAGCAGAACCACTAGTTACCGAACCAAGTGCCTTTGAGGTTTAGTTGGCTATTGACAAGTTAAAAAGTCACAAATCAAGAGGTATTGATCAAATCCCAGCAGAATTGTTTGAGGCACGGCGTAGAACAATTCGCTGAGATCCATAAACGTATTATTACTATTTGGAATAAGGAGGAATTTCCTGAGGAGTGAAAGGAGTCCATCATTTTACCTATCTATAAGAAGGACGATAAAACGGATTGTAGTAATTGTAAGTGCATATCACTTTTTCCACTTACATACAAAAGTTTTTCCAGCATCCTGCTCGCAAGGTTAACTCTATATGCAGAGGAAATTTGGGGGGATCATATATGTGGATTTCGACGCAACAGGTCAACTACGGATCATATATTCTGTATTCATTAAATACTTGAGAAAACATGGGAATACAACGAAGCAGTTCATCATCTCTTTGTAGACTTCAAGAAAGCTTAATATTCAGTTAGGAGGGAGGTTTTCTATAATATGCTCATTGAGTTTGGTATGTACATGAACTGGTATGGCTAATTAAAATGTGTCTAGCTGAAGCGTCTAGCAGAGATAGGGTAGGCCAGAATTTGTCTGACATATTTCCTGCTAGGAACGTTTGAAGCAATGTGAATTTCTGTCGCCATTGCTTTTCAACTTTGCTTTATGGTAGGTCATTAGGTGGGTTCAGGTAATCCAGGATGGCTTGAAATTCAATGGTATACATCAGCTTTTGGTTTATGTTGATGATGCTAATATACTGGGAGGAAGCGTACATACTATAAAGGAAAATGTGGAAGTATTGTTAGTAGTTACTAAGGAAATTGGACTAGAAGTAAAAACTGATAAAACTAAGTAGATGGATCAGAATGCAGGACCAAGTCCCAGAATAATGATTGATAATAGTTCCTTTGAAAAGGTGGAAGAGTTTAAATATATGGGAACAACATTAACAAATCAAAATTCTATTCAGGAAGAAATTAAGAGCAGATTGAAGTCAGGGAATGCTTGCTAGTATTAGGGGTCAGAATGTTATGTCTGCCAGCTTGCTATCCAATAATGTAAAGATAAAGATATACAGAACTACAATTTTGTCTGTTTTTTGTATGGGTGTGAAACTTGGTCGCTCACACTGAGGGAGGAACCTAGGCTGAGGGTGTTTGAGAATAGGGCGTTGAAGATATAACAAGAGAGTGGAGAAATCAACATAATGAGGAGCTTATAGATACTTTCTCCTAACCCAATATGGTTCGGGCGATGAAATCGAGAAGAATGAAATGAGAGGGGTATGTAGCGCGTATGGGGGAGGGGAGAGACGTGTACAAGGTTTTGGTGGGGAAACACGAGGGAAAGGGACCACTTGGGAGACCCAGGCGTAGATGAGAAGATAATATTAAGATGGATATTCAGGAAGTGGGATGTGGGGGAATGGACTGGATCGAGCTGGCTCAGGATAGGGACAGGTGGCGGGCACTTGTGAATGCGGTAATGAACCTTCGGGTTTCATAAAATGCGAGGAATTTCTTGACTAGCTGAAAACCAGTTAGCTTCTCAAGAAGGACTCTGCTGGAGTAAGTAAGTAAGTAAGTACGTAAGTAAGTAAGTAAGTAAGTAAGTAAGTCAGTACTAGTATTTTCGGGTACTACAGTCTTGTGTATACGTTGTTTCGTATGAACAAGTTGCGTTGTTTTGTTAAATATTACTTGTTCACTCTTGTTATTGTAGTAGTAGTATTATTATTTGCGGTAGTAGTAGTACTAGTACTAGTAGTAGTGGTAGTAGTAATAGTAGCGGCAATAATAGTGGTAGTATTAGTGGTAGTAGTGAGAGTAGTGGTGGTGGTAGTAGTAGTAGTAGTAGTAGTAGTAGTAGTAGTAGTGGTAGTAGTGGTATTAATAGTGGTAGTAGTGGTGGTGGTAGTAGTACTGGTAGTAATGGTAGTATTAGTGGTAGCAGTAGGGATATAGCAGTGGTAGTGGTGGTAGCGGTAGTAATAATAGTAGTAATAGCTGCTGCTGCTGTTGTAGTTGTTATTGTTGTTGTTGTTGTTGTTTCTGCTGTCCCACCTTCTCCACTTGCCGTGCTACACACGTGCGTCTCTCGCCATTTTGCCACATCCAAAAGCGCTTGTCTTAACCCGGTGTGTTACAGGCAATTGAACTTTCTATAACATAAGATTTTTACGGCCTACTGGCATTTGGCTGTACAGCCACCTTCATGATACTGTTCATTGTCCTTATATGTACATTATTCTTTGTGTTCTTATTCTTGGGAGGTCAGATGTGAAAATCCATATGGAAATCCAAACCTCAGTATCTCAATTTCCATTGCAGTATGAGACACCGAAGTGTAAAGTTAGGGCCAAGCAATTATCGACTGGATTCAGTTCCGTTCATGCTCGATAGCAAAGTGTAGACATGTTTGCAAAGGGATGTAAATGAAATTTTTTTCCACCTAGACTGGATTCGACTCGGTTAGACCGCCTGCAGGTTAAGCATCGCTTGTTCGATTGGCTGCAGTAACATATCTTACCTCAACTTGGTAATTGTGTGCGGGTACAGCATACAGCACGTCCTTAGCAACACGGCTTTCATCGTATACACTGGCTGCATAGAGAGCCATGGCAACTGTCCTCAGCAGCAAGTTTCCCAAAGACCAGTAGAAGTACACCGACTGAGTTGTACTGACATAACGTCTGAAAGAGACGTTCATTTGTTTACTAGAATTATATGGATCTGCATATATTTTTCAGATATTTCGACCTACATTTATTCCAAAAAAGTGGGCGGGGTAGCTCAGTTAGTGTAGCGACTGACTACGGCCTGGACGGTCCGGGATCGAATCCCGGTGGGGACGAGAATTTCCGCCCGTCCAGACCGGCCTTGGGGCCCACCCAGCCTCCTGTAAAGTGGGTACCGGGTCTTTCCCGAAGGTAAAGTGCGGCCGGGGCGTGACGCTAACCCCTCACCCCTTCTAGTGTCGCGGTCATCGAAAAGTAAAGCTATACCTGTACCCCCCCTCTGGGCCACACCGGTCCTGTCACGGGATCACTTTACATTTTTATTTAAAAAACGCCGTAAATATAGTGAAAAATGTTTTTGTTAGCTGAAACAAAATTTCAACCTTGCAAAGCAGTTACGAAGGCGACTGTTAGCTCGTCACGTCTCTCCCTTTGTCCTCATGGAAGAACTCTACTACCACTGGAAGGTTTTGGGTGAGATTTGTATGTGAGGAATTTTACCATATTATATGGATGCAAATTTACTTGAAGTCTGTGAGTTCAGACGCTACTCACTTCATGCTATTCAAGAGCTGCTGACAGATAAAGAAGAGATCCTTAGCGAAACACAGCATGACAATACTGGAGACATGCGAATCTACAAACGATGTGAGGAGTGATAGAGAGTTGTAGTCTTCGCGTGCTGATCTCCAGAAATCTTCCGATCTGACCTGCGATTATAAGTACAGAAATTCACTCTGTTAGTGTTTGCGAATTGACCAGTCTTATAATAATATTGGCATTATCGTCATCATTTACGTTTTAATTTCATTTTTGGTTCTGTAATTGCTGCTATTTTAATTTATTTCTCATTGAATACACTGTCCAGTTCCTCTTCTTTGCGGGCGGACAACCGACAAGGGGTTATCTTCAGCTTGGGAGTTGGACGAGGGGCGAACAACTCCAATGCAATAAACAAACTAACATGTTACAAAATGGAGTAAAGACCCCCGAAATTTGACAGATCTTTTGGAAAATCATGACACGAAATTGATGGATTTCGCTCAGGATAGGTACGGTTGAGGAGCTTTTCTGAATACGGTAATAACCCTCCGGGATGTGGAGAATTTATTACGTAGCTGAGGAACAATTAGCTTCTTAGGAAGGATTCTGTTCCATGTTGTTGGTTAGTGTTATTTTGCCCACTTACCTTTCCCTTCGCCTGCTTCAGGTGGACGTTGAGTAGTCGGAACCTACTCGACAAAGCGATGCTGATTACCATTACAAAGATATCCGCGTAGCTCCAGTAGAATGTTGATATTATACTCACGACTGAAGTGAACACAGCCATAAACGTCGAGTACCTTATCGCCCCGAATACATGTCTGTGTGTCACCACAATGTAGCGTCGCACCAAGTCTAAAACTCCGGCCGAGCAATGCGAGGCGATATGTATTTTATTGGCGATCGATAGCCCATGTTCCACTGAAAATTAGACATTTTGTGGTTTATGCAACTCTCAGCATGGCATTTATAACTAGTCGCTTCCATTGCACGCCGCAAGATAAGAGTGATTCGTGAAACTGCGAGTGTGAACATTTAAAAACAGTCATCTTATGAGTTCATAAGGTTCGTTATCCCCGTTGCGTTCAATAAACTAATTAGAGTGGAATGTATGTCCTAGTCTAACACAACTTTATTTTATTTGATGGTAGAGGTGTATTTAAATTTACTATCTAAGGTACAACTACATGTTTCGGCTCTTGATGGTAGCCATCTTCAGGTTGTACATGAATCCTTAGAAAGTAGTTATACAAGATGTAATACGTGCTGTGTGCAGTGGGGATGTGGGAGATGAGGTAGGCACCTACAGGTGTGATGTTACCAGATGCTGTATAATACAATTTGGCCTCCTGATGATGAGCACAACAGGGCTAGAAAAATCCAGAGGCATATAATAAACTTATTATAAAATAAGAACTTGTGAATTAAGTTGTTTAATTACTAAAATTATTCTTTATGTCGTGTTTGAAAACGAATTACTTCTGGGATTGTTAGTTTCTGACAGAAGCTGTTACGACACCATAAAGTATAGGGTGTATAAAGATGAACTTCATAATTGGTGTAATTTTCACTTTACGTCAATATTAGAAATGTGATGGATTTCAGGAAAGATGGGATTAGTGCGCTTGTAACAGACTAAGATGAGATTAGAATCATAGAGAATTTGAGAGAAGCCACTCCGTTGTGCAATAACAATTGTATAATATATTGTATACCGTCAGTACACAACAACATCAATATAGTAATGTAATGTATGCAATAGGTTACACTATGGCTACATGTTTCGACCGTAAACGGTCATCATCAGGCCAATAAAGAACATTTTGTTTAAAGTACAGAAAGGTAGTACTCAATGGGATCCCATTTCGTTTACAGTGGAATATAAAATAATGTATAAAGAAATCCCATTATACTTTATTTTACACTCCACTGTAAAAGAAATGGGATCCCATTGAGTACTACCTTTCTGTACCGCAAACAAAATGTTCTCTATAGGCCTGATAATGACCGTTTACGGTCGAAACATGTAGCCATAGTGTAACCTATTACATACATTATATTACCATATTGATATTGTTGTGTACTGACGATACATAATTTATTATACAATAGATATTTTGGATGCGATATTTGATGTAACAAGAAAGGCCACGTATTGTACTGTACGTATTACGTAACAGAGAGACCTTTTCGTGCAGCCACTTTTGCAATGGAGAAGAAATAAATATTACGTATCCTGAGTGTGAGTGTAGCGTAAGGTAACCAGCATGCAATGCAAATGCGCCGTATTATTGTCATGTGTGGCCTCAGTAGCTCTACCATATTTCTCCACCTTATTTCATACACCGCATGATTTTCGGGGGGAAAAAAAGGTATTGAACATATGTGTTTTGATTTTCTTTACATCTTTTTGTGCCACATTTCTCGTTCTAACAAGAATTCAACGAGATGTTATCATCAACGCACGTAGTCTTCACGTAAAGTACCTTTTATTTCGAAAAATACTCAGATGTAAAATGTACTGAAAACTCGTTCAGTGGCAGCATAGTTGCTTCATATGGACGGACGGCGGGCGGGCACAGACAGACAGATAACAGACATGAAACTAATATTCACTTTTGGCAACTTTGCGACAGCGTCTAAAATCCGCTTGAGATACACAATCATTAGTTGTAAGTTATTACTAGGCCTAGTATTGACCAGAAATGATGTGACCGTGCGGGATGGATTCAGCTGGCTGACCACAGGTTACAGTGGCATGCTATATTATACGCAGTAATGTATTTTTAATTTACTTTAAAGTGCCCAATTTTGGCAGTGCAGAACATCCATTAGCTGTCCTAGAGGAACATTGATCTGTGGAGCACATTTTCAACCCTCTAAAGCCTTGAATTTATTCCCCTACAAGTTTAGCACTAAATGCTTCGAATTCTTCCCTCCCCCTCCCTCTCATAATGTGTAGTTACTTTTTTATGTTTTGTTGACCGTGCAATCCTGTATAACCTTTTTCAAATGAAGCCAACTAGGTGCACACTACTTCTTAGTATATTTATTTCAACTCCTCTACATGTTTCGGTCAACTATGTGCCCATCGTCAGCAGAACTTACCGTATCTATGCGATACTATCCCAACCAGCAGACCAGACAGCCACCCATTCAGGGTGAAAAATACCAGTGTCACATAGATACAGTAAGTTCTCCTGATGATGGGCACATAGTTGCCCGAAACATGTAGAGAAGTTGAAATAAGTATAATAAGAAGTAGTATGCGCCTAGTTGGCTTCATTTGAAAAAGTGTATTTAGGTGTTCCATTTCATTCTGACAGTAATAACAATCAGTTCCTTACACAAAATTCGCCTTTTAATTTTTATGATGGCGACACACTATTTTTATGATGGCGACACACTGTGTTTTTTAGCCTTGCACGAAATAAAAATATATATGTAATGTAAATTTATTATAGTTTTCAAAGCGTTAGTAAGTCAACCTTGCCTTACGCTGCTGCTTTGAGAGTCGTTCATCTGTTCAAAGAATTCTGCATTTATTATGGAACCTGCAGGTCACGTGTAATGGCCAGTGCTTTCCTGTCCCTCAAACTTATGCGCACGGAACACACGTGTCACGCGTAAACACGTTTCCATTCCTGCACCGGGGGGGTCATTTGCCCAGACCTGTTGATACTAAGTTCCTTCGCCTAACTATTAATCTATGGCGTTCACGACAGACACCAACTAATTATGAAAGCTTAGTTACGTAGCAGCACATAAATATCAATGGCACGTCGATAAGTAATTTCAGTAATGGCATCGTGTTTCATTGGGGAAATGCAGGTAATGTGATGAGCTGCGCAATTTATTAATCGCGGCAGCCAAAAATACGTAAGTATCCGACCACGAATTTAACTTGAAATAAACGTTGATCTATTTTATGCGTAAAGGACAATATATTTTTTTAAAAGACTGTTAATTTCCAAATATATACAATCAATATAGGCATTTTTGTTTTCGGCATAAGGATGTTTTCACTAAAATGTAACACCTTGCTGCCTGTGTCTACTCTTTCCGGCTAGCTTCCAGCAAATTCACATATCAAAACTTAAAAAACTGCAAAGTGTGTAGTGCCATACTAGCATGGCACTACAGGGGGAAAGTCCGGAAAATTTTATGCTAGAAAAGTGACTGTCACCTTCTTAGAAACGGTTATGTTCCATGATGTTATTCAGTTATAATCAAAGAAAACTAGTAGTGAAATGCAATACTGTACCCACCTAAGGCTAGCGAAAGTACGATAGCTGCCAGTATCCTGATCTTCAGACACAGATGTCTGGGGTACCCGTAACGAATTTGGCTCTGTTCTGTCCGTTGCCACAGTAGTGCGAGTTCTGGCCATTTTGTACCAAGCTTCAGGAATAAGGCACTGCATATAAGGCCGGTTATATAGAACAAAAGCGAACCTGTCGGAAGTTATATCAGAGTCAGTGTGAGTGAAAGAATGACACAGTTCGAAGTAACATATAAAAATTAGGATGCAAGTACACAGGGTGTTTCAGGAGGAATCTGCCATACGTAGATAGAACTTTCCTTAAGTTTAGTTGCATTGATACAGTTAAAAACAGATTTTTTTATATCAATGTCAATTAACCTAAGGAAAATTCTTCTGACGTATGGCAGATGTCTCCTCGGACACTGTGTGTGTGTGTGTGTGTGTGTGTGTATGTATATATATGATGTTTTTTCTTCTTTAAAATCTTAAGATTAATTTCATTCACAGGATATAAGATTGCAGCTATAAACCAACGTTAAGATTTTCCTCTATTTCCGCTAACATCTCCGATGAAGGAGACAGGAGAGGTCACAGAAAGTTTCACTGTAACCGAACCTTTTTGGTTGGAACGTCAAATGATATTTTATTACAGCGACAAATTCCGTTAGAAAAGCTGTCTTTCACTTGGTCAAGAAATGATCCATCTCTCTTTGGAAAAAAAGATGTTTGATCTCCGATTTTATTGGATTTTGCAACTGTATTCTGCTTTAGACTGATGAATTCCCTTTCACATTACGTTCCTTCAAAACCATTCTTTATTATTCCGCCGACACTTGAACCACAGTAGATGTCTGTGTCTCTTAGGTGTTCTGAGTAATATTTTTTATATTTTTAATTTCATGCATAAATGCTGCATATTCCTCCATTTTCATCATTGTCCGAAACGTCTGAGGTCACACTCTATCCTAAACCATGAATATGCGGTAGCGAAGAACTAAAATTATAGAGGATCTGTGCTCTTCACTTTATGTAATAAGACAGCCAATCTCTGACGGTATCCAGGTACACATGTTTCATAATTACTTTGCTGCTTGCACTCATCTGATTAGAAACTTTACGTTTTCTGAAGGTCCCGTACCTGAAGTTGTAAACGTAATACCGACACCGATGAAAGATGAGAAGGCGAATCCAATGGAAATAAGCAGCGCCACAATCACTACTGTGCTGTAGAGGACTCGCAGGCTTCTCCAAGTAAATCTGTTGGAACAAACGGTAAGACATGCACATTACACTACTAATTTATTCTGCTATTTTTTTTTTCAGTGCAGTTTCTCACATTCTACAAGGCACTTGATTTCTCGAAATAGACAATATTACGAAATGTCTCTATCGGAAGTAGTGCGTAGAATTGATGGACCTGCTTAAAAAATAGGCAGGCACCGACCCCCTTAAGTCGACGGCAAGTTCCGCTATTGACAGTGTTTAATAACAGGAGAAGACCGAATAAATTGGACCACGTCCTGAAATGGACCATTGTCCTAGAAACTGGCAGATAGCAATTGTTCAACCCTTTGAAACGAAATGACAGAAGCATTTATTTGTCACGAGTAATGCAGGAGGTTTATTTGTGATAAAGACGTGTTGATCTTTATAGTGTTATTTCTTATACTTTATGTGTGTTTCGTCCTATTATTTACTTTTACCTAAGCTTTTGCGAAAGGAGTACTGTTCAGCTGAGTACGTTTTGTCTGCTGATGTGCAAACACAGCTTCGTTGGGATACGATTTTATCACCCAGTCGCTGGAAGTCGTTGCTTAGTTGGAAAATGACAATTTGCTATAAACTGGACCGGCAGCAGTTTCGTATATTGGACCAACTACTTCACGCGGTCCTTTTTAACAAAATGAAGATAAACCTTTCCTTGTACATGTTCAGAGCTATTAGATTTATTGATCAGCAAGTAGACACCTGATATGAATTCAGTACCTTAATCTAAAATTTAAATTTAGGTGTCTTTTTGCTCATCGTCAGTGTCTGTAGTACTTAGGGTATGGAGTCGGGGAAAATACAGAAAGACGGGGGGAAAAAATGGAGAGAGAGCACAGCTGCGTATGGAAATGGGGATTCAGTCAATATGTAAAATTGCGGCACTCTGAACTTCTGCCTTTTCTGGGGTCCAGTTTAGGAATTATATGCGTAATTTGGACCGATGCTGACTTTCAGAATTTTTTTATATGTTTTCTTGTGCGTGAGACAAATAATGAGTATGTGGAAACTTGAGGGTTGTTTGACCGCGCATCTTCCTCATGAAATAATGCGAAATGTCAGCTTGACGCAATAATATAATTTTATTGATGTATTCTTAGCTCGACATGTTTCGGGTACATACGCCCATCATCAGGAGCATTAGGGGTTAAGTTGCAACATATGGTTTTCTGAACTGAGTTTTATATGGGTGGTGGTCCTGAGAACCGCTGCATAGGTCGTGTGTACGGTGCGAATGGTGTCGTGTCAAGTCGCACGGCACCATTCGCACCGTACACAAGACCTACGCAGCGGTTCTCAGGAACACCACCCATCCAAAAACTCGGTTCAGAAAACCATATGTTGCAACTTAACGCCTAATGCTCCTGATGATGGGCGTATGTACCCGAAACATGTCGAGCTAAGAATACATCAATAAAATTACCTTATTGTATCAATTTAGCATTTCACATTATTTCATAATGAGTATATGGTTTGAGTTCTAATGAATGAGTTTTTGAGTGATGATTATTTTTTTATGTTCTGTCCTCAACCTTCGTGTAAAAACGCTTTTGTTCTTAGGGTTTCCGGTATAAACTGTGTTCCCATATAAAGGTAAAGCAGTCCCGTTACAGGCCTGGAGTGGCCCAGAGGGTTCCAGGTAGTTAAGGTTCACAGATTTCGTGACAACGGCACAAGATGGTGGTAAGATTGTCAGCCTTACGCCCGGACAACTTTTACTCCAGGAAATGCTCCTGGTACTCATTTCTGTTAGAGGCTGTGTGTTCTCTTATACAGATTAAAAATTAATTTAGAAAGTGTTAGAGAAGCATAACGGAGCCCACTAACACAGTACGAGTATCATATTCACGATATTTTGATTTCTAATGAAATTTACACGTTAGATAATAGGTCACACTTTGTAGGAATGCTAGTGATATTGCCCTCAAATTATTTTTTTGTTTTCGTCAGCGAATATCACTGCTCTGCATTAAATTACCGATGTTTGATGTTGAAGCATTTGTCATCAAAGGTCTCTTGACATTTCAATTAGGTTTGCCTTTGTCTTTCCAGTGTTGGTGTAAAATGTTTTTACTTTGTTTTCCTTTGAGCAGAATTTTCTTTTCTCTAACATTTCGACACGCTTGGTCGCTCTTAATCTCGCCGTAATTCTCGAAAACGTCCGGCTAGGTTCATCATGTTTCCCCGCCCATCTGTCTGTCGGCATGTATCTTCGCGGTTTCTACTAGAGGGATTTTCGTAAAATTCTATATAAACGACTTTTAAGTAATTCTGTCGAGAAAACCCAAAACTATTTAATGCGGGGCAAACATATCGTACAAATTATACGACGGCCTAATTAAGTTTATATTGTTAACAACAGTATTAAGTAACAAGAGGTTTAGTGTATTATACCTTCAGTCGAACACAACTATATTTCACTTTGTTGTACAGTAGGGATAAAACTACATGTTTCGGCCCTGAAGATGGTCCACATATAGGGCCGAAACATGTAGTTGTATCCCTACTGTACTACTAAGTGAAATATAGTTGTGTTCGACTGAAGGTATAATACACTAAATTCTTGTTATTTGAACCAACACAACGGGGATGACGCACCTCAAAAAAACAGTATTAACCCTTTGACGCCTAACGACACCTATAGAGGTCCTACCGCACCGCTAACCTCTAAACTTTGCTTTTTATGTATTTATTCAACAAATATAAGTACTGAATATTTTAAACATGGTACTATGTATATACTCTCCGTCTTTTTCTCTTCAAAATGCAGTTTGTTTCATAATTGTAACGTATTTGGTTCCTGTATTATTCACATTTTATATACAGAGTGTGCTAAAATTAAAAAAAAAATAATTCCGGCGCCAAAAGGTTAAGTATTTTGTAGTTCGACAGCACCGTAAAGGAAACACACTTTTCCGTTGCCATGGCAACGGTGGTTATGCGAACGCGCCACTGTATTACGTTACACACACGGTGTCTATCATTTTTACAATCTGGAGGCTTATTCTTTGAAATTTAAACAGAAAAATTCTTTATGTCCGTCCCTTACACCCTTGCCTTTTCTCCTCCCCTTCTCTCCACCTTATACACTGACCATTCTCTCCTTTTTTCCACGTTCTCATTATTACTCTTTCCCTCCTCTTTTCCGTCTTTTTGACGTTACAACTTTTATGTATCGCTCGAAGTATTCTGTTACAGTAGTAACCATTTAACCCTTTAAACGCCGAGTTAAATCCCATCTTCCATCTGCTGGCATTATTAGGAGCTCACCATATTCTCCACGTTAGCATGATAAGGGTTAAAGTGTCAATAATTCTACGCACTTCTTCACTTCCCTGTTTTCTTCGAGGTATTCTTCTCCTGTGAACACAAAAAACTCTACACTTGCACTTTAGCTTTTATAACTATATAAAATGTGAAAAATACATATTTTTACTTTCAGACTCACACGTTACAGTAGATTCACGATTAGTGCCATCTAACATCGCCCTCTGTGAGCGCAAGCAAAATCCCATCCACCTGACATTTTACTTTTTTTTAAAAAAAATCCTGAAATAGTTTAATATGTTACCTTTTAGTTATGTGAAGTGTAGAGGATATTATCCGTAATGCAGATGTGAGTTCCGTGAACATAACTGCATGACAGCAACATATACTTACCCGCTCTTAGTATTTAATCCAACGAACACACTTCACGGGGGAAGCAACCCCTACGTTCCTGCAATTTATCTCATAAATGTGTCTTCCTCTCCTGAGAATCATTTAGCCACATGGCGAGGTTACAAAAGCGCAGTTTTGCGTGTATTACAAATTTATTTCATCATTCACACAAAATATGTGATTGCTCACGAATAAAGTGTATTTGTTGGTACTAGTGGCTAAGTTGTGCTATATAATACACAGTACTGTGCAAATCTGTAACGCATACACGACTTTAGATGTCACATGTTAAACATGAACAGTTTGTATTTATCGCTGTAACGTATGAAATACGTAAATTTACATACACTTTGCATCTTTTAACTTTCTTTCTACACTTTGAAGCGTGAGCTGTTAACTAGTTGTAACATTTCTCGAAGAGGCTACAGACCTCGGCATCTTAAATTTCATTGCCTTTGAAGTGTAGAAAACGGGAAAGTAAACACGGAAAACTCATCGAAAAGTTTTTCCTCTTCAACTAAATGTTGCAGTGGTTTTAGAGTTTCACTTCAAGCCGTACTGAAAAGTAGCCAAAATACTGCGCCGTCTTTGTGTCTAGAACAACTGACCAGCTGCACGAGACAGGGGAGCGGATTTTGAAGTAAGAAATGCACGTGTCTTCATTCAGCAGATCAAATGTAAGAGACTTCAATCTCTTGTACTTAACGACATAGAGGGACATTATTTTATTTTACCAATATCGTTTGTCACTTGCTGTCAGTTCGCCCTTATCGTATAACCCATAGCTGCTGGGTGGCCCGCCCACACACGTGTTGGGCTATGTGCGGGAAGTGGCAAACGATATGGTCCAGATAAGACAATTATCCTACACCTCCGTATAAGAAATGACTCGCACAAGTTTCCGAAAACAAATCTTAAACTAGTTAAGCTAGACACGATAGCGGCCAGTGTACCATTATTCTGGAACACACGTTACACTCGCTATACTCCGCTTCATATTAGACACTCGTGACATCATGTAGTTCATTATATCGGATGTAGTTATCAGGGCTGTAGTAATGGTCATTTAAACACTGCAATTTTGAAGTGTTGCTCTTTATGGATCAGAAACATGGACCCTAGGAAATAATGAAGAGATGATCATAAATGCATTTGAAACATGGTGCTGGAGAAGAATGTTAACTTTTTGACGCCTAATGACGACTATAGTGGTCGTACCGCACCGCTAACCTCTAAACGTTGCATTTTATATATTTATTCAACAAATATAGGTACTGAATATTTTAAACACGGTATATACT
>Ga0123355_10004163_pt1 | contig 20995 bp, 14 predicted proteins | sample TergutEmb28metaG_3_FD_89872 | JGI IMG/M metagenome (GOLD analysis project Ga0123355, IMG submission 89872) | Embiratermes neotenicus P1 segment gut microbial communities from Petit-Saut dam, French Guiana - Emb289 P1 | ecosystem: Host-associated > Arthropoda: Insects > Digestive system > Gut ...
AAAAAAAAAATAAAAAAAAAGAGGGGGGGGGGGGGGGGGGGGGGGGGGGAGGGCGAGGATAACAAACAATACCCCACGAAACAACTTCATAACTAACATAGCGAGGGAAATAGCGCCGACAGGAAAGATAGCACTAGTGATCGAAGAGTCGTAACGATGTCTGTGCAGGTTAAGCTACCATAGGGCGGGTAAGCCGGTGGTTCTTATTGGTATCAATTCGATGAAGAACCGGGAAGGACTGTTTCTGTCACCATGGAATGAAAGTCACTTCTTCCTATGTGTATGTTATTTTAGAATATTTACGTACATATCTTTCACTAGAGTCAAACGACACGCCTCTCTATAATGGCCGATCATCTTACCACCAGTTCACTTGAGGGTACGAGCCTTAACAGTCGATCATAACAAAACATTCACACAGCAGGCTGCAGCACTGATAAAGTACTACCCTTAACACAGAAGAACAGCAAGACGAAGAAAATGACAAGAGCAATATGTGAACCTACTCTGCCATAGCGACGATGAGGCTAAAGTAAATGATGATATAACGAAGTAGTGAATGTTCAATTATGAAGAATTTAATATGAATTTCGCGATCTGTCAGCCAATTTCGAACAGACTATAGCCTCGGCTCGCGTGTTTTTTGTTTGGTTCTGCACGTAAAAAACTAATATGCCTCTCCTTCCCATACTTAAATACTGTGGACGTAAATATTCCGTAACGTTGCCTGCTTGAATATAGTAATTTATAAATGCGTGGGGATTGCGTCACCGCAGCGGGGAATAAATGCTCATCAAAATGCAGGAGTTGTTTCAGCAGTCAGTCCGGCAGTGCGCAGAGTTTGGGAGCGCTCCAGCTGAGAGTTCGTTGCTGACCGCTGCTACAGGATGACGTACGCGTATGTTTCCTGCTGTTTAATGAAGGTATTTGAAGCTGCACCGCTCTAGAGACTTCTTGTACAGCCTTATGTGAATGTGATCTCTACACTGACCTACACATAATAATGCATTAAAAATCGCTATAATTTTGCCTGTTTTCAGTACGGGTGTGAAACTTGGTCGCTCACATATAAGGAGGAACATAGGCTGAGTATGTTTGAGAATAGGGTGCTGAGGAAAAGATTTGGACCTAAGAGGGACGAGATAAAAGGGGAGTGGAGAACACATGTCGAGGAGCGTAATGATCTGTACTCCTCATCCAATTTTGTTCAGGTGATTAGAGGAGAATGATATGGGCGGGGCATGTATCACGTATGGGGGAAAAGAGAGGTGTATACAAGGTTTTGGTTGGGAAACCTGAGGGAAAGAGACACTTGGAAGACCTACGCGTAGATGGGAACTAAATATTAAGATGGACCTACAGGAAGTGGGATGGGGGAGCATGGACTGGATTGATCTGTCTCAGGACAGTGACGTGGCGGGAATTTGTAAATGCGGTGATGCAACTTCGGGTTCCATAAAATGAGGGGAATTTCTTGACTAGCTGAGAAACGGTCAGCTTCTCAAGAAAGACTCTGCTCCATGAAGTAAGTAAGTAAGTAAGTAAATAAGTAAGTAAGTAAGGAAGTGCGTAAAAATCGCGCAGCTTTAATATCCCCTGCTACTATCTGCCATCCAGCATTACGTACAGCAACAGCACATTTCACGTGCTGTCCACACATTACGCAAGTCCATTTTGTCTGCTGGGACGTAAAAATGTTGTAAAGCACGGGGTTTGCGGTGATAATCATGCATCGCCATATTGTGAACACAGGACTGAACAGGTATTTAGCCTTTCACTCTCGTGGTAGGTAACACCATCGGCCATACAGGAATACACACATATTAATCCAAACCATTACGAATAAAATATCTTGCATCCGCAACTAATTGCTGCACGCGTTTTTTTACGGAATGCTAAATTTTCAGGATGGCGGAATCAGTTCGAAAAGGAAATAAAATCCGGCCCATAGAATGCACGAACAGTGACGACATGGATATATATGCGTGTGGTGCGTAGAAAAACACTCTTTACGCCACACGCATAAAAGTATGGGGCTGTGTTCATGGATTTGTGGGAAATTACTGTATACAAAGGACAGTCCTCCAATTTGCTAAAGACATTGAAGACATTCGGATTATTTAGGAGGAATACTTCAGGGAACGGGCGTAGTTTAACTGCGGAATGCGTCTTTACAGGAGTTCGGGTCTCCTTTGCGATCACTTTCAAAACTTCGCAGAGATGTGTGATGCACCTCTATGTAGTGACGGAAGGTACATACATACGTAATGACATACATATATATACATGCATTACATACATACACACATACATATATTACATACATACACACATTCATACATACGTACATACATAAATACATACACACACACATATACATACATAAATACATACATATATACTTACATACATACACACATATATACATACATACATAATACATACATTCATACATACATACATACATAAATACATACATACGTACGTACGTACGTATGTACGTATGTATGTATGTATAGTATGTATGTGCGTACGTACGTACGCACGTACATACTACAGGACTTCAGTAAAAAAAAACTGTGAGGTCTTTGAGGTCATGGACCCGGAAGATATAGTTTTTCAAGATAATTGTATATATAATGAAAACAAATCAAATGTTATGCTTACGTCTCCCAGGAGAAGAACGGAAAGAAAGGAGATAGAAATATATGTAAACAACTAAACTCTCGAATAAGTTAACGGTATAAAATATCTTGATATTATTTTCGATAATAAAATGACTTTTAGGACCAAATTATCTACATAGAAGAAAAGTGCACAAAACGAATATTTTCGCTCTCCAAATCGGCGAAGATAACATGGGGACTGAAGCATGACGCGTTGAAAACCATTTACACAGGAGGAATTTTACCATTGTTACTATACGGTGTCCCAGTATGGAGAAATGTACAAAACAAACATTGTTACAAAGCTAAACTAATTAGAATACAAATATTAATAAACATTAGAATAACCAAAGCCTACCGCACAGTTTCAAATGAAGCTTTAGGCTTAATCGCCAGCATAAAACCTATTCACATAAACATAGAAGAAGCTGGAAGATACTACGAAATTACAAAAGGAAGGGGAATTTAGTACGACAGGGAAATGGAAGTGAAAAACTGGATTCACCCGGCGAAACACGTCAAATTAATTGAAGGACATGAAAAAATCCGACACTACATACATGCATACACAGACGGTAGTAAGAGTGGCAGTGGAGTAGGATCCGGAATAGCAATTTTCTCAGACAAAAATTTAACAGCTACACTGAAATACAGGCTAAATGGATGCTGCTCCAATAATCAAGCCGAACAAATGGCTATTCTAAAAGCATTAGAATATATACAGTATTCGAAAGAAAAGACAGTCCCAGTATATACAGACAGCCGGATAACACTACAGCTACTACAAAACCAGAAGAAACATACACATATCATAGAACAAATCAGGACCAAGGTTATAGAAATGGAAGAACAAGACTGGTTAGTGGAATTCAGCTGGATTAAGGCACACGCGTAGCACCACGGGAATGAGCTGGCAGACCAACTGGCGAAAGAAGCAGTAAGCAGCAAGACCATTGAAGAGTGCTACACTAGAAACCCAAAGAGTGCAGTGCGGAGTGAATTAAATGAACAAAGTGTAAAAGAGTGGCAAAATGAATGGGAAAGATCCTCAAAAGGTGTAATAACAAAATCTTTCTTCCCAAAAATAGCGGACAGGTTGAAGCTAAGAATTATCATAACCCCCAACTTTACTACAATAGTAAATGGACATGGCAATATGAAAACATGCTTGTACAAGTACAAAATAATAGAGAGCCCAATGTGCTCATGCGATGAAGGTGAAAAATCGGTAGATCACATCCTATATGCAACATTTTAGAACACGAAAGGGGTACACTAAAAGCGGCGGTAATACGGTCAGAAAACTGGCCAGTTAGTAAAGACAAACTTAGTATAACATTTTACAAAAAACTTTAAAGAATTCGCGAACAGCATATTATTAGACAAAGTTCGGTGTGTAAATATGACAAGATAGATAAGGAACCAAAACTGTAAATGGAATAGGTAGATAGTAGAAGATAATATGTAAAAGTTAACTTCAATGCATGTAGTATTACTCCATAGTAATTGAGAATGCAGAGTAATAAAGTTTATAAATAAATAAATAGAGAGTTGTCACGTCACAAATAGTAAACCCTCACCAACACCACTCTCATAACATCAAATATGCGATTGTTCATCTTTCTTTGGACATACGAGTTTCAGTTGTGAACCAATTCCTGTCTTACTGGATCACAGTGACGCAGTCCAGGTAGCATCAAGTAACGCACACTAAAATGAACTGCCGTTAATACAAATTCCATATTGTGGAAGCGCTGAGAAAACTGGTATGATGATCTTTAACATTTTAAAACTCAGGGTTATATGTGCCATAAACTTCAACATTACGAAACTTCTGAGAAAGCCGCACACATCGTCGATGTGTCCGGTAAGATTCTCACCAGAAATGTCCCCCATTTGCCTGAAAATAATTAAACATTGATCTTGATATTGTACACCTGACGTTGTTCTCCCAGACATGAACTGAAGCTTCATACATAATTCATAATTAATTCGAAGGATTAAAATCATTACCGACAGTCTTTGGCTTACAGGTATGCTGAAAGGTACGGATAAAAGCAAGTACATGAAGCCACAGAACACGCTATGTTCTGCTCCAGTAAGATTTGTACTTGATATCATCACCGCAAATTTATGAATGAAAGGCTTATATAATACAGCGTCGTCTAGAAATCATAATATGAAAAAAGATCGCCTTTCATTGTGCAAAGCTTATTCCCAGAAAGGCACCTTTTGTATTCATTTCTATTCATACCGCATTTTACAAAAAATAAATTTTACACTATCTAAGATTTTCGAGGGAAAAAGTCAGAAAAATAATTTTAGCAGAAAATGGATTCCTTAGGAACTTCAAAGAGAGAGTGAATAACCATCAAGCTTACATAAAATATTTTCCTTTTACGTATTTCTTAGCTAAAACGACATCGAGATTGACAGTTATGGAGCACCATAAAATGCCGAAGCAGAATTACATCGCGATATGAGGTGCAAAACCATAACAGAAACTTCGACAGTGCGCATTGCCGGTCACATTAGGCACACACATCAGTCACACTTGTCACCTCCATGCACAACTAATAACATTTCTCTGCTAATCCTCCTATGCATTGTTTCGCCGTATCTTTCGTCTATTTATCTTATTCATTTTCAATAACCTATGCTACGACACAACTCTTTATGAAGAAGATATTTCCTAAAACATTTACTCAAAGACTTTCAGAAAAGTCGTCCGAAGCCCTGAAATTTTAAAGACATTTATTTACAAATATACAGGGTATACACAAAAGAATGGTGCGGTTTGAAAAGTTAACAAGAAATCTATTTCTCACCTTACACGGAAACAACGTCACCGTCAGCAGCAGCAACTGTCCAAGTTTTTCAGGCGCTACCAGTAGTTCGCTTCTCATTCTTACTGGGGGGCCGCGGGGCCAGTTTCTAAGATGGCGTCGCAGCAGGAAAAGGCTTTCTGTGTTCTCCATTTCGAGGGGTTCAGATCTGTGATTACAGTGCAGCGTGTTTCGTGCACTGTAATCACAGATCTGAACACCTCAAAACGGAGCACACAGAAAGCCTTTTCCTGCTGCGACGCCATCTTAGAAACTGGCCCCGCAGTAAGCATGAGAAGCGAACTGCTGGTAGCGCATGAGAAACTTGGACAGTTGCTGCTGCTGACGGTGTACGTTGTGCCCGTGTAAGGTGAGAAATATATTTCTTGCTAACTTTTGAAACCGCAACATTATTTTGTGTGTACCCTATACATACTTTACCCTATAATATTTATATCGCAGTGTTTGAATATTCTGTCGTTTCTATTCTAGGAACAGTGTCTTCTGCATCCAACTACTGTTGAGATAAATTTAAGAGTAAGTAATTTTGTTTCATCTTCGAGCATCGGCGAAAATTGAGCTTTCAATGTCCAATTAAATATTTATTTTCTTCTTAGACTTGCGCATCATCATGATAATCTGTACCGCGTAAGGGACGATATCTGACTCAAAACAGAAATCAAATTCGAGTTTTCGTAAAATTGGTTAAGGACCTTCGGGTTCCGTAAAAGATGCGTAATTTCGTGAGTAAATAACCGAATGTTAGTTTATGAATATTCTACTCCATGGGAATTTTTATTCATCTTCTCAGTATTGCTTCATTTCTGTGTAATCAAAGTAAAAGTATAGCTAGCTCTTCCTATAATTACTTACTTACTTACTTACTCCATGGTGCAGAGTCCTTCTTCAGAAGCTAACCGGTTTGCAGCTAGTCAAGAAATTCCCCGCATTTCACGGAACCCGAACGTTCATTACCGCACTCACACGCGTCAGCCATCTGTCTCTATCTTGGGCCAGCCCAATCCAGTCCATATACACACATCCCACCTCCTGCAGATCCATCCTAATATTATCCACCCATCTACGACTAGGTCTCCCCAGTGGTCTCCTTCCTCCGGATTCCCCAGCAAGACCCTATACACCCCCCTCTCCTCACCCATACGCGCTACATGCCCAACCCATCTCATTCTTCTAGATTATATCACCCGCACAATATTGGGCGAGGAGTACAAATCATTTAGCTCCTCGTTATGCAATCTCCTCTATTCCTGTACACTACATAAAGGCATATAGCGGAAGGGGAGCTGTAACTCCACTTATTCTTAACCTCGGCACTTGATGTGTGTGGCCAGCCCCACCTCGGCCACTGTATACCCCGGGAAAGTCTCCAGTGCTCACTGAATAGGAAGCTGGGTGGTCGCCAGAGCCGGTTTGGACGTTTCGGAGACCTGGCACAGCGGATTCGAACCTCGGACTGTTCAAACAGCAGTATAGTCACTAATCCCTCTGCGCTATAGTGGCTGTCTCTTTTCTAATTTATAATGTTGTTGTTGTTGTTGTTGTCGTCGTCGTCGTCGTACTTTATATTATCTTTTCACATACGCGTGTTCCGAAATGTATCGCAACTTCACCTCCGGTAAAAATACTGTCTCCCTCATTCGCAAAATAAATGCCGCTTTGTAACAATATGTGTCCAGCACCATACTTTCTTATAAAACGTAAGATGTAGGGTTTAGTACCAATATTTTTAAGGATTTTGCCAACGTAGGCTTATTTCACACGGTCTTCCTCAATTAGTTTATAATTCATCACATCCACCAGACATCCAGAAACCCCATAATGTACTGTGACAAATTCACATTCCTCATTTCATTATTTAGTTAAACCACAGTTCGTAATTTAAGAGCTAAACCGCATACGGTTTACAGTGCCTGGAAAGTGTCTTTATTTCACTGAAACTAAAAGCTACGAGCTTGCCAAGAACTCCATAAGCTACAGCATATTTGCGTAGAAAGTTCTCATGACGTCAGAACCTACAGAAATCCGACGGCACTGACAGGGTTTGTTCACAGCACTGGAAGTTAAAGTTGTTTTTAAACTGGTGGCTGAAGAAGGCAACTTCTGTGGCATCGTCTTGTTTTATTTTTATAAGCAACTAACTCCACTGAGCAGGAATCTTCTTGAGAAGCTAATAGTCGCCCAACTAGTCAATAAACCCCTTCTCTTCATGTAACCCAGAGTTTCATTGTTGTGTTCACCACATCAAGCCGCTAATCACTATTTCAACAAAGACGAATCCAGTCCAGTCCTTTGATAAACAGTCTGAATAGGATTTCCCAGTCCACCCCACGCCTAGAACTTCTCAAGTGCTTCTTTCCTTTCACCTCCTACCAATATATTGTAATCATGTCTCATGTTACTCAAGAATACTACGTGTTGTGCCTACCTGTTCGTCACAGCTTTCATCATGCAATTTCGTACCTCAAAACCGGTAATTCTTTATACTTGAATTCGGGAGGGTTTCGGTTCGAATGTTGGCTAGACCACCTCCTATAAATACCGGCATTTATTGAAGTTTTCCTCAGCCCCAAACGCAAAGTGCCGAAAGGACGTCTCAGTCGTTCAGTAAGAACATCTTCCAAAATCTCTCAGTTCATCATTCACCACTTACATTACACTTAAACGGTTGAGTATGAGATTCGAGCAGCGTCGTTACGTAAACCACAAAAAAAAATATACCTCTCAAATATCGTAGGTAATCACTTCTAACTTCTCGCTCCTTATCTTTTCGTGTCTTCATTTATAAACGTCTTTACTTCTGCGTGAGTCTTTAAACTTCCTCCAGCGACGAAGGCAGACCGGAAAGGAGAAACGGAACAACAATAAGCCGCTACATCTCCTAATAGTGCCCTCGTTAGCCGCTATTTACGTCCTTTCATACTAAGGACTTAAAATATTCTACACAGCCAGGACTCATTAGCATTAAAATAGTTTGTACCTTCCTGACCTAATTAGCAAATCCTTCTCTAAACCCCTTGCGTTAAAAAGTGTAATATTCCTGCTTCCCATTAAAACTAACCACATTAGTCATTACGGTTATTTTACCTTCCCTAACAGCGAAGCATTTAACATTGTAACCCTGCAGAAATTTTAATATATACAACACGCAGAAATAAAAATATATGTTCACAGTTGCATAATGTGTATACAAATAACAGTCACTTTAATGCCTTGTATAGCAGTTCCAGCAGTTTCATGCCACCTAAACAACTCGTTACCCAAGACTAATCACAGACAAACAAAAGCTTCGTAATTTAAAAATGTAAGGATTGTTTGCTAAATAAATTACATTTTTCGCACACGAGAGAGAAAAATCTAGTAAAGTCACAGAATTTAGTGTGAGAGGTGATTAAAATTGGCTTTTTCAACAATATTCTTCCACTTAAGACCACCCTGGACTTGTTCTGCCCATTTTATAAGTTTTATCTTTCTCGGGTCCTTCTTGACGTCATCTTCCCATCGGGACTTAGTCGTTCCCACTGGTCTAGTTGTAGATAGGTTCCATTTTTATACTTTCCTTACTCTATCAGAGTTGTAGTGCAGAAGAAGAAGAAGAAGAAGAAGAAGAAGAAGAAGAAGAGGTGATTAAAATGATGTATACCATTAACTAAAATCAAACTTTCAACAGAGGATCATTTAAGACCGAAGACACAAACTTTTTTATAATACAATAATTGAAATAGATGCTCCAAGTATTAATGTATTTTATACAATTTCGAGGACACACTACAATTGCTTTTGGTTTTCAAATGGTTATGCTAGTACATACTGATCCACGCGACTTTGCTATTCAATGCTCGATTACCGGGGTCGAGGTTTCGAATCCCGCTGAGGGCATGGATATTTGCCTGTAGTGTTGTTGTGTGATGTGTCGGTAGCGACTTCTGCGACGTTCAGAGGAATCCTACCGGCTGTGCGTGTCACATTGTGTCTGATCTATAAGCCTGAATAATGAGACTGCTTAGGTGTGATTTAGGCTATAACTCCATACAAAGTAGTTTATCACTTCAATTTTCTTACTCTGTGGACAGCAAAATGCAAGGTCTAGGGAAGAAACGCCCAACTTCAAGAACGTGGATGTGAAACTGAACAGATGGTCTGGACTATCAAATACCTCACGGCGCGGCGAACGGTGGGTATGGAATAATGGTTGTAAGTCGGAGAAAACTCTTCTCTGGTGCTAGTTTGTCCGCTTTAGGTCACCTGAGATTGAAACAGTGGCTCCGTGGCGGGTACAAGATGTATAAGAGGCTCCGTGGCGAGCTGCCACCGTCTAGAGACGCGTGTTGAGCAACCAGTGTCTACAGACTATACAGTACTATACTATACTATACTATACTATACTATACTATACTATACTATACTATACTATACTATACTATACTATACTATACTATACTAAAATACTATATATTAATTCGAACTAATATTTGATGTTTGTGTGACGGTGCATCACAAATACAATAATAAAAACAGCCAACTAGGTGTAAGAATAACAAATTTTATTGATAATTACAATCAGCTCAATATGTTTCGGGCAATAATTTCGCCCATCCTCAGGAGCACTAGATTGTGTTTACAGCTTGTGGTATAATGCACCGGCGATGCTGAATCACCGGTGCATTATACCACAAGCTGTAAACACAGTCTAGTGCTCCTGAGGATGGACGAAATTATCGTCCGAAACATATTGTGCTGGTTGTAATTATCAATAAAATTTCTTATTGTTGCATCCAGTTAGCTGTTTATATTATTCTAACTAATATACCTGAGCTCTTCTGGGATCTTACGCAGTCCTTGGGCTACTTAACCCCTGATGATTTGACTAATAGGGTGCACCGAAACGTCGGTAATGAATTCCCAATTTACGATGCGTAAGATCCCATAACAATGCAGATATCATTTGCACCGCTGCGGAAGCCTGCATTCTAACAAAATAATTTTAAGCCCAAATTTTCACTATTTTGTACACAACTTGTCTTGTTCAAAAACAATGAATGATTTAGGCTTATTTTGTCTTACGAAGATTATGACGTCGTGCTCCAATATATAGATACAGACAGGAACAAACAGTTAATATAGTTTACGTGGTAACTTTTATTTGGTAGTCTAATTTTGCTCGATGGTGGCGTTTTGTACATACGCCAAAACATGTCGCACATTAACGTTATATAGTAAAACGTAGTTCTGACCTTCATCCTTACTTTGTGTATCTTCATCACAACTGGATGCCTAACCAAAATATACTTCCGATACAAGCCTAAGTGAATGGTGTTCCCGTTACATGCTACTTCAAGACTTACAAGTAACGGAATGTATGTAGATACAAAGTGAAAATCGAAAGACTTGTTTCTGCTGTGAGACGCAGAACGCTTGGAAATGACAGCGGGGCTCTCACTTTTAATATGACGGGTCACGTATGTGGGATTGTGTGAGATTTTGTGCTAGCTCCTTCCTTATTTTGTGGTGTTGACGTCCACAGGCTGGACGCATCGCACCAACCACCCCTCAAGCACAAGAGAATGAAATATGGAGAAGACTTCCACTATGCCTTCAACGTCACTCATCACACATAAATTCCTTCGACCTCGAAACGCCCTGGATTTCCGGAACCAGATCTCACACAGAATGTCAGAAACAAAAAATTTACATGTGAAAGCGCAGGAAAAATCTTGCTCATTTTGAGTTTAATTTGGTAGCAATACGGAATGCTTAAATGTGTTTAACTTATATGATACATAAATAACACATTTATACAATCAAAGTCAGTCATAAATTATGTACAGAAACCTATGTTTTTAACTACAGGCAGCTAATAGGTACAGTGTTTAGCCCAAGAACTGATAGATTAATAAATCCTGGTTCGATTCTCGGAGAACGCAAAGAATTTTATTTTCATCAAAGCATCCCGACGGGCTCTGGGCTGGGGGCTCACCTACCGTCATGTTCAGAGTTTACCGAGAGGCATTTACCTCCAGGCTAGAACCGAGGTTAAGAATGGGTAGAATTATTACTGCAATACTTCATATGCTTTCATGGCAAAACAGGGCTACAATAATTTTATCTTCTACTGTCTTAACGTACTCCAGAAATAGGTTAACTGAAGACCGTTGAATACACAAATTTATTGTTATTATTTTAAATTTGTAATTTGAATTTGTCCATATAGTCATCTTCGACGTGGTACAATTTGTATGAGATATGACAGCACAATATCAACAGCTGTGTCTATATGACGACATGTTCTCTGAAAGATATCTGGTTTACAAGACCTTCAAAACTTTATCATAAAATATTCAAAACATTTTTCACTACTGTAAGGCCTATTAAGTCTACGTTCTCTTCCTCTATCACTTAAAATTTTAAAATCTTATTAACTCTAAAGCGCAATATTAATTACATGTTATTAAGTACAATCAGAAATAAGTTAACTAAAATTGAAGTGTCAGGCCACAAAAACTATCTCGTATGTGTAGCCCCTGCTTTAAAATTTAAAACTAAGCACTTGACGCATAGTTAAAGTGATCCCGTTACAGGCCCGGTTTGGCCAAGAGGATGGGTAGAGGTATAGCTCTACTCTTCCATGACCGCGGTAATAGAAGGGGGTGAGTGGTCAGCAGCACGACTCGGCCGCACTTTACCCCCGGGAAAACCTCGGTACCCATTTTACAGGAGGCTTGTTGGGCCCCAGGGCCGGTCTGGACGGGCGGAAAACCTCATCCCAACCGGGAATCAATCCCGGACCGTCCAGCCCGTAGTCAGTCGTTATTCCGACTGAGCTAATTGAAGCATGGAGTGCATTTATTTATGGATGTCACACTTGTCTGAATAGACGTCAGTGACTTAGAAAAACAGTAACAATAGATTAGTCTTTGTAATCGTGTAAGGAAAAACCAAATTAATGCACAACTTATTCTCAGTATATTCCGTCAACCTTTATGTTTCGGACGTTTCTAGGCCCATCATCAGGAGGTGCAACTATATGTATACAACAACTCGTACTTATTAATTATTCTTTTTAGATGACTGTTGTCCTGGCACCAAGTACCAATTGTTGTATACATACGGTTGTACCTCCCGATGATGAGCCTAGATACTCCCGAAACATGTAGAGGCTGACGAAATATACTAAGTTATAAGTTGTGAATCAAATTGCTTTTCCTTTACACGATTATATCTAGATGCAGGTCAACAAAACATTTTGCCGATGTTGCTGTTGGCTGGTGTTGCGTACATGCAACACCAGCCAACAGCAACATCGGTTGACATTACCAGAAGCTGTAGTTACGGTGATATTCTCCTGATGATGGGCAAAAACATCTCCCGAAACATGTAGAGTTGATTAAAGTAAATAAATCAAAATAGTTGCAACTTGTTGGTTATCAATTGTAATTCTTCAGTTGGTTTTAATCCATCATAATCTGTATTGGAGATGGTTCCCTCGGAAATCTCTTCACCTCAGTTTTGTTACCATGCTGATTTCCAATCCATAACACATTCCTATTTCTGTTAGTCTGTCAATCATGCCCTGTAGTACCGTTCCTTTCTTAGCCAGTAGCACAAGATCATCTGCATATTTCACAGTCTGAATTATTTCCTATCCTTAAGTCGGAGTTAAATATATCTTCAATATTTTTACCTGTACGAATTATTAGATTTCGTTTAGCGATAAACACTATAGTTACACCCCAAACAAAATCCCTCAAACAACTGTGGCTCACAGATTATTTGCCAGAAGTCTGTCAACTCTACAATTCACGGAATGGGATGATTATCACAGTAACGTGCTAACATTCGGTAAGGAAATGGCCGTGGCCTATGTAATAATACCATGCGGATTTATCTAGAAGGACGGAGGAGGCAATACATAAAACTCATGCGGAGAATTGAATCCTACACCTATGAAACAATGAACACGGTGACTCAATACGTACAGCATGCCACTCACATTCAGAAAGAACCGGTTTAGATTCTTGGGTAGACTGATATATTTGTTGTTTTCCAGTACTTCCAGATGAATACTGGAACAATAGGTATAAATTCAAATAAATGACGACAGATTTCTTTCCAGTCCTGGAAATCGACAGGATGCAATAACAAAAAATAAATTATAGAGTCGCTATTGCGTCATTAAACTCCCTGCAATTCATCCGCTCCTTAAATACGTACAATAAATGGAAAGAATACATTAATATATTCTGCTACTCAGATGCTTGTCAAAAATGGCGGAAAAAAAGCAGCACTCCTTCCTCGCACTTGAGACGAACTCGATGTCCGTGTTGCTGACGGAGTTTACGGACTGAACATTTTCGTGGTGTACCTCATACGCTCCACTAAAACTCGGATAATAACAACATTAGGAAATTCCTTCTACATGCATTCGAATTAGCTTTTCAGCATGTACGTTTTATCTACTCCCGGCTGACATTGTATAGTCACTACAGCTGAGAAAACACCATTAAACATGAACAAAACAAGACCCAATCAACGAATGAACGACGTCTGAATCCTTCTACAGAAATGTAGCTCTTCATTTCGTGGAGTGTCACGTCACTGACAACTGACACCCTACCTTCATTCACCCTGCTCTTGTGTTCTTTCGTCTGGTGTGCCCGTATCATTTGATACTCCGAAACTTAATGTGTGGAAAGCGACAGGATGTTAACTGCTGTACAGTCACTGAAAAAACTGCATAGCACAAACCTCATTTAAACAATATGTAAAGAATCTTTGCCACTTCATAGATAACGCACGGCTTCTTAATTAAAAGACCTAATGTGCCATTTTTAAAATATGAGGTAGATTTTCGAACTCAACGTCACTTTTATCTGCAACAGAAAACGTTTAGGCCTCAGGCATAATTGCAATTCTTTCTACTCCACAGCAATATCAGGCGGTAATTGGCAGTCTGTCATCAAGGAAGCCCCGAGTTCGATCCCAACGCAATTCGTATGGCAATAGGATGGATTATGTCAGAGGATGTCGCTTTTTCCAGTATCAATACTCGCATTCTTCATACATTTCATTCAGCTACCATCCGCGTATTCTTAATTTTAGCATTTCGCAGCTTCGTACAACAAAACACGGGTCTTTTTTATGTTTATGGTTCCGTGCATCGCTGATCTATATTAATAATTGTCCAACGAGATGCAACACAAAGCAGGCTATTTATTATTCTGCAAGTTCACTCCACGTGTTTCGGGTGTCAACCAAACCCATCACTAGGAATGCACAAAACTGTAACTACAACCTCCGATACTGGTTTTTTTTTTTGTGCAGCTCCTCCCTCCAACGTGGCCACGCTTTGCCACGTTGGAGAGAGGAGCTGCACAGCATAGCATGACCAGTACTGGAGGCTGTAGTTACAGTTTTGTGTACTCATGATGGGTGTGGTTGACACCCGAAACGTGTAGAGTGAACTTGCAGAATAATAAATAGACTGCTTTGTTTTGCATCTCGCTGGGCAGTTATTGATATAAAACACCTGTCTCTCTCTCTCTCCCAGTATCGACACATTCCTTCTTAGCTTAAAAACAAAGCATGACTCAAAATTAGATGCACTACCTCGTGTTCGAAAACTTACATTGAAAAAGGAAGGTAAGTTGTTCTAACGAAGAGACAGATCTATATTAGCGAGAGACTATCATTTTCGTCTGCATCAGGGATGTCTGTAGTCTACTGGAAAACAGACATACACAGTACTGCTGAGAAGTACAATTTAACATGGAGGGAAGATACACAGAAAAGTGTAAGATGAATGGATTTTGGTATCATACATGTTTTACCGAATGTCTCCTTCCTGTGTGTGACAGTATTACTCGTATCTTACTTTCCGAAAAACGGCCACGTCCAAGCATATGTTTTTGATGCCAGTTTATTAGACTTCGCAAACCCCCACTGACAAAACAGAGGAGGCTGCAGGATTTGTCACATGTAAGACATGAAACGTCACTATTAAGGCTCTCTCCAGAATGGAAAAGCTTTTAGCATTAAAATTCAAGAGCGAGATGTTACAACTACCGCATGTACGTGGTGCAAGGGCTCGTAAAGGAACTACGCTAACGCGGTGGGGAAACATATGGCTAATGATGATGTTATTTGCGTTCAGATCTGGTTGCGAGAGGAACAGCGGCAACGGATGTTGTTTATCAGACACAAGGTTTACCTACCACACGTCGATGTCAGAATATTTTCTCCCTCATCTTCATGTAATTTAAGCTTAAAGCTTTGGAATACTGAAGAGTGTCCTGAGAACAATAATGAGCAGATATGGCTCTAAAATAAGATGATGATAATAATAATAACATTTATTAACTGCAATTGGGTTTTTACCCGGTGGCAGTGGTTATTTTACATGTAAACAGAACAAGAAATTGGTTACTACTAAATTTAAGTCCGGAGGGCTGCATGAGAAGCATGTAGTGGCAACTTGGAATCTTGGGAACCATCTCATCATTTGCTTTTAGGAACAGGGAAACCAAGAAAAATCTGTGTCGAGATGGCCGGTCGCAGGACCTTCCGAATACTGACTTCTAGCCAGCAGTCCGGCATCTAAAGTAAAAAAAAAAACAGCAATGCCCACACAGTAGAACAATAAACATGAGATAACAAAACGCACAAGACAACTACAACAATACACACGGTCAACCAACAACAATTACACAAAAGACAACTTAAAACTAGCAACAAACCACCCGAGGCAAATTAGTATACAACATGTACAAAAGGTAAAAACACCCAAGCAAGACAGTACTGTGTACAGTTTCTTGTAATTTTTTTTACAATCATTAATTCACTCACGCTTTCACCTTAGTCTTTCACTTCTCATCACTTACTACTCCTATAAACCTTTTCCATAAAGACTCGTCCTCCACTCCCCTATACTGCACTTAACTTCATCTCATTCCACTTCACTTTGCTTCATTCACTTCACTTTATTGCACTTCGCTACATTCCACGTTAGGTAACTTTTCATTTCACTTCAGACTTTTCACTTTACTAGACTCCGCTTCTCTACACTTTTCGATGATCAGAATGCCGCGTCTAAATGTGTTTTTAAATGTAACGTGGTCTTAAGCCTTCGATTCGCATTTCCCGTGTAAGCCATCTCGTCTCTTGTAAATATACTTTTCATATTTTCTCCCGATAAGTTGCCTAAAGAAAATACGTTATTATTTTCGCTTCGGTGATTGCCTCGTACCAGTCTCGAACGCGACACCGTCTATGCTGTTTGAACTACCCATGGGTTTTTTCTCAGTGCATACAAGCAAATACTAAGCTACGACAGATTCTCTCTGTCCTTTCCAATTCATCACTGATTAATCATACTAAGAGACAGCGTCGTTAAATAAGTCACAAATAACATACGGCAATTCAATACATTACCCAACAAACGAACTCAATAAAATACAAATCATACAATACAATTCATATTAAATATAAAATCTACGTGTTTCGGCACCGGTGTGCCATCTTCAGGGAGTTTAATACAACAACAAAGTAACATAAGTCAAACAAGCCAGTCCAAGTATTGATCGCCCTCACTGTCATTATCGAAATATTAAAATACGAAAATTCTGGAATACACAAATGCGACAAAAATAAATCCGCCATGCTGTGACACCAAAGCTACATAATTGTGAGCCCCTTCAAGTACAACCTCGCGGCTGTTTATACTGTATTTTGTCTGGGGCATGTGTACAAATGTCTGCCTCGATGTGTGTGATCCAAATAGATCTCGACCAAATAAAGCGTGTGAAGTAGGTACATGGTATATAGCGAAATACTATCGCATACAATAGTTGAAGAATACGAGACCAACTTGATGTCACAGTTTCTTAAGTTTTATTTCACTCCTTCTGTGCTCAACATGTTTCGAACATTAATAAATCCATCATCAGAAGCCTGCGACTTTTCTATTGTACCACCACATTGGTTGTGTGTTCTTGTTTCGGTGTGTGTTGGAGTTTCGGTGTGGCTGGTTGGGGTGGTATCCGTGTTGCAGACTGAGCGGTTCAATACGCATAAGATTATCGCATACAAGTTTGAAACGTTTTTTTAGGAAGTACATACCAAGCACAAAACCATTTATGCAAGGTCTTAAGCTTGATATGTTATCATTGAAGATGGCATTGTAATGCGGAAACATGTCGGAGTGAAGTGACTACACTGTCGTACATATTGTAAGTATATTTATTTGAATTTGACGTTCAGAGGACCTGAATCGTGAAAAATTCTTATAATGAAACAAACTAGATATACTAATTTCTCAAATTCATTTATGGAATAAAACTCTATATGTTTCGGACAGTTCCTCTCTCCATCATCAGGAGTTTTTACACACAGCAATGGTGTATGTCAAAAAGGTTTGCTGACAGCTTGCGAGCAGGATCAGGACAGACTTGCGTCCTGATCCTGCTCGCAAGCTGTCAGCAAACCTGTATGACATATACCATTGCTGTGTATACAAACTCCTGATGATGGACAGAGGAGCTGTCCGAAACATATAGTTTAATTCCCAAAATAAATTTGAGAAATTAGTGGATCTAGGTGGTTTCATTGTAAGAATATATTTAGTTGGTATATTAAAAATAAAATATGGATTCAAAAGCCTCCCACTGATATGTAGTTTTCTGATATATTTTTACATTTAACCAATTTTAAACATTACGAAACCAATTGTAAATTTTACCTTAATATGTATTATTTAAATTGTTTGTGAAACTGTGGATGGCATAGGGTAGGCCGAAACATGTCATTCTATTAAACACAACAGAAGATAGTTGTATTTAGACTGAAATCAACTTTGTGAACTGAGTTACTCTATACCCTCAATATTCGCACCGATGGAAATTAATAAACTTAACACGGTATATTACTAGGACTGCTAAACACTTCGACATGCACGTGCTTAGTTGTCTGTGTAACTATTTATCATAAGTTGAGATCTGTTTTAATTGCAAATTCGGTTACAAGGAAATTTATGAATATCAGCTACGGGTTTATGGCAATGATGCTGCTGCTCTACCGAACGCTGTCCACTGTTTGAAGCGTATTTAATATGCATGACACTTGTGCATTAAGCTATAATCCTATCTACAGGCGACTCTTTTTATCCAGAAATAATGTATGTTGCATGGTTATGACGTTGATCGTGATCGAATTCAGATACCATTATCAGTAATAATACTGTGTAGTAACCGCTACGTAACCATAGACTTCTAATTGTAAAAGAATAGCTATAGGGTTACGTCATGATCATTGTTACTATTACCTAAGATAGCATTGGGATCATAAAAGCATTGCCCATTATATGCAGCCGACACAGCTGGGAAATAACATAATTGTAATATGCAACCATGCCACGTACCTAATAGTTTGGCATCAGCAAAGCCCCGATCCGTTTACGAACTTACAGATAGGACACATAAGATAAAATTCAATACAATGATTCCCAAGCATCGATATGAACTTAATATGAACCATAGTTGCAAAAGTTCGACCCGCACTTGCGTCCTCATCGTATTTACATAATCTGACGGCACAGATGAGTGACGTGAAACCACGGAATTTAGCAGCAAAATAGCGTAGGCCTAAAACCACGAAATAATACAAAAAATTCCTGATAAAATCGGGTATTTTGTAGTACGCCGCTTCAACATTACTGGCGGTTTAAACTTTTAGGACCTGTAATTCTGTACAAAAAATTTAAAACCACAAAGAGGTTCTGACGTGCTACTCCGTGTTTACCAGTGTTTTGAAGGGTTGGAGTGAATTCATTCTTAGGCTCAATCAGTCCTTTTACACTTCTTGACACTGACAGTGAAGGTAATACAATCCTGCAGTGTCGGTAGCTATTTGTCAATCGACACGGATGGGCAGCGTCCCACATGAATTTGGATCTTCAGCAAGGCCACTGTTCAGTACACAAACTCTTGTCACTGCATCAGAGATAACACTTGGACACTACCATGCACAGACCAACAGTTCATACAGTTTACGAGAGAAAAAGCTGTTTCTTTCATAAGTATAGAAATCTCTCATTAAATCTGTGGACAAAGTATACAGCTACAAATGCTGAAGAGCGCGATATAGGCAATCTTCATGTTTACGCCGCGCATCAATGATAATTAAACACTTTATTATCCAACTAATGCATTATATATAATATGTAGATAAAATTAAAATTATAAAATATTTAAAAGTGCTCCAACATGTTTTGGATCACAGAGGATCCATCATCTTGCACAGTGTTTGGTTAAAAAGTACAAGGATGATTCTATCGTGTCCGTTGACATGGACAAGGTCGGTGTCCTTGTCCATGTCAACGGACACGATAGAATCATTCTTGTAATTTTTAGCCAAGCACTGTACAAGGGTCGCTGATAATGGATGCTCTGTGATACGAAACATGTTGGAGCATTTTTAAATATTCTATCATTTTAATTGTATCTGCATATATATCGTGCATTAGTTGGGTAATAAAGTGTTTAGCGATATAGGCTGTTTCCACTGTGCTTGCTAGGGTTAACACAGTCACCTAGCGAGTATGCTCAAAACGTAAGCTTTCTCATAATGATGATTCTGAAGCTGTTACATACACCTTTCTTCAGTTAGACAGTTATCACAGTCACCCACTCGCAGCGTCAGCTTCCTCATTAACTTCGTTCTGAACCTCAGTGGTGCTTGTGTAACACACTGTCCCAACCCCCCACCCCGCCACAAAGCCGGGATGATTCAGACAGTAACACTCTGAAAATCTCTGTTACAGACCAGAGAAAGAAGAAGAAGATTCTCCTTGTCATCGCGCTAGACTAACCCTGTAACCCACATCCGGTGAGGTACCGAAACTTCTTTTTTTCTCCTGCAGACCGCCGCCGGGACGTAAAGCTGCCGACGCCAGAAACAGCAGCAACACCTACATCTCCTTTTCACCATATGTTTTCAAGTCGTGGTCCTTAAATACTTACTGTAACAATCATACAGCTTTACTTTCATGTTGTAACGCTTAATCAAGTTCAATGTCAAATACGCTCAGTCAATAAACAGATATTTAATTATCACAATCACAAAAATATTATGCACTCTTCCATACTTTATGGCATTGCACGGACTATACTTTCCAAAATGCAACGTCGCACTCAAAAGCTGAAATATATAAGTAAAATATACATGTCTCAATAAAAACTTTGTGCCCAATGCTATATTTAAATACTTGTTTATGGAGACCATCATTGCAAAAAAGGGATGTACCGATTACATACTGGACAACTGGAAAAATTTACCTCCAAGGCGATTCATTTAGCTAAGTACGGTAATAATCACACACTTAAACTTCTCTCCTAAACACCCCTCCCCACCACAAGGTTTTTCGACGGACAGAAATCAATGGTCACTCTCCCCCCCCCCCCCCCCCCCCCCCCACCCCCCCCCCCCACACCCCCC
>Ga0123355_10004164_pt1 | contig 20995 bp, 21 predicted proteins | sample TergutEmb28metaG_3_FD_89872 | JGI IMG/M metagenome (GOLD analysis project Ga0123355, IMG submission 89872) | Embiratermes neotenicus P1 segment gut microbial communities from Petit-Saut dam, French Guiana - Emb289 P1 | ecosystem: Host-associated > Arthropoda: Insects > Digestive system > Gut ...
GAGGGCATGAGACTAAAAGAATACCGCCTAGACGAGATAGAGCGGATGCTAATAGAGGCAGTTCAAAGCGACCTGTTCGACCCACAAATATTCAAAGAACTAATAGAGACAGCCACCATGACAAGAGAGAAAATAACATTCACATTCAAATGCGGAATCGAGTTAAGCTACGATTTCAAAGAGGCAAGGGTGGTGGCATAGAGGCAAGAGACAACTGGTTACGATTTGTAACCAGTTGGACTACCTAGGGGCAGGTTGTCCCTAGGTAGCAATTGCAAGACAATCCGTTTCAAAATGAAATTGCTTCAGGTCGTATCAATTTGATGCGACCTGAAAATAGATTCCACGGGTATATAGCAACCCATCAATTTACTTGCATTCGTGATAAAAATATAGTATAATTATAATGATGGCTAAAAAACTTCCAAAAGTGAATTCAGATACACCAATCATAATGTACCAAACCGAAGACGGACAAACCAAAATGGAAGTCATGTTTGACGGCGACACAGTTTGGCTTACCCAAGAAAAAATGGGAGAGCTTTTTCAGCGTTCTAAATCTACAATCAACGAACACTTGCAAAATATATTCGCAGAGGAAGAACTTGTAGAAGACGAAGTAAGGATTAAATTCGGAATTTCCGAATTTAATAAAGACCATAAAAAGCCAACTTATTACTATAACCTAGATGCGATACTAGCGGTAGGTTACCGCGTTAAATCGCCACGAGGCATACATTTTAGAAAATGGGCAAGCGGCATACTAAAAGAATATATGCGTAAAGGCTTTGCCATGAATGATGACCTATTAAAGCAAGCGGGCGGAGGGCAATATTTCAAAGAGTTGCTTGACCGCATTAGAGACATTCGTTCAAGCGAAAAAGTTTTCTATCGTCAAGTTTTAGATATTTTTGCATTGAGCGTAGACTATGATCGCAAGAGTGAGATAGCTACGGAATTTTTTGCCAAGATGCAAAATATGCTGTATTACTCGGTGGTGCAAATGACAGCGCCTGAATTGATAGCAAAGAGAGCGAATGCGGACGAGCCATTCATGGGACTAATGTCTTTCAAGGGACTGAGACCAACTAAAACGGAGGTCACAGTAGCAAAAAACTTTTTAGGCGAAAAAGAGATTAGACAGCTAAACCTAATGGTAAGTGCATATTTAGATATAGCGAAACTAAAAGCAGAAGATGGAATCTTAATGTACATGGCTGACTGGGCAAAAGAGTTAGAGCGATTTATTGTTTATCAAGAAAAACCAGTCTTAACTCATACAGGTTCAATAACTCGTGACGAGGCAGAAGACATGGCAGTAGGACAGTACAAGGCTTACAAAGCTAAATCAAGCTTAGAGCTAACTCAAGTAGAAAAAGACTTTATTGACACAGTAAACAAAACATACCGATTACTAGAGGGTAAAAATAGAAAGGGCGATGACGACAAATAGTGTTTCAACTTAGCGATTCATAAACCCTCAAAAAATCCTTTTTAGAAAACTTCCGCTCCGTGGCGCAAATCTCTGCCACGAGGGCGGTTTTTTGCATATCGGACATTTTGTAAATCATTGCCATATTACGGACGAATTGTTCTAATTCTTTCGGCAGAGCCGTGGCGATGAAGAGCTGCACCGCACGAGGCAGAGAACGGACAATAGGCAGAGCCGCAATAGAATTTGGATACTTGACGATGACTGATAAAATAGATGCAAGGTCAATATTTTCTTGCAGTTCTCGTCTATAAAGCCGTTTGCCGTCATACAACACAGTTCCGTCGTCAGCGGTAATGACACAGCGACCATACGACTGAACAGCATTGACATAACTACCTTTATACTTAGGGTCAACAAAATAGGCTTTGTTCTTGTTGATTCTAGCACAGCCAATATTATCCACCTTGCATCTGTAATGCGACTCACAAACAAACTTAACGGCAGGCAACGGCAAAAAGGATTTCACATCTTCATTAAATCGGTCATGGATGCGAAAAGTTTTTCTATAATGCAAGCGGTCTGTTTGCTTCTCGGATAGAATTATCAAACCCCGATTAAACTCGTCAAAGTCAACGATCGTGGGCAGAGGTACAAGTAGGTTGCGGCGAAGATAGCCGAGAGCATTCTCAACCGCACCTTTCTCGTTGCCAGCACAGCGATTCATGAAAACAGGTCTAAAACCAAAATGCTCCACAAAAGACTTGAATAGAGCCGTGAGCGGTCGCTCCCTATTGTTCTTAAAAGAGGCAACAGCCACAAAGCACGAATCATTATCTAGCCAAATATCTTTAGGCACACCGCCGATATGATAGAATATATTTTGCATTGCAGTCAGCATACTCTCGGTACTCTTACCGGGAAAGACTTGCATATAGCAAGCACCACTAGAGGGGAAAGAAAGAGCAACACATTCCCCCTCAATCTCTTTGCCATCTATGTTATAATAGAAAAACTTGCCGAAGTCAGCTTGGCATTCGTGCGCCTCATGCGTAAGGGTTAAAAATGAACCATTCTTTGTCGCTAGGATTTGACGCAACTTGGCGATATAGCGGCTGACGCTTTTTTCGCTAAAAGTAACATCGGGATGCAAGGCAATTAAATGGCTGTGCAAGGCTCTAATACTCAATCGCTTGCGCTTAGATTTTTTCATTTGCTCAAGCATCCATACTTCAATAGTTTCACGATACGGCTCAAGTTTACTAACACTATTTTGACGAGGAGCTTTAATTTCAAGGTTTTTCTTGGAGCAACTCGAATACACAACACTTGAGGAGCAATGATGCTTTTTTCTAAGCACACCCATATGATAACCACAATTGTGCCTATCCTTTTTTATCTTGTAGCGTTTTCGCAAGGTTTTGTTTATCATAATTTTTATCGTAAAGTTTAAGAATGCCCTCACGGGTTGTAATACTTTTTTCGGCAGCTTGATTGGCACAGGACATAGCAGTAGCCAAATCAGAGCGGCTGCAAATTTCCCACATGGCATTGATATAGCGAGATTTGATTCGGCTGTCGCAAGAACTAAAAAGAGTAACAAGAGCGGGCGAGAGCAGCTCTTTGAGTTTGCAATTAAGAATGGCATTTGGCTTAAAGCGGAGCAAATACAACTGATGCACAGGATTGATGGCATCAACTATGTCCACCGAGTAGATGCGGTCAAAGGTAGCGATAATATCTTGATTAAGATTACGCACCTCAACTTTATCTGCAGTCAAATAAACAAAGACAGTCCGGTTTTTCATGGCAGGATTGAGTGCGTACTTGTGTTTGCTGTTTATCGTCAGCACCGCCATCTTGTCAATCTTACGCTTTGACCACGCCATGATTTTGAACGGGTCAGTAGGCAACGGAAGCAGTTTCGCCTTATCATGAGCCAAGAATTCATCAACAGTCGTAACCCTATCTATCATAGGAATTCGCTTGCCAAGCGTGTCGCATTTAAGTAGTAATTCTGCATTAAAAGAGGAGAGATCATCAATGCTTTGAACACCGCTTAAAAAATGCCGCTTATAATAAGTGGTTAAAGCGGAGACAGTTGGCGGAGTAGATTCGTCATGCGGAATATAGTAGTCATCCTTAAAGCCATGATACATAACAAAACGCATAAGCAACTCGTCAGTAATATCCGACACATCATGATTTTTATAACGATATAATTTGGTTTGCGGCATAAACATTTGCACAGCAGGCACACCGCAAAGATGAGCATAAATATTTTGCAGAGCAGTCAAAATCCACTCCGTATTACGCTCAGGGATAATCTGTAAAAAAGCAGCACGGCTGTAAGGAAAAGAAAGCGAGACAATAAAGGCATCGCACTTATGACCATTTATACAGCACGGAAAAGGCAGGCAACCAACTTCAGCCTCGCCGGGAGAATCGGGCAGATTCCGTTGTTGCCGCTTTGTCGAAAACACCTCAGCATGAATCCGTTTATACATTCTAAGGATAGTTTTGTATGACGGAGCGAAGTCAGAATACATTTCACACAGGCGATCATAAACTCGTTTAGCAGTATGCCGTTGTTTGAAGTAATGCTTGGCATCCTCAGTCAGCCACTCCCGCACGATAGATTCATACGGAGAGGCAATACCGTCAAAAGTTTTTTGTTCAAACTCTTCGGCAGTTTCAAAATCAGCTTTAAGATACTTATAAATCGTGGCAACACAATAGCCCATCTTAGCGGCGATTTGCTCTACAGCCACATTGTTCTCAAAATACATCTGCCTAATTCTATTGATTTTCCTATTTTCCATGTTTACAATTATACCATACATACGCTTGCAAAACCGCCAGAAAAGTGGTAGAATATAAGAGTTGTGAAAGGAGAAGTAATGAAAAAGACAATTTGGACTTGTGAATACAAGTTAAAAAAGAATGCCAATGAGGCAGAATTCTTGGACGCAAGCGAGGTTCTGGGCAAAGAATATATCTCAAAGCAAAAAGGCTACATTTCATGGAAGCAGCTTAAAGGCGATAGTACATGGGTTGATGTAGTAACTTGGGAGACAATTGAGGATGCCAAGGCATTTGAAACAAGCGGAGGCGGAGGCGAACTAGCAGAAAAGTTTTATTCGTTTATTAACCTAATGAGTTGTAAATCAAGATATTACACAATAGAAAAAAGTCATTAAAATCCATAAAACCCATTTTGACCCTGTTTTTTGGCTTAGTGTTACAAAGGACACCCTGAACAACACAAAAAGGACAAGCAAAAACCATATAAAATACCCCGTAGGATTAAACCGAAATCCTACGGGGTTTTGCTATTTTAGCTCAAAAAAGGGTTAAAACAAGCCCAAAACACCTATTTGGCATTAAATTCACGCATTTGCCCCAATTCTAAGACTTTTCGTAGTGACACCCCAAAATACTACGACTTTTCGTTGTCCATAGACAGTTGTCCATAGACAGTCTGATGATGAGGGTGGCGAGATTTATGAGATGTTTTTAGAGTGGAATGACGAAAAGTACAGTCAAAGGCTTTCAAAGCGTGTCAAGGACGGAATAACTACCAGTATAGAAAAAGGTACATACACAGGTGGCTATTTGATTTATGGCTATAAATTAGTAGACACAGACAAGATTGGCAAAAAGGGTATTATTCATAAAGTAGGAATTGATGAGGAGCAAGCAGAAATTGTCCGCTATATTTTTACTGAATACGCAAAAGGAACTCCCAAAAAAGAGATTGCGGATGCCTTAAATGCTAAAGGTTTAAGATATAAAGGCAAGCCGTTCCATTTTAAGACTTTTGAGGGAATGCTCAAAAACCGCAAATACACAGGCGAGTTTACTATCGGCGATAGATTATGTGATAATATCTATCCGCAAATCATAGACAAACTGACATTTGAGAAAGTACAACAAAAGCTAGTCAAAAATAGAATTTTGGCAGGAGCAAATTCTGCCATTGAGCCTTATTACTTAACAGGCAAGGCTTTTTGCGGTCATTGCGGAACTAACATGACGTCAGACGGAGCGACTGCACATGGTAAAAAGCATTATTATTATGTGTGCAACAAAAAAAGAAAAAACTACACCCTTTGCGTTAAAAAGCGAGAAAATAAGGATGCTATGGAATTATTTGTTGTTCAGTGTGTAAGAGATTTTTTATCCGACCCAAAAAACGCAGACAAGGCAGCAAGCGACACGATTGCATTTCATGAGCGGAAAACTTCTGATAGTGGTTTGAAAAGTGTGGATGCTAGAATTGGCAAAATAAAAGCAGAGGTTGACGAAATGACAATGGCTTTTATTGGGGCGAAAAGTGCATTACTAAAAGAGAGCATTGAAAAGAAAATGGCTGAATATGAGATATTACTTGATGACCTAAAGGCACAAAAGGCACAGCTTGAATTAGAAAGAGGGTTGAAGGTCACCAAAGAGCATATTTTACTTTTTATCAAAGAATTATTAAAAGGTGATGAAAAAGATAAAGAATACCAGCGAAAAATAATTGACAACCTTGTTTACATGGTTTATATTAGTGATGGCGATGTTGTCGTTTACCTAAACATAAACGGCGATAAAACCATCGTAAGAGATAATTTAACTTTGGATGACACCCAAAATGCATTATCCGACACCCAAGATGCAGTTTTAACGGTTAATATAACCCCCAATTCCACCCCTATAGGTGTTCGAACTCAAAATGCTCTGGTGCACCAAATGTACCAAAATTTTAGGGTCTGCAGTTAGTTTTGAGGACATTCTAATACATTTTAGAAATATGGGTATTATTTAAAATAACGGGCGAATTGGCATAAAATCATTTGACAGGCTTGTTTTATTTATGGTATTCTACTTTGACACTGTCATCGGGGCAGTGTTTTTGATGTCGCTTATGTTTTTGAAAAGATGCGCAGAGCATCTTGACAAGCAGAGAAGCTCAAAAAATTTACAACATTTTACTAAATATAGTGAAAGGGATTATTATTTATGAGAACAAAAATTACACTGGCGTGCAATGAGTGCAAGCAACGCAACTATGATTGCATGAAAAACAAGAAAAACGATCCTGAGAGGATTGAATTGTCTAAGTACTGCAGGTTTTGCAAAAAGCATACGCCGCACAAAGAAACCAAGTAATTCTGAAATATGAATTCAAAATTCATAGTAATGAGTTAAACACAAGGAGTTTTCAATGGCAAATAAAAACAAAAACAATCCTGAAAGAAAGGGAATCGGCCGAAAATTTAAAGAAATGGGGTCGGAATTGAAAAAAGTTACTTGGCCGCGCTTTCCTGTTGCATTAAAAAACACAGGCATCGTTTTATTGGTAGTGGCTGTATTTTTGCTTATACTCTTTATTTTTGACATAATTTTAGAGCGGGGCGTTTTTCAATGGTTGGCTTGGGGCGGTCGCGACGCTGTTGCCGCAATTCAACCGATTTACAGTCTCCCCGTTATTTCCAATGTCATCAATTTCTTCAGACCTATTTTTAATATCTAGCAGAGGAGGGCAAAAGCTATGCCGATGAAAGAATATGATATAAGCGGGATTGAGCCAAGATGGTATGCACTCCACACCTTTTCTACCTATGAAAATATGGCAAAGATTAATTTGGAGATGGTGTTCAAAAAAAATAATATGCAAGACAGGCTGATGGAAATTTCTATTCCTGTTGAAGACGTTGTAGAAGAGAAGAATGGCAAAAGAAAGCTGGCACAGCGCAAAATGTTTCCTAGTTATATCTTTATCAAAATGATTTTTCATAATGACAGTATGTGGCACATGATAGTCAATACCAGAGGAGTGACAGGCTTTGTAGGACCGATGGGAAGACCGATACCGCTTACTGAAGATGAGATTGTCAGGATGAAATTAGAGAAAAAGATTATCACTGAAACTAATTTCAAAGTAGGGGACAAAGTATGTATTATTGACGGACCGTTGGGCGGAAGCGGGTTTGTGGGAGACATTGAGACTATTGATGTGCTGACCAACAAAGTGAAAGTAATGGTAAATATGTTCGGACGCGTAATGCCGGTGGATTTAGAACTTCAACAAATTGTCGCAGTAGAAGAAAATTAGCCGCACTTTGCAATAAACTTATCCAAAAATCCCCGTTCATTTAATTTGCGACAATTTAATAATTGACAAAATCGGGAGAATAGCCTAAAAACTATTCGTATGTACCGCGATTGTAATATAATTTTATACTAGCCCGTTGTTTTTAACAAGTAGAAAGGCTAGTAGTTACAAGGAGAAAAAACATGGCAAAGAAAATTTCTGCACTTGTTAAGTTGCAGTTACCTGCAGGTAAGGCTACACCAGGGCCGCCTGTCGGTTCATCACTAGGACCTCACGGTATCAACATACCCGGGTTTACTAAAGAATTTAATGAAAAAACCGCCGACAAAGCCGGTTTAATCATACCGGTCGTCATTACGATTTATGCTGACAGGTCTTTTTCATTTATTCTAAAAACTCCGCCTGCCCCGGTCTTAATCAAAAAAGCATGCAAAATTGAATCGGGCAGTGCAAAACCAAACAAAGACAAGGTTTCAAAAATCACTAAAGCACAAATTGAAGAAATCGCAAAAATCAAAATGCCCGACCTCAATGCGGCATCACTAGAAACAGCAATGAGCATGGTTGCAGGCACAGCGCGCAGCATGGGCATTGTAGTAGTAGACGGGGAGGGGCAATAATTATGAAACACGGAAAAAAATACAGAGCCTCTTTAAGTGAGGTTGATACAAGCAAAAACTATGAGCCGCTTGAAGGCTTAAAAAATGCCGTTGCAACGGCAAAAGCTAAGTTTGATGAAACTATAGAACTTCATGTGCGTTTGGGGGTTGACCCTAAGCAAGCAGATCAGCAGGTTAGGGGGACGGTTGTGCTTCCTAACGGAACAGGCAAAAAGGTGCGTGTGTTAGTCATTGCTAAAGGCGAGAAGGCTGATGCGGCAGAAAAAGCGGGCGCTGACATTGTAGGCGCTGAAGAAATTATTACTAAAATCCTAAATGACGGATATATGGATTTTGATGTAGTAATCACAAGCCCTGATATGATGGGGCAAATGGGTCGTGTGGCAAAGATTTTAGGTCCAAGAGGCTTGATGCCTTCTCCTAAGAGCGGTACTGTTACAATGGATATTCCTAAAGCTATTGCTGAAACTAAGGCGGGTAAGGTTGAGTATAGAGTTGATAAAACAGCTATTGTACATTGCCCTATCGGCAAAAAAAGCTTTGGTGAAGATAAGCTGTTAGAAAACTTTAATACACTTATGGAAGCCATTGTTAAAGCAAAGCCAAGTGCGGCAAAGGGGACATATATCAAAAGCGTGACTTGTGCAAGCACGATGGGTCCCGGTATTGGCATAAATTATAGACCATAAAATTTCTTTGAGGCAATCCCCAAAAGCCAGTTCAACAAAACGGAGGCAGTTATGCTTGAAATTGCTTTAATATATCTTATTGTAAAAGTTGCTCAGATTTTTCCATTAAGAGGAAAAACTCCGGATATGCTCAGTGAAGCGCAAAAACAACGAGTGCATAAAGAATATCAAGCCTTTATGCGCACTAGAAAGGGACGAAAAAATCCGAATATGACGATAGACGAATATTATCCGATTTTGCAAAAAAATGGACTTACTTTGTTAATTTGTCTGCTCATTATACTGCCTTTATATCTGTTAGTTTTCGTTTTGATTGTTTTAGGGATGTCGGGGATCATATAAAATAAATATCAATATAATTTAATAATAAAATCACCCTGCCATAGACAGTAAGTGTGTCTAACACATAATCCTTAATATTAGGAGCTTACCGAGGCGAGAATGGTAATTTTTATACTGCGGGATATTTACAACATGACAGTTTGAATTTATTCTCGGTGCAATTTTTGTGCCGAAAAAATTCAATGTCATCCTTGTAATAGTTCCGCCTTAAAAAAACCTTTTTTCGACCTCAAAAAATTTGGGGTCGATTTCTTTATAAAAAATCTATAAAGGAGGAAAAGTAAAATTGTCTAAACAAGCAATAGAATTAAAATCAAAACAGGTTGACGAGATTTTGGATAAGGTTAAACGAGCCAAGAGCATTGTTCTATTAGATTATCGCGGAATCAATGTTGAGCAAGACACTGCGATGAGAAACCAATTACGCAAAGAAAAAATTGAGTATAAAGTACTAAAAAATCGTCTTGTGCTGCGTGCTTTCAATGCGGCGGGATTTACCGGTTTGGATAGCGTACTAGAAGGACCGACGGCGGTGGCATTTTCATTTGACGATGCTACGGCAGCGGCAAGAGTGCTATCGGAGAATTGCAAGAAAATCCCTAAAATCAGCTTAAAAGGCGGTATAGTAGAAGGCAAAATCATGGATGCTGCCGGCATTAAATCGGTTGCCTCTATTCCGTCAAAAGAAGTATTATTGTCTCAATTATTGGGTCTTTTGACTTCACCAATGCGTTCATTTGCGGTGGCTATAAATGAAGTAGCTAAAAAGAAAGCCTAGTCAAACAATTTTTGCAAAATCTTTGCGTATCTTTTTTGTCTAAAATCGTCTAAACTTCTAGCTAATAGTTCTACTATTAGCGTCGTCGTTTATCCAATTTTTTTCTAAAAAATCTACGGCAAATCTTATTGCAAAAATTATTCTCCCAGGCTTTTGAAGCGTGGGAGCAAAAGATAAAAAACAAATTCAAAAAAACACAAAACAAAAATAAGGAGAAAGGGTAGGCAGAAAGACATTACCCACAAAATATTATGGCAGATATAAATAAAATGATTGAAGAAATCAAAAAAATGACCGTTTTAGAATTAAACGATCTAGTAAAAGCAATTGAAACTGAGTTTGGAGTATCGGCGGCGGCTATGGCTGTTGCAGCAGGTCCGGCGGCAGGCGGCGGAGAGGCGGCTACCGCTGAAGAGCAAACTGAATTCAATGTAATCTTGAAAGAAGTTGGCGGCAACAAAATTGCAGTCATCAAAGTTGTTAGAGAATTAACCGGCTTAGGCTTATCAGAAGCAAAAGCACTGGTTGACGGCGCTCCTTCAACAGTTAAAGAAGCGGTATCAAAAACTGCGGCTGATGAAATGGCAGCAAAATTCAAAGAGGCAGGCGCTACTTGCGAAATTAAGTAATAAATCGTTTCAAAGTTTAGTGCATTTTAAAAAACAGACGGAGTTATCTATATCAAATTACTCCGGCTAGACATTATAAAACTGCTATAAAGGGCTCTCTTGCAATTTAGTAAGAGAGCCCTTTATGTACAGAGGTGTTAGAATAATAGTGATGAGTAAAATATAACCTGTAGGAGCGACCGCCCTCGGTCAACTGTGTTGCTGATATAAGTGCATCTTTCGAGCGACCGCCCTCGGTCGCTCCTACAGGTTTATATTAATTAAAATCATGAATATTTAACACCCCTTTAGGTACAACAGCTGTCAGATTTTGAATTGCTTTGAGACAAACAGGATAAAATCACTGCAAAAATCTTATACTAACAGTATGAAAAAAAACAGATACATAAGCAAACAAAATGAATTTGTTTCTAAATTTGACCCCATGGGAAGCTATACAGGCAATCCCTATATACCTTTTATCCCGTCATTTGAAGAGACGGCACTAGCAGAAATGGAAGTAGAGCCTAGTCAAGATGTTGATGATTTGTAGGGGATAGATTGTAGTGGCAGGCGGGTAGTGTAGAAAATCATCACTCCCTCTTGTTTTTTGGTTGGCTTTTTATAGTCAATAATGCGGTGATAAATAAGGCAATTGTAGGTGCCGACAATAAAAAAGCAACGACTCCAAAGAAAAAAGGCCACCCATGAATAACTACCCATCCAATCAAAATAAGCACGCAAAACACAGCCATTGCCGCCCCGCATAGCAAAAATGCTATCCAATACCCTAAATTCATTTTTGATAAAATTCTTCCTCTTTGATACCTCTTAATCAAAACAATAAACCCAAAAGCAAGCACTGCTGCAATCATCAACAAAAGAAAAATTGCAAAGAAAAACAAAAATACGCTGCCATTTGATAAAAACGCAAAGCCTCTTTGCATACTAGACAATGTTGCCAAAAGATTTTCATTAGGCAAGCTGTTAGATTCAAACCTATACAACCTAGCCGACACTCTCTCAAAATCCAAACTGGCATTAAACAGATGACCTTCGTACATATTTATATTGATGACCATACTTCCATTATCTGCCCAATATCTAAAAGGACTAAAAGAATATTTTAGTCTTTTGCGAGATGAAGCATTAAAATTAGAGTGCAACAAAAAACTATATTGCACAACTAAATCAAGTGTTTGATTGGGTGCAAAAACAGCTTCAAACGAGATTACTTTTAATTGATTGCTGTAATTATCAACCCAATTTGAACTGTCTCTCCAATCATAAAGAGAAATAAAATCATCTGACGGCAAAAATTCCGTTGTATAATTTAAGGGGATATTATTTGCAGTAATATTATATATTCTATTATTCTCCCTGAAACGATAAAAAGGGGCTAAAAATCTTGTTTTGATGGTGAGGGTCTCATTAGTAGTGTTGCTAATGGTATAAGCGGCTTTAATGTTGGTAAGCCTAGGTGATACAAAATTAAAGTCAAGGATTTTTGAATTGATTTGTATATTTTGGTATTGCTCAAACATAATACCGCTATTAGTTCCTTGCGGCAGAGACTCTTCATGCCACATTCTTCTGCACGCGTCGCACGCATCGGCTATCATAGGCGGAAAAAAACGCGGAAAGAAAAAAAGTGAAGATAAGAAGGCAGTCAAAAGCATAAAGAGTATACAGCATTTTGTTAGGATACTAAAGTTTTTTGTTTTCATGTCATTAGCCCCCTACATTAATATATATTATTATATTACAAGCACAAAATAAAAGTCAAGCATTGGCAATAATAAAGTTCAAAAAAATTATTTTCTAAATCCACAAAAAATCATTTGACACTAAAATCCTAAATGGTATAATAGGGCATAAATTAAACAGCCGATTGTTGACAGTGTCCAAAAGGTGAAAAACAAAGAGAGGTAAAAACAATGAAAAAGAAAAATGTAATCATTATTGGCGCGGCAGGAAGAGATTTTCACAACTTCAACACTTTCTTCCGTGATAATGAAGCTTACAATGTAGTGGCGTTCACTGCCGCTCAAATCCCTGACATTGCAGGTCGTGCATACCCTGCGGCTTTGGCAGGAAAGTTTTATCCAAAAGGAATCCCCATCTATGAGCAATGCGAGTTGCCTGCTCTAATCAAAAAACTTGATGTAGATGAATGTGTATTCTCTTACAGCGACATTTCTTATAATCAAGTTATGAGCCTTGGTGCGTTAGTAAACGCTGCGGGCGCTGATTTCAACTTCATGGGACACAAAAACACTGCACTTAAAAGTGTTAAACCGGTTATTGCTGTCGGTGCTGTGCGTACAGGCTGCGGCAAAAGCCAAACAACCAGACGCATCATTGAAGTGCTTAAAGAAATGGGCTTAAAAACTGTTGCTATCCGCCACCCTATGCCGTATGGCGACTTGGTTGCGCAAAAGGTTCAACGCTTTGCAAAAGTAGAGGATTTGGCTAAGCACAAATGTACTATTGAAGAAATGGAAGAATATGAGCCGCATATCGTTGCCGGCAATGTAATTTATTCTGGTGTAGACTATGAGGCGATTTTGCGTGAAGCTGAAAAAGACCCTAACGGCTGTGATGTGATTTTGTGGGACGGCGGAAACAATGACTTCTCTTTTGTTAAGCCTGACTTGATGGTGACAGTTGTTGACCCGCATAGACCGGGACATGAAGTAAGCTATTATCCCGGTGAAGTTACTTTAAGAGTTGCCGATGTAGTAGTAATCAACAAAATGGATAGTGCTGATTATGCTAATGTACAGGAAGTAAGAAAAAATATTGCAACCGTTAATCCTAGTGCAGTCGTTGTTGATGCGGCGTCTCCTTTGAGCGTAACAAACCCTGAAAATATTAAAGGTAAGAGAGTACTTGTCGTAGAAGACGGTCCTACAATGACACATGGCGACATGAATATTGGTGCGGGTGTTGTTGCGGCGCATAGATATGGGGCAGCTGAGTTGGTGGATGCAAGACCTTATGCTGTGGGTAAACTAAAAGACACATTTGCCAGCTATCCTAACATCGGCAAATTATTGCCTGCAATGGGATATGGCGACCAACAAATCAAAGACTTGCAAGCAACCATTGACAAAGTACCTTGCGACAGCGTAATTATTGCTACCCCGATTGATTTACAGCGCATTGTAAAAATCAATAAGCCCGTATCAAAAATCGGCTATGATTTGCAAGAAATCGGTCAGCCTTGCTTTAAGACAATCATCGGTGATTTTGTGAAAAAGCATAAATTGAAGTAATTGCAATAAATGACAAGGCGGCTAAGCCATCTTAGCCGCTTTTTGTTAGGGAGGCAACTGTTATATGGACAAAAAAACTCTTAAAAAGCAAGCGTTGCTAGGAAATGTACAAGCACAACATGAATTAGGACAATATTATGCGGATAACAAGAAAATGAAAAAAGCAGTTATTTGGTGGCAAAAAGCGGCAGAGCAAAATCATGATGAGGCTAAATTTGACTTAGCAACTTGTTATCATGCTGGATTAGGTGTGGCTCAAGATTTTCGTAAAGGAGTAGAGCTATTAAAACAAGTAGCGGAGAAAGGAAATCATGAAGCTCAATTTGCACTAGCAACTTGTTACTATAATGGAGATAGTGGTGAAAAAGATACTGAAAAAGGTAAAGAATTGCTTATAAAGTCAGCAAAACAAGGAAATGAAGATGCTGCGGAAATGTTAGAAAGAGTAGAAGGAATTCGCCTTGAGTAATAAAAACAATAATGGAGAAAACAAAAATGAATTATGAAAAATTAAAACAATCAATTGAAAAGAATATGTTTGAGTTTGTTAGTAATTGAGAAATAGAGATCGTAGGGGATGTTCTGCAATCATTTATTTATGGAAAATGTTTTACCAATGAGAAAAAGAAATCGTTTGGATTTTAATTATAGCCAAAGCGGTGCATATTTTATAACCATTTGCACAAAAGATAGGGCTTGCATTTTAAGTTCAGTCGTAGGGGACGCCACCTTGGGCGTCCCGCAAATCAAGCTAACCAACTATGGTATAATCGTTGATAACCTAATTAAAAACATTGACCATGTATACAAAAATGTTTCTGTTTCATCGTATGTTATTATGCCTAATCACATACAGCTACTACTTATGTTTAATGACGGGACGCCCAAGGGGGCGTCCCCTACGATATCTGCATTAGCAGAGATTATCAATGCCTTAAAAGGACTTTCCACAAAAAGAGCAGGAATCAACTTGTGGCAACGGTCTTATTATGACCATATAATTCGTGATGAGCATGATTATGAAATTAGATGGAATTATATAGAAGATAATGCTCGCAGATGGCAAGAAGATGTGTATTATAATTCTAACGGAATGCCCAAGGAGGCATCCCCTACGGAATAACCACCTCCAACTTTTACCAAATAAAAAATACAAGGAAACAATAAAAATGAATTATGAAAAATTAAAACAATCAATTGAAAAGAATATGTTTGAGTTTGTTAGACTAAATACCAGAACAAACTCGGCAGAAGAAAAAAATGCGGAAGGCTTTTTTGACAAATGGTTTAAAAACCTTTCAAAAGTGAACAAAAACTCATTTTTTTACGGGTTTGACCCTATCAAAAATGACCCGTTTAAACGCAGTGTTCCATGGTGTCTGCTAAAAGGCAAGGGCGACAAAACTATCGTGCTTATCCACCACAGCGACACTGTCAACACCAAAGACTATGCAAAATACGGGATTGAAGAAAAAATGGCTTTTAGTCCAAATGAGTTGACTAAAATCTTTAAGGATAACAAAGACCTGTTTAATAAGTCTACTGAAAGAGTGCAAGAGGATGTTAAAAGCGGTGAGTGGCTGTTTGGCAGAGGCGTTGCCGACATGAAGGGCGGAGCGGCAGTTCATATGGCTTTAATAGAGCAATATACAGAAGACTCAAATTTTGAAGGCAATATTATTATGTTATCTTTGCCGGATGAAGAAAATTTATCGGCTGGAATGCTGCAAGCTGTTCATACGCTTAAAACATTAAGAGATAAACACAAATTAGATTATATCTTGACTATTGATGTAGAATCTCATGAAAGAGAAAGCGACGGAAAGGTTATCTATTATGACGGCAGTATCGGCAAAATGATGCCGTTAGTTTATGCGCAAGGCAAGGCTACGCATGTAGGAATGATTTTCGGCGGCATAAATCCTGTCAATTTGGTTTCTGAAATTGTGCGCAAAACTGAAGTTGGCAAGGACTGGATTTTTACTACTGATAAATCTGTTTCTCCTCCGCCCACTTGGTTGTACTCTAAAGACACTAAAACTGAGTATGAGGTTACCATCCCTAATGCATCGTGGGCTGCAATGAATTTGTTGACACTGACGGAATCTCCGCAAGAAATTATGGAGAGAATGAAAGCCGTTGCCGAGGGCGCATTTGAGGCTGTAGTAAAGGATTTACAAACAAGCTATGACAGGTTTTATGCTTTGAATGTAGAGCGGGGAAATACAGTAACCGACACCAGACCCAGCTATGCAACTAATGTAAAACATTATTCACAAATATACGACCAAGCTGTCAAGGCATCCGGTGATGCATTCATAAAAGAATACAACAAAGCCGTTGACGACCTTAAAAATCAAAAGAAAACACCAATTGATGGTGCGGTGGCGATAATTGAGACTACTCTTAAATATACCAATGACCCCTCGCCTGTGATAGTTTTAGCTTTAATCCCGCCTCTATATCCGTGCGTAAGCAACAATGCCGCTGATCTAGGCAACAAAGGAAAAGCGGTGCAAAAGGTGCTTGATGAGGCGGTTGCCTACACACAAAAAGAACTAGGCGACGGCTGTCGTATCAAAGAATACTACAATGGAATTTCGGATCTAAGCTATTCAATGTTTCCGTTTGAAAAAGAAGTAGCCGACTATATTGATAAAAATATGTTAAGATCTAAAGACCGCTATAATCTGCCGCTTGCTACAATTAAAGAGGTAGCGATGCCCGTCTTAAACATTGGTCCATGGGGAAGAGACATCCACAAATACACTGAAAGAGTTTATGTTTCAGACTTGTATGAAAAGACACCGAAAGTGACAGATTTTATAATCAAAAAACTATTTGGGAATGGATAAATGTTTATCGTTACAACTTTTTATAAGGATAGCACAAATGCTTAAAAGATTTTTCTAAAAGCGATTTTTTTGAAATTTTTCATGCAGTATTATATACTAAATTAAACATTACACAATGCATTACACAAAAAATCCGTATGGGGCAAAAAAGCTTTCTGCGGATTTTTTATACATTAGAAAAAATTGTTTTATTGAGAAGGTTGGCACGCCAAAAAAATAAGTCTTAGGGCGAGGGAAGTTTGCAAAACAAACTTTTTGTATAGCAGGCTAATTTAAGTTGACATACAAATTGTGTTATATTAAAATTATTGTTTATAGGAGAAACTACAAATGAGTAGCAATAACAATATTAAATTGTTTACAAGTGAGAGTGTGTGCGAGGGGCATCCCGACAAGGTTTGTGATGCTATTGCGGATGCTATTTTGGATGAGGCATTAAAAGGGGATAAGAATAGCCGAGTTGCTTGTGAGGTGGCTTGCACAACGGGTATGGTGTTGGTCATGGGGGAGTTTAACACAAGAACATACATTGATATTCCCGGAACGGCGAGAAGGGTCATCAAAGAGATTGGATACAATCGTCCAGAATATGGTTTTGATTATCATACTGTGGCTGTTTTGACCTACATAAATCAGCAGTCAGAGGATATTTCAATAGGTGTAGACAAACGGGAAACGACTGCTGATGAATTGGATAATGTCGGAGCGGGTGACCAAGGAATGATGTTTGGGTATGCGACTAATGAAACCAAAGAGTTGATGCCATTGCCTATCGTACTGGCACACGCTTTGACTAAGCAATTGACGGCGGTTAGAAAAGAGGGCAAAATCAAGTATCTTAGACCTGACGGAAAATCGCAGGTGACAATAGCGTATGATGAAAATAATAAGCCGCTTTATGTGGATACTATTGTGATTTCTGCACAGCATGATGAGGGAGTCAGCCAAGACCAAATCAAAAAGGACATTCATGCTTTTGTGATAGATAAGGTAATTGATAAAAAACTATTGAATAAGGATACCAAATATTTTATCAACCCGACAGGGCGGTTTGTCAAAGGCGGGCCGCACGGCGACAGCGGCTTGACAGGCAGAAAGATTATTGTGGATACTTATGGAAGCAGCTGTCCTCACGGCGGCGGGGCATTTAGCGGTAAAGATGCAACAAAGGTGGACAGAAGTGCGGCATATTTTGGGCGGTTCGTGTGTAAAAACATAGTGGCAAACGGCCTAGCCGACAGAATCCAGCTGCAAGTAGCCTATGCCATAGGACAACCTCAACCGGTATCAATTTCAATAGAAACCTTTAATACAGAGAAGATTGACAAGGCTAAGCTATTAGAGAAAATAAAAGCAAACTTTGATTTTAGACCCAAAAGCATAATAAGGCAGCTTGGTTTGAGTGACCCGATTTATTCTAAGACAACAAATTATGGACACTTTGGAAAAGATAATTTGCCTTGGGAGAGGGTTATAAAATTAGTTTAGAATTTTATTATCTAAGGGGAGGGGGTTGGATGAAAAAAGCAAGAATTTTGGTATTGGCAACAGCAACATTATCGGAAAAAGTGCCGTCCCAAACAAAATCATATATAATCTCTATTATAAGCCGATAATGCCGTTGCCGTCATCATTTTCGCCGTATTCATAATATTGTAGATTTTGATAAAAACAAAACCACAATCCCACAACAAATGCAAATGCAGTTGGTATAGACCGACTCCGATGAACTGTCATCTTGAAAAAGCATAAAACAAAACTGCTTTGAATTTCCGCATTCAAAGTAGTTTTTTTATCCCTACATAATATTAAAGAAAAAAGACAGTGATTACTGTCTTTTTTGTCCTAAAGCCTGCAACGCCTTTAATAAATATATATGTGTATTTGTGGGTGTTTGAACTCTGCCGAGACTGAATAGACACTTCAAAAAGAGGCTTTCAAAAAAGAGTAAAATTGTTGAACTAAGTTTAGGGCGGATAATCTGTTTTATAGATCAATGTTTGGAAAGACTCGGATAGGCTTTGTCAATAAAATGAAATTGCTAAACAAACACCATTGTGTAGGAGGTGTAAACTAGTTGCGCTTGTCCAAGGAAGTTGTTATAATGATAAAGCGATGGATAAATCAATTATAAAAGACTTTTTGGAGTCAGAGACAACAGGTAATGATGATCTTGCAATAGGTATAATCCAGTTTATAAACGACATTCACATTCGCAACGGCGAATATGAATGCAATATGTACATTGTGAAAAAACTAGATTGGGATAACCTAATACTGTATGTTGACTTAACAGACAGTGAGGGCACTCGCCATGTATACAATGCCTTTTCTATAAGTCGCTACGATTTACAAGAAGCTATTGTGAATGACCTCAAAAGAGGAAATTACGAAATTCCTAAAGAGTTATTGTCTTATGACAAGGACATCACTTTTCAAATGCAGTCGCACTATAGAAGTAAAAAGAAAAAGAAAAGGAAAAAATAAAACAACAATAATTAAAAACATTAAAAGACAATCAAGGCAAAGATATATGCTCAGTGATAATAAAAAACACGCTTAAGAAAGTATTAGACACCTCTTGAGCGTGTTTCTATGTGGCGAGGTCGAACCAAAAGTGGAACGCTCCAATTGCCGTAATTTTTCTAGCGAACCAAAAGTAACTCGTCTTGATTTTCGATGTTTTGGCGAAAAAGGAAACCGAACTAAAAGTAAATTATCTCGATTTCGATAGTGTATCACATTTGAAAACTAGCTAAATTAATTGTATTTTACATAAACATCTGCTATAATTATATTATGGATAAAAAAATTAATGAAAGTCTGAGGTTTTTTGCAAGCATAGGGAAAATGATTTTAGATGAAGGCGGAAAGATTGAGTCTGCAAAAGACATTATTAATAGAATATGGAGTGAAGATTTTGAAGAAAATTTTGAAATAGACATTCACATAACATATTTGAACGATTTGCTTGAGGGTTTTGACATGCTAATGAAAGCAGAAAAATATGAATTAGCAGTTGTGATTGCCTGCACAACATTTGAACACTCAATTAATGAATTTTATTATGATTTTCTTTGCAGAAAACTAGATTATGGTTCTGCAAAAATCAAAAAAATCATCGAAAAAATCAATTTTGTAGATAAGTTTGACTGGTTTTTTAGTTTGTCTACAAATTGTAAATTTGATGATAAAATTTATGCCTATATTGTAAATTTAAATAAAATACGAAATAAGTTTGTACACTATAAACCTGAAGAAGATGGCTTTATCAATAAATACATAATTAAAGACTTAAAGAAATTTAAATTCACTATGAGTAAAGCACGACAATTCTTACTCAATGTTGAATTGGATAACAATCCTGCTTTAAAAAATGCATATGATATTGTTTTGCCTTGGTTTGAAGATTTTGATATTAATGAAGCCATTAGAAAAACATATGCAAAGAAAACATAAAAATGCTTTTTTGTGAAAATTTAGCAACTTAACCAAAAGTAATATAACTTGATTTCCGTCGCTTTCTCAAACCCCCAACACAAAAACGGCAAAGTGCGACTCGAACGATAAGTAAATGATTTGTGCAAAACAAGCGATAAAAAGGGGATATATAACAAAACAGAACGGAATGTGAAATTCCGTTCTGTCGTGTCTTGATGGCGAGGTCGAACCAAAAGTGGAACGCTCTGCCATTTTTTATTTTTGAACCGAACCAAAAGTAAAGTGAACCAAAAGTAATGAGAACCAAAAGTAACTCATCTTGATTTCCGTCAATATTGCTAGTATACCACAATAAAAACATAATATCAAGTGAAAAACACCCCTAAAACGCACCCAAACGGCACCTTTTGCGACCTGTCGGGCATTTGAGAGCGGTGCGACAAAATTTATAGGAATAAAGGGTTACGCACCTGTCGCGACCCCATGGGCGCATTTTGTATTTTTTATATATGTAAAAATAAACTGAATGTGCGTTCAAATGGTTGCAAAGATAGAATGCTTTGATGTATAATAAAATAAACCAAGCCTTAAACTTGCGTTTTTGGAGGTGTTTTTATGGCAAGAACTGAAGAACAAAACGAGCGTATGCGAGAGGCTACGCAGGAAAAAATTTTGTCAGTAGCAGTTGAGCTGTTTTCTACAAAAGGCTTTAATGCTACAAGCGTAAAAGATATTGCAAAAGGGTCGGAGATTGGTGTCGGCACGATGTATTATTATTACAAAAATAAGGACGAGGTTTTTTCTGCGCTCCTTGATATGTCGCTTGCCGAGGTGGGGGAGATTAAAACA
>Ga0123355_10004165_pt1 | contig 20995 bp, 19 predicted proteins | sample TergutEmb28metaG_3_FD_89872 | JGI IMG/M metagenome (GOLD analysis project Ga0123355, IMG submission 89872) | Embiratermes neotenicus P1 segment gut microbial communities from Petit-Saut dam, French Guiana - Emb289 P1 | ecosystem: Host-associated > Arthropoda: Insects > Digestive system > Gut ...
GGAAATCAATTTTCATCTGCCGTCATTCCGGCCTTGAGCCGGAATCCCCTGGCTACTACGTAAGATGTACGAATTTTGCGAGTTGTCGACTAAGATGGGGAGACCCCGGGTCAAGCCCGGGGTACGTCAGTCTAATTTAGCCGTCATCCCGGGCTTGACCCGGGATCCCCTAAGGATTGTATCTGATGAAAGCACACGATATGCTAAAAACGCACTTTTCGCAACTGTCAACATCGTTCAAGCTGATGGGATTCCGCGTCAAGCGCGGAATGACGAAAGAGTTTCGTCATCATTGGTTCCAAATTAGATTGACGTGAGCCCGGGGTGACGAAGTTCGTTGTTTTTTGCAAATTATGATGAAAATTGATTTCCATGTGTTTTTTGCGAGTTTAGGCAGGGAGAGTTGGTTGAAATTTCAAAGTCCTTAGATTAGCGTCGGGAGTTGCCCATCCATGCAAAGGTGCGTTCAGCAATCCATCTTTTAGGGAGAACTCCAAACTCTGGCTTGATGCGCTTAGAAATCTCGACGCTTTGTGAATCAATAATACTGTAGCTTGGTGACATGCTTCGACCTGCTCTCAAACGGGTTTTCTCTACCCTTCTTAATTACAGCGTTCCACACGGTTAAGTCAATGATAGGTTATGTGGAATCAAAAGTCGGTGTAACCGATAGCGAAAACGACTAACTTCACTTTTTTATAAGAATGTGAATAAGTAAATATTATCGGAATTATCCCCTGGCGTAGTTTTACATGAGTCTTGGTGGCTACAGTAGGGGCTTGCTCTCGTAAAACTCATGTAAAACTACGCCAGGGGATAATTCCGAATATTATTATCCAGGTAATAAACTATTAATGATTAATTTACTGAAGGGATTGAATCAAGAATGAAAACAAATAAAAATGAAGTAGTTTTACCCGTAGCTTATCCAGAAGTAATTTCATATACAACTCATGCACATATGTTTTCATTATTTTCAGACCACGAAGAAAGTCTAATATGGTTTTATAATAACTTTATTCAACTCTCTATGATGAGGGCAGAACCTCACAGATCATTTTTGGATTTTGATATTAATTCATATTTATTTGCAGATTTTATGCAAAAATGTCCTCTTATAGATTCATATAAAATTCCATTTGCGTTCATAGAAAGTAGATTTAGCTCTTTTAGTGAGTTCGCTATATCCTCAATAAATGAAGGTTTTTACATTTACTTTTATGTAGACATGTATGAGATTTCATTGTACAAAGATTATTATCAAAATACCCACAGAGGGCATGATTTAATGTTATTTGGCTATAACAAAGTAAAGTCGACTTTTGAGGTTGCAGATTTTTTTGGATCAAATTACGGATTTGCATCTGCATCCTTTGACGAAATTAATAATGGTTATAACGGCTGTTCGAATTTATTAGACAGTCTTTTCAAGGGCATTATATTGTTTAAGAAAAGTCATCTAGTACAAACAAACTTGGATATTAGTAAAGTAAAACGCTTATTTGTTGATTACGTTAACTCTACAAACAATACATCTGCGATAGACAAAAAAACCTTCTTATATCCCATGGAATATATATATGGCGTTGAAATATATGATATGTTAATCGCCAAGGTAAATAATAACTGTGCTGATATACGAGATTTTTGTTTACTGTTTGATCACAAAAAAATATTGTGTGGTCTAGTCGCCCAACTAGCAAAAGAAGGTATATTAAGAAAGCATATTTTTATTGAATCATTTTCTATAATAAAAGATAAGACATTAATCCTCAGAAATATAATGCTCAAAAACAGGATAACAAATAAAGAAAACAAGGATAAAATTGTTTGCATGTTGCAACAAATAGAGTCAAGTGAGCAAACCTTGCTAAATGCGTTAATTAATGATTTGTCTGAAAATAAATATACAATTGACAAACCGAATATTTGTAGCAGGATTGAATTTGTTGGGAGAGATGAAACCACTAAAGGAAATTGGAAACATAAGTTTGGAGCACTAGGATATGACATATATGGAGATGATAGGTCTATATCCAATAATATTCAATTACAATATTATAATGCATATAATTGGTATCATCCAACTTTATGCGATGATGTGAAGGCACCGCAAGTCGCATGCTGTGAGGGAAAGAGGATATTTGTGTTAAGATGTGATTTGCATAATAAAGGGTTTACAGTTGACATTAAAACAAAGACTAAACATACAATCAATTTAGCACTTTACTTTGTCGGATTAGAAAATACAAATTGGTCATTCGACCTTGATATTATTGATCCTTATAATAATGAGGTAATACTGTATAATGAAATTATGAATATAACTGATGGCGTTTATTACATGTTTCGCTTTTCGGGTAACATAAAATTATTTTTATATGGTGACAACAAAAAATCAAACCCATATCTAGCAGGCGTTTTTTTTGATTAGAATTTTATTTGAGCGTGTAAAAGATTTTCTGTAAAAGAACCTTCCAGGAACGTAAAGCCCTTTTAAAATCAGCATTGGAAGGTTCTTTTACAGAAAGATTTTTACACGCTCTTTTAGTTGCATGATGCAAGTATCACTTTCCTTGCTAAACTGCAGTGTTGTACTTTTCACAGTATCGCCATACTGTGAAATTGAACAATAAGGCCTATCCCGTGCTTTCAGGAGACTCTTATGTTAGATGTTGTAATTCTTACTATTGAATCAGAACTTAAAAATCAAGACTTTACCTCCTTGTTATCTCTCGTATCGATTGAAAAGCAAAATCGAATAAAGAAATTCCATTTCTTCAGGGACGCACGGAATTGTCTTTTGGGTGATGTTTTATCTCGTACAGAAATATGTCGTGCCACAGGATTCACGAATACACAGCTTAAATTTTCAGTTAATAACTATGGCAAACCATTTCTTCTAAATAGAATGAATATTCACTATAATATCTCTCATGCTGGTCATTACATCGCTTGCGTAATTTCCGATGAACCTGTTGGAATAGATATCGAATGTATTAAAGATATTGACATGAAAATTGCAGAGCGATTCTTTGCTCCAGATGAAACAGCATATATAGTAGCGGGGGATAAAACACTTCGTTTTTACGAGGTTTGGACAAAAAAAGAAAGCCATATTAAGTGGGAGGGTAAAGGGTTATATGTGCCGTTGCCTTCTTTCAGTGTCTTAAAGCCAAGTATGCATCATAATACGGTTTATCATAATGTTTTTCATGATATTAATGCTACATGCCATATCTGTACAACGAAAAGGGACGTGTCTTCCGTTCGGTTTATGGGTATACGCTCTCTTCTTCAGAATATTGCACTATAAATAACATCAAACATTGCCTCCTTCATCAACGGGTGCGGTAGAGGGGATAACCCAACCCTCTGCTACTCAATCCATGCTCTCTGCGGCATGTTTTTAATAAGTAGCTCAACATCGTCTTCACTTTTAACACCGGCTAAGCTGCCGTACATACTTTTCATGATTGCAACCCTTTCGTCTAACTTTTCAATGATGGATGCTAAACAATCATGCGCTGCCTTTATATCGAAGAACGTAACCAGTGTAACCAACACATTGCGGAAATGAACAATTAAGTCCCGCTTCATAAGCCGTTCGAGACGCTTTTCGGTTTCTTCAATCGCCCAATCCTCTGCAGAATTTAGCATACTAAAGTAAATTGCTCTATTGGTGATAAGGCGTAATTCTATGTAAATGCAGGCATTCTTTGCAACGATTTTCCCCAAATTTTCCCCAAAAGGGGGAAAAGTCAAAAAATCGGCAAACAAAAAACCCTGGAAAAGTTGATTTTCCAGGGTTTATTAGGTGTTAAAATTTGCCCGAGAAGGGACTTGAACCCCCACGATATTGCTATCAGTGGATTTTGAGTCCACCGCGTCTGCCATTCCGCCACTCGGGCTTACCTTCCGAATTATAGCGGTGGATGCGGTATATGTCAAACCCTCTATTCAAATGAGGACTCTGCCCCAAACCCCGCCGCTACAAGGCATAGCTCGCTTGTTTCCTCGCTTCTTAGGGGTTGCGCTTTGCGCAATTATTCTATCTTTTTTCTACGATAAACCTTATAGAGGTTTTTTCTTTGCCATCTACTTCCAGTTGGGCAAAGGCTGGAATGCATACCAGGTCTATGCCATTGGGAGCCACATAGCCCCTGGCTACAGCAATGCTTTTTACCACTTGGTTTACAGCCGCAGCACCAATTGCGTTGATTTCCACAGGCTCCCCATTGCGCAAAATGGCTGCAATGGCCCCGGCTACGGATTTAGGTTCTGACTTGGATGATACTTTTAAAACTTCCATACAGTTCGCCTCCTATTACGTTATCAAGTAGAATTTAGAGGGTTTGATTTGCAACCCATTTCTATTAATGCGCGTTATTGTATCATATATTGCTTGGTTGTCAAAATTTCGACATTTTAAGATATATATTTCTTCATGTTCTTTAGAGCATTCTTCTCAAGCCTAGACACCTGGGCTTGGCTTATGCCTATCTCGTCCGCCACTTCCATTTGGGTCTTTCCTTCAAAAAACCGCAGGCCAAGAATCATCTTTTCCCTGTCGTTTAAGCGTTTAAGGGCCTCGGTTAGGGAGAGATTCTCCAGCCAGCGGCTGTCAGTGTTTTTTTCGTCGCTTACTTGGTCCATTACAAATATCGCATCGGCACCGTCGTTATATACCGGCTCGAATAGAGATACCGGGTCTTGGATTGCATCCAGGGCAAAAATGACCTCCTCTTTGGGGAGGCCCATTTCCTTTGCGATTTCTTCTATATCCGGCTCCTTGGCGTTTTTTGTAGTCAGCCGCTCTTTGACGGTTAGGGCCTTGTATGCCGTGTCCCGCAGGGAGCGGCTTACCCGGATAGTGTTATTATCCCGCAGGTAGCGGCGTATCTCGCCAATAATCATAGGCACAGCATAGGTGGAAAACTGTACCCCTTGGGTCACGTCAAAATTATCAATAGCCTTTATCAGACCGATGCATCCTACTTGGAAAATATCGTCTACATATTCCCCGCGATTATTAAAGCGCTGGATTATACTTAATACCAGGCGCAGATTGCCAAAAATATATTTCTCTCGGGCCTCTTCGTCTCCCTCGAGTATTAGGTCGAATAGTTTGCGTTTTTCCTCTCCTTTCAATACTGGCAGTTTTGAAGTGTTGACGCCGCAGATTTCTACCTTGCTGCTGTGCATGCTTTTCCCTCCAAAATGCTTATTTGCGTAATACAAGCATTTCCTGGAGAGGGAAAAATATGCTGGAAAATAGTGTAATCGTTGAAGAGGGGCTTACATGCCTTTGGAGAAAGGGTCCTTCGTGTTATATCAATTTATAACCACATTCGCCGCAAAATTTAATTTTATGCACGTTTTTAGCGCCACATTGACCGCAAAAAGCTTTGACTGTGGGGGGAGAGGCGGTTGCCTCTAACAGGGTACCACAGGCCCCACAGAATTTGTCCTTTTCGCTATTGGCTGCGCTGCATTTATGGCAAACTTTGTTTTGTTTTGGTGGTTCTTCATGCTTTTCGGAGGGTGGACTTGGAGAGGTGGATGCAGCCTTCCATTTAGGGGGCGGCCTGTGAGAGGATTTTTGAATCAGGGCTTCTAAGAAATCCTCTGCTGTTAAGTCTTCGGGTATTTCATCATCTTCCGGGGGATGCTCAGTTGAGGTTGGCTCTGGTGTGTGGGTTGGGCTTGCCTGGGTCTCATGTTCTTGAGGCTGTTCGGGTGTGTAGGCCGGTTCCGTTGGAGGCTCATCGGTTTGGGGCGGCTCTTGTGGTGTAGGCTCCCATTTTTCCAACTGGCCTGATGAACTCAACAGGGATTCCATATACTCCTCTATCGTTTGCTCCGTATCATGTATTTGTGGGGAAGCGGCGGGGCATTGTTCCTCCTTGGGCTCTGATTTATCAATAAGCTCTTGTTTATTTGCAGATTTTTGATCCAGCATCGGCTCCGAATCCGGGGCTGTTTCGTCGATATTGTCATCTATTGTTAGGGGTACAAAAACCGAGTCGGAAGGCTCGTTAGGCTCCGATGCTTCTTCATTTGCGGCTTCAGACGTGTCTGGCTCATCGTAACCTGTTCTCTCATCTTCCGGCGGCTGCGTCTCATCCTCTTGGGGCGGGTCGTTTGTTTCTGGCGGTTCGGGTTCTTTCATTCCCAACATATCCCTAAAAAGGGTTGCTTTTGGCTCTTCCATCAGTTTTGCAATGGTGTTTATTTTATTTATTGGCTCCGGCTCCGGTATGGGTTCGAAAATAGGCTCGGGTGTGGGTTCAAAAATAAGCTCCGGCATAGGTTCTAAAGCAGGCTCCGGTGAGTACCCCGGCATTGGCTCTGGTTCGGGGACAGGCTCCGGTTCTTGTATAGGCGCGGGTACCGGTCCCGGCGTTGGAGATATTATTGCCGGTTCGTTTTCTTGCACAAAGGGGAGAATAGGCATGACCATATTCTCCGGCGGGGCTGGCATAACCGGCGTCTCAGTTGCAGGTGCTACCCGTAAATTTTCCGTAATATACATAGGAGGAAACGCACCTGCCGTTATATCCGGCTCTTGCGGCGGGGGTACCATATTGCGGCCCGCAAAGTCAAGAATCGTTAGCCTTGTGCGCCCGATTAGTATAGTATCCCCGGGGTTTATGGTGTACGGTACACCCGGGTTAAGCCAAACGCTTCCGATACTTACGCCATTTTGGGAGTGGGTGTCGGTTATGGTTAGTATGCCGTTGTGTAAATCCATCATGGCATGACGAGGGCTAATGCTTTTGTCGTTTAGTTGGATGCTGCTTTGGACGCTGCCTATCTCTACGGGAAACATGGTAAGTTCTATATCGGCTTGCAAATCCTCCGAGGCAATTGTTAATTTAAGCCAGCGTTTAACCATTGGCGCAGCGCCAAAGGGGCGCATAGGCCCGGTGTATGGCTGGGGAATGGGAATATCAACCAGGGGCGGCTGTTCCTCTACAGGGTTTGCTTGCCATTCCGGTTCTTCGTCTTGGCGATATTTTTCCGGGTCTTTGAAAAAAATCCGGTATAGTACGCCTGGTTTTTTGTATTCGTGGGCGCTCATCCAGACCCCCTAATTTTTAAACACTTTTACTGCTTCTCTTGCGTCGTACAGCAGTTTTTCGATATCAATTGTCTTATACTCGCCTTTTTCGTAAAGCACCTTGCCCCGGCAGATGGTCATCTGAACATCGCGGCCTGTTGTACAGTAGGCCAGGTTAAGGGCCGGGTCATAGCAGGCTGTTTGGCGTGGGGTGTCAAAGTCTATCATCAGCATATCTGCGTCGTATCCTACCGCCAGCATCCCGCTTTCATGGGCGCGGCCTTGGGCTCTTGCACCGCCTAATGTTGCCATTTCCAGCACAGCCTGGGCAGGGGCTGCAGTCGGGTCACAGGTGGCGTATTTTTGCAAAAGGGATGTCATTTTTATTTCCTCGAATAGGTCGTGGGAATTGTTGGCAGCCATTCCATCGGTGCCAAGGGCTACATTTACGCCGGATTTTAGCATTTTATCTACAGGAGCAAGGCCGCTTGCCAGCTTTAGATTAGACATTGGATTATGAGCGATATGAATGCCTTTTTCCGCCAGCAGCTCGATATCATCATCCGTAACCCATACCCCATGAGCCGCGAGGCACGGAAACTCAAAAAGCCCATGGGTATTAAACACCTGGGCCGGGGTCGTTTTATATGTGGCTATGCAGTTATCCTGTTCGGTTTTGGTTTCGGACAAATGAATATGAAGGGCCAAATCATGAGCAGCGGCTAAATTCATAACCTGCTTCCAGGCAGGCGCATAAGATGTGTAGACGCCATGAATAGAAGCTTCGATTTTAATTCGCCCATCGTTTTTATTATGAAACTCCTTCAAGGCGTTTAAGGTTTGGGCGTATACATTATCTTTTTTGAAATCATAGTTGTCCTTATCTAAGCCGATAACCGCGTTGCATACATTCGCAAGCACCCCGGCTTCGTAAGCGGCTCGGGCTACTTCGTCCATAAAAAAGTACATATCGGTGAATGCAATCGTGCCAGAAGAAATCATTTCGGCAATGGCAAGCATTGTGCCTGTATAGGTAAGCTTTGGGGTGAGTTTGCGCTCTGCCGGGAAGATGTAATTAAATAGCCAGTCTTCCAATGTACGGTCGTTGGCGTAGCCCCTGAAAAGGGTCATTGCCGCGTGGGTATGGCAGTTATATAGCCCTGGCATGAGAACTTTGTGGGTACCGTCTATTGTGCGGGCTGCGGCAGGGGCAGGGGATGTGGCGGGCTCGATATAAGATATTTTTCGGCCTTTTATGCCTAGGTTTATATTGTGGAGTTGTGGGGCTTCTGGGTTCATGGTTACGGCGGTGATATTTTTGAAGAGTATGTCCATCTGGGCCATCCTTTGTAATGTGTTGTTGTTTTGGATAGTTTATCCTATCGGGCATGTAATAGAAAGGGTTGTGGAATATGAGGTGGTATTTTATTCGTAATGAAGATATCCTTGCGGCTGTGTGTAAAAAGGGGTAATCTCAAAGTGAAAAATACGTAAAAAGGAGAATGATATTTGCGCAACCTAACCCTATTAACCGATTTCTACGAACTAACCATGATGCAGGCCTACCACCATGCCGAAATGAGCACAGGCCGAAAAAAACTTGCCGCGTTTGATATGTTTTACAGAGAAAACCCCTGCGGAAGCGGATACGCCGTAGCAGCGGGTCTTGCCCAACTTATCGAATATATTAACAACCTGCATTTTAACGAAGACGATATAGCCTACCTGCGCTCTACCGGGGTTTTTGGAGAGGCATTTTTAGAATTTTTAAAAACCTTTCGGTTTACCGGGGATATTTACGCCATACCCGAAGGTACGGTTGTATTCCCAGGGGAGCCGCTAATCCGCGTAACCGGCACCCTTATCGCCTGCCAACTGATAGAAACAGCAATGTTAAACATCGTAAACCATCAAAGCCTGATTGCCACCAAAGCCGCACGGGTATGTTGGGCCGCATCTGGTGACAGGGTATTGGAATTTGGCTTGCGCCGCGCCCAAGGGCCAGACGCGGGGCTGTACGGTGCCAGAGCCGCAATGATTGGCGGCTGCCACGGTACCAGCAATGTGCTGGCGGGGCAGCTTTTTGATGTGCCCGTGGGGGGTACTCATGCCCATAGCTGGATAATGAGCTTTGATTCGGAGCTTGAGGCTTTTAGATATTATGCAAGCCTGTATCCAAAAGCCTGCATTTTGCTGGTAGATACCTACGACACTTTACGCTCCGGTGTGCCCAATGCCATTCAGATTTTCAAAGAGATGCGCGAAGCAGGGAAGGCCCTTCCGTACTACGGTATACGGCTAGACAGCGGCGACTTAGCGTATCTGTCAAAAATGACCCGCCAAATGCTGGACGAAGCCGGTTTTACGGATGCTTCGATTGTAGCTTCCAACGATTTGGACGAATATCTTATATCCGAGCTTAAAGCCCAAGGGGCGCAAATATCTGTATGGGGTGTGGGTACTCGCCTTATCACTTCTACGGAAAACCCTGCCTTTGGTGGGGTGTATAAGCTTGCGGCTCTATCCTCTAAAGGGCAGCCCTGGCAGCCCAAGATAAAACTAAGCGAAGACCCCGTCAAGGTCACAAACCCCGGGATTAAAAAAATCTTCCGCCTATACGATGCAGATACTGGGAAAATGAAGGCAGACTTGATAACACTGGAAGATGAAACCGTGGACAGTAGCACGGACTTGACCATATTTGACCCGATGGCCACATGGAAGCGCATGACATTAAAAGCTAAATCTTTTACTGTGCGCGAGCTTTTGATGCCGGTATATATAAAAGGGAAATGTGTGTACCCCGAGTATACGGTTACAGAAATCCAAAAATATGCCCGCGAGGAGCAAAACACCCTGTGGGAAGAGCATAAACGCCTAGTGCGCCCGCAAACTATGCCGGTGGATTTATCGCAAAAGCTGTATAACCTCAAACAGAGTATGATAATAAGCGCAAGATAAAAAGGGAGCATGTAAAAGATTTTCTGTAAAAGAACCTTCCAGGAACGCAAAGCCCTTTTGAAATCAACATTGGAAGGTTCTTTTACAGAAAAATTTTTACACACTCATAAAAGGAGGAAACCATATGAAAAATTTAGCAAAAACTCTCGAAGCCAAAAAAGGCTTCAAGCTAAACATGATAATCGGCTGCGACGGCTTTGTAGACGAAATCATCCATTTGGTAGATAAGCGCCAAGACTACGCCAACTATACCCGTATACGCACCATCGCCGACTATGGGCAGCGCATCAGCCGTGCAGCCGGGCTTTCTACTAATATGGAGATGGTCACAGTCCAAACAAAGCTGGGTGGCAACGGCCCCATTTTGTCCAATGCGCTCTTGGAATACGGCGTAGAGTTGATTTATGTCGGTGCTTTGGGTGCGCCGGATATCCATCCGGTTTTCAAGCCCCTGGCGGATAAGGCAAAAGCTGTGTACAGCCTGATAAACGTTGCAAGCACCGATGCATTGGAATTCGAAGACGGCAAAATAATGATGGGCAAACACTCTGTGCTAAAGGATTTGGATTGGGAAACCTTTAAAAAGGGCCTGGGCGGCCCCGAAGGTATAGCAAAATTAATCAATGAAAGTCATCTCTTTGGCATGGAAAACTGGACCATGATCCCTCATATGAGCGCTATTTGGGAAGGATTAATAAACGAGGTTTTCCCGCTTTTAGAAACCCGCCCTGAGAAACCACTGGCTTTCTTTGACTTAGCAGACCCAGAAAAACGCACAGATGAAGACCTGGTAAAAGCCATGAGGCTAATCGGTTGCTTCGAGGATAAATTCCGTGCGATTTTGGGCCTTAATGAAAAAGAGGTGTACCAGGTAGCGGAAGTACTTGGCGTAAAAATCATCGACGCCCCGGAAGCCGAAAAGCTTAAAAATACCGTTATAGAAACCCATAAGCGCCTTGGCATATATTGCCTGATGGTGCATCCTGTGCGCTCGGCCTGTTGTGCAATCGGTGACGAATATTTCACCATAGACGGCCCGTATTGCGAAAAACCAGTGCTGACAACCGGTGCCGGGGATAATCTTAATTCCGGGTTCTGCCTAGGGCAGGCCTTGGGGCTAGACCCGCTTTCCAGCCTGACCTTGGGGGTTGCAACCTCGGGATTCTATGTGCGCAATGCCAAAAGCCCTACATTTGATGAAGTGATTGGATTTATTAAGGACTGGGATGCCGGGAAAGTAACTGGGTAAAAGAATAGCAACCACGAAAGACTCGAAAGACGCGAGAAAAGGGTTATAGCGAACTTCAAAAAAGCCCATTGGGGCATTGGCTTATGAAAGCAAGGGGTAGCCGCTTTTTATAAGCCCTATATTGGTTTATCAAAACAAAATCACTCAAGGGCTTATAAAAAGCGGCTACCCCTTGCTTTCAATGTGCCGCATTGCGGCACATGCCGCCTACGGCGGCAATAAGCCAATGCCCCAATGGGCTTTTTTGAAGTTTGCTATTACCAAAATGACAAATAATTTTTCGTGTCTTTCGTTTTTTTTGTCAGGCAATGTAGTTTTTTGTGGAGGGTTATGGTAAATTGTAAACAAATTTAGTCTAAATTAATCAAATGGAGGGAACAAACATGCCAGTAGGGGAAATTAAAGCGGCGGCAAAGCGCAAAATAAAAGATAAAGCCGTCAAAACAGTAACAAGAAAAGTAAGCGGGGGCGGCAGAGGAGGCGGTAAAAACTCCGGCAAGAAAAAATCACCGATATTGATTATCGTTGTTTTGTTGATTGTGGTAGGCGCAGCTATCGCGGCGTGGCAGTTTGGGCTTTTTGACAGCCTCTTAAACATGGGCGATACAGAGCCATCTGTAACCCGAGCAGACGTAGACGGCAGCATTGAGATTCATTTTATAGATGTAGGCCAAGCCGATGCTACATTTATAGTCACAGAAGCGGGTACAATGCTAATAGACGCAGGCAGCCGCCGTTCTGGCCCGCGAGTGGTGGAGTATCTGCAAGAGATGGGGATAACCGAGATAACATATGTAGTAGCCACCCATCCTCACGAAGACCATATCGGAGGTATGGATTTAATCCTTAATGGGTTTACAGTTGGGCACGTGCTGCTGCCGGATATCTCACATACAACCCGCACCTACGAGCGCATGGTTGAAGCCATTGAAACTCACAATATTTCAACAAGCGCGCCGCTGGCAGGCCATACCTTTGAAATGGGGGACGTTGCTTTTACCGTAATCCACCCAAGTACCAACAATAACGGTAGAAATCTTAATAACTGGTCCTTATCATTGCGAGTAGACTTTGGTAATGTGAGCATGATTACTACCGGAGATGCGGAAGTCCCGGCAGAAAGGGAGATGATTGCAACCGGAATAAATCTGCAAGCGGACATACTGCGTCTGGGGCATCACGGCAGCCGTACCAGCACGGCTCAGGAATTTTTGGACGCAGTAAACCCAAGCATCGCAATCATCCAAGTGGGAGAGGATAACGACTATGGTCATCCCCACTCAGAGGTAATGGATAGGCTATACGAGGCAGGGTTAAGAATATACAGAAACGATCATCACGGCAATATAGTACTAACCACAGACGGCACCAGTATTGACATTAGGACAGAAAGGGCCGGGTAATGAATTATATAATCGACAGGATAGAAGACGGCATCGCTGTACTAGAATGCCAAGTTACCAACGAAATAATCGAGGTCCCAAGAAAAGCCCTACCCAAAGGTGCCAGGGAAGGGCAGTTGCTTCAAAAAGACGGTGACGGTTTTGCAATAGACAAGACTGCAACCGAGAGGCGCCGCCAGGAAATGCGTGCGCGGTTGGATAGGATTCTTAAAAAATAACGGAATTATCCCCTTACGTAGGAATACACAGTTATTTTCATCTTCATCTGTTTTATATGGCTGCATCCGTTGTGTATTCCTACGTAAGGGGATAATTCCGAAAAATAATACCGCATTTCTCCAGCAGTTCTTTTTCAAGGATGCACGGCTCATCACCAATAGATATCTCAGCAAAATAATCCCACCTCAAATATTCAACCGCCTGTCGAACGGTTGTACCTTGGGGCAGGATTATTTTTTTTGTAGGCAATGCTTTTTTATGTTTCGGAATTATCCCCTCACGTAGGAATACGCAACTATTTTCATCTTCATCAATTTTATATGGCTGCATCCGTTGTGTATTCCTACGGATAATTCCGTTATGTTTTGCTTGCAGCCCCCGCAGGCATTCCCAATACAAATATGCGGGCAAATGTTTATTCTTCCATCGGATATACATCCCGGCGCAAAGCAAGGTAATGTTCCAGGGGTATAATATCGCCTGAACCAACCCAAAGCCTATAAACCCGGCGCCAATTATCGGCCCGGCTTTTAGCAAAAGCCTGTTGGCTCGCAAAACCCCTATCAGGTTCCCCAGAAATAACTGCGCTATTCTCCCGCCGTCTAGGGGGAGCGCCGGCAACAAATTAAACCCGGCAAGTACCGCGTTATACAGGAATATATCCCGGAAAATCCCTATATGTAAAAACCGGGCCGCAATCAATGCCCCTATTGAAATAAGCGCATTAACCCCCGGCCCAGCCAGATATATTACATAACGCTTCCAAAGAGATAAGTTTTCTATGCCGCGTACCCACGCCTGAAGCCCGACGAGGCTTGGCTTTATTTTGCCGACCTTCCCGCCAAAGAGCTTGACAAACCCTGCATGTGTCAACTCGTGCATCAGCAATGAAACAATTACTGAAATATATAAGACCATTTTTTAGTTTTCATCGGACACTCAACCTCTATCTCACAAGGGGCGCAGTAATAGATGCACTTTCTGGTAAATCCACATAATTTATTGGGTCAACATATTGCCCGTCTCGAAACAGCCCAAAATGCAAATGCGGCCCGGTAGAGCGCCCAGAGTTGCCGGAATATGCCACCTGTTGGCCTTGTGCTACCTCATCCCCAATCCTTACAACTATCCCGTTAAGATGAGCCAGAAAGCTTACATATCCGCCAGGATGAGAAAGCCTTATAAACCTACCAAAGGTCCCGGAATATCCCGCTGCCAAAACAATGCCGTCTTTAGGAGCAACGACCGCAGTCCCAACCGGGGCGGCTATATCAATACCGTCGTGAAACTCCCGCCGCAGGGTTATTGGGTTGTATCTTAGGCCGCCTGGGGAGGTTATTATCCCTTCAATTGGGTTAATCCATAGGGGTGATGCCTCATATTCCGTCTCTTGTATATCGGTTAATCCCACAGTCCCGGAGTAACGGTTGGCTCCGGGACTGTAGGGTTTGATGGGTCGTCCGCCAACCGGGTTTCATTATTATTTTCTTGAACCAAGGACTCTACTTCGTTAAAAATATCTGTTTCTTGCGTCGGAATCAGGGTTTCTTCATTATCATATGGGGTTAGGTTTTCGTAAAAATCGTAGCCAGGAGTTAAATCCAAGTACGGTTCCTCCGGGGCGTCCCATCCAAACCATTCCGCTCCAAAACGCCTTACGTCGGTAACAAGCTCGTCCAGGGTTTCTGCCCCAGAAAGCACTTGTCTAATCCCGCCTCTGACGGCTAAGGCCGGGGCAATATTTGTCATGCTGACAATCAGTACAAACACCAAAATAATCCCGCAGAGGATACACTGCATAATCAGAGTCTCGCCATGGGAAATAGAGGCCTCATTTTCGGTTGAGTCTTTGTGGTGCTCCCCTCGAGGCGGGGCGCCTGTGCGCTCATGCCTGGGGGGTGTTACTCGTCTGTAGGGTACCCTATCCACGCAATCACCTGCCTTTTCACATAAACAACTATATGCCTGCAAAAGGAAAATATGCATAATACCGATTCCAGTTAGAAACCTGCTTAATGTTTGCGGTCTTTTACCGCAATCCTGCGTCAGCACCTCCTAGCGGGCCTTCTTGCCCCGCGTCGTCGGCACTTCCTTGACTTGCGGCAAAATCCTCGCAAATCTTAGTCAGGTTTCTAACTGGAATCGGTATAATCACGACTTTGCCGGGGACAATAGAAATAAAAAGGAGATGCATCATGCGAATATGGATGCTCGCTCTTTCCCTTGTTTTGATATTTGCGGCATATTTGACAGTAAATGCCTCGGATGTTAATTTGGGAGCGGACATAGACGAAACCATAGGCATTATCGAAGATTTTGACGGAGCTTCCCTGTATATTTCCGGCGAGGCGCTAACCCCGGGCGGTTATGACGATGTGGTGCTTCAATTGGGGGATGCCTCGATTTATGATTTAATATCGGGCCTGCCCGTGTCTGTCGCAATGCTAAAGCCCGGTACAGAAGCCCGTGCGGCTTATTACCACGGCTCGGGAGAAGCGCCTCAGGCCGTGACTATCTGGCTTTACCCCAGCCATGAGGACGCGGCGGTTTTTACGGCAACTGTAAGCGATAATATTAAATACGGCCCCGGCTACTGCGTTTTTCTTTCCGCCGACGGCAAGTACCGTATCACAATAACCGACGACACTTGTATTTATGACCCAGCCTACGGGCTTTTGACCCCAGAAGATATTGAGCCGGGACAAGATTTTTTTGTATGGGTGGATATGATTACAGCCAGCAACCCCGCGCTGGTATACCCGGAAAAAATTGTAATGCTCACCCCATAAACTGGAGAATATCATGTCAATCGCAGTGATAATAGCTGCCGCCGGAAGCGGTGCCAGGCTTGGTGGAATGAAGCCAAAGCAGTTTCAACTATTGGGGGGTAGGCCGGTACTGGCACATACCCTGGAAGCCTTTAACCGGCTGGATATTATTGAAGAAATAATCATTGCAGCCCCGTCGGAATATATAGCCCACACATGGGATATTGCGGCCCGGTATGGGTTTAATAAAGTGCGTGAAATTGTGCCTGGCGGCAAAAACCGTGCCGAGAGCGTGTACGCGGCCTTAAAACAATTGGCAGCAAACATTGTGCTAATCCACGACGGTGCGCGCCCTTTTGTATCCGAGGAATTGATAAAATCCATAGCCCAAGCCGCTAAACACTATGGAGCGGCGGTAGTGGGTATCCCCCTCACAGACACAATCAAAGAGGTGAACCAGCAAAGCCAGGCAGTTAAAACCCCGGACAGGCAGCGGTTTTGGTGTGTACAAACCCCCCAAGGCTTTACATATGAAATAATATCAAAAGCCTATGCCCAAGGAGATAAAGACGGCATACTAGAAAGCGCAACCGACGATAGCATTTTAGTGGAACGTATTGGCGCAACGATACAAATGGTAGAAGGCCACCCAAGTAATATTAAGATAACCACCCGAGAAGATTTGCTAATGGGTGAGATTATGCTGCGATCACGAGCGTAACCCTTGGTGGTGTCTGAGATTTGTGGAAGCAAGCCCCAGACACAGCTATATACGCATGGTACAGGGCTTGCTTCCACAAATCTTAGACACCACCTAACCCTTTATGTGAGTAAGTTTACAAATCGGCATCAGGGAGAGCTTGTATGAAAGAAGTACAAATTTATACAGACGGCGCATGTTCTGGCAACCCTGGCCCAGGGGGCTATGGGGTTGTATTGCTGCATAAATCTCGTCGCAAAGAGCTATCCGGCGGTGACGCCCAAACCACAAATAATCGCATGGAAATTTTGGCGGCAATCGTGGGCCTGGAAGCTCTAAAAGAGCCATGCCAAGTTGATTTATACTCCGACTCCAAATACCTGGTAGATGCAATAGAAAAGGGATGGGCTGTGCGCTGGCGTCAAAATAATTGGATGCGCAATAAAAAAGACCCGGCGTTAAACCCGGATCTTTGGGAGAGGCTGCTGGCGCTCCTTTGTAAACATGATGTAAGATTCCATTGGGTAAAGGGCCACGCAGGCAACCCGGAGAATGAACGATGTGACGCCTTGGCCCGTGGGGCCACGCCCTAACATAATTAACCCTTGACACAACGCCATTTTGCCCCGATAATGCAGCTAGGTTAGGAAATACGTGCTTTGCCCCTAATCCGCAGTACCATTAGAAAGGAGAACGCATATGTCTAAGCGTAACCATAATGAGAGCTTGGTGGTTATCCAATAACTGAATATCCGGCATAGGCCAAAATACGGGGCATCCCGTTTATTTTGCTATGCCGCAAACCAGTAACCTTTCGTTAATACTGCTGATTGCGGGTGCAACAGATTTTATTTGTGTACCCTTAACATGGAGATACGACTGAGGCGTATCTTTTTTTATGCAATCAAATAAGCCACGGCAGTAGCTTCTAGGGAGGCTGCTTTGCTGTGGCTTTTTTAGTTGCAGAGGTTAGAGAAAAGCGTTTGACCAATCGCATCAGTAGTTTGCATTTTTAAAGGCACGGAAATCAATTTTCGGCTACCGTCATTCCGGCCTTGAGCCGGAATCTCCTGGCCAAAATGCACGAATTTGTTATTTCATGACTTAGATTGGGAGACCCCGGGTCAAGCCCAGGGTGACGAAAGTCGTTGGTTTTTGCAAATTATAATGAAAATTGATTTCCGTAATTTAAAGGAGAATTGAATTGATTGATTTAAGACAATATGGATTTACAAATGATGTACCTGTAACAAATGATTCAATGCCCGGCAGGGTAACAGAGCAGCAGCGTGAGAAGTATACCGTAATTACTTCCAATGGCGAGGTTATCGCCAGCTTAAAGGGCAGCTTTCATCATAGCGCTCATGCCCGGGAAGACTATCCTGCGGTCGGGGATTTTGTGTTGCTGCAATATAACCCAACGGGAGAGTCCCGTATAATAAAGATACTTCCCCGTAAAACAAAGTTCTCGCGGGCGGATATGTCCGGTCATGCTGCCGGGTATGTTAAAACCATACGAGAACAAGTTGTGGCTGCCAATTTTGATTATGTTTTCATTTTGTCCTCTCTTAACGCGGATTTTAAAGTTAATCGAATTTTGCGATATATAACGCAAACCCGCCAAAGCGGGGGGCAGCCGGTGGTTATTCTTACAAAGTCTGATTTAATCGAGGATTATATTGCCCATGAAACCGAGGTGACACGCGCTGCTTATGATGTCCCGGTACACTCAATTTCCAGCCACACAGGGCAGGGGCTTCGTGAGCTGGGCGTATATTTGCAACCCGGCAAAACAATAGTCTTCTTGGGTATGTCCGGGGTGGGGAAGTCCTCTTTGTTAAACGCCCTAATGAGCACGGAAGTAATGGCAGTAAAATCTATCCGAGAAGATGACAGCCGAGGCCGCCACACCACAACTCATCGTCAATTATTTATGCTGTCATGTGGGGCCATGATTATCGACACCCCAGGGATGCGGGAACTGGGCATCTTTGACGCAGAGGAAGGCATAAGCGAAGGCTTCGCCGATGTGGAGGATTTGTTTGCTAAATGCCGCTTCAGCGATTGTAAACACAAAACCGAACCGGGCTGCGCCGTTCGTGCCGCCATCGCAAGCGGAGTCCTCCCCCAGGAAAGATGGGAGCGTTACCAAGCCCAAGTACGCGAAAACCGGTTTGTAGACGATAGAGCGGCCTTTATGCGAGACAGACGCGACCTTGCAAAGTCCCTTACAAGGCTTACCCGAACAAAAAAAATAAAACCAGCCCGCAAAGGGCGGTAAGGAGCCTAGAAATGAATGACAAATAACAAATACACATCAAGAGATAAAAACAGGCACAAGGCAAACACACAGCTAAACTCAATCGACCGCGCCCACAAAGGCCAAAGCTATCGCAATGCCCCATGCCATGATATATTCACCTGTAAAAATTGCAATCATATCGTTTCACCGGAAGGGGCCGCCACTACCCATCGCAATCACTGTCCAAAATGTCTGGTAAGTGTCCATTTAGACATCATCCCAGGAGACAGGGCTTCGCTATGCGGCGCGATGATGGATCCGATAAGCGTTTGGGTGCGCAAAAACGGAGAATGGGCAATCTTGCATAGATGCCTAAGCTGTGGAGAGATCACATCTAACCGCATTGCCGCAGACGATAACCCCACATTGCTGATGTCAATCGCAGTAAAGCCTCTTGCCCTGCCGCCGTTTCCCCTGGGGAAATTGGAATACGCAGAAATTTGACAGCAAGCAGGTCTGACTATAAAATGTTTCCAGCAATTGCATATATGTATGAAGGAGGAAACCGTTATGAAATCTGTAAATGTATGCCTTAACACAGTAGAAAAGGTAAAAGGCTTCGTAAACGCCATTTCTCCCCTGGATGGGGACTTTGACTTGGTGTCCGACAGGTATGTAGTAGACGCCAAATCTATCATGGGTATTTTTAGCCTGGATTTGGGTAAAACCTTGCGGCTGGATATCCACAATGACGCTGTGGCGGAAAATGTTTTGCCAAAATTGGCGGCGTACATCGTGTAAAGGTAAAAAACAAGAAGTCAGAAAAAACAAGGGGGCTTTTACAGCCCCTTTTTTCGTGCAATTCATGCAAAAATCTTTACAATAAACAATCTCATAGCTATAATCACAACTCAATGTCTAGAGCATAAAATATCGGTACAGCCTCTTTCATAGGCTCTAACCTCTTGAGACTGTCTCTCTAAAAACAGCTGAAACCAGCCGTCATTCCGGGCTTGACCCGGAATCCCCTAAGCCCCTCGACAAGGATTGGAGGATCCCGGGTCAAGCCCGGGATGACAGGGTAGGCGTTTGTCGGGTTCTTTATGAGATAGCCTTTAACATCTATTCCTCTTCCTTCCATAAAAGGAGCAAAAAAATGCCTAAGAAATCCCTCAAAATATTATTTGTATCAGCAGAAGTTTCCCCATATTCCAAAACTGGCGGGCTTGGAGATGTGGCGGGCTCTTTGCCCAAGGCTCTTAGAGCCAAGGGTGTGGATGTCCGTGTTGTGCTGCCCAGGTTTGGCAATATTGCGCCAGAGCACCTGGAGGGGGCACGGCTTGTTGCTACCTTTGATGTGCATTTATCCTGGCGCACGCAACAGGCTAAAATATATGCGCTAAATCCTCATAAAAACGGTGAGTCCGTTTATTTTATAGAAAACGATTTCTACTTTGCCCGGGGCGGCTTGTACGGTTATGACGACGACCACGAGCGCTTTGCCTTTTTTACTAAGGCCGCAATTGAAATGCTAGGGCATATTGATTTTAAAGCGGATATTTTGCATTTTAACGACTGGCACTCTGGCATTGGCCCCACTTATTTGCGGGATATGTATAAGGGCTTCAAATATTACGCCTCCATGAAAAGCCTGTTCTCCATTCACAACCTGCATTATCAGGGCAATTTTGGGCGGCCCGTCCTTTGGGATATCGGCTTAAATGACGGTTATTTTACCGGAGGCGACTTAGAATTTCACGGCAATATCAGCTATATGAAAGCCGGGATTATCCACGCCGACGCGGTAAGCACTGTAAGCCAAACCTATGCCGATGAAGTTACAACACCCGCTTATGGCTATGGCATGGACGGGCTTTTGCGGCAGCGTAGCGATGAAAACCGTCTCTTTGGCATTGTAAACGGCATAGACACAGCGGTATACGACCCTAAAAGCGACCCCAGGATTTTTGTAAATTTCAATTCTGAGACATTATATAAGAAGCGAGAGAACAAACACCGTCTTCAAGAGGCCTTGGGCCTACCCCAATCAGATGCCCCTATGTTTAGTATGATAACTCGCCTAGCAGAGCAAAAGGGCCTGGATATAGTTTCAATGATAATGGAAGAGCTGATGCACATGGACATCCAATTGGTAATCTTGGGCACCGGCGAAAGCCGCTACGAAAGCCTTTTTAGGCATTACGCCTACCGCTTCCCGCATAAAGTCAGCGCAAACATTACTTTTGACGGCAACTTGGCCCAGCGTTTATATGCCGCATCTGATATGTTTATGATGCCGTCGGTATATGAGCCCTGCGGCCTTGGTCAGCTATATGCTATGCGGTACGGTGCAATCCCCATTGTGCGGAAGACAGGCGGCCTTGCGGATA
>Ga0123355_10004166_pt1 | contig 20995 bp, 19 predicted proteins | sample TergutEmb28metaG_3_FD_89872 | JGI IMG/M metagenome (GOLD analysis project Ga0123355, IMG submission 89872) | Embiratermes neotenicus P1 segment gut microbial communities from Petit-Saut dam, French Guiana - Emb289 P1 | ecosystem: Host-associated > Arthropoda: Insects > Digestive system > Gut ...
ATTTCCCTCAGCCAGGCAAAGCCTGGCTTGCGAATTTAATTCAGGAAACCTGCGGTTTCCCGAACCCTTCCCTGCCATGCAAATGGATTTGTCTGCAGTCTAAAAAGGGCGCTCTGTGCGCCCTTTTTACGTTATCACTACCTATTGTCCGTTTTATACCTAAAGCTATTAGCTCTTGGTGGATTTTTATAAGCCCCGTAATAGCCATAATGCGGTGTATTCCCTCTCATTTTTCGCTCACGACGCAATTTAACCAGCATCCGCTTTCTCCTGCGTCTGGCGCGCTCCACAAATATATAACACACAGTCAGGGCAATGATTATGATAAATCCCGTTGATAATATTGTTTGCAAGCCTATAGGACTGCCTATGCCCTCCTCTATCATGCCTAATCCACTGAATCTCGTAGAAGGCTCTATTGCTTGGAGTGATGAGAATGCTTCATTTGCAGCAAAGAGAGGCACTGTCGCAAGCTCAGAGTTCATATACATAAGCCGAATACTGCCTACCCGGTCTCCTTCAAGCACAGGCGGATTCAGGTAATCGGGAAGAACCACTTCTCTTCGTATGTCTTGCGCTTGTAAATTAATGGGTAGGTTCATCAAAACATTTTCACGCGCGTATACGTCAATCATTGCAGTTTCCGCAATTGAGCCACCTTCCATAGGCTCCACTACACTGATCTGATAGCTAAAATCAGAAGCATCAAAAATCATTATTTGTCCAAACATATTGAACCCAAACTCAAAAAGCTTCGCTGTATCCTCATAACTTCTGGCCGCTCCATCATTATGCAAAACAACCGCAATAAGGCCAATGCCATCTCTCCTGGCATACGTTACCAAAGTGTTCCGAGCCGGGGTTGTGAAACCAGTCTTCCCGCCTACCACATATTCTCTGAAGAAATAATGTCCGGGCTGAGTCATTCTGTGCTGTTGATTTAAATTGCGCGGTTGAGGACTTCTTTCAGTGGGTGGAACTTGGAATGACTGAGTGGAGATTATATCTATAAATTCAGGGTGCTGTATAGCTTCTCTCATAACAAGCGCCATATCAAGTGCCGTAGTATAATGATTGGCTCCATGAAGCCCATGCGGATTGGTAAAATTAGTGTTTGTCGCGCCAAGCTCACCTGCGCGCGCGCTCATTAATCTGGAGAATTCTTCAGTAGTAACCGAAAAATGCTCACCTATAGCGTTAGACACTTCATTTGCAGACACAAGCATATGACCCATCAAGGCCTCTCTCAATGAGAGGGTATCTCCCGCACCCATCGATATATGGGCCGCACCCAATGGTATGCTGTTAACTGCGCTATGGCTGAAATGTACTCGCTGATTAAAGTCACCGTCTGCCATTTCTATGGCAAGAAGAGACGTCATGATTTTTGTTATACTGGCAGGATAGTATCTATCATTCATGTTCCGGCTGTATATTATAACACCTGAGTCCGCATCCATTAAAATAGCCGCCGGCGACTGAATGTCGGGCGAGGGTGGTATGCGTGTTGCGAATATCTCATCTGGAAATAACGAAATCAAAAATAAACACACGATCAAAATCGAAAAAATTTTCTTAGTCATTTATTAAAAACCTCGCGCTTTTTAATATGCTGCTTTGCCTTGTCAAACATCTCACAAATCAAAACAGACAATTGCTTCACAACCTATACATAGCCTGACGCCCATAGAGTCTCGCTATAGAACCGTTCGTTCAACTTCTAAAATTCTACCACACTCTGTGCGCGAATTTTGATATTAACTCACCATAATCACTATATTAATTATATCTTAAATTCGACAAATTACAATAATATTTTTTAAAAGTTGTAATTTTTTTACTAAATGTGTTAAAATATGTTTAGCGTTTTATATTGCGCTTTCTTTTTACAAGAGATAAAATCATATGGAGGGGTATCTTATGAATTTAGCTAAACATGAGTGGCATATCAGCATTATTGCCAAAATTTTCATAATTATGATTCTTTTATTTATATGTTATAGGATTGTAATTTATGATGCAAGGATAAACGAGCTTACTGCGCATGTTTATAATCTTTCCGAAACGGTTGAGTTCAACTTGACTCAAGGTGCGCCTATCCATATGGGGCAGGGTTCTGCTGCAATACCTACGGGTGCTGAACGCACAATTACCGTGCATGTAGCAGGTGCCGTAGCCAACCCAGGCGTGTTTGTTTTACCCGAGGGCTCAAGAGTAGTCGATTTAATTGAAGCGGCAGGCGGAGAGCATGAGAATGTGGATATAAGCTCCATTAATCTTGCAGCTCGCGTAGAGGACGCCATGCATATAAGGATTCCCTTTATAGATGATGACGAGGATGATGATTTTGAGCTAACTCCTGTTGTCGTTGGCGGTGGCTGAGCAGCAGTAGTTATCAGCGGCGGTGCCGCTGGAGGAATTATTAATATCAACACGGCAACTCATGAAGAGCTTATGGAATTGCCAGGAATTGGCCCGGTCATAGCAACCAGCATTATTGAACATAGAGAAGCTAATGGTCCATTTAACTCGCTTGACGAGCTAACGGATGTTGCGAGAATAGGTGATGTTCTTCTTGGCAACATAAGAGAAATGATTACGTATTAGAATGTTCGCTAACAGGACTTTCCGGGGGGACGCTATAGTAAGTGCTGAATAACTTGCTTATGACTGAATTGCGCGCAAATTCTTTAAAAGACGAGGAGTGTGTGAGCGCAGTACTGAAGCGAAGTACGAGCGCGATACACGCGACGATGTACTTTAATGAATTTGAAACAATCCAGTCGTAATGAGGCTGTTCAGCGCTTACTCTAATCCCTTTCGGTGAGCCTGTTGCGGGTTTTTAAAGCCTGCGCCGCAAATGCTGGCCAAGCTCATAGAAACTTCAAGAGGAGGCGTTTTTTTGGCCATCAAAATTTTAGTGGTAGACGATGAAAAACTTATTGTTAAGGGCATAAAATTCAGCTTGGAACAGGACTCCATGAAGGTCGATGTGGCCTATGACGGTGAGGAAGCTCTTAATTTAGCTAAAGCTAATGACTATGACCTCATTTTGCTCGATGTCATGCTCCCCAAAATTGACGGACTTGAAGTCTGTCAGCATGTGCGCGAGTTCAGTCAGGTGCCCATCATCATGGTCACGGCGAAAGGCGATGACATGGATAAAATTATGGGGCTTGAGTACGGCGCAGATGATTATATAACAAAGCCGTTCAATATCTTAGAGCTTAAAGCCAGAATAAAAGCCATTCTGAGAAGGAGCGCGAAAAAAGCGCAATCTGATGAGAAAATCCCGGAATCATCCCTAGTTCATGATAAATTGAGGGTTGATTTGGAAAGCAGGCGGGTTTTTGTTGAGGATAGAGAAGCCAATTTGACCGCCAAAGAGTTCGACCTTTTAGAGTTGTTCATGGAGAATAAGGGCAAAGTCTACAGCAGAGAAAGCCTTCTGAACACAGTCTGGGGCTATGATTACCCGGGCGATGTACGCACAGTCGATGTTCATGTGAGAAGGCTCAGGGAGAAAATAGAAACTAACCCATCCGACCCCAAATATATTCATACTAAATGGGGAGTAGGTTATTATTTTGGATAAGATTCGCAGGATTTACAGCCTACGCGTTCGGCTTTTCGCGGTTTTTCTAGCGGTAAGCTTTTTGCCGCTGGGCTTTTTTTCTATGGCAGTAGGAGCTTTTATCAGAGATTCATATATCAGCAGCCGTGAAGTTGAGCTTCTGCGTAGGGCGAACTTCATAGAAGGCGCTGTACGCCAAGGCCACTTTTTGACAGACAGAGAAAGAGCACCTTACTTTCCCGCTGAAATAAGCGAGATGTACGCGGATTATGACTTCAGGGTTTTGGTAATAGACAATAGAGCAATTGTTGTGCATGACTCGCACTTGATCGAGAATGGAGCCACGTTTCTGAGCCCGGAGGTCTTGGAAGCGCTTAACGGACGAACCATGTCCTCACTACAGAATGATGGCTTGACATTATATACGACTGTGCCGATTTTAGACGCGAGTCGTAATGATATTGATGGTGTTCTACTGTTGGTCTCATCTATTTCCGACATCTATGAGCTCTTAGATTCAATACAGCAAATGCTGATGCTGCTTTTACTCGGCACAGGGCTTATAATTTTAGTCGTTGCGTTTTTCATTTCCGAGGTCATTTTAAGGCCGCTTAAAAAAATTATGAAAGTTGTAACTCTCATGAGCGAAGGTCATCTAAACCACCGAATTCGCCTATCAGGGCGGGATGAGTTTGCACAGTTGGCGATGACTTTCAATCATATGAGCGATGAGTTAGAGCAAGTAGAAAAAACGCGCGAAGAATTTGTTTCGAACGTATCTCATGAGCTTAAAACACCTCTGAGTGCGATGAAGGTCTTATCCGAATCACTTTTATTGCAAGATGGGCTTCCGGAAGAGATATATAAAGAATTTTTGAGAGACATAAACTCAGAAATAGATAGAATGAATATGATAGTAAACGACCTTTTGACACTGGTTAAACTAGATCAGCGCGACATGCCTCTTGTGTTTAAACAGATCGATCTAAATACATTCGTGGAAGATATACTTAGGAGGCTTTACCCGCTTGCTGAAGCCAGCGGCATAGAGCTGATGCATGAGGATGTACGCAGAGTAAGCATTATGGGTGATGAAATGAAGCTTAGTCTGGCGCTCTCCAACTTAGTTTTGAACGGGATTAAATATACAGCCGAGGGCGGCCTCGTAAAAGTTACAATTGATGCCGACCATCAAAATGCGTTTATTACGATTACAGACACTGGCGTCGGCATCGAAGAAAGCGAACTCGGTAAAATTTTCACGAGATTCTATAGAGTTGATAAAACTCGGGATAGAGACACAGGCGGTACAGGCCTTGGCCTTGCCATCACGCATGGCGTAGTGCGCCTGCACAACGGTTCTATACGTGTGTCGAGTAAAATCGGTGAAGGTTCGACTTTTGTAGTCAGAGTGCCTTTGCAGGGATACTAGCCACGACAAACGCAAGAAGCGTTTGTCGTTCGCCGAAATCAGGATTTCGGCGAGGCACCGATGGTAAATTCACAAAATTCAAAAGAAGCTTTGTGAATTCTTACAATTTGCCGGAAATAAATTCCGTCTAATCGATTAAAATCGATTAGAGTCTGCGACGCTTAAAATTGGTTCGCCTACAATCTAATGTAAACACAAGTGTTTATCGTTTTAGGAGTTGGAAAACATGTCCAAAGTAGCTAAAATAAAAATTAGTGGAGCAATAATACTCGCTCTTGTCGTGGTATATTCGCTCATAACAGTCTATACCGGAGATATTAGACCAAACACAGAAAACATGGTGAATGTCTATTTTTTCAATCCCGCCGCAGGCCGCTTGGAAGCCGAGCGTCGTGTGCTCCCGGAAGGTGATTACGACTATAGGGAGATTGCCTCATACTTATGGGGAATTTTGATTTCAGAACCTGAGTCAACTGCGCTCACAAGCGTTTTCCCTGAAAATCTGGTTCCGGGTGTTGAGGGCAGCGTAGAGTTAAGGCTTTTGCAGACTACACGCGAAGAGCGTGGCGCCAGACGACTTGAGGTTTTATTAAACGAAGACTATCTTGATACCTCTCCTGTCGCCGAGATTCTTTTTAGAAGCGCTGTAGTTTGGACATTTACTGAGCTCGATTGGATAAGTGATGTTGAGTTTTTTCTAAACGGGGCTCCGCTTACGCGCCTTGACGGCAACCCTATAGGTCTTATGAACAGGGACAATGTTCTTATAATGCCGCAAATTACGATGGAGCATATCGTTAGAAGAACGGTCGAGCTGCACTTTGTAAACAGCGCCCTCACGGGCCTGGTTATTGAACGGAGAACCGTAGAGATTCCGTCCAATTTAACAATAGAGCGTGTGGTTTTGAATGAGCTTATGCGTGGCCCAGCTACGCCTGGACTTATATCACTCATCCCGTCTGAAACCGTGATTAATGATGTCTATACAGAAAGTCTGACCATGACATGCTATGTGGACCTGAATCCAGCTTTTGACCTTAGACTTATGCCGGGCACGCCTTCTCGCAAGCTTGCCGTATACTCGATTGTAAATACACTCACAGGCCTGGGTGGTAGTGATATCAGTGAAGTTCAATTCTTAATCAATGGCGAACGTCCTACCGGTAGAAATTTAGAGATTGACTTGAGCCAATCGTTTGAGTTTAACGAAAGCCTTGTGATTCCTCGGTTTGATATAGAGTTAATGTAAGCCTGAATTCGACGCAGTCGAATAATACGCGAAGCGTATTAAATTGCGCAGCAATTTTCAGGCTTATGAGTATATTTTCGTGTGGTTTTTGCACGAAAATGTACGAATGTACTTTAGCTAGGTGGATATACGAAGCATATAGCGTTTTACGAGAGAGGCCCCTCATGAAAAGACCACTATTCATCTGCCTCATTCTCTACACAATGGGCATATTATCAGTAAGCCTTACAGATAGCCTGCTTACAGCAGGCTTTATTTGTATAGGCTTGCTTTTGGTTGCTGTTAAAGTCCGTATGCTTTACGAGAGCCGCGCAGGATGGTTGTTTCTCATATTCCCTGTGCTGGGCGCGGTTTTGGCTTATACCGGAACAGTACCCAGAAATTCAGACATTGATATGATTGCACAGCGCGGTGGACCGGTAGTCATAGAAGGTGTCGTACATGACGCCGTAACGAATGCCGCAGGTATGCAGGTTCTAACAATTTTTACTGAACATATAACTTATAATGACACAATATTCCATGAACGCCTCCAGATACGAGCAGTGCCCCGACTTGAGGAGGACGAGCCTCCCATATCCGCCGGCAGCCGGCTGCGTCTGACAGGCACGTTGTGGCCGCTTCAGCCCGCGCGCAGCCCGGGTGGCTTCAACGAACAAGTTAACCTTGGCGCAAGGCGATACGACTACACTCTGCGCGTAAACTCATGGGAAGAGATTGGCTCAGGGTTCAGCTTCCGCTCTATTCTGAGAGAGCTTAGGGATCGCGTTACAGCCACATATTATGAGGTTTTGCCGGAAGAAAAGGCGGGCATACTTTCTGCGATGGTGACAGGTGACCGCTCCGGCCTGACGGATTATGTGCGCAATCTCTACAGAGACAGCGGGATATTCCATGTGCTGGTGATTTCGGGCATGCATATTTCAATTTTGGGGTTGTTTGTTGATCGTATACTTAGACAAATTACAACTATCAAAGCCGCAGCACTTATCACGATAGGTTTTCTCTGCGTTTATTGTATTTTCACCGGCGCATCGACGTCCACGGTCAGAGCGGTTATAATGGCAGGAGTTTTAATTCTCGCGAAGCTTTTGCATAAAGAGCCGGATTTGGTGTCGTCGGCTTCTTTTGCGAGCCTTGTGATGCTCCTCTATGAGCCACGGTGGATTTTTGATATAGGGTTTCAATATTCGTTTTCGGCAGTGTTTGGGCTGGGCTTCTTTATGCTTCCTCTGCGCTCATATATTAAACAAAGGACAGGTATAAGAAAAGGATTTAAAATGTGGCTCATAGATGGCGTATCGTCGTCCATGATTGTATTCATTGTGACGATACCTGTGCAGATTTACCATTTCAACCACTTGATAACATACTCGATATTTGTTAACCTCCTCGTGCTGCCGCTGCTTTCGTTTATTCTGATTCCGGGGTTCATCATGGGGCTTGTAGGACTGATATCAGTACATGCGGCGATGCTGTTTTCAGGTGTGATATACTTTTTGCTTTTGTTCTACGAAAGCATCAGCCGCTTTACCGCGAGCCTGCCTTTTTCGCAAGTATTGATTGGCTCGCCTCATTACCTATGGACGATAGCGTTCATGGGGATTTTGGCGTGGCTTTGGTATTTATTCGCAGGTGAGGCATCTCAAAAGTTCAAGCTGCGTATTTCAGGAACAGTACTCACATTATTTGTTGTTATATTTGGCGTGTATTCCGTATGGCCGCGCGACCCCATTATGATAAAACTTGATGTAGGCCAAGGCGACGCTGTTATTATCGAGCGCTATGGTGAGGTGTTTATCGTAGATGGTGGAGGCTGGCCGCTTAGAGACGCAGGTCAAAACACAGGCACGCGAGTAATTGCACCATATCTGGCAAGGAGAGGCATAAGGCATGTGGACGGAATATTTGTCAGTCACTTACACAGGGACCATGCACTTGGGGTGGTTGAGCTTCTTGAATTGAAATATGTTGATAGGCTATACATGTCAACTCGCATAGACAGGGAATATCCTATGTATGCGATGCTTATGGAAGCCGCGGAATATAATGGCGTAGAAGTAGTGCTCTTACAAGCCGGCGACGCCTTTGAGTCAGAGCAGGGCATTTCATTTTTGGTGCTCAGCCCTTCTGCTTATCATAATTATCCAAGCACAAACGAGGCGTCTCTTGTCCTTTATGTGGATATGGGGCAAAGGGTTATGTTTACGGGCGACATTGGCGCAGTAACAGAAGAGCTGATAATTCAGCGCTTTTCACATATAGATACCGATATCTTGAAACTCGCGCATCATGGTTCCAGGTTTTCTACAGGCGACGAATTCTTGAATGCGGCGCGACCAAGAGTCGCCATTGCCGGGGTCGGCGTCCACAACGTTTTCGGGCACCCTCACCCAACAGTGACAAACCGCCTGTATGAGCGGAATATTGCGTTTTATTCCACAAGTACACACGGCGCAATTACAATAAATCTCAGAAACAACAATATAACGACGATGATAGAAGGTGGCAACTGATGAAGGAATTAGCCAAAAGTCTTGAACAAGGCACACTGCAAAACTGCTATTTATTTTATGGCGAGGAAAAATACTTGATTAGCCTCTACGAGGAGCGCATGAAGAAATTTATCGCCTCCCACGGCGAGGCATCAATGAATATAGACGTGTTCTTGGAAAAAGAACCAATTATGAATATCACAAACGCGCTTGAAACTATGCCGTTTCTTTCCGACTACAGGCTCGTAATAGTCAAAAACAGCGGTTTGTTTGCCTCAGGCAGAAAAGACGATTCCGCGCTTATGGCCGAGCGCCTTAAAGACTTGCCGGAGAGCGGGATTATTCTATTCATCGAAGACAATGTGGACAAGCGCAGCACAATGTTTAAAACAGCCACACAGGCGGGCCAGTGCGTTGAGTTCAAAAGCCCCACAGAAAGCGAGCTCATGACTTGGGTTACTAGAGAGATGAAAGCCAAAGGTGTCGCTATAGAAAAACCAGCGGCGCTGTATCTGATTAGAGCAGTCGGTGGCGGCATGGAAAATATTTTCGGGGAAATGACAAAGCTCGCAGCTTATTGTACAGACAAAAATATTGTGACAGAAGCTGATATAGACGCGGTATGCACCAAAAATGTGGAGCTCAAAGTGTTCAGCCTTGTGGATGCGCTGGCGTTAAAGAACACATCCAAAGCTCTTCAAATATTTGAAAATCTCATGGAGGCTAAAGAATCTCCTATCCTGGTTTTGAGTCTTATGGCCAGGCAATTTCGCATGATACTTGCTTGCAGCCAGATGAAAGCCAGGTCGCCGTCAGAAGTGGCGTCAGCGCTAGGCGCACCGCCGTTTGCCATAAGAGAATGCATGAAACAAGCCGCAAATTTCAGAGAAGAAGAGCTTATTCAAGCGATAAAAGATTGCCTGGAGGCAGACACAGGGATTAAGACCGGGAAGATAGGCGATAGGCTGGCACTGGAGATGTTGATAGTAAGATATGGTTCGTGAAAGCAAAGACATTGAATGGAGACACATGATGCAAAACATACAGACAAGATCCTTCGCAGGCGCGTTCCTGCGTTATCAAGACGAAGTTCTGCTTATTAAGCGAGGCATGCACAAAAAGATATCCCCGGGCTTATGGGCCGGGATTGGCGGGCGCATGGAGCAAGCGGAAATGGATTCACCTGTCAGGGCGTGTCTGCGCGAAATAAGAGAAGAGACAGGCATCACAGCCGAGCAAATCGAATCTTTACATTTAAGATATTTTACGCTATGTAAGTTAGAGGAAAATCTCGACAGCATCTACTATTTTTCAGGTGTGCTGAAAGAAAAGCCTGAACTTTGCGAGACTCCTGAGGGTGAACTTCATTGGATAAAGCCGGAAGAGGGTACAAAGTTGCAGATGGCGCCACATATCAAGGCTTTTTACTCGCATTGGGTGGATAATTTGGATGCTGATGGTATCTATGGTGTGTGCTGTGAAGGGCGAAAATAACGATACTAATGCTTATGCCACACAGCTTAATGCTAAAGACTGAAATATCTTTTGTAGTAGGAAATATAATCTTCGAGCAACTCCTCACGAGTTCTAATATCGTCGCGTGATATACCCTTCATGCTATCAATCCACTCGTAATCAATCATAACTCCCACATCCATATTTATTCCTTGTTTAATTTTCTCTATCAGCACTACATCATTGGGATTGCCTATGCAAAACAAAAAGCCGCACAAAACACGAAGGTATTCGCTACTACCCTCTTGATAGTTACCAAACTCTTCTTCCAGCAACTGTTTTATTTCTTTGCGATATTCTTCATTAAAATTAAACCCCAATCGTTCAAGTACATTTTTTGCACGCTTCTCATTGTTATCCATTCATACCTCGCATTATATATATTTACGCACGTACCACATTTGCTGTGGTACATAAGTGCGCCCTTGCATTTGAAACAACGGTACACACTGTTTGCCTTTTCAGCCTGTGACGTTATTTCCACCCTTGGCGGCATAACCCTTAGAGCTTCATCTGTTCTGATATTAAAACTCACCGAAACGCACTACCCCGCCTTCGGCGTAAAAATCCCCGCCAAAAACACATCTTTTATACTTAATTCCTGGCGAATCTGGAATCTGGCTTTATATGCCTCCCCTTTGTCCTCAAACAGTCCAAATACCGTAGGGCCTGAGCCACTCATGATTGCACCCAGCGAACCATTCATAAGCATTATTCGTTTGATTCGCTCAATTACAACAAATTCTTTAGCAGTAACACTTTCCAAGACATTAGCCAAGCCTTTGCCTATGGCTTTTATATCTCCGTTTTCGATATCTCTAATCATTTGGTCTATGTTCGGGCGGGTAGTGACATTATCCTGCCTAAACTGCCTGAACGCGTCTGCCGTAGAGATTGAAATAGGAGGCTTAGCAATAACTATATGCGTGTCAGGGCAAGGTTTCAGTGGGGTCATGATTTCACCAATGCCTTCGCACAGTGCGGTTCCTTTCAGAAGGCAGAAAGGCACATCAGCGCCCAGTGATTTTCCGATTTCCATGAGTTCCGGCATGCTGATTGGCAGATTAAATAGTCTTTTGACACCTAAAAGAGTGGCCGCGGCATCAGCGCTGCCTCCGCCCAGCCCTGCGGAGATAGGAATTTGCTTATCTATATCTATAAGAACGCCGTAATCCGGCTTGAACTTGTCCAACAATATTTTGGCAGCACTAAAAGCTAGGTTGCGCTCATCCTGAGGCAACCATTTTACATTTGAATTTAATTTAATCTGGTTAGTATAAAGCTTCCTTATAGTTAGCCTGTCCCGTAATGAAATAGTTTGCATAATAGTGCGAAGTTCGTGGTAACCGTCTTCACGCTTGCCTAATATGTCCAAAGCCAGATTGATTTTTGCATTTGCATATACATTTACGTAATCCATTTTTTCACCTTAAGAGATTTTATAATTGGCGTTCATTCGAAATGTGCCGAAGCATTCTCATACTACAATCATAAAGCCTTGAATTATTACTTTCATGCCCCAAAGCAATACTCGCAATAGAAGATTTTACACTTAATATATTTTGCTTGCACTTTGTGACTTCATCATTTTCCAATCCATACCCTTTGAAAAAGGAGTCTTTCAGGAAAGGCTTGTCAAAAGTGTAGCGCTCTGTTATAACAGCAAAACTGTCAAGCGAAATTCCCCAAAGCATATTTTCAAAGTCTATGAACCCGGTGAAGTTTCCGTCTTCATCAACCATCCAGTTGTTTGGAGATAAATCCCAGTTGGTTGGCGCAGGGAATTCACCTTTAAAAACATCACAATTTTTTAGACACCAGCGTACTAATGGCATAAATGAATCATCTAAAATCCCTTTGTCATACGTGGACTGAAATAATGACTCAATCGACTCAGATACATACGACACCGCATCTGTTTTGACGCCTTTATCATAAGGGCTGCCATCCTCATTGGGTATTCCGAAAAACAAGCCTTTTTCATTCGCTTGCATCTTTCTGAAAAGCTGACCTGCGTCATAATAGATACGCGCAAGTTTATCATCATCTGATATTTGCATTTCATTTACAGTTTTGCCTGGTATCGGGGTTGTAATTATTCCAAACATTCCATTATCATTAAACTCTGAAAATAAGGTAGGGACAAAAGGCTCTATCACCTTAGTCCAATGCTTGTATGCGTATACTTCCGGATTCCAGCGACTCAGCCTGTTATGAACTTTCACAAACAGGCGGTTATTATCTGTCCGAATTTCCATTACACCTGTCCGGGAGCTGTCTTTTCTGCGCTCACTAAGGACTTCAAATGGGCCAACAATTGAGTGTATCTTTTCCATAACGGCTACATCAAAGAGCATGTCCATCCCCCTTCAAACGAACTACAGCAACTTAGCCTCATTGATATTAAGCTGAAACTCGCCGTTCAGCAGGCGTGCAGCATTTTTGCACAAAAGCATACGATCGAGGAAAATTTCAAAGTAGTCCATTACAGGGCAGATTTTTTTGTCAATTTTCAAAACAAGGCGTATTATATTGCGCTCTTTTCGTGTATCTATTTTTAGGTTGGCCTCTTCAACGGCGTAATTGACTCTATCATGTATATCGAACGTTGCCATGTCTTTGTTTCTTACTCTTGAGCGACGCACGTCCGTTTTATCCGCGATTATGAGTGCTGCGCTGATGTGGTCGATAGCTTTTCCGTGCTTTTCATCGTGGTTGCCTACGGCTGATACAACAGTAGCTATCTCCTGTGGATGCATCCCCATATTTGTGAGCAGAATAAATGCCATGATTGCGCCTGTCTGCGCATGGTCAACTCGGTTAACCATATTACCCATATCATGAATGTAGGCGGCTATCTTAGCAAGCTCAGCCTCACGGGGCGAGTAGCCAAGTGTCAGCAGTATTTCTGAAGCAACATGAGCCACCTTTTTTGTATGACCGGCAGAATGGTCTGTGAAACCAAATACGCCCAAAAGGTCATTGCTCTTTTTTATATATGTTTGAAATTCTAAGCTGTTTGCTATGTCTTCAAGAGTCAGTGTTTTGTAATCCATATTAACCTCCTTTGTACCCTTTAACAATCTCCTCAACAATCAAGCTGCTGTTCTTAGCAGCCAGGAGGATAAACTTCTCAAACGAAATATCCGCGCTTCCATCCGAATTGTCTGAAATTGAGCGTATGACCACAAAAGGCACCTCGTTTAGATAGCAAACATGCGCTATGGCGGCGCCTTCCATCTCGACACAAAGCGGCTCAAAAAGCGTTTTTATACGCTCTTTTCGAGACTCATCCGCGATAAATTGATCGCCGGTTGCTATACGTCCTTTATGTATCTTATGTCCGTCTATTGAGGCCTTCAACGCCGCATTTATGAGCCCGGTGTCTGCCTTGAAAAATCTTACGCCAAGCTGCGATATGGTACCTATTTCATATTTCCCGAAAGCGGATGCGTCAAAATCATGCTGGACGAGGTCAGTCGAGACTACTACGTCTCCGATGCCCAATTCATCGCTCATATTGCCGGCCGCGCCTATGTTTATGACGCATCCCGGCGAAAACCCGTCTATAAGCGCCTGAGTACAGAGCGCGGCATTGACCTTTCCGATGCCGCACTTTACAAGAACTATGTCCTTGCCCTGTAGTTTTCCGCGAAAAAACGTACATCCGGCGACTGTTTTTGTCTCAATAATTTCCATTTTAGACTTTAATCCGGCGACTTCCTCATCAATTGCGCCGATTATGCCAAAAACCATATCTCATCCTCCGTATATACCTATACTAAATGCGTCTCAATCAATTTCTTCAGTTCGTCTGCTTCTTTCTGCATTTGGGCCAAATTCTCGCCCTCTATCATAATTCTCACCAAAGGCTCGGTACCTGACGCTCTGATTAGCACCCGCCCTTTGCCGGCATAGGACTTTTCAAGCTCAGAAATAACATTAGTAATCTCAGGCAATTTATCAAAATCATATTTTTTGCTGTTTGAAACCCTGGCGCCTACAAGTACCTGAGGCATTATACTCATTTTGGTATTTAGTTCGCTCAAGCGAGTTCCTTCTTCGCGCATTACATTGAGAACATTCAACGCTGTCAATATCCCATCGCCTGTAGTGTTGTGTTCAGTAAAAATTATATGCCCTGATTGCTCACCGCCAAGAATCGCGCCGCATTCGAGCATTTTTTCGAGAACAAAGCGATCCCCCACTTTCGTTCTTTCAAGATGGATTCCATTTTCATCAGCCATCACACTAAGCCCCAAATTGCTCATAACCGTGGCTACAAGCGTATCTTTCACCAGCTTGCCCTGACTTTTCATATAATGAGCACATATCGACATTATCTGGTCGCCATCAATTTCATTTCCACGCTCACAAACCATGAGGCAACGGTCACCATCGCCGTCAAAGGCGATTCCTATATCCATGGAGTTTTCGACTACAAAACTTTTGATTGCCTCTAAATGAGTGGAGCCGCAATTTTCGTTTATATTAATACCATTTGGCTCGCAATGTATTACATGTAAGTCAGCTCCCAATCTCTTGAGTATCGCCGGAGCCGCCTTATAAGTCGCGCCCTCAGCACAGTCAATAGCAATCTTTATGCCTGACAAGTCCATTTTGCCAAATAGGCCGGCCATGTAATCCACATATAGCTCAACAGCATTATAATCCTCAGTAATTATCCCAATATCAGCGCCGGTAAGAGGTTCGATAGTATCTTCCTCCCTCAAAACGAATTCTTCGATTTCACCTTCCAGCTCATCCCTGAATTTTAAGCCGTTCTTATCAAATATCTTGATGCCGTTATACTCCATCGCATTATGCGAAGCGCTGATCACAACACCCGCATCACACGCGAGCTCACGAACCAAAAATGCTACCGCAGGAGTCGGTACAACACCAAGGTTCACGACACTGCCACCGGCAGAGCATATACCCGCACTAAGCGCCGCAAATAGCATCGATCCTGAGCGACGAGTGTCCATACCCACTATGACTTTGGGCGCTTTTGCGTGTTCCCTCGATAAGATGTGTGCCGTAATTTTACCTATTCTATAAGCTATCATAGGCGTAAGTTCGCTGTTTGCCAGGCCTCTTACCCCGTCTGTCCCAAATAATTTGCCCATATCTGCCTCCCTGTCAATGCCTTCAAAGCTATCTATCAAAGACTATATTCTATATCCCAAAACAGCTTTTTGTGCCTGTCTTAAGCGATTATAATCATGGCCTAATACCCTGCTGGAGCAAGCCTGACAGCAGTGAAGCATTACCGCCATTATTATCTCCTGTGCCCGGTGTTTGCGAATCTTCATCCAACTCTGTATCGTCATCGTTATTATCTGCTAATATAACCACTCTCAGGCTCACTTCCGCATCCGCACGCCGCACGCCATCAGGCAATATGAGGCTCACCGGGACGTTATGCACACCCGCTTCAAGCTCTGTGAGGTCAATCGATGCCATGATCGAGTACTCGCTCATATCATGAATCAACCGTTCAACACCTGTGAGCCGCAGCTCGAGGTTTTCGGGGAGTATAGCCGAATGATCTTCAGCAGGCAGCCCAATGATCTCAATATCTTCTATCGGAATAATAAACTCTCTTGTTGCTTCTAATTCTAATGTGACTGTGATAGCGATTTCATGAGGCCTTGCATTTTGCACACTCAAAGGTGTTGCCAAAACAGAGTCCCGCGCATCCCTATAAATTGTTGTTGCACCTATACTGAGTTCTCTAACATCAATCGGCTCCAATATAATGCCTGCGAACACCGCCAAGTCTTCCGCCCTGCCCACAATATCAATATGTGCAGGCTCTATTTGTATATTTGTAACAACATGCCCTGCGGGCAATGATCCTGCCAGTGTCGGCATTCTTACAGGCACTTGCGCGCGCATGTTTATCGGCACAAACACTTCAACCGAAGCGGGCTCTATCGTTACCCTATCAGTAATATTGATATTGTTTTCATTATACACTGCAAGCACTGCGTTAGTTGTATAATCTTCATACATATCATTCAACTCTACCTGCGTACGCACATGCATTATAGTATCAAGAATGCTGCTCGGACCTGTAATCTCCACGAACATAGGCGTCGCCGTCGGCTCCATAGAAATATAGCCCAAAAGCGGGTCGCCCATTTTTACAATAGATACAGGAAACTCTCGCGTGTCCAGCCTGTCAATCATCAATCTTACATTCGGGGGCATTGGCGCATAGCTAATGATATTGGCCGCTACAGCATCCGGCAGGCTAAGGCTCACAGGCGCTGATATTACTTCTCCCACTAAATCCAATTGACCAAATATTGCAGAGCCTAAGTCAACATATGCTCGCATATCAACGCTGTCAATCTGATTAAGAAGTCTTCGATTAGCAAAAATCCCAACGGTTATAGGGCTTCTTTCAATGTCTTCTTGATTTAAAAGAACAAGCCCTAGACGATTAAGTGTTTCCATATTTTCAAAACCAATTCTCACAGAATGGAACCGCCTGTTTTCCAAAGGGTCTTGAAGGTTTACAGCAATTACCCACAAAATGCTTGCCAGCACCAACGCTGTGACTTTCCAAACAATATTGACAGTGAAGAACGAAATTATTTTACTTACCATCTTTTCGCCCTCCTTTGCCCCTGATAAAGGTAAATTTCATGCGTCGGGTCGCTTGAGGGTCACTTCCGCCGCCGCCCAGGCGGCTCTTGAGTTCCTCAGGAGATATATCTCTATAGAGTGTGCCGCCGCTTGCGACACTAACTTTTCCGGTTTCTTCGGACACAACAATAGCACAAGCATCCGATACTTCGCTTGCGCCTACGGCGGCCCTGTGCCTAGTGCCAAGTTCCTTTCCTATTTCAGTTGCAGTTAAAGGGAGTATGCAAGAAGCGGCAGCGATTCTGTTGTTTCTTATTATCACCGCACCATCGTGAAGAGGGGTTCTGTCTTCAAATATATTCAATATCAGCGACGAACTTACGCTTGAGTCAATCAATGTTCCTGTCTGCTCCAAATCTCCCAGCATGACGTCTCGTTCCATAACTATCAGAGCACCCATTTTTACTTTTGCCATTGCATAAGTCGCTTTTGTTACTTCATCAATAGTTTCTTGAGAAATCCGTCTGTAGGACTCAGAGCTACTAAATGGCATCTGCAAGTGCCCTTTGCCAAGCTCCTCAAGGGCTTTGCGAAGCTCAGGCTGGAAAATAATAATCATAACCAGTATGCCGGTCTGCACAGCATGCCGAACTATCCACTCGATAGTAGTTAGTCCAAACAAAAAAGAAAGGCTACTTATAGAAAGCACCAAAACAATGCCTTTAAACAGCGACCACGCCCGAGTTTCCTTGACCCACAACATAATCTTGTAAAGGAAGAAGGCAACAATCAGTATATCGATAATATCTATCAAAGTTATGCGGTTGATGGATGCATCCGCTAAGTTTGAATAGATAAACGTCTCGCCAAAGAAAATATTGAGATTATTCCATACCGTTCTTAACAAAATACAATACCCCCGTCTTGCCAAAAGTGATAGTTAAGTATTGTAAGTGCTGAATAGCCTGCTTCCATACTGGATTGCGTGCAAATTCTTTAAAAGACAAGGAGCGTGTGAGCGCAGTACTAAAACAAAGTACGAGCGCGATACACGCGGCGAAGTACTTTAATGAAGTTTGAAGCAATTCAGTATGAAATGAGGTTATTCAGTGCTTACTATCTATTATATACTGCTTAACTTGTCAAAATATCCCGAGTTAATGTAGGGAAGTCGCTATAGCAAAGCCAGGCGTTTAATCCCTATCCGTGCGCCGATCCTCATGCTCGTCATCATCATAATATTCGTCGTCATACTCATCGTCATAGTTTCCGTCCGCCTCATATTCCTCAAGCGGATCATAATCGTCATAACTATGCTGGGTATCCAAATCATCATATTCTACATCATCTGCGTCGACATACTCATCAGCGGCGTCAAGCTCATCATCTGTATGTACGTCGCGATTGTTTCCGCGCACTTTTCTTATTTTATGCTCTTTTTTCGCGATAGCCATTTTAGGCACTACACGCACAAAATAGTAATTCTCATCATCTTCAAATTCTACCCGCTCTGCTCTTTGATAATTCAAAACCACGTCAAAGAATTTTATTAAAAACACCAAAATCCCGCTAAATACACTCGCAAAAATCATGGTCATTATATTAACGTCAAGATCAATGGCCAACTGCAAGAATATGAAACTAACCACGTTTATTACAACACCCAAAACAATAGCAATTTCTTTAGAAAAGTCCACATTCATTTTTGAGGCAGCAAATACAACCAAAGTTACCAGCGCAAACACAAACGCCATCGCGACCCATTGATCGTTTGCGGCAATCATGTCGATCGCATAAGCAAACACCTGTCCAAAACTGTCAGGTATATCTACGATAGTGTCCGCACGGGGCCGCTCCACATGAACCAGCTCCAATGCCAGCGGGTAGAACTCCCAAAGGAAAACCCCTATGGCTATAGGAAATACACTCTGTACTCCAAAATAGAGTCCCGCTATCAAAGGCACCACATATGGAACCCCCAGATAAAACCCCAACAACATAAAAATCAAGAGCCAGCGCTCCCGTCCCCCCAAGCGCCCGTAAAAAAGCATTACGAGAAGAAGAACAGAGCCTACTATGACAGCAACCTCAATATTATCACTAAACTGTAAAACAACATTAAGCCCAATCAAAAGATAACCCATACTGATCGGAAGTACGCTAAACAAAAGTCCCATGAGCATGGCGTAGGGCGTTTGCATTGATGGTCCGGTTATAACATCAAGTATATCCATGCTATGCCCTATTTGGCTTATGCGCGAAAACACATAAACTCCTAAGAAAAATCTCAACACCGGAATTATAAACAGTTCATATCTTTTATAAAATTTAACGATTCCTTCTCTTACGGCTAGTATTTGACTCATGATCTGCTGGCAATTCTCCTTTTCCTTCCAATTTTTCAGTAAGCTTCAAATGCCTCTCAATTCGCTTTTGCATGGCCGAATACTCTCTGGTGGCTTTAAGTGAGCTTATTGTTGAACAAATGAAAAGCACAACTACTATAAATAGTAGTATCCGCAACCCTTCCATCCTATAATCTATTTCAAATAAGTCTTCGCCATTTACGATGATTCTGTTAATTGCATAGTAGCCAATAACAATCGCGCAGCCCAAAAGCGCATACATCCTGGCTCCGAAGTTCTTCCAATAGACGTAATCATGGCGAAAGAAAGAATTGGCGTCCCCATCGGTTTCGCCGTAGGTTTTATCATAAAGGGCGAGCTTGGTCATTATTAAAATTTTTTCTTTATCCAACATATTTTTTGCACCGCTTTCTGAGTATACCGCGTATACTGGCTCAACTTAAGACGTCTTCGTACTTCGTACGGGAATTTATAAGTTAACTCGTTATGTAAGTGTATCATATTTTTTTGCTTTGTTCCAGTAAATATGCAAAGAATTGTTTTTAAGAATTGATTACAATAATGTAAGCGCTGAACAACCTCATTACGACTGGATTGCTTCAAATTCTATTAAAGTACTTCGTCACGTGTATCGCGCTCGTACTTGGCTTTAGTACCGCACACACACACTCCTCGTCTTTTAAAGAATTTGTGCGCAATTCAGTCTTAAGCAGGTTATTCAGCACTTACTAACGCAAGAGTTTGAGAATGTGTCAACAATATCAATCAAAACATATAATGTATCAAACTTTATATTTGGGAGTGGTATTGTGTACATAACTGATTACGGCCCAAGGGCTATCACTGCTGACATTGTGAAAGCAGCGCTAAACAACAACAATTTCCGAACAGCATTCTGGACAGGTGAGCACCTACAGCTGACACTGATGACCATTCGCGCCGGTGAAGATGTTGGGCTTGAGGTTCACCCACATGTGGATCAAATTTTATTTGTGGCTGATGGCTTCGGCATTGCCTTAATGGGCAAATGCCCTAACAGTCTGGTTCAGCACCCGCTGTTTTGTGAGCATGCTTTTTTTGTGCCCGCAGGCACATATCACAATCTTGTAAACACAGGCAACCGCCCTCTAAAGCTTATATCCATCTACAGCCCGCCCAATCACGCTCACGGTACAATCCACAGAACCAAGGCTATTGCAGATGCTGAAGAGCATCACTAGACCGAAGTAAGCAGGTGATTTTTATGGAAGTGGGACATTTATTAGTCGAAACATTCGTGGGTGAGCGCCTTTTTCCCACCACAGGGGCGAGAGTCGTTGTAAGATGCGATTTGGGCATTCAGCACCATGAAGTTTTTACGGACGAAAATGGGCGCAGTGAAAAAATCCCTCTCTCCGCAGCACATAGGGATACTACCCACAGAACGCCCCACGGCAACCTGCCGGAGATATACCCTAAGAGATACACAGTCGAAGTAAGCCACAAGCGCGGCTTCCAGACAACAATTGTTCATGGCGTGGAAATCTTTCCGGGGATAGTTTCCATTCTGCCTGTTCGGTCTCGCTCGGCAACGCCCGGCAGCGACGAAATCTATGAAATTTTTATTCCTTGCAGGCGCGAGGCTGACTTGCATGACAGGTCAAGCCATGAAGAAACAGTCATAGGGCACTCGAATGAAAACATTTTGAGCTCATCGCTAGTTGTACCGCCCCATATCACTGTCCACATGGGTCAGCCGGACGAGGAGGCTGAAACTCTGGTAGTTTC
>Ga0123355_10004167_pt1 | contig 20993 bp, 11 predicted proteins | sample TergutEmb28metaG_3_FD_89872 | JGI IMG/M metagenome (GOLD analysis project Ga0123355, IMG submission 89872) | Embiratermes neotenicus P1 segment gut microbial communities from Petit-Saut dam, French Guiana - Emb289 P1 | ecosystem: Host-associated > Arthropoda: Insects > Digestive system > Gut ...
AAAGGAAAAACCCAGGAAAAAAAAAAAGAAAAAACCCGCGAAAAAAAGGGCAAAAGGCAAGTAGTAAAAAAGGGGGAATTTTTCCCCCCCCCCCCCGGACAAATGATGTTTTTACTATCTTTAGTAGTACACGTTTTTTTTTGTTTTGCTGTTGCTGTCACGACATTACTCATATCTATATATAATTCCACACTAAATTTTTGCAACTTGTGTATTTGTTCCAAAGGGAAGACTGTATAATGCAGAGCCTTACAAAGCAGCACAGGAACTCGTCAATCTACAAGAACTGGTGATACAATAGTAATAAACAGAACGTTTTCAAACTCATTTTCAAACTTAAAATACATGATCGCCATGCGCAGCTAGAGTTCTAATATCTGATCTGTATCCTCAACTGGTAAAGCTCAATTCCTACTAGCGTTCTGCGCCCAATTTCGAAGTAATTTATCTTTGCTGATAACAGGAATTATGAAATGAGTGGCTGACGAAACCAAATACAGCGTAGGCTTCCGGAACTGTAACTCGGGTCAGCCCACCAGACTACCTGACCTCCATCCAGACGAGATTTGAGCATACGCGTTCCTTGCATTTAGACTACACTGTGACACGGACACAACTATACCTTTCCTTAGCCAAACACAAGAATCCCCAGCTGGACACAGGTTACGTTGTCATCGAATACCACCGCATTCAAACGGTACAAACTGTCATCAGTACCCATCTTAAAGAAGACACCGCATCTCCAACACAAAGTCCAAATGGGTAATGATTTGCGGGAAATAAATGGGTGTTTATTGTGACAACTGTAGGAAACACTTGAGAAACGTTAAAGTTGGCAGACTTGAAGGTCGCCGTCACAACTGTAGCACTGTCCAGTGTTGTTAGATCAACGGCCTAACTGCATCATGTAGCCACCCGTTTCAGCGTTCGGTGCGGGCATTTCCATTCCTAATCATCGTGGTTATTAAGTACCGAACGTACCAGCTACTTCGACATTTCAGTTAGCTCTGCATTTCTTATACAGTCTACTCGTGTTCCTTGTGATTCTCACAACAAATACAGATTATATCCCCACATTGTATTAAACTGTTGCTCCACCGTGAGGACTCCAACCGCTCCCAATCTACCACCCGTCTCCGTCTTGATATCTGTTGTTGATGTAATTATGGAAGGTGGGATTTATATGTGTTGGATGTGGTGGAACCGGTCCCATGGTAAAGGTGAGCACCACTCAGAGTAATGTCAGGTACGCATTCACGAACGGTTCATGGACAGATGGAAGACGCGCTCGGTACCAGCAACTGAGCTTTGCAACTAAATCTCTGAGATCTTCACTAAGCGCATGGTCCTTTAAACACAACGGCTTACGCTCACTAGGAGTAATACACACAAACACACACTTATGTTGCCTAGGTGACCGTTCACCGATCCCAGTGGCCGCTCGCTTGCTGGGATTGGGGGTTCGAATTCCGCCAGCGGCATGAATGTACGCTATGTGGTGTACTATGTTCTACACGTAAGAGGTCTCTGCGAAGGGCCGATCACTCGTCCAGAGTCCTACCGCGTGGTGTGTCTGAGTGTAAGCAGCGAACATCACAGAAGAGGCCCAGACCCAGGCCCACTAGGGCTGTCGTGCCATGAGAGAGAGAGAGAGAGAGAGAGACAGAGAGAGAGGCGGCTGCTCCAATGATTGCTATTAAGTACTGCGATAACACGACGCTTACTGTACGTTCCGGAACTCAGGCATAATTTGTAGTAAGAAATATACGTATAGTATAAAACGTAAGCCAGCAACTCTGCACGCACAATGCACACGCGCCTCCTAAGGTTCTCCCACTCCTGCAAGCACATTTGAGAGTCTCTTGTGGTATAGATGTCAGATCTGCTATTGATTTCAGTTGAATTTCCCTTACGGATATAAAACGCTGACCGCTGAGCCTCATCTTGAGACACGGGAAGCACCAGAATTTACAAGGAGCGAGATGTGTAGGAGGCACTGGCCGCGGGATGACTCGAATTCGTTTCTTCACCAAGGGTGGGAAGTGTGACAAGGCTCACCATCGTGTTACAGGATCCAACTGTTCCTCCATATTTCCGAACCTTCGAACAGCATCCAAAACAAGAATTTCGACTAGGGGTGCGCACCCACCTACAGAGTCGTGTTGAGTCCGATCAGACTTGCAAAGACGCGGCAGAGACTATTTGTCTTACTTATAATGCTCACGTGCGGGAATGCTTACACACTGGCACAGTCGAGTTGAGTCCCTCGAGTCTTGCCGAGCCAAGAGTTTTGATGCCTCATGTTTCATTTTCGCCGGTCGGACTCCAGTGATCGGGCGTGACGGCTGCTATTTTGCGTTGGGAAATGAATGTAGCAAGGTTGATTCTTTTAGTTAAGGCCCACCAGATAATCTACGATGCCTCTCATTGTGAACATGGAAACAGAGACTGCCTTGCCAGTGCTTGGTACGAACTGCACAGCAGATGGGCTGAATAACCCTATTCCAGTCTCATAATGTGTAATGAGTGTATTCACATGTTTCGTCTCTTCCGACGCAACCTCTTTCATATAACTGTGTGAAAAACAAGCAGATGAACATTTTACTTCGCTGTAGAGTTACTTCTTTACTTCCGCACTATTCCAAACGTACTAACATTCTATTGGATTCAGGCGACTGTGATTGGACTAGATTCGGTCGCAGTGCCATGACTGAGTCTGACTAGACTCCACTCCACTCCACTCGACAGGTGGTGGGTGAACTCGCTGTCGTACAGAAACAAATCCGTGATACGTGGTCGAACAATAAAGTTCACGAACTCATCGCGGTAAAAGTGTTATATACCTCATTGCTGAATACCACCGTGGTCGCCTTCAAAGTACTCCCCTTGGGAAGTTATGCACCGATGCCAGCGCCTAACCCACCCTTCAAAACAATTTTGGAACTGGTTTTGTGGAATGGCCTTCAGAGTTGCCGTTGTATTACTCCGGATGTCATCAATGTCATCAAAATGCCTTCCTTTCAATACTTCCTTTATCTTTGGGAACAGAAAAAAAGTCACTGGGGACTAGATCAGGTGAATAGGCAGGGTGTTCCAAAACAGTTATTTGTTTAGTAGCTAAAAAACCCCTCGCAGACAGTGCCGTGCGAACAGGTGCATTGTCGTGATGCAAGATCCATGAGTTGTTGGCAAAATGTTCGGGTCGTTTCCGTTAACATTCACAAGCGGCCTTTCCAGTACTTCCAAATAGTAAATTTGGTTGACTGTTTGTCCAGTTGGTACAAATTCATAATGAACAATCCCTCTAATATCAAAAAAAAGTCAGAAATATTGTTCTGACCCTTGATTTGGACCGACAGAATTTTTTTGGTCATCGAGAATTGGCAGTCTTCCATGGTGCACTTTGCCGCTTCGTTTCAGGGTCGTATTGGTACACGCATGCTTCATCGCCTGTGATGACGCGACCCAAAATGTCATCTTGCCTCTCCAAAAGGTCTTGGCAAATTGTGACTCTTCTTTGCTTTTGTTCTTCGGTGAGCTCCTTTGCGACCATTTTTGCACACACCTTCCTCGTGTCAAGATCTTCAGTTAAGATTTTCCTAACTGTTTCTCTGTCGATGTTCACCTGCTCTCCTATGCTCCTGATAGCCGATGCGTGTTGCTGGCCGTCCTGATCTCTCTTCGTCAATGACACTTTCCCTTCCCTCAGGAAAACGTTTCACCCACATGCAAACTGCTGTTTTCTTCATAGCATTATATCCGTAAACTTGCACCAACATCTCTCTGATTTCTTTTCCACTCTTTCCAAGTTTAACGAGAAATTTAATGTTCGTTCTCTGCTATAATTCAAGCTCCGACTTTCTCGCGGCGGCACACCAAAATACACGCAGACAGTAATAGATGTCACTCAGAAAGGGACTGCCATAGACCAACAACAACACAGCTGTGAAACGCTGATATGTCAACGTCATCAAACCATACGAAGGCTTTTGTCCAGTGCTGCCACGGCAAGCACACGGTGGCGAGTTCGCGAACTTAATTGTCCGACTACGTACACTACGACAAACGCGATCACCATGGTCCTCGGTTGAGATTCTGCGACCGGCGACTTCCTTACCATATGATGATGGTCCTCTGCTGAGATTCTGCGACCCGCGACTTCCCTACCATATGATGTCCGCTTCTTGCGGAGCGAGTCAGTTTTCAACAGCAATCACCTTCCTAATCTCCATCTGGTTCTCAGCAGGTGTAGCTCACACTTCGCGCACACATGCGCCATTAACAAACCTTCCTTCAGAATACTCTGAACCGACCCATATTTCGTTCGCTATCTTCAGTCGTCAAACACCGATATGAAGTCACGACTAGTCACATTTTAATTCTTCCTCGACGCTGTTAGCCTGCCAGCACTACTCATGTCCTAGAAATTTGCCTGTTTTTAAACCGGTAGCACCGATCGCACACAGAGGAGTTCAGAGAGCTTCATCTTCATTAACCACATCGAGGCTGACAACAGTTCCCCGGTGCCTTTTTCCCTACTCTGCAACCGCTCGTTTCATTTTATTGCACTACTGACGCAACGTCAGTAGCCGGCACAACTTCCTACTGGTAGTTAACTTCTGATGTAAATATGGTACCGGGCAGTGTAAAGTCCGTCATCCCGACCTACAGCAGCAATAAACAATGACACATCTTGCGTGTCGCAACGACGACCAAGCCAGGCCAGGCATTATCCCATCCCTTAATTTTTGAAGAAAATGTGAAAATTAAAAAAAAAAGAATCATACTAAGTATTAACATAAAACATAGCAAATGCTTTACAATACATTTTATTCTTCTAACCTGAACACAAATGCGTTTAACAAACTTCGACAAAAAAAGGCCCCGTAAAACAAAGTTCCTGACTGCTCCCAATATGAAAAACAAAAATCATAGTGGCGCCCATACGGTTACAAGATTATCAGATTTGAAGTCTTCAGAAAAATACTAGAGATTACGGTCTTCCGGTACGTGCCGTGGAAACGCTCTTGTCTCCATCTTCACCGTACAAGAGTTCTTATCCTCAATGAACTGTAAGTATAGGCGAAGGGGAAATGTAAAAAAGCATTACGATAATGAACTACAGACGATTCTACAAACCGTCCCTTTTTTAGCAATGCATCACGTCCTACAATTTCTGTCAAGGGTTAAGCTCTCAGAAACTCGTATGGCCGAAGGGTAGAGAAGCGCCGCAGTTAGTCACATGTACTTACCTTGTCACACACGGCGGACAATAAATGTCAGAAGCATCTGTTTCGAGGATGTGCATCGTGTCTAAACGGTGAAGGTAAACTTGTTAGATAGGAGCAAGAGAGTAATGCCAAAGGTCCACAGATCAATACCTGCAATGCACTGAATTATTTAAATTCCACAGTAAATATTGTGTGCCTATGAAGAGACTGGACAACACAGCCTCTTTTCCTACTGTACAGTTCTTCGTTCCTTCATATTCAAACCACAACAACAACAACAACAATAATAAATACTAATTATACTACTTTATATTATTCCTGCGAAGAATATAGTACTCCCGCACCAATTCTGCTGGACATAACCTAAGAGTTTCGTATCAGGAAAATTTTCTTGGAATTTACATCGGCCCTGTTTGTAAGAACTGCATTTGGCGTATACGTCGTCAGTAATGCTTTGCTCCAATGCAATGCTGATAGCGAATGTAAATGGCTCGTAGCGACTAGATGCCTCAGCGGATACGGATATTCGCAACATCTTCATGGCGGATAAAAAATGTACGCAAGCGGGCTGCGGATAGGATTGCAGATATGGACCTAAAACAACTACTACTAGTTCCGGTCTTTTACTGCTTGGGTAAATTCTTTGTAATAATCACCCCAAAAAATCTGGTGTCGAAACTTTAGTTTCCATACAATAGTATGCACGTTTGCGTACGTATGAGTGAGAACTTCGCATTGCAGCACGGGCTCGATAAGAAGCCTAGCTCGAACAGTAATCTCCCGAAACAGATATGCATGTTGCAGATTAAATTACAGCCACATGTACGCAATTTGTATACAAGTTCGCATCTACTTTCACATCAAGTTTAATAAATATCCCAGATTTAAATATTATCACCACAAATGTTTTCCCTAACCGTACAGCATGACACATAAAATCAATAAGCGCAGAAAAGCATGTCGCGCCGATACGAAGACTACGTCACTGCATTAGTACGTCTCACAACCAAAGGCACTTATGTGGTGTAATGCTATCTGGCATACCAATCGCATCTACGTGACGCCACATGATGTCTATCATCAAGTGCTACTTTGGCCTCTCTGACTCTGACGAATTTCTTGTACAGACACTCAGACTTACACAACATTTACGTTCTGGAACGTACGGCACAAGTCGAATTTTGCGCAATTCGTAACTGACTATACATTCATGTAGAAGGGAGTCCAATTGAAATCCACGCTCCAACACACCGGAACCTGACAGGCCTCAGCGTCACAGCCCCACCGCCTATGTTATGGCCCAACAGTATTCCTCCACCACCTTCGGTGCACTGCGCTTTCATTCCCGCAGGAGAAAATTCGGCGCACGTTTAAAAAATGTTACTATTTCAGTTCTTTTTAGCGTTTTTTTAACCGCGTGTCTGAAACTATGTAATCTTAAATCGTGTACCGGGGGGGGGGCTACTTAAACTCCTGGATATTATCTATCACAAATGTACATAGGTCTGCAGGTAAAGTGTATTTTTTTGTCTGATATGAACCACGCTTGAATTTGCTAGACAAACTGTAGCAAACATCCGAAACACTTCAAGAAGATCCGATCGGAGGGGGTCGAGGTGTTGAATGCGGACAGACATCATGAAACTGAGTCTATTTTCGCGACTGTTTAGCGAATGAGCCTAAAAGGAGTGGGGGAAGGGCAGAAACCACAATTGTTTACTCCATGGTCTCCTAGCATCAGTTCTGTGCACACTACAGGCGGGTTACTTAATACAGTCCCTATCATTTTACATAGCACCTACAGTACGACTCATCACGACTGAGCCAATCCCTGATTACACGCGACAAAACGGGCAACAAAACTGGAGCGACAGTGCGACACCAGCTCCTCAGGTTCACAGCATTGTAACCCGACTTAAAGGTCCTCCATCGCGTCACGAGATTACAGTCTGCTACGTATGAGGCGGCATCATATGCTACCACAACATCGTTTCTTGTCGCAGAAGAAACACCTACGCGCGCACGAATTCGATACTCTCGTCGCGCCAGTCAAACCCACAGACCTAACGCCAAGGACTTTATGAAACTGGGTTTACTATAGCGTACAAATAAAATCGCACTTAACACTCTGAAGCCTGACTGAGACACAAAGAGAAAATGGAAGGTAGTAACATACGCTGCGTATTTTTCCAGGAAAGAGACACTGTTTCGGTTCTCAGGGTTCCCAAGACAGCCCACTCGTCCTTCTAGTAAATGCAGATTGGACAAGATACATCGTTGGAAACGTGAGGAAGGTAAAATGACTGCAAGCTGAGCGTTTCGACTACGTAGCAAGCAAAATAAACTGTGAAGTAACTTTATTATATTGGCACTGAGACGTCTGCACCCGCGTATGTTGTGCAAGAAGGAAAGTGGGAACAAACTCATCACATGCTCTATAACCACCGGCCCCCTTGATATGCTATATATCTATTAAGCGTTGCTGACTCAGAATAAACATGGATAAAACTGAATGCCCTGTATAATAATTTAAAATGAAGCTGCTACTGTGCGAACTTAAAACTAACCATGTAGCAAACAAAGACGCCTGCGTCCCCTCAGGGTGGCAACAGCCAAGTCCCTATCAACTACACACTTTCTTCTATAAGCATTGTGATCAAGTGACTTCTAGCTGCACGCAATGAGAAAGGTTGACGATCGCTAGTACCGTCGTCGCTATCCCGCCCTGTGTATGTCTATTGCATTTTCTCTCGCGCATGTCGTTGGAGAATTATTTGACGACCCCTATACTGCACTGGTGATATACCAACTGCAAGGACAGTAGGTATTTCTGTTGTTTTTTTTTTTTCATGAAGTTCAATTGCATTCCGATTATAAAGCTCGGCTTTTGAACAGGGCCTGACATTTAAGCCTGCTAACGCAGGTAATTTACAAGCGATTTTGTTTCTTAAACTATACCACCTACAAAAAGCTTGAATCAGTGTGCCGGCCTTTGAAAGAGATATTTTGAAAAAGTGCTTGTTTTAATACGATTTCCAAAAACCCTGAGCTTGAATAATGTATCTCACTTGCCTAGGCATCAACTCAATTAGTGACCTCTTTAACACACTGGTGACCACGACGATGAAAATTCCTTGTTAATCGACACCACATTAACGTCAGCGCAGGTTGTCTTATTTCTGACCTGGTGAGTTGGAAATCAGTACGGTAACAACAACGACCCGGCGAGTGTATCGTATGTTTTCATGGTCACCCTATATACGAGGGGTGCTGATATGTCCTTAGCTCGACCTGGAAGGAAACCAGCTACAACGACCAAACTCGGGATTTATTCAACATACTCCCCACGTAGCTCAACACACTTATTTGCTCGTTGCTCTAACATTTGCAAGCCACTCAAACAAAATTCAGAAGGAAGCATGTTAGGCGACGCGCGCGATTTTAACAACATGGAGACGTACGGAAAGGCGCCGAAGGAAATTCACGCCATTCTGATAGAAACATTACTGGAACATGGACCATTGTATACAACTTTCAAAAACTGGGTGGCCCAGTTTAAAAGTGATTTTTCAATCTGTGATGCGCCTCGTCCTGGACGACCCAAAACAGTGACCACCCCGGAGATTATTGATCAACTTCACGAGCTAACCTTGGAAGACTTCTGGACTTCGGCTAAATAAATAGATGAGCAACTGGGCATCTCACGTAAGCGGGTCCCAAAATGCCTGAAAGCGGATCAAAAACGTCAACGGTGTCAGTCGTCTGAGCAACTTTTGGATTTTTTTTCGGCGCGATCCAAATGACTGGTGATCATGGACGAAACCTGGTTATATCATTATGAGCCGGAGACAAAGCAACAATCAGTGAAGTGGCAGCATAGCGGCTCAACCCGCCCCTCCCCAAAAAATTCCGAGTGCAAAAATCCGCTCGAAAAGTTCTCGCCTCGATTTTTTGGGATCAAGACGGCATCCTCCCCATTGATTATCTTCCAAAGGGCCAAACTATCAACGGGGAGTATTGCTCATCTCTGCTGGTGCAACTGAAGGATATTTTGAAGGCAAAACGCCGGCCGCGGAAAGGTCAGCAAGGGGTCTTGTTCTTGCACGACAATGCCCCGGCTCACCGGGCACTTGCAATCCAGAAGAAACTGGCCTACCTGGGCTTCCAATGTCATTATCATCCGCCCTATTCTCCGGATCTGGCCCCGTTGGACTACCACCTGTTCCTTGGACTGAAAAAAACAACTGAAAGGTCGCCATTTTTCGTCCGACGCGGAGGTCATTGCTGCCACGAGACCTGGTTGGACGGACAACCTGATTTTTTTGAGTGGCTTCCAAAAGTCAAAGCAACGGGCTAAAAAGTGTACTGAGCTTCGTGGGTAGTATGTTGAAGAAATCCAGAGTTTGGTCGCTATAGCTTTTTCCTTCCTGGTCGGGCTAAGGACTATCAGCACCCTCTCGTACACTCTTTCTTGTTTTCGTTTAAAAGTACAGCGCAAAGTTGGTGGAAGAGGGTCGAGGAGGAAGTGTTCATACTATACTCAAGGATGGGAAGTTTTTAAATTTTATTTTATAATTAGTATTCTACTACTTGGAACAGGAACAAAATTATTAAAATACTGTATTAACTGTTTGTAAAGAAAAGGCCACGTCCTAAAAAAAACTCCTTTTTATACGTTTCTAAGACTATCTGGATAGCCGCGCAAGGCGTCCGAAAGATTTTGTAGCAATATATAATTAACAGACATACGTAATATTCATAATGTTGTGTTACTCGGGTCCTATAATCGATACTGATTTGATAAACATAATACGACGATGGTACCTAAATTAAGGAAGCGACAACAGCCGAATATGTCGCAGGCGGGGATACTGGTCGACGGCACCGACAGGAATCTTCCACATTTGCGAATGCAAAGGTGCGTTTCTCCTGTGAGAACAGACAGCTGTTTTGCACGGAGATGGCATCCCAAATCCCTGCTCAAAAGCTGTCAGAGCACCATTCGCTGTAAAACCAACGCGCCGTCTTTTACGCAGCCAAACGCTATCAAACGCCGCTCAATGAAATAATAACTCGCATCTGCCTCTACTAACAGCATTCTCGCGTTTATTGCCACGCTGGGCTGCTAAGTCATATGAAGCCGTGTTGTGTCACAAAATGCAGATATAATAAATAAATAAACCAGTCGGGAGCACAGCGACTTCTCGAAAATTCTGCAGATGACCTTCAATATAAAGGTAAAGCTATCTCATTACAGGCCTCGATCGGCTCTGAGGGTTCTAGGAGGTTAGAGGTCCTAGATTTCAAGACAATCGGCACATGAAGATGGCAAGGTTGTCAGCCCTACGCACCAGCCGCCTTTATCCCCCAGAAAATATTCCTGGTACTCACTTCTGTTAGAGGCTGAGTCATAATGCCATAGTGCGGCCGGAAGGATTGTCAATGAAAAATTCCACTGACACCGTCGGCAATCGAACCAGCGATCTTCCGGTTGTAGCGCAGTTCCTCAACCAACTGCGCCACCGCGAAACACACCTCCAAAATAAGCCCGTTTAAAAAATTAATTGTGCCGCTTCCGGATTACTTTACCCCAATGAAATAATCGGTCCAAAATAAACACTCCTCTACTCCCGATTCTCGTGTGGTTCACGAATGAGTAACGTGGCAGTTCCATGTAAAACCCAATGACCAGCCACCACATCGGTATGTGCACTGTGGTCAACAAACTCCTGCAGGAAATCTGGACTGTCCTCCCCCCGAGAAACAAAAAAGTTGTGGGCCCTTGTGTCAGACGCGTGGGATAGGTTCTTTGTCCCAATATCATGTTCGATCCCAGGGTCCACGCCGAGCAAAATGCGTCCAGCAATTGGACATGGTGCCAAAATGCAGCGTCATCAGAACAGATCGTTCAAGGGTCAGACGGTAATTCATTTTTTTCTAAAAATAATACGTGTGCAGTTTAAGAAACGGTAGCTCGTGTCAAGTGTGTTCTCCGCAAATACAATTGTCTGTTTGCAGTCACATGCGAACAGTGGCGTAGGGAGATTTTTTGACTGCCCCTGACAGAAATTACGAACTTTAAAATATAATCACAATTATTTATTGAATTTACTTTTATTGGTGATGATAACTAAGGATTTGTTGAGCGCACAAAATAAGACTTTTTCATTTCAAATATTCATTTTGCCGTCCTTGGGCCCTGCTGCCCGAGGCGCCGCACCACTTGCCCCACCCTGGCTCCGTTCCTGCATTTTGAATATAGAACCTTTATATAAGAATGGCCGTGAACGAAAAGGCGCGAAAATAAGAGAATACAGCCGTAACAATCGCACTTCTGGCTTCAACAATGAGACAGAACGTCTTATACATTAACCACCAAAACTGACCTCCCTATCAACTCTAACCTCCTACTCACTTGTCTATCCACAAGTACCGACGTTCGCAAGTCTTCGACTTCATTCGGCCGCAGCACCTAGCCTCCTAGCTCAAAAAATCATCAACATGAATCCATGAGTTTTCTTCGTAGCAGGAAATGAGATAATGGTGTCTATACTTAACAGATAACTGAAATCCAACAAATGAAAGTAGATAAAAGCCTACTGCGGACAAATTCAAGGAAATAACGAGTATCTGTGACGCAATTTATTCGTTCACGTCTCTTACTGCTTCGGGCTTGAAACATTTTAAGCTCTAGATTTGTACTGTACAGCCTGTACGATCTGATTGGCCACTATGCAATGAACAATACAGCACAAGAGTATGTGTTCACCTGCCAAGTTCAGTTTCCAACGTCTGACAAGTTCGTAATGAATAGATCCAGTCACGTGCTTAATAGTTTCGGCACGTCCGTCTGTCCAGATGTAAGCACTCAAGAACTGAGAATCTTTATGAAATCTGATATTAGAGGTTTTATTAAAATTTGCCCGCAATTCCAATTTTGTCTAATAACAATAATAGTAACAAGACCTGCATGCAATTCTGTGCACATATCCACCTAAGGTAACTGTGGTTTTGCCGTGAGCATTACGAAGATGTGACAGATGATGCATGTGTATTACGAAGGATGATCAAAAGTACGGTCCCTTATGTTACAGAACATGCAACGTAAAATTTAGTTTATTAATTCCAGTTAATTATTGTTGTCCAACAGTTCCCTGATCACAGTCCAATTTTGGGACGAGTTTAAGAAATCCGCCGCGGTATAAATCGGACTTGCATTCGCAGTCATTCACAAACAGCTACTCCCACTTCATTATCGTGAAATGTGCCCCGATGGGACGATACATCTATGTGCTCGAGAATTACGTTGAAAAGGTGATATTTCAGAGGTATCAATGAGCTACATTTCACGCTGTAATGAGCTTTCTTTTCCCAAAAATAATGGTGAAATATAGACCATATGGACGAAGACGACTCGCAAGACCTTAGAAGAGACTATTAGACAAAGCCAAAACAGGTCTATTAAAACCTAACTTGTTACGGAAGATAATGATGATGACATATTTTAATTTTTATGACCTAGGGAACCGTATTTAGTGACCATCCCCCCCTACATTTCCCAAGCTGCTAATATTCAGATGGAAAAGAAAACTCATTCGTGTGTATCGGATGGCTGAACATCGCCCGTTTTGTAAAAAGGGGCTAACTGTTATTCTGAGCTAAACTGAGTTATGCGCAACCGATCATTCAACTAATGGTCCTCTATGATATTTAAAAAAAATTGTAAATCTATCTTCAAAACTCACAGGGGCACGCGGCGGCGCAGTTGGTTGAGGCACTGCGCTACAAGTCGGAAGGTCGCAGGTTCGATTGCCGATGGTGTCATCGGAATTTTTCATTTACATAATACTTCCGGCCGCACTATGGTTGGCCCTGCGGTTGACTCAGCCTCTAACATAAATAAGTACCAGGAATATTTCCTGTTGGGGGGGGGGGGTAAAGGCGGCCGGTACGTAGGGCTGAAATTACCAGCTTCACGTGCCGACTGCCCTGAAATCTGAAAGCCCCAACCTCCTGGAACCCTCAGGGCCTGTCCGGGCCTGTAATGGTATTTATTGCTTTACCTTTCATCTTCAAAACTCACCAAGATGGATGGGGGATAGCCTACTTCTCAAAGCATCTGTAATATGTAAAAAGGAGCCATCTTCTTGCTTTTCCTGTAAAACTAACACTTTGGTGGTTGTCCTCTTTTTACAAAATAGGGGCAATAAGTTACTTTTAACGACGCTGTATCAATTTAATTTAGTGCCGCATGACACGAACGTAGATCATGTTTCGTAAAGATGGAGAGGAAGCAGCCGAAGCCCTGGAAACTTGCTGAAATTCTGAAGTGCCCTTTGAAAGCCGAGGAACCTGAGTTTCGAGTATCAGGAGAGGACCATGATGGTTTCAATGCCGACTGAAGGGCTTTGCCTCACCTAAGCTTACACCAGGACGTCTGAAGACACTGATTCGAACCAGCAGCGAGTAGCAACAACTAGAAGAGGAATTATGAAAGTTTCTGCTTTTTAGGAGATTCTGAAGAAGAATAAGGTCTTTTTCGCCCAACTTCGGTGTTCTGTACTTCGGTGTTCTGTTTCTTCACGTTACCTGCAGGGACTTGTGCATCGCCACCTGTGTTGCTGGACACTGGAGATGGTGAGCCAAATGATCCGCCTTCAGATGAAGAAGAAGTGCCTCCTCCTCAAACGTCATTTGTCATTTAATATTTTTGTGCATTTTTAAGCATAAATACACCCTGATTTCTCGCTCAAAACACACTGCCCGGATCAACCCTCCACATTTTAACATTGCGTTTATGAAAAGATCTGTCACGACTTACGTCGCCGGTAGTGGAACAAGTAATGACATAACTACACGCGACAGCTGTAACAGGCCATTGGGAAATCGGTAAGGCATTCAATAAAATGGGCCCTGCAGTGCAATGAGGACAGTGACATGTGGAGGTTTTGTATAATAACCGGCGTTCAATTACCGAATGTCGTAGTCATCTGGGTAGCATTCCTCCTTCATTCTGTGGAGAATGGGCCCAGAGACCATCTATAATAACTAACATTGATCAAGGGTTTCCTCGATCCCTCAACGCAAGCGCTTGAATATCACCTCAAATTAGGCCACGATAAGTTCCTTCAACTTCCTTTCCAATTCTTTACGTAATAATTACTCAACCATCCGATACGCCACACTATGAGCAACTGAAAGGGCTGATATAACTACTCACGTTGGCCGTTGACGAGGGCAACTGAAGTGGTGTTAGGTGCTGTCTGGCCCTGGGTAAGGATAATCTGCGATTCGAGTTCTTGAAGCTCTGCCTGCAGTTCTGCCAATTTAGTATTGGCTTGCTTCACAATGGTGGCCACGTCGGCGAGGCTTCTCCTATCCTTGGCAACCTCGCGCAGCTTCTCGGCCCCCTCCTTGATCTTCAACTCCTTCCGGATCTCCCGGCGAATGTGCTCTTTCAGTTCCTCTAGTTTATACGGCAGGGCGGCATCAGGGTCCGATTCTGAATGCAGGCCATACTTGTGGCTCAGCTCGTAGAGCACGGGATGCTGGATATAATCCCCCTGTAATGAATACGCATTAATGAATTTCAATAAAATGCTCTATATACCATACTTATATACTATACTTACACTTTGTAGCAGGGGTCCACAGATTTTCCAAAAATCTAGGAGTCACCTCCAAATTCTAAGAGCCAAAAGGGTGAAATATGGCGAGTTCCACACTGAGGACACACAAATATAAGGCGCCATCTTTGCTCGCCCGGTCACCATGAAGCTCGAGATTTTTGTACCCTTGCTTTGCGGTTTAGGTTACGAAACCGCCAGTGGCCCGTACGAGATGTTGATGGTAGAATGACGAACAATAATAATCTAGAAACTATTCGGAAGACAGCTTCGTTCCGATCGAGGTAATGTACCTTGAAATTTGCCTAGAAGACGGCAAACGGACAAGAGCGTTGAGAACTGCGCTCTTCTGGGCTCTTATGCAGCGAATAGCTGTAGTTCCTTATCGAAACTGCGAGACAACCTATTGGTCCCATTTCAAGGGTCAAGAATCCCCCTTGAAGATGGAACCGAAAAGTTATCCCGAAACGTCGGTAAGGAATTACCACTACTCGCTGCGTAATAACCCAGAAGATCGCAGTTCTTATCTACTTCGAGGCGGAAGACTGAAATCACGGACATAAGCCTTAATGTGGGCTGGCTCTCGGGCCGCATGTGTTAAAATCATAAGCCGAATATGCTTCGTCATGCAGAACTGTGTATTTGTAACAGAGGATGTGAATTTTACATTTTGACTGCCAGCCGCGTAACAAAACCTGGGGCCGCGAGTTGCACACCCCTGGCCTCCAGGAAATGAGAGCCTTCACGAAAAACCTGTTATGATACCGTGTGCCGCGGGCAAGATTCGAAACATCACCCGCCAAATACCGCTACGCCACAATTCTCGACACTGTTAGTGTCTACGTATTAAATGCAGTTTAGTTACGCCTATACCACTGACTTTGGAATGCATTCGTCTTCCAAGTACGAGGCGCACACCATCACGCGACCACTACACGATGTATGCATAAGGGCCGATTCACACTATACGTCAGGTTTCCGTTCCGTCGCGGAACGTCGCCGTTCAGTAAAATTTTCTCATGTGTAATTAAACGGAGATGTTCGCACTGACAGGAATGTCTCCGCCACGTCTCAGTTCCGTTCCGTCGCCGTTGCTGAGCGAGAATGTTTGACGTGACGGAAGGGGTCCGGACCGGTCTGTACCTGCCAGATTCCGAAAATGTGAACAATCTTACGTCTCCGCCACCACACTTCGAGTGTTTGCTTGCAACGAGTGCTGCCTGTTTGTCGTCAAAAACGGATGAAAAATTAACAGAATCGGTGCGTAAATGTGAGGAATTATATGACATGTCAAATAACAAATACAGTGACAGAGCCTGGAAAGAAAAACTGAATATTATAGATTAGCCTAACATTGCGCTCTTTTATTCTGCCAAGGCACAGATCCAGACCGACCATTATGAATTTGTTTAAATTTATCTCTTACTTCAAAAGCACTTCAGTGGTCACTCACTACCTTCTTGTTTTGGTATTTGTGTGAGACTGCTCTGATCATTTGCAGAACCTCTCATATCACTTAGGCCTACATCTTGATCTCCCATATAACTATGCAAAATATAGGTCGCAAAAAAATAATGTAATCCGCATTCTCCGGCAATGATTTAGGGTTCTCTGATAAATTCGAAAACTCTGGCTTCATATTCCAAGTGCATTTTCCACCACTATCCTGGATCGGGAAAGCATATAACTGAAGATGCTTTTCTCATTGTCCCCTTTGCTCTGCGATCCTTGGTAAGGTTTCAATAAGTAAGTTTTCAGAGGAAAAGCCTCGTCACCCTTAACAACATGAGGGGCTAGGCATAATGTTCCGGGAAGCTGTTTATCTTCCGGAATGCCTACATGAGTTTCTAAATATTTTCCAAGTTTTGAATGTGCAAAAATCACTTCATCGCTTTCTTCCATATGATCCTACATCTACGATTGTAAATTTATAATGAGCATCTACCAATGCTAACTGAACAACAGAAAAACTGTGTTTGTAATTGAAAAACTTGGAACCGCTATTTGGTGGGTGGTGAATCTTCACGTCACTCACAAAAATAGAATTTGACGAAAAAGGCGAGACGTTTGAGGAAGAACTGTTACAAGCAGACAGTGAGCATGATGCTACAGCCGAACAAGACTAGCAGACTCTGCAGGTGCAAAAAAATAAGTTCAAAAATAAGGTCAACCTGTGACGGCATCCGTAGTACTAATGAAACATTTGATTGAAAGCGATAAGGAAAGACAAGCAGAACCGCCAAAAATCCAAGTCCACGCAATCATCAAAATATTCTTCTGGCTCTCCATGTGAACCTGGGATACAACGAAACCGCGTTTGTGTTGCAAGTTCTGCTCCAGCTCGGCCGTCAGAATCTGCGCAATTGAATTCGTCTACATCGTCAAATATGGCAACATATTATCAACAGTGTCCTTCTCACTTTAATATGTAATGAATATTCTATTGTTTTCAGTTCTTGCAAGAGTCAGTGTTTTTCTGTAACTTCAATAAATGCTTTTTGAATGAGATTACATTAACTTGAAGTACACTTATAGTAGACAAGTTGCTAGTTTCTGCACAGGCGATTTTGCGTCTCGGAAGGTAGTATTCTTCTCTTTCAAGTCTTTTTCATTCTTCTGAAGCAGATAATTGAACTGGTACTTGGACATTCTAAAATGCTGATAAAATTTAATGTCGTCATCAGCTAATTATTTGTAAACAGTACAGTATTCACAATCTGACTTCCTGTTTCTGAAATACCTGTGAACCCACAAACGCTTCTTTTTATCACTCAGGGCAGAATTTTTCTCTTTTTCATCTAACATCAATGTTATTGCCGCTGTCTTTTAGAAAACGAATGGGGCTGCATATCTGATGGAAATAGTCGCAGGCCTATCAGTGCTGTTCTGGAAGGTGACTGAACACAACGGACAGTGTGAACACAGACCATTCTGACGGAACGAAGATGGAACGGTGACGGAACGGAAACGTGACGCATAGTGTGAATCGGCCCTATAGCATACTGCTCTTTACCCGAAGGCATACGTAATGTTATTTCCAGCATATCACTTTGTGTTTAAACAACCCTGGTGCGAACAGAATGGCTAGACGGCTGGAGGTGAAGTGAGCTGGAGTGGAAGTGTAACAGTTCGAGGGAGCTGTGCGGCTCTACAGTATGTTCTGTTCCACTGTTGTATTTCCGTTACTCAGAGAGGAAATGGGGGCTGTCAACTACATCAAACACTAGTAACATTTGAAACCACTCATCACACTAGACCAGTGCTTCCCAAATGGTGTCTCGCAAAACCCTGGGGGGCCATAAATGAAAACAAGGGTTCCGCAAAAATATTTCTGAATGACTGAAATACTATAAAAATAAAATCGCAATATTTGGTAAACGAGTTTCCCCTTTTATTATGAAACCATACACTAGTCCCTAAGGTTCATTTGTCCATGTCCAGGAAATGTACTTTTATTTCTAAGAGTGCAACGCAATAAGATGCTGACCTCGTACCCTGGTTTAACTTCTATCACTAACCTTACTGATGCGTGGTATAGTTTTTTTTTTATCTTCGTGCGTAGGAATTGTATTGGGGGTTCCACAAAAATTCTTCAAATGAGAGAGAGTTCAATGTCCCAACTACATTGTGAAACGTTTCACTGGACTAATAAACACGGGCAATACACTATATGAATTAATCAACCAACGATGGCCAGCTTTGGATATTAGCAGTACTACAAACGCCTTACTGTGTACATTGCGGTGCAGCCCATTTGAGTTTCAAAATATCAACATCCAAAACTAATAAAACGCATGTCAATACAATTAAATGTACGTAAGCACGCTAACGTTAATTTAAAATCAATTAAATGTAACAGAACATAGTTCGTACAATAATATATTTTGCTTCTCTTCCAAACTTCACAATTTTCGAAAATACTGTGTAGCAGCTCCAGTGCTAATCGCAACAGCCAATTCCGACGGACCGATGGACAGAAGTCGAAACTTATGGAAATTTGGTGGCAGCAAGGAATATTGTGGTCGAAATAAAATGGTGGATGAGTCTCAATATCTGACCCAAGATTAACAAGCATCGTTAGCCGTGACCACGGGAAAAGCATCCGTAAATACAATAACACTGATGGTAACATAAAATTTTGATAACGAGTAATATCACCAACGTTCACAACGACTTTTTCCATTGTCACCAATATTACAAACATTATGTTACGGAAGCTCAAGTTAAAACACTAATCCTAAAAAACAACTGGACAAAATACAAGACACTCAATCAGAAATCACACGCAAGGAACAACAATCCAATGCACCTAAAAATACAAATTCCGCACATACAAACCCTAGCAAATGTGATTGAGATGTGTCATATTTTGATCAACGGTATCTAAGGATTGATGGTTTCACCTGCGGACGGAAGCACGTGGCTTCCAAACGTAGCGTTCGTTTCGAGTATTGGTGACAATGGAAAAAGCCCTTGTGAATTTTCGTGGTATTACTGGCACTGATGATGATGATGTCTTAGCTGTAACGTTACTCTTCATTTGAAGACGCCATCGTATGGATGTCGTTTCTACTCTTCAATTTGAACACCACAGCAATAACATTTGAAGCACGGTGGTACATGCAGTAACAGCATCAACATCCAAGTTCTCGAAATTTTCTCCACACACAGTGTTTAACATGTGATCCACATGATTTCAGATCAAAACACGTTGATTTCCCCAAAGAGTATTAACTTGCATATCTTTATAAGGGACAGGCACTGAGTTTCGTATTCAGGAAGTTGGAAGTTTAAATATTTGTATGAGCTTCATGCTTCGTATGAATTATTCGGGGTTCTAAAAAAATGTAAAGATGTTCGCCCCCCGACACACCGTCTTCGTATTATGTATGAATAGAACAATACGTTCCTCAAACAAATTCGAACGTAATATTATGAATATACAGTAGCCAAACAAACTCAAGATTAAAAAAATAACAAACATAGTAGAATAGTGGATGCATATGAACAAACTGAGCCACATACTACGTAGCGGATAAAAAAAATCCAAGCCGTCGTGTCCAGAGTTCAACTTCCGACGCGGTGACTTAATATAAGCAACAAACTGGAAACTCTGTAAAATAGTTTTCTCGCAAAAGTGGTTCATACTTTACTCAGGCTACTGTCGAAAGTTGGCAATGGCGAGACTGATATATGCAGACACCAACGTCATCCACCTTTCACAAACAGTGCTCTAATTTGTACCAGTAATCGACTCCGTGTCACCTAGCAGCCCAAGTGGCTGGCTTCGACAATCAGGCGCGTTCGCAAAACTGCGAAAAGCGAATATTAGCTTCGCCATGTCTGTCCGTCCGCATGGAACATTTCGGCGCCATCTGGCGGATTTTCATGAACTGTGACATTTGACTGTTTTTCGAAAACAAGTCAAGACAATTCAAGTATCGTTAAAATCTTACAAGAATAACGAGTTATTACTTCACATGAAGAACGATGCACATTTACGATTCTATCTCGCTCAGTTCTTCTTAGAATGAGAAATGTTTCGAAATTGTAGAGAAAATTAAGACACGCACTTTATGATCAACAACTTTTTCCCGAAATTCGTGCCGTTTATGAGATAATGTAGAAAAATATGACAGAGAAAACACAGACCAAAGGTGATTAAATTATACGGCGTATGCGCTTGGTATGCTGGATATCTAATGGTAAGACACATACTCTCAGTATGTGTACTACTTATTGCTTTTCCACTGCGACAATGGTTGCACGAACGTGCCCCAGTGTTACGTTTATACGTACCCGACTGCGTAAAACCTTCCCAAACCGGAAAACGTTAGAAGGATATCGTTAGAAACTCTTTCCACTGACCATTCCGGAAGCTACATGGTATATATAAGTTTTGTCGCTGGAAGCACTTCATTTTGACACACACACACACGCACACATGCACGCGTCCTCCGAGAAGGTGGTGTCTTAGCTCTTAACCCATCAAAGCCCGGTTGTTTTTATATGTATCACCATCTTTAACACTCAAAAATTCTACGTTTTGCTCACAAACTGTACCTGTCTGCTCTGTATAATCTCATAATACAATGCGATTATTTCATTGAACAAAATTTTATAAATAAGATGGAAT
>Ga0123355_10004169_pt1 | contig 20987 bp, 13 predicted proteins | sample TergutEmb28metaG_3_FD_89872 | JGI IMG/M metagenome (GOLD analysis project Ga0123355, IMG submission 89872) | Embiratermes neotenicus P1 segment gut microbial communities from Petit-Saut dam, French Guiana - Emb289 P1 | ecosystem: Host-associated > Arthropoda: Insects > Digestive system > Gut ...
AGCTGTTTTATAGAATTTTTGTATTCTCTAATGATGGGATAACAAGGCCCGAAATATGTTGGACTTAGTGGTTTTTATAATATTATTTTACACATAATACAACTGTGTACATTCGTTGGTTTAAATTATAGGTACAGATTTTATTTACTTCAGAAAATTTGATAACCTTGGCCTTTAACAAAAACACATGAACAAGTGTGCTAGGATACTTTTGAAATTTCTTGCAATAATGCGTCAAACCCGTAAAAAAGTAAAGCAAATTATTATTATCGACTATTTTTCTGTTGTTAAAATAAATACATTGTTCACAATTAATTATTAATTTATTTCGATGGCAGAGAATTTTTGCCTCTTAAACGGACAGGCATTCAAGAAATTAAAGTAAGGAAGCAGACTACCTGTTTTAAGGCCACTACAGGCTTCACTACAAAAAACAGCAAAAAAAAATCTGACATCTACAAAAATTCCAGTTATAAACACATGTGCAGCTTAATGAAGAGGTAAAAGAATTATTTGGTAAGAAATTTTCCTCTGCAATTTGCTTTACGATGTCGAGGCATGTAAATTTCAGGTCATCTTTAGGCGCCTTAGCAGAACAACTGCACATCGCGACTACAGGCTTCGTCACTTCTGTCCATCCATCCATCCATCCATCAATCTATCCTTCCATCCAGCCAACTATCAGCAATGAAAAACTCGGCTCCCGTAGAACGGATTTTCGTGAAATATTGGGAACTTTTACTAAAATCTGTTACCAGTTTCAAGTATGGTCTAAAATGTGGGGAAAATGTCCTTTGCACGTAGATCTACGCAAATTATGATAAAACCAGGCCATATACAAAATAAGAAGAAACATATTCGGCGTTCTAAACAAAATGTAACGCCATATAAATTCGACTTCCATGGCGGATAATTCAGACAGAAATACAGTACAGTCATAACATACAGCATTTAGTGTTTTATTCTTAATTATAACTATACAGTAGATCTGTTGTGGTAGGCTGTAATACTTCACTGACGTCATTGTCGTGCTGCTTTGTACATTTCGTACGCACTCATACAATTTTTCTTCATGCACTTAACATGGTACGTAACTAAACACACTAAAAAGCTACAATTACAATACTCAGGGTTTACTGATTACGTGTTGGCCTGCTGCACGTCGATGAAACATGAAAACATTAATAATTTTGCATGAAATATCCCGTTTCAGTCAGAAACTACAAAACATTTCGAAGGGTGCAATTTCGAGATTATGTATGACCGATAAATTTAACAAGAAAATTAGCGTAAACATATTCACAACAGATTCTTCACATAAATATAATAGCAGGCCCTAATAAAAACCAACAATAGCCCGTAATGTATCTACAACTGGACCTCAGTGCATTTGACGGTGTATCAGAGAAGAGACCAACGTGCAAAGACACGCACGTAAATGTGACCTTACGTGCTGCGTATATTCTCATACAGTTTAGATTCACAGAAGCAGATAATCAGGACCGAGCCCTACAAAATCAGCGAGTAGGATTTGTTTCGTTTAAGAGATAGGATTTAATATTAGATCTCTAATGATTACAGCCAAAAGATAAGACAGAACAATGAACTCTTCCGTGTTTTACGTCACTGAAGTGACGTAAAAGAGTTTAGTTTCTTTTAAATATTACTGAACCCGTGCATTTAGACCGTAATCACTCACATTAACTAATGCACACAATTGGTGTAAAATCGAAAATCATCCTCATACATGAACTCTCCTACACTTTTCAACAATAAATCATCCTCGTCAGGGAGATACAATATTTTATATTTCTTTGTATTAATACAAAGAAATATAAAAATAATACATCCAATTTACGTTTACAGTGTTAAAAATAAAGAATGGCAACTATAAACATAAAGATGCGTAAGCTATGGGTATTGTGATGTTGAAAGTTTATTCAATAAAGTTCATGATTGTGCCAGTGATTACATTGCATGTAGTTACATGCATCTAGTTCGAAGTTTTCGATCCAAAGGATCAAAGTACTTGCGCCGCGCCGTCTAGTGACGTGTACCGCAGCACTCAGCACTTTCATAATAGAAAGTTTGTCAAACGAACAGACATGTCGATTGTGAATTTTGTACAGTTGATCTCTTCTATATAATTCCAATACCAAGGCACATTCTGGGGGGTCCTGAAGTACTTAAAAATTTAGAAAGGAGTGGGTCCCGTACTGAATAGACAGAAGGGATGCACAAATTTTCCAAAACTTAGAAGCCAACTCAAAATTCTAGGTACCTGATGGGTGACGTGAAGAAAGTTCCATACTGTGGGTCCAAACATATTAAGCGCCACGGTAGAAATTTTAGTCACCCGGGTGCAGTGGCGCCTTGGATTTGTGCACATCTGATACAGGAACCTTATAATTTTGTAAACTATGCGTTTCAATCTTTGAAAGTTAACATACAGCAAAATAAAGTGCATAGAAATTTATTTTCTAAAACAACATTACAAAGAAATGTAACTATAATTCTACAACTCTTCCTTTTCTCATTAAAAATGTCTTGCACTGAGGATGAAGCAATAAAAATGGCGTTTGTGAAAAGCATCACCAAGAATGTAATAACTCAGATTACGTAAATGGGAAATGTTTGGATATAATTGCTGTCTGTACACAGCAGTGCAATTAATTACATTCTTAACAATGGTTGGTATCAAACCTGCAGTGAATGGGGGAGGTAACGTAATTCAAGTCAATTACAAAGCGATAAAGAGCTAAAATTTAAAGACAAAAAACTCAATATGAAGCGACGCTAACGAGCTACAAAGAAATATGCAGAAGGTACAGCCTCTAATTACGAGAGCTGTTGAGTTTTATCGTAGGAAAATAAGAACGGAACAGAAGTATATAAATAAGAATATATAGAGAATGATTTAGGGGGAAATTTCCGTACTTCGCGAGAGCGTTCCTGAAGTTAAATTACATATAATTATGCATACCTACGTATATAAGCAAAAATATCTATATCCAAATTTTATTACATTTTTTCCAGCAAATATCAATATATATATATATATATTAACAAAATCTCTTTTTTAAATCACTTCTACATGTTTCGATGTTTATACATCTTCGTCAGAGAGTCTCTTATTATGTACGCTAAAGGTACAAATGCAATACAATGGTAACATTTATACGGAAGATTGTTACAGACGATCAATAGATTAAAACCTTTCAAAAATCGTAAAATGTGTCAAGGTGTTTGTAATTCTCAAAATGTTTACTTTACGACGTTTTAAGGTTTTAATCTGTTGATTTTAACAATCACTGTACAAATGTTCCAGTTTATTAATCTTGTAAATTTAGGGTACATAATAACAGACTCCCTAAGGATGACGTATAAACAACGTTAATATTTAGGAGTGCTTTAAGAAATAGATATTGTTATTACATATTGTTTACTTTTTGGACAAATATAATAAAAATTCTACAAAATGCACGGTACAACGATGAAAAAAAGAAATAAAAAGTAAAAACTGGCTTGTATATTTTAACAAAGGTAAACAGCGTATCGTCAGTCACAACAATCTTCGTAAATGAAGTTGAAATTTATTAAGCTACAAGTTGCGGCTCGCCTACAAAAGAGCCATTATCAGGTAGCGAGATACAAACGGAAAATTATACATGTATTACACCTGGTATATGCTCATAAATGTCAAAATTTACAGCGAATAGCTAGTGACACAGTGACTCAGTTCACGGTATCAGTTCATCAAACTGAAAGGGCAAATCAAATCATCAATAATCTAACCATCCAAGTCATTAAATGTCCACTTAGCATGAAATGTGAATTCATTCAAACAAGTGATCCTATACAGTGCACTGGTCCATGTCATGTTGATAAAAAGGTTCATGTCACTATGCCCCTGTAAGCGTGGGTGTTAGCTACGCTGTATATCTGAACCCCTTTGTGTATACTACTTACAGTCAGATTATGACAACACCTTGCCCAAAGCGGGTTTGTCCAATGCGAATGAAAATGAATTTAACATTCATATGTCCGTGCATCACTAATATATTCGCAGAGTACAACCAACAAGATGCAATGTTTCACAATTTATTTATTCCTGTAAGACGCTCTACGTGTTTCAGACGGGTTTTCCGTCCATCGTCAGGAGCTCGAAACTGTACATACAGCATCAGGTATTTGTCAGACCAATACTGCTACCTGCTGCTAGCCTGGCCAGAGTTTCGAACTCCTGATGAAGGAAGGAAAAGCCGTCTGAAACATGCACAGCGTCTTACAGATATAAATAAATTGTGAAACACTGCATCTTGTTGGTTGTACTCTGCGAATGAGAATACTTAAACTTACATTTAAAAAAATCTGCTTAACATTGAATAATTCCAACACAAGCGGATAAACCCGGGCGATTACTCACTCAAACGTTGTGGAAGTTGGCAGCATCGGCTACCCAAGCGCTGTGTAATTGCTCAATGTCGAAGAATGTGTGCATTATAAAAGATGGGCAGGTCCACAAGTGTCCGTGTTCACGTAACGGAAGGAAATGTTCCCATAAGAATTTTTCGCAAGGCGGTACAGTCCTACAAACTGTGAGCAATCGTCCTAACCCCCTCTTCGGACGACAAATCACTGCACATTATAGTTTCAGTCGACATCAAAATGTGGTACGTCATTTCTCTTTTACTACTCACATATGTGCGATTATTTCACACACACAAGCAATAGAACAACTAATAAAAACGCTTCATGCATATTTAAAAATTTAAAAAAACTTCTTGTTAAAAAATATTTGATATTATGATTCTGTCGTTTTCTGTACGCAGTCGATGTCCTTCGATATTTGCAACAGCAACGTTGCCAAATTAACCCTTTAAAAGCGGAGTTAAATCCCAACTGCCATCTGCTGGCATTATTAGGAGCTCACCATATTCTCCACATTAGCAGTGTAAGGGTTAAGAGAATTGGGAAAATGAACCTACAGCTGGCCACGGGATGACATGCGAGGGTGGATATATTCCAACACGTTTAAGCATCTAAACTCAGTCCTTACTGACTGTAATAGCAAAAGCGACAATGATCGGCAATTGTCTTCTGCACGCTTTGGATGAAATGGTAGGGTCTGATGGACATAACTGAATACTGGGACAAGGATAGTATTTCTACAGCCAGTAACTTCCGATGCTATGCAGTACTCGTGCAAGCCGCTGCCATCACCGAAGGCCAAGGTAAACTGACACATTTCATGTACTTTCATGGCTTCTGGGAAGGGCCGCACTATCAATTTTTTAGGTCAGAATCGTCCTTAAAAACAGTTTTTTGAGATTGATTCCATAAAAACAAAGAAGACTGTCATCACAGATGAATATAAGCCTTCTAAAAAGGTCTCTCTCGAAAAGATCCTTTCGGTAGGTCGGTAGATCACGATACCGTATTAATATGTACGGCGTCACATTCACTTAAAACACCGTCGTAAGTAAAGTTTTTAATTTACAGTTTTATGGTTTACTACCGTGTACATTCACGGGCATATGACATTATCATTGATAAAAACTGTTTCAATTTTGATCCATATAAATGAAAGGCTCTTGGCGATTACAAACGCGCTGTCAGAATCACGTTATTAACTACACGTTATTTCTGGCTGACACACTACTCCTTCGTACACTTCGTTGAGGAGTGACAAATAATATGCAAGATCTCACATTTTTAATGTAAAATGAAGGCCACCATACGTGGTACCAGCATGGAGAGCGAATGGTGAATGATATACTGCCCAATGAGGGAAATGACACTTAGGAACAACGGGAACAGGAGTCAGGGAAGGACGGGGAAAAGATGACGTTACCTTCGACGGCACAAGAGGCATTAGTCCTTATACCATGAAGAGAGGAGGAGGAGGAAGAAGGAGAAAGTAATACTCCCATATGTTTGTTCTTGTGGCAGTGTAAGCACTTAGATCTGTACAGTAGAGACCTTCAAGAAAAGAAATAAAGCCAACCTCTAGAATTCTAGCTAGATTTATTCACCCATTCTTTCTTTCCCTTTGCTAGTTTCAGTCATATTTCACTTTCTTCCGATCTTTGTTCATTTTGATACAGTTGTCGGGCTATTTCTAAAAAGGACTGAAAGACAGACAGTCAGTAATTAAGAAGATTTCTGGTTCTGATCCTGCTGAATCTTCAACGTCTGTTAAACAAGCTCACACAAAAGTAGTGTTCAGGCTTTCACTGCAGTTACTATCCGGATGATAATACTCTGGGATCTGAGCGGTAATAGGTGTTTAGACTCGCAGCTTTCATCTACCTGGACGTAAATTCAAATTTAAGATGGAGGTAGCATTTCCGTCCGAAACGTCGTTTTCAACATAGAAGCGTAAATGATGTGAAGACTCGCACAACTTTCGTCTCAAATAAATATACTTATTGATGTACATGTAATTTATAATCCTAACATCTTTGTCAATGATTAAGGCCAGATAAAAACAGTTCCTGTAGGAAGAAAATCGTTTTCACGTCCTATTTGTGAACATGGAAATGAGCCCTCCGGTTCCATATGAAAAGGGGAACTTTTTGAATGGCTTTGAGATTATCAACGTCTAGAGAAGAAATTCCTTCACCTAGTTCGTGAATTTTTATTCCCATCTATATTTTAATTTGGGTATGCGGTAGCTAAGTTTATTGAGGTACTGACCTATAAACCGGAAGGTCGCGGGTTCGATTCCCGATGGGATACGCAGACATCTTTCTTCATGAACTTCGTCACAGCGCTTTACGTGCACCTAACAAAAGGGACATCAGAAAACATTATGGTCAACAGGCTACTATGCATAACAGATTTGTTCTTCTAGAGTGTAAGTTAGCAAGCACTCTAAATGAACTGCGGAGCGGTAAGGAATTCTTTGAAACACGGGCACTTCCAAAGGCTCTCCAGCATTAAGCACCTAAGACGATTTGATGACTCTGTTGAGGGGCGAAGACAAGCTGTATTGGATCCATTGACTTAATCCTTCCGGCCGATTTATAGCCCTGGGATCGACTCAACCTCTAACAGAAATGAGTACCAGAACTGTCTCCTGGGGGTAAAGGCGGCCGGTGCGTAGGGCTGACGATCTTGACACTTAAATGTGCCGACTGTCTAGAACTTCTGAGAGCCTCCGCCTACTGTATAGGGATAAATTTTACATCCTGCACTAAAAATTTTCTTTGCAGTACGCAGATGGAAAGGCGGTTCAGAACTTTATCGGTAACATCTATCATATCAGGTAATAGTTTCATCACAACACACACACACACACACACACACACACACACACACAGATTGAGCAGTTGCCTTAATGTCAGTCAACAAGGCAACAGACAGCATTCAAACATTCTGACATTAAACTACACTACTCAAGTTTTGAACTGATGTAGTTTTAACATCTGAATGTGCGGATGTTGTATCTTTCCCGATCGCTTCACAAATAAATACCATAACGCTACGAGCTATAGACGCTTACACTGTATTGTCTGCAAGATAACTGATTTGTCAGAAGACTCAGGGATCGATAGTGTCAATTTGTCGACTGTCCATGTAATATGCAGTGAAAATAAATTTTCTAACACAGTAGATTGGTTGTTTACTGCTCCAGTTTCCTTATGGAATCACGTCTCAGCATATCGAATCCATTCGACATAAAGCAAACAAGACTGCTTTTGAAGCTCAATCTAGTTCCTCCTGATTGAACGCATCTTCCTGTGAAAAGCACATGCCTTTCTTAGTCCTAACTTTCTGAGAGCTGACGTCTGTCATCTTGTCGTCTGAAATTCTCAGTCATATACAGTATGCTGAAAAAGGGGGTATAAAAAGGGAAAAAAAAGACTTTAAGTTTCGTCTGTTAAATTTGGAATAATGCCTGCAGTGCAGTAATTGGGATACTTTTCATACACGTATACAGATGTCGCCATTTCAACGCAGCTTCAAAGCTCATACCTTACGGAAAGGCAGAATATTAAACAAGTTCAAATATTTGGGAAAAGGAATTTATGACGAGTCTCAAAATTGCTGTCTTCTGGCATATGAAGCTATGTCGCGTGGTAAAAATGCAGTGACGTTGCAGAGGGAAGTGCTGCCTCAATCATCATGGTACATAATAATGATGGAGGAAGGGAAATCCTCTGAAACATCCGTACGCTTTTACCACAGTTTACGGGGTCACACCCCAGAAGACAGCAACGCTTGTGGTGAAAGCCATTAGGATATCAACTCATACTACAATATACTGTTTTATATTTTATTTACATAAACGCTAGTGGAATGCAGATGTTATTTATTGCCGTACTAGAAACAACAAACGATAAACTGTGATTTGAAGAGAATGAGAACAGTGTCAAGTACAAGTACGGCATTGCGAAGAGTACGTAGACATGTGAAACAGTAGCAGAAGTTGAGAAGAAAGTTCACAGTGTGAAGGATCAGAATTTCAACCTGTCGTCAGAAGGTATTAAGATGAAGAAATTCAAAAGAAGGCTGAGCAGGTAAGTACGTATATGAACTACATTACATATGCATAAAGACATTCTTCGTTAAACATAAAGGGAAGAGATCTATAGCAAGAAAAAACGGTCTAGATACAAATCTTATATTAAAATGGACCTAACGAAATACGATATGTCGATTTCGAGTCGAATCAACTGGCTCAAGACAGTGTCACGTGCTTCCTGTACACATGTAAATGAGAATCAGTGGAGATTTCTTTACCAGAGGAGTAGGAAATTAAAGAAACAAAACTAGTGGGAGGGGAAGGGAAATCACGGCTATGAATGTGGCAACACTGTCGTTCCTAACATACTCCCATGTTTACTTTTTTTTTTGTTGTATTTAAAGAAACATGTGGCCGGTCAGAAGTTTCACGAAGACAAAGAGGTGAAAAACGAAGTCACTGCGTGGTTGTTGCGAAGGCGGCGGATGATATCGCACTGCAAAAACTCGCATCCAGGCTAAACAAATTCCCTGACAAAAATGATGATCATGTTAAAAAATAGCTAAAGGTAAACGTTATGAGTTTTTTCAATCGATTTTGTTAACAAATATTTTTAAAAATTTTCATTGCGTTTGTATCTTTACTTTCTGGACGTCCATTTGTTAGCAAATTTATTGACCAGTTATATTTTCAAGCCAAACGAAGCAACAGAAGCACGCAAAAAAACACAGTAGTTAATTAAATCGAGCTGCAACATTAATCTGTGTAAAGTTGAAGGCAGAAAGGTAAAGTTGTTCCAGTCCGCGCCAAGAACTCATGTAGGGGAGTACTAGGGATATACTTATAGCTACACTAGGGATACACTGTATAGCTACGCTAGGGATATACTGTATAGCTACACTTCTTAATTCCAGCCTAGACGGCACTGAGTGGTCAACTTCACGCACCGGTCCCTATGCCTGCGGGAAAGGGTTCCCGTTACCACTAAACAGGGGCCTTGGCGGGTCCCGGAGAAGATTTGAGCGTTTTGGAAATGAGAAAAATGTCTTGTCCCTGCGTAACAGCGATAGTAAATGATGGGGTTCGCCTCTCACAGCTTGCTGCTGTCGTCACAAAATGCCATAGTTTGTTTCTGTCGTCATCAAATGTTGCAGATTTCATTTCAGTAAATTCCTTCAGTGTTATCTCTGGATGTAATGGCGGCAGCAGCAGCAGCAGCATATTCCCTACTCATGTAACCTGCTTCAATCCGGTCACATCTCATCTTCTGATTTCTCTAAACGAACGTGTTGAATTCGTAAAAGCCAGAACAGGTGCGGTTGACTGCCCCACTGCTTTAAAGCTTATACGAAAAAATTAAAAAGCAGTACAATTAACAGCTATCAGAAAGGCTCAACAAATTTTGTTTCTCCCTCAACCAGGGAGAAGGAATAGTTCCGCTATACAAAAAAGTCTGCAACCGTTCTGTTGTACCTAACGCTCTGCAACAGTTGACTTCTTCTTCATTCGAGTGAAATATAGAGTTTCCTTTTGTGTGTAGAGGCTACGTCATGGACGCATGTAAATATCTATGTAAAGAAATGCAGATACCACCGCCATATGAGTGTGAGTGACAAGTCTCAAGCTATGGCTGCCTTACGGTGCCCACTTAATACGAGGTTCGAAGGAATCCGGAGAACATTCCCTGCCCTTTCAAGAAATTTACCGCCGTCAAACGTTCTGTTCGCAATCGCTTTAAGGATTCGTCTATCCTGTCTCACATTGCGAGATCTGAGGTTCTCACAGCGGTATAGAAAAGGATTCAAGTTTTCTGGGGCATTACGCCGTGCCGACGGGCAAAACCGGTGGTTCCAAAGACAGTCCTGCCTACACTTCCAGGGCCACGCAGACAAGGAATAGTAAATAGTCCCTGATCCTGAACATGGAGGCTCTACGCTCCTCTGACACGTAGCTAACTCTTTGCAAGTCTATGTGCATTCCAGAATACAAAATTGATATGAAACTGAAGATAGTCTGATTTCGTGTTGGTGAGGTAACATGGGTCGACTCCATCATAGTCACATTAATGTATATTACACAATGCACACACACAAACGTTTATGCTGTTGGGGCAAATCCGGCAAGATATGGTTTGATGCGGCCTATACTTGCAAAGATAACTTTGCCTGCGTATGTCTCTAAGCAATATGTGCAATAAACGTACATTCATGACAACAGGAAAAAAACAATGAAAAATGCAATTCACAGAACAGCTATAATGTAGCTATTTTGAGTGTATTTTTACAAAACGAATTAGCAGTACAACGCATGTTTCCATAAATAAACAGGTCGTAAGTTTTCAAAGTTGCTTCGGTGTTCGATCTCGGCTCTATCGGGGGGAGGGGAGGGGGGGGGGAGTAAAATGAGGTTTTCTCATTTCCAAAATTTAAGCGGGCAAAAATGTCGTGGGCAACATTTTGCCCGCGAGCCAAGATGTGGGTGAACCTGTAACAGACCATTATTGTTACAGAAACAAACCACATGCCTAACGAGTGTGGCTGAAATAGATTCTTTTCTGACTCATTTTACAACGCTGCAAAAAACTCAGGGCTTTGTAATGCTGAACCGTAGAATTTTCGACGAATGATAAATTCAAAAGAATTGAAAGGAAACGGTAACGGTCTAATGGAGGTACCACCCAGTATCTTACTAGGGTGTCCGAGAAATGCCACTAAATCCTCGACAGTGTTCACCAATTACATGGCAGAAATTAGAATCTCCCAAACGCAAGTTCATAGCATTACCGCAACACCAAGCCACTTGTATTAGAAGAGGCTTAGAGATTTCCGGAATATACGGAATATACATATAAGCCTCGAAGTTGCCTAAGAGATTCAGAAATCCTTCCAGCCATTTGCCAACAAGAAACAATCCAGCTGATGTTGGTAGATGAATACTGAAGATATCAGCATAGCCCAGTGACAAGTTCCACTCACTGTACGAACCAGATGCACACAGTCTTTGTAACTTCGCTGAGAAGTAACTGCAGTTACTAACAAGCCAAACTAACCCAGAGGGCGTGGAGTAGCTGGCATGTCAGTTTTAGCTATCTCCTGTGCGGCGGAAATACGGGAATGGAATTGCAGAGAGACTTGAATCTGCTTGTGGTACAAAGAAAAGTGTTTGAAATCACGCAGACACTAAGAAAAAACTTTGAAGACTCAGGTCTTGTAGGATGTTATGTCATCTCGTCTGGTAAACACGCACCGACGTTTCCGAGAGGAGTTTTATCTCCAACCTCAGAGTCGATCAGTCCAAGACACTGCTATAGGGATAGCAGAATCATACAATAATTCGCACAACAAAAACGCTATTCTTACTCTCACGGAGCACTTCGAGTCTGATTTGAAAAGTTCCATCATCCGCTGAATTAAGGACACTGCAGTATTCACGCGCATATTTAATTTCGCTGAAAGTTTTATGAGTATGAAACATATTTTAACAATGTTCTCGTGTTCTCACGTTATCCTTTAGAAAAAATTTTAAAGAAATATGTAGCAAAAATCATTATAAACAAACCCCCAAATAGATTAAGCCCACAACCACATCAGTATCGTATTTAATTAGTACGTACAACGCGGTTTCTTGCAACGACAAGGCAATAATTGAGACAATTTTGCTTTCTGAAGTTCGCACGTACGCTTCATTCATACGCTTCGTTACACTACTTGTTCTCTTCAATTCAACTGCCGGGTATTTTTAAATACAATATTACTCTTTTACGATAAACTATAATGAACAAAGCTCCCAGTTTTATGCACCTTAAAACTGGGCTTTGCGTCTTTATTTATCGTTCGAAAACAGGTTTTATTGTTATTTCGTAGTTCACACGCTGCGTCATAACCCTGTGTTATTACTGCTTTTACGTAGTCCGAAAATTATTTATTCCGTCGTAAAATATCAAAGGCAGAAAACTGGATAAACATTGTAGCTTTCTTGTAGAAATCTTACATGAATGTCTGTTGGTGAAACAGTTTTACCTAAATCCGTGTAAGATACGTTTTCAAAGCAAACATAACACATTTTTAAACATGTGCTTCTTAAAAATCAAAATACAGGGCGATTCAAAAGGATGGACTCAAATTTGTATGTCTATTTTTTTTTTTTTTTCATGTTTTCTCCCGTGCAATTATTACGTTAAGAATTGATAAAAATACACCAACAAATTGCACTTGTTTGTTAAAACACTTTAAAACACCATTACAGTGCGTGTCTCACATTAGATTCCTAGTATGTCTATATTTCCTAAAGTATTTAAGATATATAAATAATCTACATAACATTTGAAAGAGAAAGTTATAACTTTTCAAACAACATCACTAGAATGCTCGTCTAGTGCACAACCGTGCAGCAGCGTCAGTTGAGAGCAAAATGGCTACAATGTAGCACAAGATATTTTGCGTGTATCAGAGGAGAAAGTGAGACGAATTTAAGAGAATTTTGAGCATAGCCCATGCGAGTCAACCCGCAGAGCGATCAGAGAACTTGGAATACCGCAACCAACTGTCTGGCGTGTGTTGAGGCACCGTTCAATCTTCACTGGAATCCATCTGTTTGAATCGCCCTGTATTAGACAGTTGTTTTAAAAATGCAGCATAAATCTGTTCAATATCACATTTAATACGCTGTTAAAAAGTGTTATGGAATACACGGCCTTGAAATTCTGTTGGTAGAGTTGCAAACATAAACACGACAGACAGTTGAAACGATATCGAAGAATCTCAGCAACGTGCATCGCGTCCAATTAAGAGAAAGTTGTCTGTTGAATAAAATTCCTGCTATCATTAGGTGAATTGTGTGTTGTTTTATGGAACAATTAACCATAGGGAACGAGCAGTCTCTGTCGGAAGGTAAGGCTTCTGACTTCTATACGCGAGGTATGGGTTTCGAATCTAGGTTGAACATGTTGTCGGGGTTTTCCTCTTCTTCTTAGACAATTGGTGAGATCGTATCCTTAATTCGGCCAAGAACATTTCTATATTTTACAAGTTCGTAAAAAAGGGAAGGTAAAGTCACCTCGTTACAGGCCCGGTGTGGCCTAAAGGGTGGTTAGAGGTATAACTCTACTCTTCCATGACCACAGCACTAGAAGGGGGCGAGTGGTCAGCAGCACGCCATGGCCGCACTTTACTCCCGGGAAAGACCCGGTACCCATTTTACAGGAGGCTGGGTGGGCCCCAGGGCCGGTCTGGACGGGCGGAAATTCTCTTCCCCACCGGGATTCGATCCCGGATGGACCAGCCCGTAGTCAGTCGCTATACCGACTGAACTACCCTGTCCATATTTTACAAGTTCGTAATTAACTAAAAATACGTAGCAATCGACCTTGTTATTCTCAGACACTACCATTTTATTAAGTAAATTATAAAAAAGGGAAACAACAAAGAAATTGATGTACAAATAAAGACTAAGATAAGTAAAACAATTAATTTACCAGTACCAGATAATCGTAAAGAGTGGTTTCTCTCATTATTGTTCTTCTGATATGAATGAATGCAGGTCAATGTTTATAAAAGTCTAAATGAAGCCTGAGCACAGATCAGCAAGCATAACAGATAGGAAGTTAAAATACCAATTCATACCTGGAAGACCTAGGGGTGATTCTTGCAACGGACGTCGAAAATACTAAGGATTTTACAGGTTCCACAGCGCCCCATTTGATTTGAAATAGTAACACAAAATAGGCGAAGACCGCTTCTTCTTTACATCCTTCACAGTTTTGCCCATTTTATGCACTAAAGTAAATACTGTGTAGATAGCTTCAAATGTTATTTCTTTCGATGGCATAATTACATCGGTCGAATTTCATTGCTTATCATTTAGTTTTATGATATGTCGTAAGACAAAACCTGAATGTAGATTTTGTAAATATTTCTTTATGTAGCGTATTAATTTGCGACAAAAAATACCTATTTTAAGTTACAGCAATTCACAGGGTACGGTCATCGTTACAAAAAATGCTATCGAGAAAGTGGCTAGAACGATAAAATTATACGTTAAGTGTGCCCCAGCGAACACCTTGTCCATTTTCTTGCCACCACCTTTCCAGTGGTTTCAAGTCAGCTCTTTTGAATGGCTTTCCCGCTGCTTATGCCTAACTAGCGGATAGACAAAACACGCAAAATAAATTAATATTATTGGGGCATTATGTAATACATTTATCACTTCCCCGTGTTTTTTCTCTGATCTGCCACTTCTCATGACACGCAGTAGGAATTTAGTTATTTTAATTACTTTATCCGGAAGTCATGCATATTTTTTGTTGTGGCGCAATTGCCCAAATTGGGCCTAGACCGCCTAAATGTTGAGGTTTCAATATCAGAAGCAATGAAACACACACACACACACTCACCGGATATAAACCTTGCAATAACATCAGGCATTTCATTTCCTCTACAGTTTTTAATTCATGTTTTTATGAATCTGTTATTTAAGCCTTTGAAGACTAGGCGTGTCTGTTGTAGCCTATACAAGGACTCAGTGCGTACCGCGCAGTAAACACTTTCCACCTCGGTTATACAAAACCAGTCTGTTAATGCTGCAATAAGGCAAAAGTCGCTGTCTGCTGTGGGATCCGTACAAAACGCATAAAATCAACGTAATAACCATGTAGAATTTTTGATTGTTACACCTGGTGGTACACAACGTAATCGCCAGGCTTCAAAAGGTCAATAACACAAATATCCTCCTGTGTTGTGTCACTGACTATTATGTGACTGGTTTTGTAATATAACTTGGAGCTTTCACGGAGATTAGACTTGATAAAAACCTTGCACAGCGAGCAGGTGTAAATACCATGTCTCCATCCAAAGTTTCGGTGACTTTCACTGCCTCCATCATCAGTGAATAATGTTACAATCGTTCCTTGAAAACAGGCATGTTCCTCTTCAACTAGGAAATTACAAGGCTTTTCTCCACAAAGCAGATGAGCTTTGAAACAATTTATAATGATATATAGATTTTATTAGCAATAAATGCACTTCAAGGTCAGTGATATAAACAAAATTTAGAAATACATCTGAAAAGCAGACTATACGCTTCATGGAATGTACTTATCCACTCCTTTGTACAGGGCCATTACACGAAATTAGATATTTACTTTTATAACAGTTATTCCTGTTAACCAGTATCTTATTCTATGCAAATTCTACCAGACGATCTGCATCACTGCGACTTTACAAATAGTCATCTTGTCATCTTGTCAGCTACAATGCTTGAAACCAATGTCTGAAGTTGTCTGAAATGTTCCTTCTAATCTCATTCATACTTCAATATGCAGGAAATGAAGCTTCAATTTCAGCATCAATATGGAACCCACAAATTAGTGTCATTCAGTCAACACTTTGATGTAAAACCCACTCAAATGCAAGGTATTGTTATTGTGCCTGATTTAATTTTCACACCCCAGTTATGCAGATTTTAAAACACCCCAACTTCAATATCAACATGGTTATTGTGGCCCTCTTTTAATTTCATAAACTGAAAACTGAATTTTGCTATATATTTCATGATAAGTACCATTAACATCAATAAAATCAACGCTTCTCAATTCGTGGGATAATTTCTTTTGCTGTAAGACAGTAAATTTTTGCTATGACATTGGGTAATTTAAGGACTGTTAAAACGAAGCGTGGACAGAATATGTAACTTCGTGTTGAATGTTGGATGTCATATCATGAAATGATGTGTTTTACAGTATTTGGCAGGTTTAGCCAAACACAGACAAATAGCTACCTGTTACTCTACAGAAAAGAATGAAGCGAAGAACATAGTAGTTACAACTGGTGACATGGTGTACATGTGACTGCAACAATGTCTTGCTACAAACTTTGTTAATAACTGCAAAGCCTGACACAATCACATTTTCTGGAATAAAAATTATTCAAATGTTACAGATTTTGAAATATCTACAGCCAGAATTTTATGTTTCATGTTGCATGTCCACACACACACACACACACACACGTATGTACATACATACAATCCATGGCCCCAAAAGTTTTTCAAAACTACAGTAGGATGTGGAGTAAGTCATAAACAAGCAAAATGTATGAAGTATGCAAAATATACTGAATTATAACAATGAAATTACTACACAATCTCATACACAGCAGTGATGAATCCTAATTCAGAACTCAGGTATGGCACAATTCCTATGAATCACAATCCTGCTAGACCTGACATCTGGTTCGGGTCCTGCCACTGACATAGAGCACTGTGGGTCATCCTTAAACATATTCATCAAGAAACCAAACACAGTGTACTTAAGGAGTTTCTTAATGCTACTTTAAATTGTGCCTGTCAGTTCCTAAGACTTGTGAGGCTAAACAGCAAATGCTTTAATATTTAATGCCAGCATTAGAATACCCTTTTCTAAAAACAATGTAAATTTGTCATCTATTCTACGAAAAAGATTCTTATTCCTTGTATTAATACCATATAAAGATGAATTTTTATGAAGATTTTCTTGTTTAACTAAAATTAAGTTCATTAATAGAAACATATATGCCACAGTAAGTCCTGAAAGAGACATCTTCATGAAGTATATGTTTTGCATCAACTGCAATTCCAACAAATTTCTTCTGTCAAGTAAATATCTTTTCTCTGTTGGACAAATACAATTAATTATTCCACACTTTATTATAGAGTTAAACAGGTAAAAGAGATTTATTTTAGAGTGTAAACACTGAGATTAAAATATTTACAAAACTGCGTAACATGCTCCACTTCACTTCTGGATTATTTGATCAACATGGCTCATCCAATTTAGATGGTTATCAATTAGCAGAAATTTCTTAATGAGCAATTCTTCAAGATGAAGAGTTACAAGTTCCTCAACCAAGCTTTAGGAACTCATGGCATTTTAAAATGTTCATTTTCTTTTTATGTTGCTGAGTTAAACTGTGTTTATCCATGACAATACAGTCTGCTACTGCCTCAAATTCTGAATTTCATGCTGCTAATTTCATATATATTTGTTATATCCCCTTGCATGCCACATGGCTTCTACAACAACACTCTATCTGTTTTCAGTCCACTGCCCAGTGCATCATTTCACAATGTGCAGGTTTCTAGTTGAAGTGTTCTTAGATCCTCAACCAAACCCCATGCTTGAGGAACACACTACATACATTGGTATTCTAAAACATTGCTTCCTTTCTTGTGTCTTGTTGATGTCAGCAGTGTTTTTACTTCATAATTAATTATGCTGCTACCTCATGATCTGAATTTAATACTGTCACTTATCCACTACTATCTAATACACAACATAACTATGCATTATTTGTAAAGCAGTAAATATAATTCTACATGGCTAGCTGTCATTGTCAAAAGTTTTAATCCTGTAGACATACTGAAAATTATGACAAGATAAAACAGTGAATTTGTATTTGCCTGCAAACTGCAGATCACTTAAGATCCATAATAAAGAAAGTGTCTTGTACATTTACAAATGAGGAATAAAAAATACCAAAAGACAAAAAAATCTCTCTAATATAAACAGTGCTGACTTCATTAACATTACCCTGCCTGTGAAGTATCTCTGTTATTAATGCTGAATATAAACTCCAGGAAACATGCTCATTAAACTAAAGACTACACTGATTAACAAACATGTACAGACCTTTGGGAGCAAATAGTCTGAATTATGCTTATGTTCTATGGTGCAGAGCTTTGAAAGGGCAAAACTGTGACCGAATTCTTCACAATTATCATTTTCATTAATATTATTAATTTTGAAGATTACGACTGCCTCCGTTTTACATATATTTAGTCTACCTCAAGAAGAACACAGTCTGTGCCCCTCAGAAATACCAATCAATAAACACTGCATGAAAACCACTGACTGTTTACTCTACGAACCATACGGAAAATGTAGGTTCACTGCGTGAACAAAGTGCAGATCCCCTATTGCTAAATCTGGCGCCACATATACTACTAACCATTAAAAAGCTAAAAGAAAATATTCATCATGATTCCAGTGTAAATTATAAAATAGTAAAAATGAGGTTAGGGTAAGGCATATTTGTTAGAAACAAGAATTACTTCTCTCACACTTATTTAAACGGGAGTTAACTATCATTTTTACTTTCCAGCCTTTTCACTTCAACAGGAAATGTCTCGAGGTACCCACTGAAGGGACTCCAAACAGAGATATCCTGTATCTTTTACAGCAATTCTTTTCCATGCTCACAACAGGGGTGTTGTTTTACAGCTTGCAAAAGCGTTACATAGTCCAGTTCATAACTTAACAATAGTTACCAATGTCTGAAGCTTTATGCAGCACGTCCAATATATCTAACAAAAAGGCCCACACGTGGAAACTTTCCAGCACAACGAAAACACATGCTTACCTGAACTTCAAAGGAAGACCACTGATTTAAACTGCTAATTGCTAAAAATATTTAGCTAAAACGTCAGCATCCAACCCGATTCTAATATTCAGTGATTACAGTGAAGGACATTTGCATTACACCTCACGAAATTGTAAAAGTAAGTTAACAAATACGAAAAAACTTGAAAGTCACAGCACTTCCACAAGCTGGTGCACTCACAGGAGATTATCTGTGCTCACAGACATACAGTGCTGCGCTCTAGATAGTTATAGCTATGAATAACAAATTGCTGTATTCGTGAGTTTGTACATTTTGTGCAAAACAAGGAACGGAGCATTTCAAACTGCGTCATTTTCAGTAAGTGGGTAAGCTAGGTTTTTACAATGGCCACCCGTAACAGAAATTATGAACTTTAAAAATCAGAGGCATATATTGAATTTTTATACAAAATTTTTTGAGAGCAGAAAATCATTTTTTAATTTAAAATAACCATTCCACCGTCCGTTGGACTACAGACTAGGCCGGCCGCAACAGTCACCTCCCCACCCTCCCCCCACCAACTAGCTACAACAATGACTTTAATGTCTTTCTATAAAGCAGCGACGAACTAAATTCCACGGAAAATAAAATTTCAAAGCAACCAGCAGTGTTACATTATGCGGACTCTACCGACGTCGATATAAATGAGAATCGTCGTGTTCATCCATAGTTACGCTGCCGGAGAAAGTCGTATAGGAGTTCTGCTGCTCTATTTCACGTCACGCTTTAGTTGACTTACAAAATTACATGCACCTTTATAAAATCACCAATTTCTTACTCTAACCAATATGTGTGTTTTGTAACAGCCTAATTTTAATGCTCTTGTGATTGCAACACTTATTTGTCCAAAATTCCATTTACCGTAAATTCCCAGATGCTTTGAATTACTTATATCCAAAAGTGATAACGACATTCCTAGCTTTATTCTTGTGACGAAAGGACGCTGTACGCAATGTGATTTCCTGTTCGTTTATTTTCCATCGACGTATGACGTTGGTGTTCATATTGTAAGGAACAAAATTATTGTTTATCGTTATTCTGTTCCCTTTCATAAATTTACTTCTATTCCATCTCGAGTTTCTCGACATTCTAAGTAACTCTATAACGCTTGCCATCATTTTTGTACACACACACACCCTCAAGGGATTGTCTCCGCAGAAACTGTATTCACACCTACGAAAGTGGTTTCCATGACGTGCTTTATATCCGGTGGGTGCGTTGATGAATAATTCATCCTTTAGTCAACTCTGAGAGCAAAAATGTCTAGAATACAAAAAAAGAGTTTTGTTCGCGGAATGAGCAGGTGTCTTTTTTGTAGGCTCTTGACTTTTTGTGCACTTTTAATTTTTTTCCAAAAATGACATGCTTCGCTATTTTCGTACCGCTTTATTTGATAAGTCTATTCTAAATTTCAAATTATGAAGATTTTTATTACGTTATTGTATTATGAGACTGTATTATTTTTCTTCATATATGTTGCAAGCCATTGATATTTACCCTGTGGATTATTTCGTCAGTATGACGAAATCTTAGCAGGGTTCATAAAACCTAGTTTCCTACCTCCTGCAATTTTACTTCAACAAAACTGATAGTATTATGCCTATTACTGTAACTATATTCAATTATTGTAAAGCCTGAATAAGTTAAGAAAACTAAATTTTGTGTTTGAAGAAGTACTTCCGAGTTATAACCAAAATATATCGGAACATACTGAAGTCATAACAAACTTGCTGTTTGTTTCAGTTAACTTGAGCCAATATACTGGTATTCACTTCAATTATTAACCAAAATTTGCACTTATATAAATTCCATATAAGAAATTTTAACACTTAAAAACACTCCGACATGTTTCGATCTTTTTAGATCATCATCAGGGAACTATGTTTTTTCTTGCTAAAGTTATATTATAACATTCACTATCTAATTCGTTTTTGTAAACAGGGTGTTGTGGCAGCATATCATGTTGTGTAGAAATATGCTGTTGGGAGTGAAGCTGGCTAGGTGTGCGTCGTATACGACGCACACCTAGCCAGCTACACTCCCAACAGCATATTTCTACACAACATGATATGCTGCCACAACACCCTGTTTACAAAAACGAATTA